>Ga0209107_10000273_pt1 | contig 31571 bp, 49 predicted proteins | sample LakErihyJuly2011_2_FD_187460 | JGI IMG/M metagenome (GOLD analysis project Ga0209107, IMG submission 187460) | Freshwater microbial communities from dead zone in Lake Erie, Canada - CCB hypolimnion July 2011 (SPAdes) (version 2) | ecosystem: Environmental > Aquatic > Freshwater > Lentic >...
AAGTGGCGGAAATTGAGCCACGCCTTGTGCATTGGGTCAAAGACGAAAACGGGGATAGCGTGCCTGACGGTGTGCAATATGACCGTTTGAATGTCTTGCTCTTAAAAGTGATTCAGGATCTGGAGTCGCGGATTAAAGCTTTGGAGAACCGGGCATGATTGGGATTGGGCTTTCTCCAGTTTTTGTGCGGAATTCATTGGATTCTGTGCCGCTCCCCAACGGCAGCATCACGGTGCCTGCGCAGGAATCAGCTTATTTTGATGGCGAAACCGGGCGGTACACCCTCCCCAAAACAGCCGATTGGACGCTGCCAAACAGCGACTGGTTTCTGGCGATGTGGATCAAGGTTGATTACCAGCAATCTGGCTCACGGTATCTATTTGATAATGCCAGCAGCGGCAACGGGATGTTCCGTGTCTATATCGAGACCGGCAGGCCGTGGGCAAACTTCACGGTCAATGGATCGCCCAAACTGCTGAACTCCACTGGCGGGATTACCAGCGGCGCACTGTGGCGGCTGATGGTGCTGCAAAGGGATGGCAGCAACTACGTTATAAAAAGCTGTCCGCAAGACAGCAGTACCGTCACGACGTTCTTCACGCTGGCCCACACCGACAGCGCCGCCCAAACACTGGCGGGGACAACGATTCATGTCGGCTCGCGTTTCGATCAGAATGCCAGCGCTTTCTACAATCAATATATGTCGTGGTTTGCCAAGGGGGATGGCGCAGCACTGAGTGATGCGCAGATTATCAGCCTCGCGGCGGGTGCGGATATTGCCAGCCTTGGGCTTAACCTTAAGGCTCACTACAAGGTGAATGGCGATGCCACGCTGACCGACCTGAGCGGCAACGGCAATACCGCCACGCGTGTGGGTGGCGTTTATCCGCGCGGCGTGCTGGCGTTTTCAGGGCAGCCGATCACGATTACCGGCAACGACAACACCACACGCGGCTTTGTCTATCAGCGGGCCGTGGGCACCACCTCCAAGACGATTACCTTCAGCGGCGCTTACAACGGTTCTCCGGCAGGAATCGAGGCCCGAATCTGCTCTGGGCAAGGCACGCAAGTCATGCCATGGACACGGTGCGCGACACCATCAGCGGGGGTGTGGAATGTCACCTTTAATACCGTGCCACAAGGGGCGGGTTATTACCTTGAGGTGAGGGACACCGGCACACCTGCAAACATCACGCGCAGCATCTGGCATTTTGGCGTGGGTGCAGTGTTCATCTGGACGGGGCAGAGTAACTCCACGGGTATGTTTACCACGTCCGGGACTGGGTATGCCGCGACGGCTGACCTGTTCCTCCGGGGGAGCGCCCGCAGCTTTGGTGGAACCTATGTCGATATGCGCGTTGCAACGCGGGCAATCGGTGGGGTTCTGCCGTTGATTGACACCCTTTCGCAGGAGCTGGGCGTACCCGTGATGGCGGTGGATGCAGCAACGGGCGGCAGTGGACTTATCACCGGATGGGACACGGTCGGCAGCTCGTTCTATCAGTCATTCTTGACCCGACTTGCTGCTGTTGGCGGCGACACAGAAGGGCTTGTCTGGGTACAGGGTGAGGCGGACGCTGTTGGCACAAACGGATTTGCTGGTGCATACCTTGCTAGCTTTGGCACCTTCTTGACCAATGCCCGCGCCAGTGTCGGTAGAACATCTGCAAACCTTCCCATGTTCCTTGCTATTCTGGGGCGCAAGGGGAGTGTGTCTTCGCCAAACGATAGCTGGTCTATTGTGCGGACGGCGCAGATGGACGCTGAGACGAACTACACCAACGTCAAGCTGGTGGGTGGATATTATGATCTGCCGTACACCGACGACCTGCACATGAATGCGGCCAGCTATGCCAAGTTTGGGCGGCGCATTACGCAAGCTATTCTGAATTATCTCTTGCCGGGCGCTTACACCACGGGGATGAAGGGGCCTGAGCCGACATCAGCCAGCATCAGCGGCAGCACCATCATTGTGACCTTCACAATGAACAACGGGACGCTGTTGCGCGGACTGACTGCGGACACCGGGCTGACAGGGTTTGCTGTGCTGAACGGCGCAAGCGGTTCCGAGACAATCACCGGGGCGGCAATTACCGCCAGCAATCAGGTAACACTGACCATGGCAAATCCCCCTGCGGCGGGATGGTCGGTGCGTTACATCCCGTCGGCCACGTTCGACAACAGCAATCTTGTTTACAGCAACGCCACCGTTGTCGGGATTGCGACAAACGATACCGTTCCGGCAATGCCGACGCGAACCGCAATCACGCTATAGGTGCCCCATGGCCATTAACGAAAAAGACGCACTTTCTTCCCTCCCAATGATTGTTGCCAAAACGGGCAGCAAAGATCTTGGCAATGTCCTTGATGGGCTTGTCCGGGGCGCTATTGGCGGAAGCGGAACGGGGGGCAATGGCAACGGTGATGTTGGCGAAACCACAACTCTGATTTACGCGTTTTCCACTGCCCGCCGTTTGGTAGCTGGCGCAGCAAAGCCTGCTGAGATTTATCGTGCGGATAGTGGTTCATCTGACCTTGCCTTTGATTCAAACGGCTATTCTAACACTGCCGGGCTTGCTTCTTATTTAGGCTCTCAGGCGGGATACTGGGGGCGGCTGAAAAACCAAACGGGCGGCACGGATTTCTTCAACGAAAGCGCCGCTGTTGCGATTGCCAATTCACCCACAATCAATTTGTACGACTTTAACAGTAAGCCGTCCATGAGCTTTGACGGTTCGCGTTATCTGTACGACAACAATGCGACGGCAACGGCACCGAACAATTACACTGTTAGCATTGTTTTCAAACCGGAAAGCAGCGCAGCCAACCAGACGCTGTTTCGCGCAACGGGTTCATCCTCCGCACAAGAGCTGTTGATTGCCTACACAGGCGCAACGGGACAAATCGGCTATCGGCAAAACAACACTTGGGTTTACGCTGGCACCAAAGGCGTGTTCGGGGCACAAGTCCTGACGGTTATCTTCTCAGCGGCGAATGGTGCGACAATCCTTGTAAACGGACAACCTGTTGCCACGGGGCTGGCTTACACGGCCACGCCGCTTTATGACGCGATGCGCATTGGCTCCGGTTCGATTGGCGGGTTTGTTGGCCTGATGACCGAACTGCAAATCTGGACAGGCGCAATGTCGCTGTCTGGTGCGCAACGGGTGGCTGCGGATGCCATGGCGTTCTACGGCCTGAATATGCCGGGGGCGTTGCCGCAACGAGCTTCTGCAAACAGCACAGACCGCGTTGTTGCGCGTAACGCGCTCACGGGCGAACTGAATGAAGTTCTTGTTTCGGGCCTGCCGTCCAGTGCTGGCGGCGTTTATTCATATGATCCTGTAGATCCTTACGGCGCGGTTGGCAACGGCAGCACAAACGATTCTCCGGCGTTTGTGGACATGTTTGCGGACATTACCACTGCTGGGGGGGGCAAAGTCCAGTTACGGGATCAGGCTTATGCTCTTAATTCGCAAGTGATGCTTTCGACATGGAATAACACGACGATTGACGGCCTTGGTATTGGCGAACTGACCAAGACATCCGCGAACACTTTAAGGATGATTACCGCCGGGACAAGTGGAGCGCCACATAGCCTGACGACGCCGCAAATCAAAAACGTAAAACTCCAGAATCTAAGAGTGCAGGGGCTTGGTACGATTGCGGGAAATAACGCAAGCCTGATTAATAACGGCGGAAATATTTTTCAGTTCTTATCTGCGTTTAACTTGCAAGTGAATAATTGCTACTTTTCCGATATCGACAATGGCGCAATCCGATTGCCTACGGTTTCGGAAGGCGACTTGTTTTTTAACTTAAACTTAACCCCAACGATTGTTTCAACCAATTCGTTTTCTGTGACAGGAGACCAAACGGCGACTTTCCCTGTCGGGACTGGCGCTGCAAATTTCTTCGGTGTATTCAACGGCAGTCCAACGGTTATTCAAAATCTTGTTGCTTGCGGGTACGTTACCAGCGCGATTTATGACGGTGTAAAAACAACCGTTACGCTTAATGTAACACGCGGCAGTGTTGCTGGAACAATTACCAATGTTGGACAAATCCGCACGCTTTATGCCTTCCCCGGCTTCGTCCAGATCACCCAGACGCTGTTTGAAAACGTAAAGCAGCCAATTACCACGAATACAACAGGGACAAAAAACGTCATGTCCCTGTATAACTATTTTAAGAATAGTGGATCTGTTAAGCCGACGTCACAGATTTATGAGAATGATTATTTCTCACAGATTGGCGGCGTCTTTGATAACTGTGCAGAACGTGTTTATCTACAAGGCACCCGCAAATGTCGAGTTCAGGGGAACCTGTTCTTCAATGGAACGGGCATAAACGGTAATAGTTATGGTTCGGTAACTATTGCGCCAAATGACGAAGAAATTGTCAGTGAAGACAAAGACACGTTTATTTTTCAAGACCAGATTTGCGAAGGAGATTATCAGGGCTTTTTACTGTTGGGCAACACCAATCAAGTTTATTCGGAAGTAATTGTCAGAAACAGCATTTTCCGGAATATCAGCGCAATGCGTGGAAGCGAAGGAATTGTAAGTGTTGGCGGCAGAATCAAGCGGCTTGTGATTGAGGGGAATAAATTCATCAACTGCGGCAGTGCTCTTGATATTATCAAAATCATTCCGCGATGCTTTAGCACGGATACTTTTGTTGAAGAAATTGTTATTCGTAATAATGAAGCCGACGGAGGGCGTTTCTGGCTTTACTTTGATGGAGACACTGTTGGAAATACGCGGTATCCAACCGATGCTCGCGTTCACAACAATCAAGTCAAGGGCTGTAAAGGCCATTTCCTGAGAAACGTCGATAGGATGGTTTGGGAAGACAATTATCTTGAATATGCCGCAAGTGACGGCACGCCGAACCAGTTCTACTTCCAGAACATAACCAATTCTAATTTTGAAAAGAACACAATTTCCGTCGCGGCTGGATCAACCGTCGCGCGGACGTTGTTTGGTGTCCTATCGAGCGCCAGCAATACAGCATTCCGGCGCAACAAGATCACGATGAATCCCGGCGCTTTTGTAGCTCAGGCCAACGGTACGGTTGCAACAACAGGCGCGGCACAGTTCACCATCACGGATTTGCGGGTTCAAAGCGGCACGGTTGCCAGCACAGGCGCGGCACAGTTCACCATTACGGAAACAGGCACGTCATATGTGTCCCGCTATCCTTCCGGCACCTATTTTCAAGCGACGGCAGCGGGTGCGACAATTGCAACGGGCACTGTCAGCGGTACCCCGACTTATGAAGCAAACGTCACAACAATCAATGTCACAGTGTCCACCGGGGCACTGGCAGGCATGGACGGCGCAAAATATGGCACAAATCACACCGCCAATTACAGCGCTGGACGGCCCGTGCAAGCCACGCAAACCGGAACGGTTATTGGTCGTGCGAATGTGAGTAGCAGCAGCTATAGCGCTGGCGTGACAACTGTGAACGTCTCCAATCTCGGCGGGACACTCACGTCAATGGATGGCGCGAGCTACCAAGTGCTTGTTAACGGGATTGAAAATGGCAGTACATCTGTCAATTTTGTGGTGGAAGACAACGACATTACTGCCACTAACACTGCATTGTCTATAAACGGAACAAATCTTACAGGCAGCATCAAGCGCAACAAGCTGCGGGGCGGTGGGACTAGTGGTTTGTGTGATATTTTCATTGGCGCAAGCGTGGGGGCTTTGATCCTTGAGGATAACGATTATGTCACTGGGAACGTAAGCATTGATTTCACTGGCGTTCGCAATATCAAATCGTTCACTTGGAACCCGCCAAACATTGGAAACAACGCAAGCTCTTCCACGACTGTGACCGTTCCGAATGCCAGTTTCTCCGATCAAATCATCATCATGCCGGGCATCTCTTTGCAGGGTATGCAACAAGGTGGCTTCGTAAGCACCAACGGTGCGTTTACGAATATCAGCGGCGGCGTTGTGGCCTATGCCACGGCAACAACCTTCACTGTCACAGATGCGGGCGTTAACCATACCGCAGAGTTCCCGCAGCGCCGCTATGTGCGGTTCCTTGTGGCGGGCGCGTATCTTGGTTATGGCTATGTGACTACAAGCAGTTACAACGGCACCAATACAACAACTGTTACAGTCAATGTGGTGGAAGGCTCGATGCCAAGCACGCTTGATGATGTGGATTATTGGACAGACGGCGTTGTGACATTAACCTTAAACAACCACACTGGTGGCGCTCTTGATATCGCATCAAGCATTTGGTATGCGCAAACAAGGAAACGGATATGACGGCAGAAGTTTCATTTGCAAATCGAAGTCGAGCACATGCGCCGCTATTATGGGTGGATAGCGCCGCATTACTCTTGCCGCTGTTGCTATATTATTTAAGCTGTCCAATATCTGCTTTATGGTTTATAAACACAACGGTTCCAATTGTCCTCATTGTGCAGTCTTATACTGGCATTCAAGCATTGAGACAGCGTGGTGGGAATTGGTCAGATTTTGAGATTAAGCATGGCTTTCACTGGTGGTTGATTGTTTCGACATGGGCGGGAGTACTCGCTCTGTCAACTCTTCCGCAGTGGTATTTATCGCGTGGATGGGATATGGTGGGATTGCATAACCATTTGAAATGGTCTTATCTTTTCTATGTAAAATGCCGCGTGATTGTGTTGTGGCACACTTGCCTATTAGACAGAAAGGCACAGACGTGGACGAGATCGAAAAAGCCGTAAAGCTACTGTTTATAAAGTGGGCAGATGTAATTTCCTTGTTTTCTGTTGCCGGAACGATTGCCAGTGTCAATTATACACCCGCGCAAGACCTAACAATACGTCGTGTCATTTTTGATGTTATCAGTAGCGTTGCTGTTGGTTTTGCCGTAATATACTTTTTGTCGTTTGTCGATTATCCAGAAAAAACAAAAATTGGCATCGCCTTTTTTGCCGCACATGCTCAAAAGCCGTTATTGCGCGGTGCGTATAAATTAGCCGGAAGATTTGAGTCCAACCCAGAAAAGTTTATCAGGAAATGACCTACACGCCTACTTTCCTGCGAGCTGTTGAGTTCACCTTGAGCCATGAAGGGCAGTACGTCAACGATCCAGATGATCCGGGTGGCGAAACAAATTGGGGTATCAGCAAGAGGTCTTATCCGCAACTTGATATCAAGAATTTGACCCGTGACGGTGCGATTGCAATCTATCACCGGGATTTCTGGACGCCGCTACGGTGTGATGAAATGGGCGCGGTCATTGGTGGAAAAGTGTTTGACATGGCTGTCAATATAGGGCGCGGGAGGGCTGTCCGACTACTTCAAATGTCGGTCAATACACATGGCGGGATGAAGCTGGACGCTGACGGACTGATTGGCAACAAGACGATTCAGGCCGTGCGTTTGACAATACCTGATATGATGATTCGCTTATTGGCAATCGCTCACGCCGCATATTACGAAGGGTTGATTGCAGCGCGTCCCAAGAATGAAAAATACCGCAATGGCTGGATGAAACGGGCAGGGGTACTGTAATGGCAACTGGATTCGGGTATCAACCCAATAAGCAAAAAGATCTACTGACCGGGGGAATGCCGACGGTCGCCAATATGGCAAAATCTGCTATGGCCACCCCCACGCCTCCTGCGCAGCCCGCCAGCGCACAGCCATTCCCCCAGCAGAATGATGGCGTGGCAGACAACGTTGCTAAAATTACGGCCAGTGATAGCCCGCTGATGAAGCAGGCGGAGCAGCGCGGTTTTCAGGTAGCGAATCGGCGCGGATTGCTGAATAGCAGCATTGCCGCTGGCGCTTCACAGGCGGCTGTTCTGGATGCGGCCACCCCAATTGCCACGCAAGACGCCAGCCAGAGTTTCCAAAAGAATCTGGCAACGCAGAATTTCCAGCAGAACCGCGTCTTGCAAAGCGATGCTGATACTTCAGCAACCGCTCGTACTGCAATGCAGATCGGCTCAAGTGAGAAAATCGCACAGCTCAACGACGCAACGCAGCGGTTCACAGCCGGACTGAACGTGCAAACAACGGAAAAAGCAAACGCCGCGTCTTTGGCCAATGCGTTCACGCAAACCTATAGCCAGATGTTTGGCGAGATTGCCAAGAACGCTGACCTGCCCAAGGAAACGCGGGAACAGTACTTGACCCACATTATGAACGTCAGCAACAGCAATTTTGCGCTGATGCAGGGATTGTATGGGGTTGATTTCAAATATGGCGGCGGCACCACGCCTGCGTCCAATGGGACTGCTGCTCCAGTTGCGTCTGGCGGGCTGCTTCAGCCGCCAAGTTCAGCCAATGCACAGGCTATTGATAGCTTAAAATCATTGCTGGCTAAAACGCCTGCAACGCTTGCAACAACAACGGGCAATGGTAAGGGGGCGCAAACTATCATCTCCCCCAACCCCCAATATAAAGCGCTTCAGGATGAAATTCGCCGTCTGGGTGGCGCTGTATGACGATCCGCCCCGCAAAATTTGGAGACATTACACGCATGGCAGAGCTGATGACAGAAATGCATCAGAAGTCGATTTATGCTGACCGTTGCGGACTGGATATCAAGCTGTCCAAGGCATTGTTCTTCAACTGCATTCAAAAGCATGGGCATCTGCACGAGGGCGGAGCGCGTGTTGTGGTTGCAGAAAAGGCAGGGCAAGTTGAGGGGTTCCTGATTGGAATGCTGGAACGGGTCTATCACGTCGGAGATAAGTTGATGGCAACCGACTTGTTTTTCTGCACCAGCGAGGCCGCAGATCCCCGCGATGCCAGCCGCCTGATTGATGACTTTTTGAAGTGGGCCAAGGGAAACCCGGCAGTGGTTGAAGTCCTGATGGGCGTGACCAACGCCATTGGGGATTATAGCCGCGCTGAGAAGCTCTATAGCCGCAAGGGATTGTCCCGGTGTGGCGTGATGTACGAAGGAAGGGTTGAGCATGTCCAAAGTATTTAAGGGCGTCAAAAAAGTTTTTAAGAAAGTCGCCAAAGTGGTCAAGAAAGTGGCCCCTATTGTTCTGGCAATTGGTGCAATTGCTTTCACGGGCGGCGCGGCTTTAGGCTTAAGCCCTATGGCATTTGGGACGGCAGTATCAAGCGCTGTCGGCTCGACAATTGCCGGAAGCTCAACACTTGCCAGTGCGGTTGCTGGAGCGATAACCCAAGCGGGGTACGGTGCAGCCACAGGTGCGCTGATTTCCGGCGTGACGGGCGGTGACGTGATGAAGGGGGCGCAAACTGGAGCGCTTACAGGAGCTGTCACAGGGGGTATTACAGGCGGCATGGGTGGCAACATTGACCCACTTGGTGACTGGGCAAGTAAAGCGGGCGGCGCTGCGGCCTCCACGGCCCCTGCCACAATGTCCATTCCCGGAACTGCTGGCCCAATGTCCAGCACACCCCAACTGGCAAGCGCCGGAACAAGCGCAGCAGATGCAGCAAGCAAAGGCACGGGCTTTCTGGCGCAAGGTGGATGGCTTGAGCGCAATCAGGAGCTTGTAGGCGGGGTTGTTAAAGGTGTGGGCGGCGCACTCTTGCAAGGTATGGGCGATCAGGGCGCAGCGCAAGCGGGACTTGACCGTGACCGTGAGCAGCGTGCAGCAATTGCCGCAAACTATGGCGGCACTGGAACCGGTCTTCTGTCGAGCTATCAAGCGCCAAACGTGACCGGACAACAGCCTGCAATTAATCAGCAGTTTAAGGGCTTTAGCCAGCCGTCTCCTTCAATCAACAAGGGCGTTCGCTACGTTTATGACGTTCAGCAAGGGCGTATCGTTACCGTTCCTTCTACTGTATAGTTTAGTATTCAAAAGAGGATTTGTGCCATGGTCGGCTTGATGCCACAGCAACCCGCAATGCAAGCTCCGATGCAGGATGAGCAATCTTCTGCGCCGGAAATGGGAATGGAATCTGAGGAAGAGCAGCCCAATGTCTCGCCAGAAGAGCAAGCGGCTTATGATAAGTTTGTTAATAATTTTGAGTTGTTAGTTTATGATGAAAAACTTCAACCTCAAATCTTAGAATCTTTAAAAGGTGCAGGAAAGCCCGAAGAGGGATTGGCAAATACTGCCGCAATGGTTGCTACACGGCTGTTTGATGCGGCGGATCAAGAAGGTGAGCAAATTTCAGGAGATGTTAAGCTTGAGGGTGGGCTTGATCTTGTTGAGGATTTGGCAAATCTGCAAAAAGAAGCTGGCATTGCCAATCTTGATGAAAAGCAAATTGAAAAAGCTTGGTTCATGGCTCTTGATATTTATAAAAATACACAAGAGCAGCGCGGCACACTGGATAAAGAAGGCTATCAGCAGGATTTCCAAGAGATTCAGCAAATGGCGCAATCCGGCGAATTGGACAGCTTTGTGAATGGCGGACAAGCCCCACAGCAGCAGCAGGGGCGCGGGTTGATGCAGGGGGGTATGTAGATGGTCGGATTACTTGGATATGCCGCTGCGGGCGCTTTGGCGGGCGCTGGTGATGCAATGGTGAGTGAAGGTAAGGCCCGTCGTGAGGCGGCCCTAGAGGCATTGCGGCAGAAGAATTCTTTAGAGCTTGAGGATAGGCGCTCACAGAATAGCTACAACAATGAATCAAAACTTCAGAATGAAAAAGCAACACTTGAGGGTGGCGGCGCTTCTGGAATGTTTGCGGGAACTGGCAAAGACGCACAAATTATGAATATGCTTGCTGCTGGCGAGCGTGATTCATCCATAAAACAAACACCTGAATATCAGCTTGCCGTGCAGATTTACACGGAAGGCCAAACATTCAGAGACCCAATCACTGGTGAAGTAAAGAACGCCGGACGCGCCTTGCCGTTTGGTTCAGGCCCAAGCCTTCCTCGTAGCGAGACGGCGACGCAACCACCAATTTCCCCCAAGGGCACAGGTGAAGAAAACCCTAATAACGTGGACTGGGCAGCGTGGGATAAAGAGCTTGAGGCTTCTGTTCCGGGGAGTAATCAAAAGCCGCTTCCTACTGAAGGTGCAAACCTTCCTGTCCCACAGACAGTCCGTGAAATGCAAATGATAGATGACCTTGTATCAGCAGGAAGTCTGTCAAAAGAAGATGGGGAAGATTTTAAAAATAAAATAAAAGGCAAAAATCCTGCTGCTGCTGTTTCTCTTGAAAACTATACCATCCCGCCAGAAGCTAAGGAGCTTGGCATTGAAAAAGGCATTAAAGCCGGGACAGGGGTTTTCCCTCGGATCGCCTCAAGTCTTGACGCAGTGCAGGGCAGTGTAACTGGTGGAGCGCTCGGAAAATTAAATCCTGAGCAACAAAAAGGTCAAAAACAAATAAAGTTTTTGAGAGAAGTTATTGTCCCATCTTTTGCAAACAGCCCGCGCTTTCCAGAAGGGGAAATGAAACGTATTCAGCGGAACTTAACAATCCAAGATGACTGGATTCAAAATCCTGCGGCGGCGGCGGGTAAGGCGCGGGAGCTTTATAGCTTGATTCGCAGCAGCTATCTTCCACGAGTCATTAATAGCATTAAAGATCCAAACACAGCAGCCGCTGATAGAAGTGATTTGGTTCAACAGTACAATGCAATGATTCAGGGAATGAGGTTTATGGAAAATCCAGAATCCGTCATTTCAAAAATTGAAGGCAATCAACCCTCAAATAGTACTGAATCTGTCAACAAAGTACCCGAAGGCATAGCTCCTGAAGATTGGGAATATATGACACCAGAGGAGCGGAAGCTATGGCTGAACTGACAATTGATCAACAAAAGGCATTAGCAATTGCCCGTGCTCGGAGAAGAAAAGCAGAGCAAGCAAAAGGCAGTCAGACGGCTGTCCAAAGCGAAGAACCCGCTGGAAATGCGCCGCTGGGTAAAACGCGGGCATTTTTTGCGGGCGCGAACAGGGGGTTGGTAAATGTCCTTGGCGCACCCGTTGATTTGATTAACGCGGCCCCCATGCTTGGCAACCTTTTGCCGGGGGAACAGGGAATTGGGCCGATTGTTGACCGCCCTGTTGGCGGATCAGAATTCCTGAAAGATCAGTTGCCAGACTCCCTTATGGAAGGCCCAACAGATACGCCGGGGCAACGGCTGGCAGGCCGCATTGGGGAAGAAGTCGGCGCAACATTGGTGCCAATGGGGGTGGGGCTAAGAACTGGCTCACAATTGCTAAATGCGGGCGGGAAAGCAAGCGGCGGCGCATTGAAGCGAGCCTTGCAAGAAAGCGCGATGGCATCAGCAAAATCGCCCGTAAAAGCTGTTGTTGGAGATCTTGGATCAGCAGCTGCGGCGGGAACGGCAGCAGGAGTTGCGCGAGAGGCAGGCGCTGGAGAGACAGGGCAGGTGTTAGCGGGTATTGCTGGAGGCTTTGCGCCGTCCGCAGCGGGTGGCGTTGCCTCTGTCCTCCCCGGCCCAAAAGTTGTAAAAAAAGGCGCTGAGATATCTCGCCAATACACAGCTGGTAAGCTATCGCAAGAGCGGGCGGACACTATCCGTCGCAAGGTACCATTGTCAAAATACTTTGTCGCTGGCCCGGATGAACTATCTCCTGCGGTCAATGCTATTGCGCAGAATTCAGTTGCGCGAGAACTGCAAAGTGAGTTAACGCCAGCAGCAAAAGCGAGTCTTGCTGAATCAGAAGCTTTGGCAAAACGGTTCCCTGAATTTAACACCCCTCTGGGGAATAGAACAGATTCGCCCGGACTGAAGGCGACACAGCAGGCAGTTGAAGCCAAAATGTCGCCGCTTGAGGTTGAGGCGCGACTTCAGCAGCAGCAAGGGCAGGAAGCGGCTATTGATCGTTACAAATCCGCGCTTGCCCCGCAAGGCTCTCCTGACCCTGAGTTTATCCTTGATAAAGCCAGCGGCAGATTGTCGAGCATCAAAGATCGTATCGAACGGGCAGAGGGCGCGGCTTCCGGTCAACGTGAAAACGCTGCAAATGCTTTGCCAGAAGTCGATAGGGCGGGCAGTGGGGCAATCCTGCGGAATCGGTATGATGATTTGCGGCGCGGCGTTTCGGAAGAAATGAGAGGATTGGCAAAGCAGCTTAACCTGTCCGAAGTAGATCTTACTCCCGAATTTATTAAGTGGCGCAAGAAAATAAAAGAAGACTCAAAAGAAGGCACTTTGCTGGCTATGTCACGCAGCTTACCAAGCGCAGAACTTGCCACTTTGGATAATTTCAAGGGCAAGGTAGCGCGGGCGGGCGGCGCTGAAAACGTTGTGCGCACTGATGCATTTGGTGCAAAAATCAATTCAGAAAGCAAAGCTCCGCCTTTGGACAAGGTAAGTGCAAAAAAAAATCGTGTCACATTCGATGACATCAAAACATACAGAGAAGAACTTGGTGAGTCGATCCGCCAAGCAGAAAGAATGGGGTTTGGGCAAAAGAAACGGCGGCTTGTTGTTCTGCAAAAAGATTTAGATAATTTTATTGAATCTTCTCTTTCGGACAAAGACCCTGACTTGATTAGCCGATATGGACAATTTCGCCAGCGCTATAAATCAGACTTTATCGACCGATTTGAAAAAGGCGTTTTGGAGAAAGTCGAGAAATCCAATCAAGGCGGATTCTATGCGTTGCCTGATGAAAAGGTTGCATCAGAGTTTTTCAAGCCCGGTGCCGTGAGCGCCGCCCGTCAGTTCAATGAGACATTCGGCACGGACGCAGAGGCGTATCAGGCGCTTGAGGGAAGCGTTTTAGACTCAATGCGCCAAACAACGGTTCGTGACGGGGTTATTGATTTAGGGAAATATAAAACTTGGATGCGCCTGCACGACAGCATTTTGAATGAATTTCCAGAACTCAAGTCTCGGATTGAGGATATTGGGCAGGTTAATTCTGCTATATCCATGCGGCAAAATGAACTGCGGTTACGGCGGGAAAGTGTTGAAAACTCATTTCTTGCCAAAACCATTGATGGCGTTGTGTTAGGGAAACAAAACCCCGAACAGGTTCTGGATAACGCGCTCAAGCGTCCAGCGCTGATGAGACAGCTTCTAAACGCAACCGACAAAGCGCCTGAAGCCGCAGCGGGCTTGCGGCGGGCTGTATGGGATAAAGTGAACGTCAATGATCCGCAACAGTTGCAGGATTTTTTGCAAAAGCATGAAAATTCCTTGCAAATGGTGTTTACACCCAAGCATCTTGAGGACATTAAGCTTCTGTCAAAATGGACAGAAATAATTCGTCGTGTTCCTTTGCCAAGCGCAACAGATGAAAATTTGAATGTTTTTAGCAAAGTCGAGAATGTATTAGGCCAGTCTGTTGCAAGTGCAGCTGCGCGACTCCGTGCAATGGGAGAGGGAAGGGCGTCGAAGTCAACAATTGGAATTCAATTTGCATCTGCCTTTATTAAAGGACAATCAAAGGAAGCGGCGATGCAGCGTTGGAAAGCCGCTATGTATGATCCTGAAATTTCAAAATATCTTGCGATTTCCGAGCGCCTTGGCAATTTAACACCAGAGACACTAAAACGAATCAGCAATCGTTATTTTACGCTTGGATTGACAGGGGTTCAGAATTTACAACAAGCTACGTCTGAAGATAAGAAACCCGTGTTCTCTAATGCCGTTACTCAAGGAAGCCTTGCGCCGCTTGGAGAGTTGCAAAAAGAATATGGCATGGATAATCTTACGGCAGCAGACAAAGCAAGTCCTTTGCCCAATGAAAAGATTTCACGCGGCAAAGCAAAGATTGATGAGCTTCTGAATCGTCAACAGGTGAGGTAACATGACAGCCAACGACAACGCCAAAGTCATTCCGTTTCCTGTCCGTGTGCGTCAGGAATATGAAGGCATCCCGGAAGAGTTCCCGGAAGTGCCGTTAATGCGAGCGCTCAAAGATGAGACGATTGAGGACGTGTTTATTATTGCATCCCATCGTGACGGGACAATGAGCTACAGCAGTAACGACTTGCCGGAATGCGTGGCGAATTTGTGGCTTGATATGGCAAAGCGCACGTTGCTGAACTCGCAAATGGAATAGCTATGAGCCTTTCCCCCATTGACCCTATTACGGCAGCGCTAAATTTTGGCGGCAAAATCCTTGACCGCGTGATTGCCGATCCCAACACCCGCGAGGAAGCCCGCATCAAGTTAGCTGAACTGCAACAGCACGGCGATTTAGCCGTGTTGACGACGGAAGCGGGATTAATTCAAGCACAGATTGAGGTGAACAAGGCAGAGGCACAGAACCCCCGTTTATTTGTGTCAGGGGCGCGTCCATTTATTACTTGGGTGTGTGGCTTTGCCTTTGCCTATCACTTCGTTGTGCAGCCGCTGTTAGCCTTCCTGATGGCCGCATCCGGGCATCCTGTGGCGCTTCCAACTTTCAACATGGACACATTGATGACTGTGCTTTTTGGCATTCTCGGTTTGGGCGGCTTGCGCTCGTTTGAGAAGATCAAGGGCGTGGCTTCGCGATAGGCAACTGACTTATGTCATGCAAATTGCCAGAGCCGTCAACATCCCCAATCCAACAGCAACAGCGGCAAAGCCAACAGTTTGCGCGTCCATCTCCCGGCTTTGCATAGCCTTGCTCATCAGGTCGTAGGTAAAGCAGAACATAACCCCTCCATTTCTCAAAAGTATGAAGGAAAATGCTGCGCCGCACAATTTCAAAGATTGCTTTTATTTTGAAAGATTATTGCCGTCCTATGCGTTGATAAATACTTTGAATCAGTTCAATTTTATCAGTGTCTGTTTTTAGAGAGCCGTTTTCTTTAATATGATCTTCCCAAAAAGATATAACTTTGTCTCCAAGGGCTTCGTCAGAACAGAAACATGTTATTGATGGGTAATCGTCATTGACTTTAAGTGGGCTGCAATCGCTTCCAAACCACATGCTACTGAGGGTCAGTCTTTCAAAGCGTCCGTCCTTTTCTTGATAGCCAGACATAATCTTTGATTCACCTCACATGCTCATAACAGAGCCTGCAAATAATTTTATTTCCATGGCATCAAGAAACACCATCAGGAATTGGTTCTGTGCGTTTTTCATTTTGTCTTACCTTTCAAAATATGACTTTTGTTGCTGGCTTGTTATCGCTCAATCAATCACCTGAATTGTGTGCGTCCCGTTTGCGTCATCGTGCGGCGGGGTTACGCCAGTTACGACAATGCTTTGCCCTGATTGCAGCCGGGGTGGCTCAATAATTTCCAGTTCAAGGTCGCGTTTAAGGCTCACCAGATACGAGCATTTGCCCTCGTCGATCAGGCGCTGAAAGATCTCACGTAGCTTCTCTCGATGGGGCGCGATCAACTTTTCCGCAAGCGCGGCTGCGTCCCGTTCTATCCGGCGCTGCGCTTCCGGCAAAATAACGTCTGGTTGCGGCAAGAAATCTTTTGGCAGCGTCAGCCTTGGCCAATTCGGCCCCATCTCACGATATGTAGATGTGTCGAATTTAAAGCTTTTGTATTTCTCAATGTCCTCTTCAATCACGCGCACCATCTGCCGCCTCCATTTTGATATCCGGCAGGACGTTCCAGCGGTTGTTGTGGTGCTTCATGTAAATGATATTTCCATTGACGGTGGTCTCGTGGATTTCGTCATCCCACCAACAGAACTCTAGGTATTGCCATTTCCTGACAAGATCTTTTGCAATTTCTGCGGGGACGTAGAGCGGAAGCCGTGGATAGCATACTGGTTCTGGTTGGGGCGAAAGCATGTCCGCCCATTCCGTGCCCAAAAACTTTTGCTGCACGCCGTGTTGCTCAAAAAGATCTACCCCCGCGAGCGACAACAGCAGCGCATCATGCGGATCATCGACGCGGATGCGTCCGTCGGGTTGGTAGATTACGGTCATATCATCTCCCTTGCTTTTAGTTTTCGCCTAAATTCTGATATAGTATTGGCTTTTATTTCCTCACCATCCGGCAAAGTAAAAACTATTTCGATAGAAAAAATTGAATAAGCTTTATTTGCTTGATCAATCGCAAGGCTCAATGCTTGCCAAGGCTGCCTAACTCTTGTTCTTGCAAATCCTACGGGATCATTACAAAAAACCTCAATCTTATATTTTTCATATTCAGTCATTCCTCACCTCCCCCCAGCGGCGGGCTGGCTGCGAGCATGGCGAGAAAAGCTTCATCCTTGTCTCCGTCCACGGCATATGCGGCATCTATCATTTCTTGCGTTGCCACCACAGGCACCGCCGCCCATCCTGTGTTGTCTTGGGCGAGGGCTTGCTTCAATGGTGCCAATATTTTATCCCGGTTAAATGGTTCAATTCGATTGTACATGTTCCGTACATGATTTTCCAAAATTGTTCGGTCGATTAGCACTTTCCCATCAAGTTTATTCATTTTAATCTTCCTCTGACCGTATTGAAAACACGCAAATTAGCAGTATAACCATTGCAAGCGCGAGAATAATGCAGCCTAGATGCATCACCCACCCACCTTTCCGTGCTTGGCGAGAGCGGCGTTTGCGCGGCGGATAGCCTCCCCCAGGTACGTCAACCAGTCGCCCTCGTGGGATGACTCGACCCCGTCCCGCCGCATCTTTATTGTCAAAAACTTCCGATGAAGAAATTCATCAAAGATAAAAACCTTTCGGCCCCACTTTATGATGTCTTCCGTTGCGATCCAATGCAGGCACGAGTGTTTGTAAATATTATCGATGTGCCCCTCCAACTCCATGACGCGCTCTTGCAGTCCGTCCCGCTGCTCCAGCAACTGGCGGGGGGTGAGGTTGGTTTCTTGGAAAACTTCAAAGGCGTCCTTGGCTAAATGTATATTTTTATTAGCCTCATCTCCCTTGACAGAATAAGAATGTCCATCCACGTTCCATGTAGAAACCTGATCCGCAGTCAGAATTTCTAGACGAGCGCTTTTAGAATAAAGTTTGTGTAAAGCTCCAACGCGAATTTCGTAGGGACCCGGTGTCGGGTTTGCTGTGTCTGTCATTGGTTTTTCTCTTTTTCGTTTACTTTCTCCCAAAGCGCAACAATGCCTGCCGCAAGCTCAAGAAGCGTTTCTTGGTCAATCATAGGCGGACGCTTAAAAGGCCCCGCGCCGCATTGCTTGGTAATCGTGATCCCGAGTTCCCGCGCATCTTTCAGGATAGCCGTTTTTGTCAGCTTCTTTTCTGTGTCGGTCATGTCATTTCCCTTAAACTATCGCCCAAATCAGCGCGTAAATTGGCAGGGTAATAATCAACGCGCAACGTATGCCGCGCAACAGGCTGGGGCTGTGCTCCATTACACACCCTCCCATTCCACACACGTCCGGCGCTCAATTGTCTTGCCGTCAGCTTGGGTAAGCTCCACCTGATGCGCACGACACGTCTTGGCATTGTCCTGCCAGAATACGCTATAGATAGCCACACTCACGCCAACAACGGCGAGAACGATGGATACTGGTTCGCGGAGTTTCATGTTAAGTTCCTTTCTGTTTCTGGCGGTGTCGCCACATTTCCGCTTGACGTTACGTGCGGGCTGTGATGATGTCAATACACAAAACGCACACGGAATAGAAAAATGGCAGGACGAACGAAAAAAGACACTGTGCGGGTTCACGTTTCATTGAGGCGGCCCGTGCTTGATGCGATTCAGAAAATGGCGAAGGAATCGGGGCGAGATCGCTCTGAGGTTATTAACGACGTGATGGAAACTCACTGGTATGTCAAATCGTGGGTTTTGGGAAAGGAAGGAGAGGTCAATGAATAACAGCAACGTCGTGGCGTTCCGTAAAAAAGAAGAGAGGGTAAAATTTGCTGAACGGGTGGCGTTTAAGATGATGTATCCAAAATATGTGATGTGCAAAAAATGCGGCGGAAACAACTTTGAAATCCGGCTTTCTAATGATTCAGAAGAGGGAAAGCGTATAAAGTTTGTCGGCATCGCCTGCCTATCCCCGAAGTGTGATTTCTACATTGAATTTTAAGCGCCGAAATGAGGAACAAGAAATGACAGAAGATTGCTATTACGTCACATATGACCGCTATGGAAAACGGTTTGAAGTAAAGAATCATGATGAGTTTATTGAAGGCTGCCGAGACGTTGAAGACGCAATCCGCCTGTGTAAGATGTTGAGACGGATGGCGGAGTTTAACGGAGGCGGGGATGACAATCTCACTGACTAGCTTCTTGATCTGGCTCTTTGCGCTAATGGCATTTATCAATTACATGCGTGTGCAGGCTCTCAAAGAGCGCGTCAAAGACCTTGAGCAGGGATTCACTCAGATTCTGAAAGCAATAAAATGACCACACCCCAACACTACGCACTCACCCCCGAACCCGATGACGTCATTGACGCATGGGATCTGAACTTCCGCCTTGGAAAAGTTATTGAGTTAGTTGCTAGCGCTGGACGCAAAGGAAGCCGTTTGGAGGATCTGGAAAAGGCGGCAGAATACCTGAAACGGGAAATCGAGAAGGAGCGTGCTTCCGCGCCTATTAATAGGGAAGAAATAGGCTGGCACCCGGAAGATTGGTCGCCGCACATAGTGCCTCAATCTTCTGTTGAAGATATTTACATCTGGCTTAAGCGGGAGGGGGCTTTAGGAAACATTATCTTTAACGATGCCAAATGGGTAAAGCCATGACCATTGATCCGTTCATCCCTCCATTTGTCGGTGGCTGGCTTGGCGTTTGCGCCGCCCACTTCATGCTTAGGCGGCGAGCACAAAAGCCCTCAGCCCCCTGCCAGCATCATTGGGTATTTATGTCGCACGCTAAGATGACCGAAAGCACGCTCAAAGGAGATGTTGTTACAAACTCTGAATACGTCGCCACAAATATATTTTGTGCCAAGTGTGGTGATGATAAGACGTTAAAGTATTGCGTTCCCGCTGAATCCTTCACAGCGCTCGCCAGTGTGCGGGATGCGCTGACGGGGGAAGCGCAAGTTGTTATCCCACCATATGTGCGCAAAGAATGAAGAAGGGGTTTGCTCTCCAACCCCAGCCAAAGTCACACAACTAGGGTTATGCATCCCCCTGCCCATGTGTCGGGCTTCAGTGCTCTCACTGTGTCACACCTTTGGTTGATCAGTTTCCCGGCAGGTGTCGCCGCTCTCCCCGTGGTGCGGTGCCTTGCGGCATTGCCGTGGAGAGATGATAAAGCTCAGGCTCCCGCTACGCAGTTGCCGAGCAGACCATGACCATATAGGCCATGGGAGGAAGCTTGTCAATCCACAGTAATAACGTCGCTATCTTGCATTGCAAATGGGCGGCCATACTTTATCAATATCTCTGTATTGCCATCGCATTTTTCAGAAATACAAACCAGAGAGCGTAAAAGCGGCCCGTGTTGGTCAAATGCAACTACAGGCGCAAAGGAACTTTCCTCGCAACGCGGGCAATGAAGAAACATAGTCTCTCCATTAGCGTACCTTTTAAGGTTTTGGCGCTTTTCAAGAGGAATGATTTCTGCGGTCATAAATTCCTTCTGAGACTTGTCCGTGAGCCACAACCCACGGAAGGGGCGAGGCGTAAAAGCCTTGCCGGATTATGTGCTAGGCTCGACATTCACCGAACCCGAATGCTCATTCTACACACGGCAGAAAAGCTAAAAAATAATAGCAAGTTCCGCTTAAATGTCGAGATGTTTATATGTCACAGCATTCGAACGCTTGAAACCTAATAATCGTTCCCCCTTGCGCAATCTATCCCTAGCGGTAAACTTATTCTCCGCCTCAACATCTGGGGCGATATCATCAACGCCGCGCTAGGATAACGCATTCATGCGGCGACCTTGGCGCACAACAATGAGTGTACCATGCGTTTTGCTATTCAGATTGACAGCAGCCGGGATGATCTTCTCACGTCCTTTGGCAAGGCAACCCTAGAAGACCGATATCTTCTCCCCGGCGAGTCATATCAGGATCTGTTCGCCCGTGTTGCCAGTTGCTATGCCGACGATGCGGCTCATGCGCAACGACTCTATGACTATATCAGCCAGTTGTGGTTTATGCCTGCCACGCCGATTCTAACCAATGGCGGTGCCGGGCGTGGATTGCCGATTAGCTGCTTTCTGAATGAGGTGGCAGACAGTACAACGGGCATTACGGACACGCTGAATGAGAATGTTGACCTGTCAAAATCAGGCGGCGGCATCGGGGTTTTTTGGTCAAACCTTCGTTCGATTGGTGAAAAAGTTGGGCTTAATGGCAAAACTTCCGGCGTGATCCCATTCATCAAGATTCAGGACTCGTGGACGCTGGCCATTTCGCAGGGCGGATTACGCAAGGGTAGTTCTGCCGCGTATCTCCATGTCTCCCACCCTGAGATTGAAGAGTTTGTTGAGCTTCGCCGTCCCACGGGAGGTGATCCGAACCGCAAGGCGTTGAATCTTCATCACGGGATTGTTATTCCTGATGCGTTCATGAAGGCGGTTGAGCAAGGCGAGGAATGGGCGTTGCGCAGTCCCAAGGACAATTCCATTGTGCGCATGGTTTCTGCCCGTGATTTGTGGATTCGCATTCTGACGGCACGGGTTGAGACGGGTGAGCCGTATATCCTTTTTATTGACACTGTGAATAAGGCAATCCCCAATCATCACAAATTATCTAAGCTTTTTGTAAAAACTTCAAATTTGTGCATTGAGATCGTGCTTCCCACTGGCCCAGATCAATACGGCAAAGACCGCACCGCTGTTTGCTGCTTGTCCTCTTTGAATCTTGAAAATTACGAAACTTGGTCAAAAGTTCCATACTTTGTGGAAGACGTAATGCGCTTCCTTGATAACGTGCTGTCGGACTTCATCGACAAGGCCCCTGATTCAATGGCCCGTGCCCGTTACTCCGCCATGCGCGAACGTTCAGTTGGGCTTGGGGTGATGGGCTTTCATTCCTTCCTGCAAGGAAAAAGCATTCCGCTGGAATCTGCTCAAGCAAAATCGTGGAACCTGAAGATGTTCCGCCACATCAAGTCAGAAGCAGATGCAGCGTCACGCAATCTGGCGTTTGAGCGTGGCCCTTGCCCGGATGCGGCGGATCACGGGGTTATGGAACGATTCTCCAATAAAATGGCAATCGCTCCGACGGCGAGCATCTCCATCATCTGCGGCGGCTCGTCACCGGGCATTGAGCCAACAGTGGCAAACAGTTTCACGCACAAAACGCTGTCTGGATCGTTCACGGTGCGGAACAAACATCTGGAAAAGCTACTGGAAGAACGGGGGCAGAACACGCAGGAAGTCTGGTCTAGCATTTCCACCAATGGCGGCTCTGTGGGGCGTCTGGATTGCCTTGATCAGCATGAAAAGGATGTGTTCAAAACGGCCATTGAATTGGATCAACGCTGGCTGATTGACCATGCAGCGGATCGCACGCAGTATGTTTGCCAAGCGCAATCTTTGAACATCTTTCTGCCCGCCAATATTCACAAACGGGATTTGCACGAAATCCATTTTCGTGCATGGAAACAAGGCGTCAAAAGCCTGTATTATTGCCGCTCAATGTCGCTAGCTCGTGCAGAGTCTGTGGCAGTGTCTGCTGATGCCTCCAACAATGAAGAATGTTTAGCTTGCCAGTAATTAGATAAAAGAAAACCCCTGCTATTTTCATGGCAGGGGTTATTCTTGATTAATTTTTATTTTCTAAAAGCGCTAAAGCATCAATTACTTCAAATGCATCAGCCCACGCTTTTTCCTTATCTTCTTCGTATTCAGTCGTTGCACCAACTGTATCTTTGAGCCGTTTTAGCATGACAAGCCATTCCAATGTTTTGAGGCCTTTATCAGCAAGGCGGTAAAACTCTTGAAGTTCCTCAAATGTCATGCGAACACCTCTCCCCAGTTTCCTTCAGTCGCAGCTTTTGAATATTCTGTAGCGCGACTTTCAAAGAAATTCGCATGTTCAACACCGTTCATGATTTCATCCATCCACGGCAACGGGTTGCTTGCGCCTTTCCACATCGGCTTTAGGCCAAGCTGAATCAAGCGTCTATCTGCTACCCACCGAATGTAGGTTTTGACGTCTTGCGCGGTCAAGCCATCCACAGGCCCCATTGCAAAAGCAAGATCAACAAAGCGATCTTCATTGACGACAATAGTGTTGCAAGCATCATAAAGCCGCTGCTGAAAAGCGGGCGTCCAAACGCTTGGGTGCTCTTTCAGAAACGCATGAAACAGCTTGATGATTCCAGTGCAATGAATGGTATTGCCAGACACGCAGACTTGATTCCCACGGCGAACTACAACGAACCCCGTGTCAACCTCAACGCACCAAACTTTGCCTTTGTACGGGACAAGACGAGTCTGGCTTTTATGAGATAAGGGCGTTGTCTCTGTTTTTGTAAATGTGCAGCGATGAACCGTTTTATACGTTTCTTTCCTGTTATCCTCTTGCGCATATCTAACAGTTTTCCATCCGCCAAGCGCGGCAATGGCTTGAACATAATCCATGTTGCTAGGCTCAGTTGTAGAATAATAGAAAGTCCCACTTTCCCTGATGTGTCCATCCCAGTGAACTAACTCATTCATGAATGCATCCGCCCATTCAGAGCCAATATCTGAAAGCGATACCCATTCTGAAAAATGCTTAGTAACCCATGTAGGCATATCAATAATAAATTTGATCATGCCTTCACGAACATGGCTGGTCGATTCATAGTAATTTACTCCGGCCTCTCTCAGGATTGCCCGCAGACGTTCAATTTTGCGAGGCTTTTTAATGGCAATCGCGCAACGGCGATAACCACAACGCTCACCTGTTCTGTTTTCTCCTGGCGGCATTGTTCCATCTGCCTGAAACGCAATCATCAACCGCTCTAGCGGTGTTAGCTCTCTTTTGCTGCCTGCGCCATATCCAGAGACTGGCAGCTTTGTCCTGTGATGGCACCTTAAATCTTTAGCCTCAATGACTTCCGGTTTTCCATCTTTATAAACCAGCTTCCGATGCGCTGGTGTAACCATAAAATTGATGTTTGGATTTTGTGTTTTTAGCTCGACAAGCTCTTTATCTACGTCATAACTAACAATACGCTTTGGCTTAATGAAGGTGATTACTTTTGTATCTTTGTCAAACTGTGCGACAAGATCCCGCTCGGCCAAATCTTTAAAGAGTTTCCAGCCTGAATCTGTCAAAATCTCAGTGTCGTCCGAATAGCATTCATCGCGTATACTCCATGACACAATCTGCCCCATTCCCTTCATTTTGTTGAATCGGGGAAAGTTCATCAGGATGCAGAAGCTTGCAAACAGTTGCAGTCCTTCGGTGAATGCGCCAAAAACCGCCAAGGTTGTGGCGATGTCTTCCGGTGTTTTGGTGCCAAACCGAGAATAGAAATCAAACTTGTCCTGCATCTCCTGATAATTCATGAATGCGGAAAACTCGCTGTCCGGCATTCCGATAGTGTCCAGCAGATAGGCATACGAAAACACATGGATCGACTCGGCATTAGAAAACGCCGCCAACATCATCTGAACTTCTGTCGGCTTAAACACCCGCGCATAGTGCTTGTGATAGCAATTTGAGACGGCAATATCTGCCTGCACAAAGAACCGGAAAATCTGTGTCAACAGATTGCGCTCCGCCTCCGTCAGCTTGGTGTGCCAGTCCTTGACATCATCTGCCATTGGCACCTCATGAGGCAGCCAGTGAAGCTGCTGCTGAAGCTCCCACGCCTCAATAGCCCACGGGTAATGGAACGGTTTGTAGATAGGCTTTGCATCAAGCAGGGGCATTGTCTTTTTCTTTCGTAATCTTTGGAAGCGGCAACCAGCCCTTCAAATCAGATATGGGTAGAGTCTCCGTTTGGAAATACAAGTCTTGCCATTCTCCATCCAGCAAATCAACTTGAAGCTCTGCCACCGCTAATGCTTTGTGCGCAGGGTGATAAATGCATAGCGCAAGCCACGGATATCCAACATCGCCAAGGAATGTTTCATTGCGCGGGAATGTTTCAGGCGGGTTCATATCCATAACGGTTTTTATCGATTTATCCCGCTGTTCGAGAAGTTGGCGAGGGGTGAGGCCTGTTTTCAAAAAAAAACATCTACAGCTTGCCCTTTAAAATCCGGCATTAGTGAAGCGCAGCCGCTACTCATAATTGGATTAGTCATTGTCATTTTCTCTTGTTAAATTATTGGTGCGGCAGGCTCAGTCCTGATCGGGGTTGCTACCTAGTCGTCACTAAGGCCGAGGACACATTTACAGCAACCCGTTGCCGCCGTCCGCTTTGTGTTCGCTAGCCTACAAATGCCGCACCATTGAAGCACTGCTACTTGTGACGCCGTTTTTGTCAGACTGGTAACGGCCAGACCTAAAACCATCACAATGCTTCAATCGAACGGTTGGCACGGATCGGCATCACGACTTTAAGCCGACTCTCACTGACTACAGACCAAGCAATTTAGGCCCTATTGTCCGACGCTACTCAGGCAGTGTATTTGCCGCACCATGTCTGCGCCGGGCGAAAGGGCATAACTCCCGATGCAGACAGGGGGCGGGTGGTGAAAGGTCTAGGAATCGAACCCAGTTCTTCCGTTCTTCAAACGGACGCTATTACCAGACTAGCTCACCTCTCACAAGTGCCGGGATGCGCTCCCGGCGGGAGATTGGTGCGGACGGGGCTTGATACCCGCTATTGAATTCAGCTCATGCGCCTATCGATCAATCTGGCGTTCATCTCAGATCCGGTTTGGCCAACAAGGCTCGTGTTCCTTCCACGACGCCGCACCAACATTTGAAACTTATCAGCCCCTCCCCATAAAACAACACCTATCTTGAAATATTTATTTTATCAATTTTACAGTGTTGCAAAATTACAGCACGCTTATTCCTTGCAACGCGCTATCGCATAGTGCAGCAACGCCAACGCATCCGCTTCATTGTCATCATAGACGCTTGGGTATCCCAACAGGTGAACAGCGGCAATCATGCTTCTCTTGTCCGCATTCCCACTTCCAGTCGTGGCCTTTTTCAATTCACTGGCAGTTACAGCAATATAGCCAAGATCATGCGACACAGACCACTCTAGGAGCACGCCACGCAGCCCGTTAAGGACTTGCCCAGCTTTCATACTGGAATGCCTGCCTTTGCTTTCTTCAAAGAAAATAAACGGCGGCTCATTGAATTTAGATTTGGCTTCTGTGAGCCAATTGCGGAAGGCATGAAATTTATCTCCGTGGCAGTCGCCTTTAAACTTGACGAATCCACTTGAAATGATGTCATCCTTCAGCATTGCCCAACCTGTTGTTGTTGCAACGTCAAGTGCTAAAAGGTTGGGTATTTTGTCCATTCCGCTAGTGTGGTAAATTTAACCACTTGAGTAAAGGGAAAGTTATGTTTGCTGTTCTCACCGCCGCTGCCCTCGCCTGCCTCCCCGTCAGTGTCGTGGATGGGGACACTGTGGACTTCTGCCAAAATGGCATCAAAGAACGGGTGCGCATTGCGAAGCTTGATGCTCCTGAAACATGGCGTCCTGATTGCCAGCAGGAACTGTTGCGGGGCTGGGAATCAACGAAATATGCCCGCCAATTACTAGAGCGCCAAGGTGCGGATATTTCCGTGTCCCCGACAGGAAAGGATCGCTATGGCCGGACTATTGCAAACATCACGGTCGACGGCAAAGATTACGCCGCGCTGATGGTTCAATCAGGACGCGGCGCATGGTGGACGGGCAAGAAACAGAATTGGTGCCAGTAAACTCTCAATGGCGTAGCAGTTCTTCATACGCAATTGGTGAAAATCCTATCCGCTCGCATGATACGCAGATATAGCGCGGATCGTCCATTGTCTTGCTATGCAAATGCCCATGAATATTGACTCCCCACCTCTCTAATGAGTGAGGGTGCATAGGGACGTGGCTCAACACTTCCCCGGTCTTAAGTTGTGCGTATCCGTAGAGCTTTGAGAAATAGCGCAAGTACTTTTCGCTTGGGTAATGGTCATGATTCCCCATCACAAGCTTCTTGACTCCATTCAGACGTCCGCAAATCTCCAAGGCGGCGCTTCCCCATGCGACATCCCCAAGATGCCAGACGACATCTTTTTTGCTGACAACAGCATTCCAGCGGCGGAGCAGTTCCTCATCATGCGCTTCGATGGTATCGCCAAGCTGGCGGCGTGACGGCTCAAAATCGAGAATCTTGCGATGCCCAAAGTGAGTGTCCCCAATAAAAAACACATTACTCATACTGAATCCCCACAAGCACTTGTGGAGATTTCTTAATCCCCAATCGTTCTAATTTCTCCCACTGCCGTGCTTTGAGCATATCCTTATGCGGCTGTTGCCCTGCAAACAGCATTCTGACGGCTTCTTGCTCCGTGTGGGACAGTGACATAGCCTGCAAACGAAACTCATCAAACGCCGCCGCTGAAATTGGCACCCATTGCTGTACAATTTGCCAAATTGCGTCAGCATACTTGCGAATCTCAAGCTGAGCGTGTGGATCGTAACGAAGGAATATGAAATTGAACAAGTTGTTTAGATCTAGTTTCCACTCCCATATTGTGTAGAAATTCAACGGAAGAATCGAACGGCAAATCTCTTTGGCAATGGCATTTTCCACCATCAGGGACTGGTAAACGTCCCTTGAGATTTTGGAGTGACGTTCAATCATATCTGACACGCGCTCTGCATCTACTTGCTCAAGCGGTTCACCCCGGCCTTGTTTGTTGGATTTTGACTGAGCGCAAATCTCATGGGCGGCTGGTGTATAAAAATCTGTGTCCATTTCTGAATAACGGCCAGACATTTCATTTTTGTTGTGCCAATGAGCTGTTCTGTGCCTATCCCATTGCCGGGCAACCATAAGAGGCGCTTTAATCCTCAGCTTTAACTCGCACATTTCAAACACGGACGAGTGCCAGTGCTCTGTCAGGTAGTTGATAAGGTTGATGTCATCATTGACAGGTCGAGTCCCCTTTCCGTTTGACATACGGGCGGCTTTAACAACGCAAGCGTCTGTGCCCATGTAGTCTTCAACGCGGATGTACCCGTGATCCAATAGAGGAATATCTTGCCCAAGAATGGAATCAAGATAGGGAGAGTTCGGGCGAATTGTTGGCATCGTTTTGTTCTTTCTGTTTTTTCTCTAATTTCTTCTGCTTACCTTCCCATTTCACAACGTCCTCGCGGGTTAGCGTGTCGGTGGTTGGTTCGTAAAGATAATGTTCTCCACTAACTTTGATTCCGCCGTAATAGCGGGCGATAGAAAGCTGCGTCGAACTAATGTGGTAATATTTCCAAGGAGAGCGATTGTGTGGCTCCTTAGGCTGCGATTTTGGCTTTGACATTTGTCCGTCTTTCAACCTTGAGTGTTCATTTCAATGTCGTGCTTTTCAACCAGTTTTTGAGCAATTGCTATTGCCTCTTCAAGTTGCTGGCTAAAAATAATTGCATCATGAATATCACCCCTTCCAAGAGCGCCAATATGAACGTGGACTCTTGCAGGCGAGGCCTCTGGGAATGTCAGAGCAACAGATATACGTTTTCCAAAACGCTGAATATACGTTTCCATCGGTCAGTCTTTCTGTTCTTGTTTTTCAATCTGCCAGCCGCACCACGCACATTGTCCAGCGGCAACAGCCAGCGCATAATTCTCACGCTCGCAGATGTAGCAATAATTTAAATGCCCCGCATGACGATTGCGCGACCCCTGCTGGATGCTGGCGGGGAATACGACGTGTAGCCGTCTGCCGGGCAGTGGTGTAACCGATAGTGCGCTGGACAGGTTCATTACACGCCTTTTTCATACTTAGTAAGGGCGGCTTTTATGCGCTCCTCAATATACTCAATAGTCGCCTTAACTGATTTCACCGTCAGCAACGTATCGTCTAATTCACGACGCAACTCATCCGCAAGCTCCGCCTCCGACAGCCGCCGCGTAATCAGCACATTTTCGATAGGATAAATTTCAGTCATTGAGATTCCCTTTACGCTCAAAAAACCCGCAAGCGTTCACTTTGTGTTAATATTTTGCCGTTATAGTCTCTCCATGGAAGGAGTCCACTATGAACACAAAACTACCCAAAACGAAGACGAAGGCCAAGAAAATAGCGGCATCTTCGGCGGTAGAAAATCTTCATGTTGCAAGGAAGTCACGCGCTAAAAATAGCATTCTCCACTCTATGAGTTGTCGTCTTGAGGGCTTTATCATTGGAGCGCTTGTTGCTGGCTTGTTGGCCTATGCTGGCGGGATGCAACGGGGTGAGGGGGCGGCGCTCACTTGGTGCGCAATAAAATTGGCTAAGAAAGATCAAGATTATCAGGACATGAGCGACAAAGAATTCTCTGAATTTGAACAAAATCTGAAAGGACTAAAGCGATGACATGGATTTCACAGGCATTTAATGTCATGGTGTTTACACTGCTAGCCATTGCAATGGCGTATCATTATCTCAAGCTGCCGTGGGGGTATTAATTATGGATTACGACACGATTCAGCGCATCATAAAAATGGCACAGTCTGGCGATTCAGTTGCTCAAAAATACGCCATCAAATATGGCTTGATGTGAACTATTCGTAATTTCCTAATAGTTGAGATATGCTGCTTACTTTAATAAGTAGGCCTCTTACTTTAATAAGTAGCTCATCGGGGATACGGATGCAACCGACATTAATTGCGGTTGCATCCGTAAAGCCATTGAATTCATTGATCTTGATACTGCGCCACGCGACAACGTGACACCCTTGGCTAACACCAAGTCCGTGTAGCCTCAACGATTTGCCAATCTTCTGCCAGCATGTCGGTTTGACTGGCAAGCCAACCCATGAGGATTTCACCTGTGGCTGTTCTCATCGTGATGCAGGGCAGGACTTTCGCTTTTCCACCTTGGGCCTCAGCATATTCCTCATTGTTTTTTGACCAGAATGATTTAGCCGGGATCTCCCGCACACTATCGCCAGAAAGCGAAAGCCACATCCCCTTACCATTCCATCCAGCACGGGTCACACGGTGTCCGGCTTTCAGCGCCTCAAGAGCATGGCCAAAGTTGAACGTTGTTTCTGAAAATTCTTGCATGACTTTTCCTTTTGTTTGCAAGTGGTTGAAAGATTTATCCTTTAGGTATATTCAGGATAACAAGGGGGGCTTATCTAACATTTTCAAGTTGCAAGCTTACATTGCTAGAAGGCTCAATAGCCCGCACTCCAAAAAGAAACAGGATGCAAAAAGCCAGCATGTTAACCGCGCTTGCAACTATGAGATAATAAGCCGCGCCGTATTGGTCACGCTTAATATAATAAACGATACCAGTCAGAAAAACGGCGGCAAATACAATGAGAGACGGGAGGAGTAGATTCATTTGGCGGCACCTGAATCAATAAAGCACTCTTGATAGCTCGCAGATCCCTTAAGGCACCCCCTAGCCATACTTGCTGTAGTGCCAGTTATAAAAATAGCAACCCCAAGAAAGACATTGAGAATAACACTAAAAAAAAGTGCAACCTTCAGCGCAATGATAGTATCCCGACTATATAAATCCATTTATTTTCTCCTTAGTTTCCTTTTTGTTGCCATTCTCCGCAAAAATCTTTGCCGCGTGTCGTCGGCCACGATACTGGAATATCTGTAGGCCAGTCTCCCGGCAAAGGTGCTTTTGCACAGCATTTCCCCTGCCTATTTTTCTTCATGTCCGGCTCTTCTTCATACCAGAACCGGCACGTCTGACAGAAGCTGTTATTCCAATCGACGGCTTGATTTATCATTCTGGATCCTCTTGTTTGGCAACATAAAGGTACCGAAACACTCCGTCCGGCCAGCGCTCGCCTTTGATGTTATGCCCGCCGTATTTTGCCTTGCGCAGGTCTTGAGCAAATGCCGCAACGGAACAATGCTTAATCCCCGTTTGCGCCGCCATTTCATCTACGCTGAGAGGCTTGCCTGACATAAGCAAGTCGAGAATGATTTTCCGTTTGAATTTGCCAAGCTGTGGCGTTGGCGGCTGCTCTTGTAAAAGCCCAAAAGCCTTTGCCAGCCTTTCATTCATTGGGGGGGGATTCTTAAGGGTTTCGGTCACAAACTCCAAGTCCCGTTCCGAGAGTGGGACTTGAGGAGAAGTGTTCTTGCGGAATAAGTTAAAAAGTTCCATTGTTGAATCCTTTATGCAGTTAATAAGCGAATTTGAAGCGATTCAGAGTATCGTAAATCTCAACTGACATTTTTATTTTCTTTTAGTTGTTGGTGCCGGGATTCTCGCACCCGGCGGGCGTTATTAAATTTTAAACTCTGTCCTGACATCAATCCCGCTAATTTCGTGAAATACGTCGGCATCAAAGTTCGGAAGTGTCAGTATCAGACGCTTATCTTCTTGCGTCGCATTGTCCCAAGCATATCGCCACGCCTCCTTGTATCCACGCTTCCGCAGTTGTCCGCCGCGTACATAAAAATGAGGATCTGCGAATTTTTCTGCCTCTGTCATGTCTGATGATGAGACCCAATAAGTCAAATTAAAGTAAATAAATTTTGGCTTTTTCGCGGATTCCCAAATGTGCCTATCAATCAGTTTGTTAAATACCAAAATTTCTTTTGGTGTTTTTGTGTTAAAAAAGCCGCTGTTCCAGTTGCCGCTGTTCCAGTTGCCGCTGTTCCAGTCGCCGCTGTTCCGGTTGCCGATGTTCCGGTCGCCGCTGTTCCAGTCGCCGCTGTTCCGGTTGCCGCTGTTCCAGTTGCCGCTGTTCCAGTTGCCGCTGTTCCAGTCGCCGCTGTTC
>Ga0209107_10000274_pt1 | contig 31538 bp, 30 predicted proteins | sample LakErihyJuly2011_2_FD_187460 | JGI IMG/M metagenome (GOLD analysis project Ga0209107, IMG submission 187460) | Freshwater microbial communities from dead zone in Lake Erie, Canada - CCB hypolimnion July 2011 (SPAdes) (version 2) | ecosystem: Environmental > Aquatic > Freshwater > Lentic >...
TTGGCGGTCTTTTAGAGGCCGCCATGGTTTCTCAAGGTATAAGTGAAAGACAGCATATCAATGCTCTCCGAAACTATTTCAATGAAGATGGTACACCCAAAACTACTTCCTTTAACATAGGTGGTAAGGATTTGGTTGTACCTCTTTATATTTTAGCAGACCACTCATCTATTGGATTGGAGGAACTGGATATTGAGTTCTCTTGTAGACTTATATTTGGTGACGAAGATAAAGAAGTATCCAGTCTTAAAAAATCTCTATTGGGGTTATTTAAGAAAAAAGGATACGAACACAATATCAAAGGTATTGAGGTTGATTCTGGTTTTAATCCAAACGAAACGGGTATGGCTAAAATAAAGGTTAAATTTAAGGCTGATGAAAAGCCTGAAGCAGTTAGTAGATTAATTGATGAATACATTAAACATTTGGAAGAACCAAGTGTAACTAAATAAATTAAGGGAGAACATAGTTTCTCCTTTTTTTATATTTATATAAAATTATATAATGTTTGTACCAAATCATTTACATTTGTTAGTAAAGGGTTATTTATTAAACCCACCAAAGACAGAGGATACCTTAAACAAATGGTTATCCGAATTAGTTGATAATGTTGGAATGAAAGTTGTAGCAGGACCCACATCGGTTTACGTTGATGAACCTGGCAACGAAGGAGTTACTGGAACAATCACATTAGCCACATCACATGCAGCAATACACGTTTGGGATGCCGAAGAACCGGCTATGTTTCAATTTGACATTTATAGCTGTAAAGATTATGACCCAAACATTGTACTAAACCACATTGACCAACACTTTGATTTAAAAGAAGCTTATTGGAGTTTTATAGATAGAAACGAAGATACTTTTTTTGAATTAAAAAATGGTAAATGGATAAAATAAACTAATGAAAAAATTAATACTCATATTATTATTCATTTGTATAGGATTTATATCAAGTGCACAAATACAAAAGCCAGATACATTACAATTATCACCAAAAGAATTATTTGAAGAAAGTGATGACTGGAACGATTTGGGTATATTACAATCTTATATTGATTTCTCAAAAGATGTATTATCCTCATCAAACCTTTCAGTTGGCATAATTGGAAAACAAATATCTACTACATTAAATTTGGGATATAGTAAGTCATCAAATAATGGCCAATGGGGACATACATTCGCAGCATCAATAAATCCTATATGGAACTATTATGGTGTGGGTTATGGTATTGGTAAAAATACGGATACAAGAACAACAACATTACAATCATTTTATTCAACGGATTTTGATTTTCAAAAAGATATTACACTATCATTTATAGATGTATTTAGAACTAAAAAGTTTGGAACATTTGGTTATAGTGTAATTGCATCAAAAACATTTTGGGGAACATACGAAGGTGAGTGGGATGGAAAATATACAGTAGATGCAAATGGTAACTTTGTGGAGTTAATATACCCAACTATGCCGGCATCAAGTGAAATTACTTATAGAGGTATGGCAATGTACACATATACATTAAAAACAAAGAGGGTAAACATATCGCCACAAGTATTTGTAATGGGTGATATATACAAAGATTTTAAAGATGGCACTGCATCAGATTTAGGGTACTTAAATGCTTTTAATTTAGATTTATATTATGGAACATCATTTGATTGGAAAATAACTAAAAGATTTGTATTGAATACTAATATTAGATTTAATACAACGATTGATAAATCAACAAAAGCGGCAGGTTATAAGAAATCTAACCCGATTATATTTATGATTGGTACGAACTTTCAATTTTAAGATATTTATATAGAAATAACCATGTATGAAAAAATTATTAGTATTATTAGGTTTCTTTTTGTTAAGCAGTGCTGTGGCTGTTGCTCAAACAATAGGAAGCACAAAAACTGAAGATTTTAAAGCAGATTTTGAAAAGAAAAGAGACATCTCACAATATATGGATTATGAAGGCCCTAAAAAGAATATTCAAATCCTAAAGTGTGGTATTGGTGAGGAGGTATATGAAATGTACCCTGAACTAAAAGAAAAAAGAGTTGGATTGGGTGTTGCAAATATCGTATTAGAATATTTGGACAACCTTAATAGATTTGAATTTACCGAAGATAAGACTGAAATTAAGAATAGAATGGTAAAACAATATCAGGCATCAGCAGCAGGAATTTCCGAAAACAAATTAGATGGTAGAGGAAAGATTAAATTAGCACATTACTTTGTTGAGATTGAGGTTTACGATTATTCAGTATCCGAAGATGAAACTATCAACTTAAAGGATGGTATCAAAGATAACTTAGTAACTCGTTTAGGTTTACAGGTTAGATTTACAAATGCAGAAAACGGAACAATTATAGCAGCAAGTGGATTGGGTGAAGCTAAAACTAATAGACAATTAACTCTATTATCAGATGCAACAATAGACCCAATTAAATTCAACCAATCAACTATTAGTATTTCAACTAAGAAAGCATTGGATATAGCTTGTGCAAATATTTTAGACAAGATGATTAAAAAGGGCGTATTCGCTAAATAATAAAATGGGAACAAAACCTAAAAAGAAAAGAGCAATGAGAAGCGTTAAGACTGGAGTTAAGACTGCAGAACTAATAAAACAAAATCAAGAAATACTAAATAAATTAAAGAATGATATCTCTAACTAAATTATTAAAAGAAGATGAGTATGTAGACCAAGCTTACAAAGCTGGTGATACTCCTACTGACAATCCAATTGATGATTATGATGAATTGGATGTTGAGCAAGAAGATATGGATGATTTCATAAACTTCTTAAAAGGTTATTCAACTCAATTGGAAGAAGCAAATTGTAATTGTGTTTATGAAGCAGAATATCAGGGTAGAGAAGTGAAGTTAGGCAAACCAACGCAAGGTGATGTTAAGAAGTTTAAGGTATATGTAAAAAATCCTAAGACTGGTAAAATTATTAAAGTAAACTTCGGACAAAAAGGAATGAAAATTAGAAAATCAAATCCTGCTGCTAGAAAATCATTTAGAGCAAGAATGAATTGTGATAATCCGGGTCCTAGAACAAAGGCAAACTATTGGAGTTGCCGTAAGTGGTAATTATATGATTAAATTAAAAAATATATTAAACGAATTATCTCCAGTTGGTAATATGAATGCCCATGGAGCATCAAAGGTATTAGGTAAGGGTGGAAAGGTTTTAGGATTTGTAGCAGATACTCCAAACGCTATAGCAACTTTGATACAAGAATATCCAAATGTTGAGGCAATAGAATTCAAAATGCCATTTTCATTTGAACGCAAATCATATAAAAAAATAAAAAAAGGTGATGCTGCTTGGAAAAAATTGATGGATAGATATATTGATAATTCAACAAAAGCAATACTAAAGAAAGATTTTCAATTAAAGTGATACAACTAACTAACATATTAAACGAAGACCTCCGTAAATGGTTTGGTAAAAGAGGAGCTGGTTCATCTACTGGTGGTGGTTGGAGAACCGCTAAATAATATGATAAAGTTAAGTAGTTTAATCAAAGAAGTAGAAGTAGGACAGGGGCATGAGAACGATAGAGATATGGTTGTGGGTGTTGCTGAAATTCTTCGTATGGTAGATGATACGAACAATAGAAAAGAAATAGCAGAAGCTATGTTAAGAAAATTCAAATCAGAGGATGTAATACATGATGCGGATGAATTCTTAACGCTTTGTGGGATTTCTTAACGATTTGTTAATCTAAAAACAAAGATATAAGGGATACGGTCTAATAGTTATTGGGGAACTAACAAAATCCTAAATAATGATTAGACCGTTTCTATTTTTAATAATGTTACTCCCTTTTGTAGTATTTTCACAAGACACTTTATTCTCAAAAAAACTAACAACTGTAACAGTCCGTTCAGCAGGTAAGAAAATTACCGAAGCGTCTGTAATAACAACTATCCGAAATTCATCGGTAGTTTCTGATGGTGTATCCATAGAATTTATTAAAAAAACACCTGACAGAAATGTAGGTGATGCACTTAAAAGAGTAAGTGGTGTAACAATACAAAACGATAAGTTTGTATTAGTGAGAGGATTAGCAGATAGATACAATTCAGCTATCCTAAACAAAACCCTCCTACCATCAACTGAACCTGATAGGAGAGCATTTTCATTTGATATAATCCCAACAGCCTTAATTGATAATATTATAGTTGCTAAATCAGCATCGGCAAATCAGCCGGGTGATTGGAGTGGTGGGTTGGTTCAAATTACAACAAAAGAAGTTTCCGATAATTTCTTCAATATCTCATTGGGAAGTGGTTGGGGTTCAGTTTCAACTTCAAAGGATTTTAAGTTAGTTCAAGCTACTGAATTCCCTTCCACATTCCCATCTACATACGGATACCGTGTTAGTAGTAATGGTGATAAAAGATTATACACAAAGCAATTCAGTAATCCAATAGTAGATGGGTTTACTTCATCCCCAAACTTAAATGGTGGATTATCATTTGGTGTAAAGAAAAACAAATTCAACGCTTTATTCAGTTCAACGGTTAGAAACTCATACGGAATAAATTACATAGATAGAATAGATTATCAATCCTCAACGGAATTAGCATACGATTATAGAGATACATTATATACAAAAAGATTTTCCGCAAATGGTTTATTGAATTTAACTTATTTGGGTAAGAACCGATATAGTTGGAAAACATTAGTGAACTATCAAGCGGATGATTCTTATATGAATAGAAATGGTGAGAACTATGATAATGTTCAAAATGTTCACAGTAATTCATCTAACCATATAAACAACATTGTAGTTAATTCTCAATTTGATGGTAAACTTAAAACTTGGGATTTTAATTTAGGATACAATTTTATCTTTAGAGAACAACCTGATTATAGAGTTAATCCAATTACAAAATCATTGGGAGTAAACGAACCATATGCTACCGCATGGAGAGATACATATCGTTTTTGGAGTGTGATGGATGAAAACTCTTTTAGTGGTAACATTAACAAATCATTTGGTGATATTAAGATTGGTGGTGGTTACTTAAAAAAAATTAGAGGATTTAACGCAAGAATATTTCGTTATCTTTCAACTGATATGTTAGACGAGATAACAAACAACACAGACAAATACACTGCTGATTTTGATTTAGGTAGTGGGTATGTGATGTGGGATAAAGAATTTGGTTTATGGAAATTAAATACGGGTGTTAGAACCGAATATAATTTATTTGATGTATCTACCGCAGATTTTAGTGGAAGTAAAGTTAAAGTTAATAGAGAGTATTTGGATGTATTACCATCATTAAATCTTTCATACAATTTAGAAAAAACGAAGTATAGATTTTCATTAAGTAAAACATTAGCAAGGCCGGAGTTTAGAGAAGTAGCTAATTTTGCTTATTATGATTTTGTAAGAAACGCACAATTATTGGGTAATCCTAAATTAGAAAAATCTGACATATATAATTTAGATTTGAAATGGGAATTATATCCAAAAGTAGGAGAGAACATTTCAGTATCCCTATTTGGTAAGAACTTCATAAAACCAATTGAGCAAGTAGTAGCTGATGGTTCAGTTCCATCAAACTTATTATTAACTTACTCAAATCCTGATAACGCATATCTTTATGGTGTTGAATTAGAGTTCCGTAAAAAGGTAACTGAGTGGTTTGATTTTTATACAAACGCTTCGGTAATGAATTCAGAAGTAAATGTTAAAGGAGTTAAAAGACAATTACAGGGGCAATCAAACTATGTATTAAATGGTGGTGTGAATATACATAAAAAGAAAAACACACTTAACATAACTTACAATAGAGTAGGTGATAGAATATCAGCAATAGGATTTCAGGGTTATCCAGACATTTTTGAAAACAGCAGAGATGTATTGGATGTGACCCTTTTACATAAATTAAATAAAGGTGAAATAAAATTGGCAATAGGTGATGTGTTCGGCCAACCATCAATCTATTATCAAAAGTTACAAAACCGAAATTTGATAAAAACAAACAACGAACAAACAATTTCTTTAACATTAAACTTGAATCTATGAAAAAATTATTAGGGCTTATTTTGGTATTAGGATTATTCAGCTGCAAAAAAGAATTAGGCGGTGATGTAACTCCTATCAATGTTCCAACTACAACAACATTAAGTGGTAACATTAACACAACAACAACTTTGACATCAGACAAAGTGTGGACATTAAAAGGATATGTTTATGTAACCGACGGTGCTAAACTTATTATCCAACCGGGCACAACAATTGTTTCTGATATTGCAGAGAAGGGTGCATTAATTATTGAAAGGGGTGCACAACTTTTAGCAGAGGGAACTTCTACAAAACCAATTGTATTTACTTCAGGTAAAGTAGTAGGTGAGAGAATGCCTGGCGATTGGGGTGGTGTAGTATTATTAGGTAGAGCAACTACTAATAGAACTTCAGAACCAACTATTGAAGGTGGTATTGGTAGACCTTATGGTGGTACTAACGATTTAGATAATAGTGGTATTCTAAAATATGTAAGAATTGAATACGCTGGAATTGCTGCAATGCCAAACTCTGAAATCAACGCACTAACATTAGGTGGAGTTGGTAGTGGGACAATCATTGAGAATGTTCAAACTATTTACGCTAACGATGATGCATTTGAATTCTTTGGTGGAACTGTAAATGCAAAAAACTTATACGCTTACGCAACTGCGGATGATGATTACGATTTTGATTTTGGATATAGAGGTTCAGTATCTTATTCAGTTTCAAAGAGAGACCCACTATTCGTAGATGCTGGTGATGCTGGAAATGGTGTAGAGTGTGATAACGATGGAACGGGTACATCCGTACAACCATTCACACATCCTAAATTAGATAATATGATTTTAGTTGGACCATTTGATGTAACTTCATTAGCAAACCACAATTTAGGTTTAAGATGGAGGAGAGCAACTCAATTCACAATTACTAACTCAAAGATTGTTGGGTATCAAAAAGGTGCATTCTCAATGGAAAGTAATGAAACTGCACAAGCATATAAAGATGGTGTAAGTAAATTCCAAAACAATGAGGTTCAGTCCTATGACCCATTATTAAACTTCAAATCAACATCGGCAGTTATTACAGCAGCTGATATGAAAGTAAAAGCTTTAACGGAAGGTAACAAAGAAGTATCTTATACAAAAGCTGAAATGGAAACTCTATCTAAACCAATATGGATTAATGGATGGACTAGATTCCCATCAAAAGGAAATTAAAAACGAAAGGGAGATTTATTCTCCCTTTTTTTATATTTATAGGTAACTAAATAATATACCTATGAAAAACCTATTATTTCTATTAGCATTTATCCCAACACTAGCTTTTTCACAAGTTAGTAGCTGGAGACAAACAGGTGGAAGTGTTCCAGCGCAAACATCACAATCAACTCAAACAAGAGTTCAACCATCTATACCACAACAACAAAATAATGTGAGTAGTTGGAGAACGCAAACTGCACCAATTAGACCAGGTGATAACTTTGGAGGACAACCACTAACAAGAAGATGGAGAGCAACACAAATAAACCCATACGGATTAATGTGGGGAACTTGGGGTTGGTATCAACCTTTCCCTTACATTTGGTATGATGATTTTGGATGGAGACAAAGAAGTGAAGTTCGTATCTATGAAAATGGTAAAAGAGATACTATTAGAAAAGAACCAGTTTATACTGCATTTGGATTAGGATATACAAATAACAAACAGGCATCATTTTGGGGATTAATAGGTGGTAAAAAATCATATTTCATTATGGACTATGTAATGACTTATGCAATAGACCAAAATCAATACTATCCATATGGCCAAATTAACAACGTTGATTTTCCACTTAGCAAAACCGATTGGAAGAAAGAATCAACTTTCTATATTGGTGGTGGTAAACGAATTAATAAATTTGGAATACATGGTATGATAGGATTTGGTAGTGAAGTTATTAGATGGCAGGGTAAAGATGCAATAGGTGGTATATCATTTCCAAAATCAAATACAAACTTTACTACATTCAAAATTGGACTAACAAGAGACTTTAAACTATTTACCATAAAATTAGATACAGACCCTATAAGGGGTTACACACAAATCGGAATCGGACTAAGTAATAACTAATGAAGAAATGGCTAGTAACTATTTTATTATTAATTGTTACAACCTTAACTGCATTTAAAGCAGAAGGGCAGACTGTTACCCAAACTTATATAGACCCATGTGACCAAAAAGTATATGTGGTTATTATTCCATTTGGACAAAACTCAACAATTGCAGTTATTAGAGGTAAATCTAAAATTGTAACATTAGCAGATATCAGTAGTGGTGCATTTCAAACATGGGTGAATAGTGTATTCGCAACACCATGTCCACAAAACGATGCAATTAGATTAGCACAAGAAGCTGCCGCAAGAGCAGCCGCAGATGCCGCAGCAAGAGCCGCAGCAGATGCAGCCGCAAAAGCTGCCGCAGATGCCGCATCAAAAGCAGCAGCAGATGCTGCAGCAAAAGCCGCATCGGATGCCGCAGCAAAAGCAGCCGCAAGTGCCGCAAGTGGAGCAGCAAGTGGAGCTGCATCATCTGCCGCAAGTGGTGCTGCAAGTGGAGCTGCATCATCTGCTGCAAGTGGAGCAGCAGCATCCGCAGCAGCATCAACTCCACCACCAATAAACATCGCACCTCCTCCACCACCACCCGTAGTAGCCGCACCACCACCCGTAGCAGCACCCCCACCGGCAGCAGCACCTCCGCCTGCAAGTAGTAGTTCATCTCCACCTCCTGCTAGTGGTAGTGGTTCATCATCAACGGAAGCAAAACCAGCAGAAGCAAAGCCAGCTGAAGCAAAACCCGCTGATAAACCTGCTGATAAACCCGCAGAACAAAAGCAAGAGGAAAAGAAAACTGAAACTAAAACGGAAGAAAAGAAAACTGAAACTAAAACGGAAGAAAAGAAAGAGGAAACTAAAACCGAAGAAAAGAAATCAGAAGAAAAAAAGACTGAGGAAAAGAAAGAAGAAGCTAAAAAAGAAGAAGAAAAGAAAGAAGAAGCTAAAAAAGAGGAAGAGAAAAAGAAAGAGGAAGAAAAGAAAAAAGAAGAAGAAAAAAAGAAAAAACAAGAGGTAACAAATCCAACCCTATTAGCATCGGATATAACAACGGCTGAAACGGAACGAGGTAAGTTTTTAGCATCTATATCATTAGGACTTAGTAAATCATCTTTAGCAGGTGATGTAAGTTATAGTGCAGGATTAATGATAAATAGCAATTTGAGTTCTATTATAATGACGGGTGGTATAACAAAAATGGGAATGACAGATGATGGACAATTGGATGCAATACACTCATACGGAACTGCATTCGCATATTTAGATGGAAACTATATGAACTTATTGGGGTATACTTGGATTAAGCCAACCCCAAAAAAAGGAACATTTGGTTATAATGTGGGTGTAATTAATCTATTCCTTAAAAATGATGCTGGTGGATTTGATTATAACATGGCAACATCGGCAATTGCATTTTGGACTAAACCATATCCTTATTCAAAAAAACTAACGATATCACCGCAAGTATTTACAATGTTCTCACCAATCAGCTGGAATAGTGTAAGTGGTGAATCAACTGTGAATAGACATATGGGATTCCTATTAGGTGCTGCATTTGATTATAAATTGAGTAAAAGATTTGGATTTGCATTTAATTATAAAATAAGTGGTAATACTAAACCATATTCTGTATTTTTGAGTAACTTCCAAATAGGTAGTAGAATGGTATTATAAAAATCTTTATATTTATACACATAAATCAAATACATTATGACAAAATTGTTAAACTTTAGAAATATTGCTATTGCGGCATTAGTTATTTACATTCTTTTACAATGGTTTAATCCAGGTGGGGTAATGCCGGGTGGAAGAACTATCCGTATTGAAGGTAAAAAATATGAAATTATTAAACATGATATTGATACTGTTGATATTGTAAAGACTAAAATAGTAACTAAGAAAGGTGAAGATATCTACCATGAAACAATCGTAGAGAAAGAAGTAATCATTCCAGCAATCATTGATACATTAGCATTATTAAAAGATTATTACTCAAAGGTATTATACAAAGATACATTGATTTTACCTGATTCATTGGGTATTGTTGCTTTAAATGATACAATCTCACAAAACAAAATATTAGGTAGAACTTTCAACGCAAGTGTTAAGCAAAGAACTATCAAAGAAACTACAATCGTTAAAGAACTACCAAAAACTAAAATATTTTACGGTTTAGAAGGTGGATTCAATAAAGCAGATGTTGTAAGTTCAGTAGGAGCTGGTGTTTTAATCAATACTAAAAAAGATAAGATATACCAATTAGGTTTAGGTGTTACTAATCAAACAACCGATGGAACAACTGGTGGATTCACTCCATACATTAGAGGTGGTGTTTATTGGAAAATCAAATTAAAGAAATAAGATGATAAAATTAATGGGTATTGTAACTGGAAAACCTAAAGTAACTGAATCTTTAGATACTAAACAAATAGTGGCTAAGATAGCTAAACTAACTGATAGAAATGACCATACTGGTTCTGTAATAGAATTAGCAACATTTTTAAACGATACTAAATCTGTTAAAAAATTACAGGCAGTAGAAACAATACATACAATAGAAGGTTCAATGCCAACGGAGATTTCTAAATATAGAAGTAGTGTATTACAAGATTTAATGGATAAATTCGCAAAAAAATATGGTTCTGATGCAGCTAAAGAATTAAACGGAGCATTTTAATAATAAATAATATGATAAAACTTACTCAACTAAACGAAGCATCGGAAGTAAAATTCAAAGAATTAAAACCTATTCAACAAAAACAGGTTGTGGCATTTCAAAAAGTAATTGGTGCAGACCATTCTCAAATTTTTGCCGGTATTCACGGAATGGTTGTAGATATTCCAGCAAGAGGTAATTTTGGAACTGGTTATCGTTTTGGAGCTGATACTCTTAAAAAATTATTAGCATTAAAGATTCGTTGGGTTGAAGCGGATGGTGATGTGATTTCAATAGGATTTTAATATGATAAAGTTAAAAGATGTACTAAAAGAAACAGCTAGTAAAGAAGCAATGGGAATTGCTGGATTTACTGGTACTGGTGGAATTGCAGTACAAAAATTTATAGATGATTTCAATTTGAATGCTAAAAAACTTTTTAACTTTATATCTAAAGGAAAGTTAAAAGATAGAATGGATTTCACAACAGCAATAAGTGGAAAACCTGGTAACAAATATCAAGGTAACTTTGTAGGTATGTTTGGAGAAAGTACAGTAACCGAAGTATCATTGCAAAAAGGACAAACTTACGGAGGAACTGCTTGTAAAGGTGGTTGTTTTATGGGTAAGGAAGGTTTGAAGAAGATAATTAAAATATCCAAAGAATTACCTAATAATGTTTTCATGTTTAGAGATGATAACTACTCTGGATTACAACCACACTTTATTAAAAATGGTATAGTTGCTAAAGCAAATACAATTGGTAATCCATCTTACGATTTGGAAAGACATAAAGTAAGAAACTTAAATATAGGTAAAGATGTAATTCTTTCTGTTAGATTATTTGAAGGAGTTAATGAATCTATAATGACAGAAGGGGTTTGGTCTAAAATTATGGCTGGTGTTCGTAAAGGAAGCCAATCAGGCCCTTGGACAATTGTAATAATTCAAAACAAAAAAGTAATACATCAAGAACCTGTAAAAGTTAAAGATGCAATTCCAGCATCTTACGAAGGGATGAAAAGAAAGTTCAGAAATGCGGTTTTAGCAATAGAAGATAAGCAAGGACAAATAGTTTATTCAGAAAGAATTTAAGTATGAAACTTTCAGAGTGCATCATTGTATCTAAAGAAATTAAAGATAAGTTTATCCTAGCTAAAAATAGAGATAGGGCTTATAATCCTTCTTTAGAAATTGTACATACTATCATTGATGGTGTGGAAGTTGCATATCTGCACGATTTAATAACTGATTGGAGTGAGGGTTTAAACGAAAATGGAATTGGTGTTGTAAACTCAGCACTATTAGTTGGACACGATGAAGCTGAGCATAAGATTGTAAAAAAGGGTGGTAAAGCTGGACCTGATGGTGATAAGATGAGAAACATAATTAAGCAACCTACTCTAATGGATGCAGTAAGAGCTACACTATCATATAAGGGCAAGAGTGGATTATCTTTGAAAGGTCATACATTTGTATCATCTCCAAAACATATGGTAACCATTGAAACTACATCAAAGCACAAGGCTGATGTTAAACTTCAAAACTCCGAATCACCAATTGTTCGTACAAACCACGGACATATGTTTACCGATGCTGGATACACAAGCGGTGAGAAATATCTAAGTTCAAAATTGAGAAAGATATCAGCAGAAAAAGCAGTTGATAAAGTAGAAGATTGGAAAGCAATAGCACAAGCTATGAGAAAAGAATACTTCCCAACCAAACCTCAATTGAATATGAAAAGAGATACGGAAGAAATGTCTACATCATCTCAAACTGTAATGAATCTTACAGAACGTATATTACAAATAACTTACTTTAAAGGTAAGGTAAACGAATTCAAAGGTATCAACAAACAATTACCTGAAGGATATCAACCAAAGATTACAATTGAAGTAATCCCAATTTAATTTCAACATTTTTATAGAACCATATTTATATACATACAAAATGTAAATATATTAATATGTCAACAGAATTCGAATTATTCAAAGGTAAATCATTAGGTGGTCTTTTTGAAGATATCTATAACAACCAAGTTTCTAAAAAACAAAAGATTAGTGCTTTAATTGAGGAATTAAAGAAAATGGTTAGACACGCAGGTGATATGGGAACTTTAGGTCCTGTAATTGGTGGTTTAATTGATAGTTCAGTTAGGAACGATGACCAATTGGTTAAGTTAGCAACAATCGCAACTAAGATTATGGCATCAGAAAAGAAAACCGAAGGACAAGAAGGATTTCTATCAGCATTTGAGAAAGAACAATTACTTAAAGATTTGGAAGAAACTAAAGAACAAGTAGAAAGAGTTGATGATTTGGAATTTGAGTTAGATGAGTTAAAACAAAAAATAAAATAGCATGTCAGGATTGCAAAATGCAAATGTATCGGCTGTACAATCCAGCCAATCAACGGCAACTAATAGTGAAAAGCGCCAGGGTATAGTTTATAGTATAATATTAGATGAAACTCATCCATATTTAAAAAATAGAGAAGATTCTAAAAACAAAGAATCAATTTTTATTGGAGCAATTGAATATAAATTAACAGGACAATTAGCAACTGATGAGGCCAGTTTACCTATTGCATATCCATTGGATAAAAACTTTAAAACACTTCCAGTAAAAAATGAAGCTGTTGAAATTATAAACGGAGCAGGTGGTACTACATATTACAAACGAATTGGTCCTGAACTAACACCATTTGTAAATGCGGATATGAATGCAATATCCAAATTATTTAATCCGGTAAAAGCAGATACAAACACATCAAAAGATTACTCAAAAGTACAATCAACAGGAATAACCAGAAGTAATACAAATGAATCTGCAAAGTATGATAATTATGGTGATTATTTTAAATATGAAAAAGGTATTCACAAATTAAAATTATGGGAAGGTGATACTTTATTTGAAAGTAGATTTGGACAATCAATTAGATTTTCTGGATATAATAACGATGAAAAGAAATATTCACCTGTAATTATAATAAGAAATGGTGAAAACGCAGATTCTAAAAAATTATTAGATAATGAGGTAACCAAAGAAGATATAAATCGAGATGGGAGTATAATAGCTATCACATCAGATAAGTTTCAATTGGGATTTGTTCCTGGTAAAGTTGATGATAAGGGTAAAGGTAATTTTGAAACAAAGCCAGAATCATTTGAAAACTACCCAGATAAATTAATAGGTAATCAAATACTTTTAAATTCGGATAGAATAATTTTATCTGCAAAAAGTGGTGAGATGTTATTCTATTCAAAAAAGAATTATGGATTTATTTCAGATGGTGGACTCTCAATAGATAATAAGGGTGGTATTGATGTTAGTACAAAAGATAATGTTAATTTTATAACAAACGATAGAGATTTCGCCATTCATAGTGGTAAGGGTTCTATATTTTTAGGAGATACTGAATTAGAACCATTGGTTAAAGGAACAAAATTAGTTGAATTATTAGCAGAACTTATAGATGCAATAGTTGCACAAAATTATTTAACACCATCTGGACCATCTAAAGTAGGACCTGAAAATTTACCAACATTTAGTAAAATAAAATCCAAACTAAATAATATCTTAAGTAAATTAAATCAAACATCTTAATATGGAAAATTTAACTGGACAAGCTACTGATTTAAAAAACCAAGCACAAGCCACCGCAACCGCGGCCGTTGGTAATGCACAAGCTACTGCAACTGCGGCAGTGGGTAACGCACAGGCGGCGGCTTCAAACGCAGTTGGTGCAGCTACATCAGCGGTAAGTGATTTAAAATCAAAAATTCCACAACTTCCAAAGATACCAAATATACCTAAACTACCTGGTGTTCCTGAATTCAAAACAAAAAAACTACCAGTTCCTAAAAAATTTAAAAATAGTAAATTCAAAGATAAATTGGCAAACGCATCGGCCAAAGCAAAACAATTGGCTGCAAAAGGACAAGCATTGGCTGCAAAAGGGCAAGCGGCTGTAGCTGGAGCACAGGCAAAAGTTCAATCAACAATTGCTTCCGCTCAAGAAAAAGCACAAAAAGTGGTAGCGGACGCACAAGATAAAGTAAATAAAGGAATTGCAAGTGTAGAAGAAAAAGCAACAGCAATGGCAGAAAAAGCTAAACAAAGTGTGCAAAATGAAATAAAAAATATTCAAGAAGGAAATATAAGTAAACCATTAACCGAAGGAGATAAAGATAAATTAATAATTAATAAAACAACTGAATTGGCGGTCACTGATGCAAAAGCTACTCAAGACGCAGCCAAAGCAGCATTGGCGAAATCAAATCAAACAATAGGAAAGCCCGATTTAAGTGAACCTAAGAAGTTTTTTAAATCACATACAACACCTGAAGCTAACAACAAATTTTACATATATCAAGAAAGAGATAAATTTGGTATATATACGGCCGTTGCATATAAAAATCAAAATGGAACGGGATATGTAACAAATTTAACTGGATTGACTAATACGCAAGCCGTTGATGCTGTTATTTTTGAATTAAATCAACGAAATGATGATATTAAAGGATTTTAAAATAATTAATTATGTCTTGGCAAACATTTAAAAATAATATATTAAATCTTTCTAATAGTCCCGAAAGTATTGCAGACATTGATACGGTTGCAAAAACATACGCTACCGAATATGACGCTGCAATTAAAAGAGGAAAGGATTCACTTCATCAAATATCTTTACAAAAAGGAAATGTTGAAGCTATGACTCAATTATTCAAAGCAGCATTACAAAAAGGAGAAACTTCAACTGCACCATATGATTTAGTTGGTGAGATGGGTAAAGGTGTAATTGCATATTGGTCTGGTGCAACTATGAATAATTTCCCAACACCTATAATTCCCGCTCCTGGTGCCGTATCAAATATTTCGGTTGTATCCAATATGGTAGTAAATCCTGGTCAATGGACTCCTCCTTCACCATCTGCGGCCGCGGCCATATCCAATGATGATATACAATCTCCATATGATAAATTAGATTGGAACGAAATACCATTGGATAAAAATGATCCAGATGTTCAAGAAATAATAAATCCAGATTCAGAAAAAATAAATGAAGAAATTTTACAATCGGATTTAGTAATAGCCGGTGATGATGAAAGTGCTTCTATACTAACTGAAATGGATAATACTAAAGCAGAAATAATTGATAAAGCTTTATATGAACAAAATATATTATCTGAAGAAAAATTACCCCCTGCAAAAAAATTAGAAAACGATATAGCCTTAAAAAGTGGATACAAAAACTTAGATGAATTATTAAAAAAAGCAGGAGCATGGGGCCCTAAATTGGGGAAGAATCCGAGAGTTAGTTATGAAAATCTAAGAATAAGTTTTAGGTCAGATATACACGGTCTTTGCCCACAAGGAACTCAAGCGGTAGTTGTTGCATTAACTGGTATTAAAGGATTGGGAGTTCTTAGTGGAAATGCGGATTGGTTCTCATTTAAAACTCCATCAACTGGTGGGGGGCGTGCATCATTTGCAATTAATATTGGTGGTAAATCCTATTATAATGATAAAATTAATGTTGGCGATGAATATACGTTAGATTCTTCAAAATGGCAAGTTGGTGATATACTAGTAATGGGGTATAATGATAAAAAATATGGCCATATACAAGTTTGGACAGGTTGGAAATGGGTTAGTGATTTTACTCAAAATAAAATACAAGCAAATTGGGTAGATAAATCATCCATCGCATTGTGGAGATTAAATGAAAATGGTAAAGCCGTAGTAACATCAGAAAAAAATAAAACAGCTTAAAATGTCAGTAATACCACCAACAAAGAATACAGCAATTATTGTAGATGATTTTATATCATATGCTACATTACATTTATCCACTGTAAGTGGTATTATAAATACGGTATCGGCATATCCACCATTTGGAACTCCTGGTCCCGGTATTATAATGTGGTCCTCATATATGGTGACTCCATCTAGACCTGGTGGAGCTGCATCAACCGCATCGGAAACACCTGAAGAAACAGCCGATGTTGCAGAAGTAGATACAACTGAAATAGAAATGACAGATGCTCAATTGGTAGCATCAGAAGAAGCATCCTTAGAAGGTGCTGATATAAACGAAGCATCCGCTGAAGCATATTCACTTCCAGAGGATGCTCCAGTACCGACCGAAGGAGAACAGGCTATTATTGATGAAAGAATTACAGCAGATGCTGAAAAGGAACCTGACCCTCCATTATCAGAAGAAGAAAAACCTAAAGATAATATTCCTGCAGTTCCAAATTATAAAACAAAATTAAAAGTACCAAGTGAATTAGTAACGGCAATGAGAAAATATGGTTTAGCAAAAACGCCACTAGAAAGAGCTCATTTTTTGGCACAAACTAATCATGAATCTGGTAATTTTGTATATAAGGAAGAAATTGCATCTGGAACTGCGTATGAAGGTAGGAAGGATTTGGGTAATACGCAAACTGGCGATGGTAAACGTTACAAAGGTAGGGGATATATACAATTAACAGGAAGAGCTAATTATAAAAAATTTGGACCGGTTGCTGGAGATGATTTTGAAGGTAATCCAACATTAGTGGGTTCTAAATATTATGCCGATACTGCTTGTTTATTTTGGAAAGCAAATAAATTAGGAGAAAAATGCAAAGATTCAACCACAGTTACTATAAAAGTTATAACAAAACGAATTAATGGTGGTTACAATGGATTGGATGATAGAATCAAAAAATTTACGATGTATTGGACAGAATTACAGAAAGACCCAACTCTTTGGGCTTAATTCTCAAAAATACTTAATTTAAATATTTATAAACATAACAAACAAAGAATAGAATATTATGGACATGGATAAACTATTAGAAGCCATTCAAATTCTGGTTAAAGAGGAGCTTAAAGAGCAATTACCTGCTTTAATTAAGGAAGGTGTGAAGGCTGAAATGAAAAAAATGCTATCTGAAACAAAAGTAGCACCAAAACCAGTATCAAAGAGTATCTCAATGGCTAAGGCTATATTGGGTGATGATACTATTAAAGAATCGGTAGCTCAAAAGGAAGTACCAACAAAGCAATACAGCAAAAACCCAATGATTAACCAAATTCTTAATGAAACAAGAGGTGGTATCCCACAGGGTGATGGTGGATTTAGAACAATGAATTTTGGACAAGGTGATATGGGTTCAATTGCAGGTAGAACTGCGGTAGCCGATAAAATGGGATATGGTGATATGGCTAAAGGACCTTCTCCAACAGGATTGGGAGTAAATACCGGAGTAGCTGAAATAGATAAAGCATTGAATAGAGATTATTCAGAACTTGTAAAAAGATTTAATAAGAAGTAATGGCAATTGTATTAGGACAAAAATTAGTACAAGATACTAAAAAGTATGAAGATTATGCGATAGGTATATCATTACCAATCCAAATCGGCAATACTGCGTTCAATCAAACCTTTACAACAAATGAGCAAATTAAATCAAATGTAAAAAATCTATTATTAACTAAAAAAGGAGAAAGAGTAATGCAGCCTGAATTTGGTAGTGGTTTGCAGGAATTACTTTTTGATTTTAATGATGATACATTATCTGGTAAAATTGAAGATGCGATAACAGCAGCTTTAGAGCAATGGTTGCCATACGTTACAGTAGAACAAATAGATGTAGAAAGTACAAGCAACAATAGAGATAATAATTTAGTAAATGTTTCCGTAACATTCGGATTATTAAATCAAGTTGATTTAAACACGGTATCTTTTACAATAGCCGCTTAATAAAATAAAAATGGGAATAACTGTAACAAATAAGAATTTTAAAAATAAAGGAAAAGAAGTAAAATATCTTGATAAGGATTTTATTGGATTTAGAAGTAATTTAGTAGAATTTGCAAAAAACTATTTTCCTAAAACATATTCTGATTTCAATGAATCATCTCCTGGTATGATGTTTATAGAAATGGCATCGTATATAGGCGATTCATTATCTTATTACATTGATGATACCTTAAAAGAATCATTAATGGTATATGCCGAAGATATAAAAAGTGTATTGGCATTATCTCAATATTTAGGATATAAACCAAAAGTAACTTCACCGGCAATAACAACCTTATCAGTTTATCAATTAGTACCATCGATAGGTATTGGTTTAAATAACATACCAGACTCAAAGTATTTTTTAAGAATAAAAGAAGGATTGCAATCTATTTCAACAAAAGATGGTATATCATTTAGAACAACGGACGCTATTGATTTTGCAGATGCAACTAATAGAGAGATTAGTGTATATCAAAGAGAAGCGATAACCGGTGAACCAAGTTTTTATTTAATTAAAAAATATGTTCAAGTTATATCCGGTCAATTAAAAGAAGAAACTTTTACATTTGGTTCATATTCTCCTTTTGAAAAAATAACATTAAGTGATACCGATGTCATACAAATATTAGATTGTAGAGATTCAAATAATAATAAATGGTATGAAGTTCCTTATTTGGCACAAGAAATGGTTTTTGTAGATGTACCAAATACGGAAGTAAATGACCAAGACTTATATCAATTTAAAACAACTGTACCATATATTCTAAAAACAATTAAAACACCAAAACGATTTGTTTCAAAAATAGATGAAGAAAGTAGAACTATAATACAATTTGGCGCGGGGGATTCCTCGGCATCGGATGAACAATTAATTCCAAATCTTAAGAATGTTGGATTAGGATTACCAAACTCTATTAGTAGATTGGAAGAATCGTTTGACCCGACCAATTTCTTAAAAACAAAAACATATGGTACATCTCCATCAAATACAACTATAACTGTTAAATATTTAGTTGGTGGTGGTGTTAAATCAAATGTGTCAACTGGACAATTAACTAGAATTGATAAAATAGAATTTGAGGAAGATACGCAGGCACTAAGTGATGGTGACAGAGCAATATATAATGCAACTAAAAATTCGGTTGCAATTGATAATGAAGTTACTGCGGGTGGTGGTAGAGGCGGTGAGACCGTTGAAGAAATTAGACAAAATGCATTAGCAAATTTTGGTTCTCAAAATAGAGCAGTAACCGCTAAAGATTATCAAGTAAGAGTATTATCTATGCCGGCAAAATTTGGAGCTGTTGCAAAGGCTTACGCCGTGGCGGATGGTACAATAGATAACAACTCACCAGCATCTATATTAGCATCACCTAATAATTTACAAGAGTTTACCGATTTGGTAATGAGCTTTGTTAATATGCCTGATAGTGAAGAACCATCTGAACAATCGATAAAAGAAGATATTACAAGATATTTACTTGGAAAAACTTCAAATGAAAATGAAAAGAATAATCCATTTGCAATTAATCTATATTTGTTAGGATATGATTTGTTCGGAAAATTAATTCCACTTACACGTGGTATAAAGGAAAATGTTAAAACCTATTTAAATGAATATAGATTATTAACTGACGGTATAAACATCAATGATGGCTTTATTATAAACATAGGTATTGAATTTGAAATATCAACATATCAGAATTATAATAAGAGTGAGGTATTGGCAAAATGTATTTCAGAATTAAAAGATTATTTTAATATTGATAATTGGCAATTTAATCAAACAATAAATTTGAGTGAAGTTGAATTATTAATAGCAAATATAGAAGGAGTTTCATCTGTTCCAAGTTTATTAATAGTGAATAAATGTGGAGGAAAGTACGCACCAAATTCATATAATATAGAAGCGGCAACTAAAGCTAAGATTGTATATCCATCTTTAGACCCATCTATTTTTGAAATCAAATATCCGGACTCGGACATAAAAGGGAGAGCAAAATAATGGGATACTATTTTTTAACAGCATCAAAAGATGCATCGGTATATCTTCAACAACCAAACCAAAATACTGGATTGGATGAGATATTGGAAATAAATAAAGTATATTATGGAAACATTAAAGATGTATCACATATACTACTTAAATTTGATGTTGGATTTATATCTGCATCAATTTCTAATAATACTATTTCAATGAACTCCGCTGAGTTAATTTTAAAAGAAACTCAAAGTGATGAAATTCCTTTAGAATATACTATATATGCAAATCCAATATCAGGTAGTTGGGAAATGGGAACTGGTACTAGATTTGATAATATATCAACTCAAGGTGTTACTTGGAATTATAGAGAAGGTGATTCTTCATTGGAATGGTTGCAAAATAACTTTGCTACCAATACAACCGCTAGTGTTAATAATGGAGATGGTGGAACTTGGTACACAAATTACGGAACAACACAGGCATTTAATTATCAGACAGCTGATATTAATATGGATGTTAAATCGATGCTTAGGGCTTGGATGAGTGGTTCAATTATAAATGACGGTATTATTTTAAAATACGCAACTGAAAAAGAAAGTGACACTGCCGATTATGGACAGTTAAAATTCTTTAGTAAAGAGACACATACGATTCATCAACCAAAAATAAGAATAGGATGGGATGATTCGGTATTTACCAGTGGTTCATTGGTCGCACTAACTGCAAATGATATTAAAGTTGGTGTAACTAATTTGAAAAAAGAATATAAAGCAGGAACTATTGCAAAACTACAAATTTTTGGTAGAGAATTATATCCTCTAAAAACATTTACTGATACGTTTTCATACACTAATATAAAGTATTTACCAACTACAACTTATTATCAAATAAGAGATTATGCATCAAATGATATTATAATTCCATTTAGTGATTATTCTAAAATTAGTTGCAATTCAAATGGTAATTATATAAAAGTTAATTTTTCAAATTGGGAAGCCGATAGAGTTTACAAAATAGAATTTAAGATAGACAATGACGGAAGTGTTGAATACTTTGACGATAGTATAACATTTAGTATAGTAAAAGATTAATAATGGCTAAACAACTTATAAAAACTGGTTTACGAAATGAGGGAATGATATCCGAACTTTTGTTAAGTGGTTCATTAGCAATAAAAACTAAAAATGAATTTGGTATTCATATATTTAGTGGTTCTGTTGCAAATGATGGTATTGTTTCTGGAAAATTAACAAAGCCAAAATACAATGAAGTTGAGGTTATAAAATCAATAGATACTAATATAGTTGAATTAATTCCAATAGAACTACCGGCATTACCACCAACCATATTACTAACTGCATATACTGAGGCGAATGAGTTAATAGGTGACTTGACAACGCAGGTTGAGAGATTGAATAGTGTTACACTTGATTTGGCATCTAAAGTTAAAGAATTGGAAATTGTAACACAAAGTCTTTTAGTTCAAATAGATTCTAAAGATTTATTGTTAGCAGTTTCTCAAAATCAAACTCAACAATCAAATTTAAAGGTAGAAAGTAGTATTGGTAGTTTACAAAACGCAATTCAAAAAGCAACTGCGGAGTCTATTCAACGAGTTTCTTTGAGTGGAAGAAATACATCTTTATTACAAGAAAATGCGATATTAAATGAACAGTTAACATCGGCGCAATCTCAAATAGTAAATCTTAACCAAACGATTAATCAATTAAATACTCAATTAAATAGTACTCAAACACAATTGGTTAATAACTCAACTCAATTAGCGCAAGCTAATAATCAACTTACAAATGCAACTACTAAAAAGAAGAAAATCATTTGTAACGAATTATACAATCAAGGTTTCTTACCTCAACATATTTGGAACGCCGATGAATTATATGGTGAGATGATGTATGAGAAAGACCCTCGTTTAGTATTAGGGTATATGATGTGGGCTAGGAATGTAGTTAAGTATATGCAAGCTAACCCACAAAATACTAAGTGGATTTATAAGATGGTAAAACCTTGGACTGAGCATATGGCTTATGTAGTAGGTACATTGCCAAAAGATAATTGGATAGGTAAACTTATTCATAGTGTAGGAAAACAATATTGTTACTATGTATATGATAAACAAATGAGTAAAAGAAATAAGTTATCATGGCAATAAAAACATTTAAGGAAATATTAAACAATCAGGGATATAGAATATCTTCAAATGATAGAAAAATATTTGAAGAAGGTAATCTTGATTCCTTTTTTGGAGTTAGTCAAAATGATGCAATTGAATTTATTGTTTATGATTTGGATGATAATCAATTACCACAGATTAATGATGAATTGGTAAGATATATTCCATTAACAACACAAAATATTAAAGATTATTTTTTAATCGCAGAAGGTACTGTATTTCAAAAATATAAATTCCCAACGGAATATTTCATAGATATTGAAAGATTACTTAGAGAAGCTGGATATGATAATGGTATATTTAAAACACAAATAACTTTACTTAATAAGAGAGTGGGCAGTGAATTTCCATCCGATAAATTGTGGATTGCAGAAATATCACCGTCTCGTACTGAGGTTAGATTATTACCGTTGAAAAAAGGATTGGTATTAAATGAAGAACTTAAAAAACGATATGATATATTTGTAAATAATGGTGAATTTAGAGATGATACTGTAAATTTAACATTTCCATTTGTTGAAAAAATAAGCCCAATCGGTATTGATGAATTTATCAAATCAAAATATACAGCTAGCTGGCTAAATAAACTTGTATATGAATTTAAAATAAAAAACTTTGAAATTTTTTCAACAAAAGTATTTGAAAAATTTACTCAAGCTTGTTTTTATGAATTTCAAAACAAAATATCTGATATAAACGATATTAATTATGGAAAACCTAAATCTGAAAAACCAGTAGTAGGATTATCTATTAACGAAATTGAAAATATATGTAAAAAGATATTAATTATGTGTATTGATTTTTATTTTCCTAACCCGGATGTAAAAACTGAAACTACATATGATATGGGTATTGATACGAGTATTGATGCAGTTGGTAAGGTATTGCAAAGAATAGAATCAAACACAATAATAGATACAACAAGTCCTGTAATTAGAAAAGCTGAAATTATAAATCCAATATTAACAAGTAAAGAATTGAAATTGGAAGAAGAAATAAAAAAACAAATTCCAGACCCACCGTTTGATGTGAGTAGGCCAGTACCGGACCCACCCCCACCAATTGAAATAGTTACACCAATTGATGAACCACCATATGACCCACCATATACTGGAGGTGGCGGAGGAGGAGGCGGCGGAGGACAATTTGATACACAATCATTAGATAGAGATAATTTATCAGATGGTGGTATGGGCAGAGAACAACTGGCATTTCGATAATATAAAATACTTATAAAGTAATGAGAGCAGTAGAAGAAAACGCATTTGATAATGGATTTGGGGTAAACGAATCACAACAATTATACAATCTTGATAATGAATTGGGTATTGGTATAGGTGGTGGTTCAGGTGCCGGTATCTCCTATGGCGGTGGAGGTGGCGGTGGCGGTGGATTTATACCTATTATTGATACTCCAAATACGGCTCAAAGTGATAGTAAAAATATATTTTATATAGAGGCAAATACCGCTGCAAGTATTTATATAAATGGTAGACCTATATACCAAACAACAAGCTATGGGCTACCTATTATGGTATCGCAATTATTGGATGAAGGTAGTAAAAAAATTACAGTACAAAAGGAAGGATATGATTCTAATGAAGAATATATAATAGATGTTGTACAAAATCCAAATTACTATATACCATATGTTAATTTAAATATAAATCCATATGATAGTTTAGTTGGATACGATACGAGAGGATTACCTAATCAGACATATGAAAATAATAGTTTATATACAATTCCTGAAAATTATCAAGCGGTTTACTCATCTGTACCTGCATACACATTTAGAATACGAAAATTTATAAATGAAGTACTTCAAACTGATTATAGTTATGAAATTGATAAGCAAGATAAAAAAATAAATTTTACATTAACTCAAAATATCATTGATGATAGAAATCCAACTGACCCTTTAGCTGAAAAGATAAAATTAAATATGGCCGTTGAAGGTCCAAATTCATCCGTATTAGTGGTGAAGGATGGTACTGGTATAACTAATGAAAAATTTAATTTAAATGCAGGGGTAACAAATTTTGAAGATGTACCAACATCGGATTTAGTTTATTCGATACAAACATCTGATATAAATTTATACAGGATTACTAAAATAGTAGTAAGTGGTGAAGGGCTGGTAACAAAAACGTTAGAAGCTACTAGTGGATTAGAAAGTATATCTACTAAAATAAAAGCCGAAAGGGATTTAAATATTAGTATTACTACTGAAAATTTTGCAATAGTACAATCAACAATACCATCTATAACATTTCTTAATTTAGACAGATTATTATCAAAAGAATTTACTGAATATAATATAAATTCAAAAGCAGATGTTCCAATTGGATTAAATCTATTTGGAGGTACTAATAGAGTATCGATATATGTAAAGGATAAGAAATATGCATTTGATGTAAGTGGTGATAGTTCTATAATTTTAATACCATCTAAAACGTTTGATGTAATTGGTAAATATTCTATAAAAATAGTACCAAGTAATAATAGTGGAGATGGCGAGTTTATAGAAACGGCATTGGTTGCAATGGATGATATGTGGGTTGGTGTTCCGGATATTAGAAATATACAATACCCATCGGTTCTAAGAGGTCCTGATTACATTGGTACGGATGTAAATTTTAATATATACTTTGATTCGGTTGATACTGATTATGTTAGAATGTATGCCGGAAGTACAAATTCAAATTTTACACAATTACCGAGTAATGGTACACATACATTTAATTTTAAGCAATTATTAGTAAATTCAGGTACCAACGTTTCAGAGGACCAGGATAAAATTAGTTTACAATTAATATTAATACCATATAATACAAGTGGAAGACAAGTCGTAGTTGGTAAAACTGAAATAATTACAATTCTTTTTGATAAAGGTGATTTAACAATTCCAAGAGATGTTGCAATTAGTAGAATTGCTGAAGGGTTTATTGCACAATTTGACAAATCTATTTTTGCAGATGAAACTTCTAAATACTTAACTCACTTATTGCATATTGGAGATGGTGATAATAAAGTAATTACAACTTGGATTGGTGATGATGATTCTCTTATATTAAAATTATATGAGCCATTAGATACAACGATTCAAACAAATCAACAAGTTTGGATTTCAAAAGTACAATCAGACCCAATAGTTGAAACGGTAACAATAAGTGGAGTTGATACAAGTTATTGTGCCCCACTAAAAGGACCTAACTTTTTATTAGAACCTGATAACGGTACTGCTTTTAAAATATTTGATGATTTAATTGCAAGTGGTTCTACCACTTCGAATGATATTTTAAATAAAATATCCCAACAAAATACCATTGATACTGAAAAATTAAATATTCAATACGCAAGTGGTTCATCATATACGTTTGACCAATTTGTACATTTTGGTTCGGCAGCTGAAAGATTGAAAAACTTTTATTATAAAGTAAGTGTTTTACAGGAATATCAAGCAAAATATTTAGATTTAACTCAAACATCATTTCCAATTGGTTATATATTAACTGAAGATTCGGGTGGTGATGGCACTCCTGAAATACTTGGTAATGAAATATTAATAGGTGAACAAGTAGACCCAATTTTACAATTACAATTTGAGACGCCCGAAGTAATTCCAGCACCATACGCATTAATAGAATCAAATTTAATAGCTACAAAAATAAGTAATTTAATAAAAACTTTTGATGGGTATGAAATCTTTTTATTTAAATCTGAAAACCTATTAGCATATCCAAAAGAAGATTATTTTAATCCAATAACATCATATACATACAGAGTACTGAGACCTAAAACGGTTGCAGCTGTTATTAGTTGGTATGATACGGCATTAAACGATTCGGAAGAATTTGATAAATATAATTCATATGCAATGCGCAATAATCTTCCTGAATATATAACGGAAGATTATGATAATGCAGATTTTATTTTATTTTTAGATATGGTTGGTCAACATTTTGATATTCTATGGGTTTATATAAATGGAATAAAAAAAGCTAAAAACGTAGAGCATAAAGAAGAATTAGGAGTACCGGATTCATTAGTTAGTTCTTTACTAAACGCAATGGGTTGGCAAGAAAAAAGAGCATTTAATTCTCAACTACTTTGGGAATATATGTTTGGTACTAATCAAAATGGTCTTCAAAAATACGGAAGAAGTTTGCAAGATGCCAATTATGAAGTTTGGAGAAGAATTTTAAATAACTTACCATATCTATTAAAACATAAAGGTACTTCTAGAGCATTAAAAGCAGTAATGGCTTGTTATGGTGTACCACAATCTATGTTGACTATAATGGAATTTGGAGGACCTCAAGACCCAACAAAAGGCGGTACTACTAAATTTACCTTTGATGATAGAACTGCGGCAATTGTGTTGGATGAAAATTCAAGTATAAAAGTTCCTTGGCATAGTGTAAGTTCAACATTAGATTTTCCAAATTGTATTGAATTTAGAATAAGACCTTCTGCTAGTATTACCTTCCCCGCGACATTAATATCTGGAAGTGAATTTACTTTAGATTTAGTTCAAACAACAGGTTCTTTTTATAAATTGGAATTAAATTTTGGTGGAAATGATTCTACAAGTACTTATTTTGAAACAACAACGGTATATGTAGCTCCTGAATTAAGTGGTGAGTACGCATTTGGTCCAGATTTGAAAACAGGAAGTTTAGATTTCCCACTTTCAAATGAACATTACTCAAACGTAGCAATTAATAGGCATAATAATCCTGATTCATCTTCTTGGTATGAGATTTGGCTAGGTACATCGGATGGCCATAGAATTATAACTTCGGTTAGTATGTCTATGATGTATAACGATTCTCAATGGACAGGTTCAACTCCATACTTAGTAGTTGGTGGAAATGGGTATCAGGGTGAATTAGATGAGTTCCGTTTATGGACAGTTCCTTTACAAAAAAGTAAATTTGAAAATCACACATTATTTCCAGATGCAATTAATGGTAATGATTACGATTCATCTACAAAAGATTTAATGTTCCGTTTGGATTTTGAATATCCAAAAGATAGAACTAAAACGGAAAATATTGGAATTAAAAACGTAGCTATAAGTGATACATACACCGAACCATTTGCATCGGCAAGTAATATGTATTCCGCATCGGCATACCCATATCAGTATATACCATATGATAGAACGGTAACTGCTAACGTACCATCTATGGGGTTAAACTATTCAAATAAAATACGTTTTGAAGACCAGGAATTAATTGGAGACCTTTCATATAAAACTAGAGCAACTAAAAAAGCATTTGATAGAGCTCCAATAGATTCAAACCGTTTAGGATTATTTTTCTCTCCAATTAAGGAGTTAAATATGGATATCTTAAAAGCATTTGGTGATTTTAATATTGATAATTACATTGGTGACCCTTCCGATGAATATGCAAATTCATATAAACAATTGGATACTTTAAGACATTATTATTTTGAAAGACTTGGTAATAGAGATATCCATGAATATATTAGATTAATACGATATATAGATAAATCATTATTTGAGGTACTTTCAGATTTAGCGCCTGTTAGAACAAATATATCTAAAGGATTATTAATAGAACCACATTATTTAGAAAGAAGTAAAACACAATGGAAAAAAGCAGAAGCATTACGAAATGATTTTGATACTTCAATAGATACAAATGAAAATTATATATTAGAAGGTGAATCAATTCCGAAAGATGCACATATAAACGCAGAGGAAGTAGCAGTACTTACAAGTGATATTAGTAATGAAGAAACTACAATTTTCGCAAATGATATAATAGTATTTGAGGGAACTAATCCAAATTACGATACAACTATTAATGCAGGGGATTCAATTGCATTCGAATCATCTGCTCCTTTTTATGATACTTTAATAGAATGTCCTACGGGAGCTAATTTAGTAGGTGAAGCTGATTCATTTACGTTTACTGAAATTGGAAATGATAAAGATTCTATTGCAAATGCGGGATATGGGTTGTACGCTATAAGAGGTGATGGTTTGGTTAGAGATTATGACCCATTATTTGGAAATAATCAAAATACTGGAAGCAGAAAAAGTATATTTTTAGTAAAGCAACAATATATTCAAAAAATAAATACACAAACCGAAGGATATCCAACCACAGCAGATAAACACGTTAAATATGAAAAAATAGCTGTTACTAAATATAAATATAAAGTGGCAAAGCTTCCTTTTAGTGGTAGTATTGAACTTGGCAACGATACTGTGGAAGTAACTGCGTTGAATGGGTATTTCCCATCACATTATAAATTTACAAATAATTTAGGTGAGGGTATGATTCGTTCTTTTTGGAAGGGCTCTCAACAAACAATAGGAACTACACCGGATGGTTTAGACCCAGTAGAAATATTTACTACCAATCCTAATATACTTAGAGTTACTAAGACTGGAAGAGGTAGTGGAGAACCAATTCTTATCGTTGATTAAATTGAAAATAAAAATTAGTTATATTTATAGAATATAGATAAAAAACATATCAAATGGCATATTTAGATAACACGGAAATTACGGTAGATGCAATTCTTACCAAAAAAGGAAGACAAAAGTTAGCATCTGGACAATCATTAAACATTACAAAGTTCGCTTTAGGTGATGATGAGATTGACTATACGCTTTATGAACCAGCACATCCAAAAGGTTCTGCATACTATGATTCAGCAATCAGAGCTATTCCTATTACGGAAGCTTCACCTGATGAGACTCAAGTATTAAGATATAAATTAGTTACTTTACCAAAAGGAACTACTCAAATCCCAACTGTAAGATTGGGTGTACCTTCTATTAGTGTTAATCAATATGAAGGTGGTGTGGGATTATCTCCAACAACATCTCCTGCTGGAAACCAAAATGCTGGATACACAATGGTATTGGCAGACCAAAGAGCGGGTACATTGACTGTAACTAGAGGAGCAAACGGAACTGGAACAGCATTGTTCTTGGGTGATGAAATCACAACAACGGCACAAGTTACTACTGGTTTAGAATTTAAGTTCACTCCAAATCCAAACTTAACAATTGATGTATCAACAACAATTACTGTATTTGGAAACGAAACAGGAGGTTCTCAAACTATACCTGTAATTGTAACATACAAAGCAAACGTATAAAATAAAATAGAAATATAAAATGGCACTAATAAACGACCCAAAAATAACAGACCAAATAAGAGCATTGGCGAATACTGGTACTGTTGATTCAAACCAAATAGTACAAATATTAAATTCAGTTTTACCAGCTGGGCAACAAATTGCAACTACTGGAACTACTGGAACTGGTCTTTACAAAAGATTTGGTGAATTTGATAAGGTGAACGCTAAAATAGAAGTAGTAACAACTGGATTGTGGAGTAGTGATTCTGGTTCGTTGACGTCGTTTTTTACATCATCACAAGTTGAAGCAACTAGTGGTAAATACTATTACAATGTATATCAAACTGACCCAATTGATACTGATATAGAAGAAGTTCAATTTGCAGTAGCATATGGTCATTTAAATGGTAGTGGCTCGGTTAGTTTGGATAATGACCCTAATGGATTATTGGCAAGTAAAGCGACTTACGCACAATATAAATCAATATTATTAGACCCAACATTATCTCAGTTCCAATTCGAAAATTCAGCTGCTCAGGCAACAAATTCAAATGAGATTTATGTAATAAATGTAGCTAGAGCTAGATATAGAGAATCTATGGATGCCGGTAACTGGTCATTAAAACTTTCTGGTTCTAATGGTTTATTTACATTTATCGATAATAGTGGTAAAAAATTCGGTGATAATTATGGTTTAAGTGGTAATGTGTTTAAAGTGGTTTCTGGATCTTTAGAATTAGGAAGCCAAAATGAAGCTACTATAAAAAATACAACTGACCCAACTTCTGGACTAGGATATGGTTTATTCTATCCAGAAAGAGGAATTATAGTTCTTAATCCAACGGCAGTAGCTAACGTAGTTGGTAACGTATTTAATGAAAATTTCCAATCAGTTGGAACTTTATTACCAGACTATTCAATACTTGCTGATAAAGAGAATCATAAAAGATTATATCACGCAATTAGAGCAGGTAAAGATTTTGATGCTAGAAGAACTGAAAATGTATCAACACAACATTTCTTTGTAAGAGCAACAAATAGAGAATTTAACTATTCTAACAATCCTACTTACTTAGATGCAGATGGTTTCTTTACTGAACCAACATTTGAAACTGACCCTCAAACATTTATCACAACAATAGGTTTGTTGAATGATGCAAATGAAATAGTAGCAGTGGCTAAGACTTCTCAACCAATTGTTAAATCATTTGATAAGGAAGTTCTAATTAAAGTGAAATTATCATTCTAATCAAAAATTATAAAAAATAAATAAACCCCCTTCATTGGGGGTTTTTCATTTAACGAATATTTATATAAGATATGTTAAAAGAAATTCCAAAATCCGATGTAATCACTAGACCAATTAAGGTCTATAAAGAATGGACATTGGATGAAAATGATATATACCCAATATTTGGTATAAATGGCGCCAATACATTAATTGATATTGATACCGATGCTAAAAGTCATAGTTACAATAAAAAAATAATTTACGCATCCATAAAATCCCAATTCTACACAAATCCAGCAACCGCATCATTATTAACAGAAGTTGGCAGAAGAATTTCATATGCATCTACAAATGAAAGAATATTAGAGAATAATATTGCTGTATTTTCTATTCCACAAATATATTATGGTGAGGGAATA
>Ga0209107_10000276_pt1 | contig 31399 bp, 21 predicted proteins | sample LakErihyJuly2011_2_FD_187460 | JGI IMG/M metagenome (GOLD analysis project Ga0209107, IMG submission 187460) | Freshwater microbial communities from dead zone in Lake Erie, Canada - CCB hypolimnion July 2011 (SPAdes) (version 2) | ecosystem: Environmental > Aquatic > Freshwater > Lentic >...
CTTCATAAGTTGCTTGAAATACTCATCAACATCCTTCTTAGTGTTGAGATCATCAGGCATATTCATGATACGCTCCTTGAAAGTAATAGCGATAGTAGGAGCAGCGACAGCGGTCATTCTTCTTAAAATGTTCTAATAAAACTGAGAAACGGCTTCTTGAAGGCTAATTACTGTAGTAAAACTTCGGTAAACTTTGTTAAACGGTGGTTGCTTTGACTATGATAGTGATAATTATTTTATAATTTGGTATCAATTTTTATCTAAAAAATATTAAATTATAACAAATTTATTCTTATAACTCTCTTATAGATTATTTTGCAAAAAATAAAAAATATATAATATATACTAACTACTACTACTCTATCCGCTATGTGATTTACTCAGCGGCCTTCTTCTTAGGCTTCTTAGCCACCTTCTTAGGCTTCTCCTCCTTCTCCTCCTTCTCCTCCTCTTCCTCCTTCTCCTCCTCATCAGCCACTGTCTTGACAGGTTCAGCAGGCTCTGTAGGATCTTCAAGAGTAGCCTTGAACTTGCCCCATTCCTCGGCGAGTTTTGTGAATCTCTCGGTATTAGAGAGTTCAGGAAATTCTTCCTTAATCCTTTCCTGATTATCCCTGATGAATTGCTGATACTTATTGAGAGGCTTCTTAGGCTTCTCATTGCCATCTTCATCGAGATTATCCCTCTTTTTCTTCTTATCATTCTTCTTCTTTTCGGCATTTTCGATTTTCTCCTTCTTCATCTCTTCCTTGATATCCTTCATAAGTTGCTTGAAATACTCATCAACATCCTTCTTAGTGTTGAGATCATCAGGCATATTCATGATACGCTCCTTGAAAGTAATAGCGATAGTAGGAGCAGCGACAGCGGTCATTCTTCTTAAAGTGTTCTAATAAAACTGAGAAACGGCTTCTTGAAGGCTAATTACTGTAGTAAAACTTCGGTAAACTTTGTTAAACGGTGGTTGCTTTGACTATGATAGTGATAATTATTTTATCATTTGGTATCAATTTTTATCTAAAAAATATTAAATTATAACAAATTTATTCTTAATAACCTAATGTAAGTCGTAAAATATATTTTTCATATTTTATTATACAAATATATAAACAATTAAACAATTTAAGTATTAATTATAATGAGTTTTAATAATCAATTGCTAGAAAAATATAATGTAAAATTATTCAGTATAGAATATACCACATATGATATAATAAATGATTTTCTTAAAAATAATCAAAGCGAACAACCCTTTTATATTATAGATTTAGGGGAAATTATAAAATTATATGAAAAATGGATAACTAACTTTCCAAATATCAAGCCATATTATGCTGTTAAATGTAATCCCAATCCTGTTATTTTAGATTTACTATGTTGTTTAGGAACTTATTTTGATTGTGCGTCTGAGAATGAAATTAAGTCTGTTATAGAGTATACAGATGACCCTGATAAAATCATTTTCGCAAATCCTTGTAAAATGTCGTCTCAAATAAAATATGCAAGGGCTAATGATGTTGATATGATGACTTTTGATTGTGAAGAGGAACTTTATAAAATTAAGTTATATCATCCATATTCTAAACTTCTATTACGTTTAGCAGTAGACGATAGTAATAGTCTTTGTCAATTTAATTCTAAGTTTGGATGTAAATTAGAAAATGTAGAAAAATTAATTACTCTTATGAATACATTGAATTTAAATCTTGTAGGTTTCAGTTTTCATGTAGGAAGCGGTTGTCGTTCTCTAGATAATTATTATAATGCTATTAAAACTTGTCGCGAAGCCTATGACTTGGCAATTAAAAATAATATTAATATAAATATTATAGATATTGGCGGAGGCTTTCCAGGAGTATATTCTGAAAATTCTATAAATATTGACCAAATTGCAGAAACTATTAACAGTGCTCAAAAGGAATTTTTCAGCACTGAAATAGATGATGAAACTATTCAATTTATCGCAGAGCCTGGAAGATATTTTGTTGAAAAATCGCATATTCTCGTATTGAATGTAATTGGTAAAAAACGCGAGAAATATTTAAATAAAGATACAAATGAATTAGAAGAAATCATCATATATTATCTTAATGATGGTGTCTATGGGTCTTTTAATTGTATATATTTCGATCATAATAATCCTATTATACAACCATTCAATGAACGTAATGAAAAAAAATTATATAAAAGTAAAATATTCGGCCCGACGTGCGATAGTATGGATTTGATTGCTAACGAAATAATGCTTCCTGAATTAGTAGTAGGTGAATGGGTGTATGTAGAGAACTTTGGGGCATATACTACAGCGGCTAGTTCATCATTCAACGGATTTATGACAACAGATTATAAATATATACTTCGCAATTAAAATATCATAATCTTTATATTATAGTAGTATTTGAAAGCAAAATGAGCGGAGATGTAATGTTATATTTTACGATAGAAGATTTAATAAAGCAATATAAGAATAATTATTGGAGTAAAAGCGATGATACCTATTTACTATCTAATGTAGATAGTATGGAATATTCTATAATAGCCAGAATATTAAATAAAAGTTATGACGAAGTTATATATAGAATAATTAAAAATATATTGTATAAAGAATATGTCAATGATATATTTAATAAAAAATATAGAAGGGATGAAGGTAATATAATATTAAGAAAAAAATATAAATTAGAATATTTGACTGATACAGAAATAGAGAAAATATTTGAACAACAATAAAATAAACTATAGATTAATTTAGATAATCTATAAATATTGTAGATATAGAGCATGTTGATGTTAGACCATTAAATAATGCCATAGAGCCGAATAATATCAATATAAGCAATGGGATTTTATTTATATTTTTATAGGAATATGTAGAATATAATGTATAACTGCCTATAACTAATATTAAAGAGCCTAGAATTATTTGAGTTATTCTCATAACATTATATAAATTAAAACTATTGCTACCTATTACATTTATTTTTATAGTATTATTATTTAATATTACATTATTAGCACCGTGAGATAAATTATTGAATTGTAAAGAATTGCTAACAATTATATTACTATCATTTGCAAAATATTTATTCTTAATAAATTGCGAGCGACTCGCAGAATTACATACAATGTATATTTCTTTTTTGTAATTTATATGTTTCTTTATCATATCAACATTAAATCTTATCATATACATAGGTATATAATATACGTCGTAATTATACGATTTATCAAAACGATGCGAATAAACCTCATCGCTCTTTCGTATATCTATAAATAAATAATCTCCCATATTTACTATTTTGCAACATTATATTTTATTATTGTATAAATTTGTTCTATTTTTAACATTTTTTATCTAAAATTGATAAGTACATAATTCTTGGTTTATCATTGTTTAACCAATCACACTCAACAAAAGAGAGTAATCAGTAGCGACAACTTGCGACCACTTGCGAATACTAGCGAATACTTGCGAATAACATAATGGTGAGAAATTATCCTTATATTAAGAACGAAGAACTTAGGGATTTGATTAAAAGATTCTGTTTTGCGAATAGTATTAAAATTAAACATGTATATCGCATGAATAAAACCCAACTTTATGATATCATTGAAAAATATGAAATTATGGAGTGGATTCTCAAAAAACAAAAGAAAAATTTAAAATATAAAGAATCATCTTTGCCTATTTTAGATAGAGAGAATATAATATTCTCGGTTATTTCGGAATATTATAATATTCCTAAGAGACATTATAAGCCCGACAGGTCTAATATACCGAATGTTTTGCGAGATAATATTTACGTAAGTGATACCAATACGTTTAAGTATCTCAGGGATTTGAATTGTTTCGATAACATTCAATATGTACATATCAAGCAGTTGAAAGATGATGATATAATCGAGTTCAAGTATAAAAATGAATATGATGAAAACTTTAAGAAAATAAGTACTATATATATGGGGACTATTGCTGGTATTGGTTTCAATCACAAAGTCAATTACTAAAACCTCTTAAAAACAATATATATTATATATTTTTATATTTTTATATTTTTATTTTTCCAGAAATCTTCTGCGGTAATAAATTTTATTCCCATTCTTACAGCAGTTGTTTCATCTGTTTTACGATCACCGACAAATATACATTTTGAAGGATTTAATTTAAGGGTTTCTATAAATTTAATAACTTGTCCTACTTGTGGTTTTCTACAATAGCATGATAGCGGAAAGGCATTGTGAGGACAATAAGATATAGGGAAATCTTTATCTTTAATATCTAACATATCTCTTGTTTTGTTCATACATGTTATTACTTGTTCTTCTGTTATAGTACCTTTAGAAATACCAGATTGATTACTTATTCCTATTAGTTTATATTGTTTTTTTTGAAGTTCTTTTAATTTTGTTTTCTGTTCATCTAAAGGAATAAAACGGATAGGCATTACTTCTTCGGGAAGTATAGGATATTTATATTTTAATTCTTCTGTGTGTCTTAATGTTCCGTCTATATCAAAAAACACAGCCTTATTTCTATATTTACGACCATCCCATTTAATAGGTTTGGCATGTATATTTATAATTTTAGAAAATCCTTCTTCTATATTAGGCACTTCCAATTTTTTACGAGCCGCGAATAGAACAGCAGGAGGAAATACATTAGGGTCTTTGGCAGCAGCAGTATTTTTTTCTGGTTTTCCTGTCATATATATATTTTTATGTCTTTCAAACATACGATGAAGTGTTTTAATTTGACTATCTTCAATAGTATTTATGATATAATGGGCTTCGATATTTATTTGTAAACTTTGTGCTAATTTTATAAAGGGTTTTCTAGTATCCGCTGTAATATTTGTATTATCAATAATTACTGTAGATTTATTATTTGATTCTAAAATTTCTTTTAATTTAGGCAAAATATCTGCTATCAAACCTCCAAATGTATCTCTAGATAATATTATACAATTTTTTGGATTTTTAGATAAAAGTTTTTTAGCATATGTTGATTTACCAGAAGAGGGAAATCCTACTATAACTATAATCTTTCTACCCTTCATATGTGTTTAAATTATATCTATTCTATTATAATCATTTTTTATATTATATATTATATGTGATTTGTTCTATTTTATATTATATATCATAAAAATTGATTAAAATTTATTAATATATTTAATTGTCCTATTGATCAAACGAAATAAGCGACCACCTCTACAAGCGAACGTTAGCAACTCTCTAAACAGATTAGAAAACAAGATACTAGATAAATGTCTGTAAGGAATTATTTGGAAGAGATTCCTGAAGATATTGTAGGAATTATTGTTAAGTATGTAGAAGAAGATGATTACAATATATTTGTAAAAACATATAGAGATGATTTTAGTTGGAGATTAAACACTTTTATAGATGATAGAATGCATAAAAATATCTGTAGGTTTAAATATGTAGTAAGGGCTGGAGAAAATAGTAGCGAATTTAAAAATCGCAACAACATAGCGAATAATAAACTACAAGAGCATATTTATACCATGGTAAGATATATGAAATTGCCGAAGATTAAGAAGATTTTGAGAAATAACAACATCTACAACGCAAAGAAGATTTATGAACGTGATAATCCTAAATGCAAAAAAATTATTGATTGTTATGAAAGAGAAGTACTTTCACAATATATTCTATCTGGATATTACACACTCGTATATGTTAAGAAGATTGTATGAGAGATATGTATATGAAATGTATATATATATTTTTTACTTTTATTAGAATATTAGATTTTTATACGAATAATAAATAAAAATAGTTATTAAAAATATAATAATATTTTAAAATTATTATTCATCATCATCTTCTCCTCCGCCACGGCGACGTTTGCCTTTTTGTTTTTTTGCTGATTTATTTTTAAAAGCGGCCATCATCATTTTTAATACTGATTTATTTGATGTATGTTTTTTTCTACGTTTTCCACCCGCTTGTTCTTGTCCGCTATATTTTTGTTGTTGCTGTTGTTGCTGTTGCTGTTGTTGCTGTTGTTGCTGTTGTTGCTGTTGGCCACCTTTATAGCAACTGCTACCACCTCTAACACCACCCATACTCATCGCACCAGTTGCTACATCGTTTAAAAATTCTCGAGGATCACCACTAACCATATTTTCTTGAGTCATGTATTTTTCAGCCACATGAGGAGAAGCGTATTTTTTTTTATCTTCTGAAGAAGTACCTGATCCTTCAGTATGTTCGGCAAAAAATTGCTCTAAAAACCCACCGTATCTTTTTGCGGATTTTGAACGCATTTTCTTAGCCATTTTAGGTTTAGCCATTTTAGGTTTAGCCGCCATTTTAGATTTAGCGGCTTTCTTTCTACATAATTTAACATAACTTTCAACAGTTCTTATTTTTCCAAACCCCATGACATATTCTTTAGTACCTTTGGGTTTTTTATAAATACATTTAGATTTTCCTTCAATAACTTTAGTAGCGACTTTATCGTATCCAACAACACCCATTCAATTCTTCTTCTATAAAATAAAGAAGAAAATAAATAAAAATATAATAAAATATAAGTATATTTACTAATATATATAATATTTATCAAATATGCTTATCAAACTTACGCATATATTTTATTATATAGAGTAAAATTAAGAAATAATGACATATAATTTACTAAATGATATTTATATATTAGGATATATTAGGATATGAATAAAATATATAAAAAGGAATCGGGTAGCGACATATTTAAAATGAATAATAGTAATAACTCTTCTAAATCACCTAATAAAATTATTAAAAAATTTATGGAAAATTTAATGACTACTGAAAAATTATTATTAGAAAAAAAGAATAAAACTAAAGGGCTTGTTAAGATTAGATTAGCATTATCTCCAAAAGACATTAATAATTTAGATGCTTCTAAAGTAATTAATACAGAATTTAACGCAGTAGTTAAAAATCTATTAAAAAATACAAATAATAAACCATTAAAATTTTTAACAAAACCATCAGGCTTTTCTAAAAAATAAACATATTACAACATATATTAACATCTAATATTTTTTATGATATCTAAGAGATTTCCAGTATCTTATAGTTACTCTGTTTAAAAATATACGGAAATTAGAGTTAGCCAAAGTAAAAAATGCATCATTTCTATGTTGATCATATTCGTTCATATCAATGAATGGGGAACTTTGAGCATTAATATTAGTATTTGTCGACAATGAATATAAATTATATGCTTCTTCGTTCATTATATTAATAAATTCTTGTTCATGTTGATTTAAAGTACCGCAATCGAAAATATTTTGTACATTAATATCTTTAAATATTCTATTAGGGCTCGAATCGTATACAGGTACACCAGGTGCATTTGGTGTATCATCCCATTCAACAACTTTATGTATTCTTTTTAAATTATATAATAAAAGACATTTTAATACATTACGATATGCTTCTATTCCCAAGCCACATTTTTGTTCTATTAAAGACACCATTTTATAATTTCCGTCTAGTAAAGCAACGAAATAACCACGAGGATTATTTTTTATTGTTTTAGTTGCTGGATCTAAAACCATATTATAATCATCCCATAATTCATCCAAATCTCTTAACTCCTTTTTTTCTTTAGACATTATCAATACAGAAAAAGGGATTTTTTTTCTTTCTGCATTTCTATGTTTTATCCACGAAGGAACAAAATAATCAGGTAGCCATTTATCAATAGCACCGGGCACTTTTGTATCATCCTCTATAACAATTTCTAAACTTTCTTCAAATGCTATTTGAGAAGCCGTTCTATCAAATATAGAAGAAGGTCTTGGAGCACCAAATGCTGCACCTTGTCCTTGTTCTTGCGAAGGCCGCCCTAAATAACCAAATGATGAAATATTTGGTTGCCCCTGTGGTTGCATTTGTCCTTGATTTTGAGACATTCTATTAGGTGGTCTAAATGACATACCTGCTTCATTTTGTTGCAAAGCATCTTGACCTAGAGTATCCTTTATTAATTTTTCAAAAGCAGGATACTTACCTGACATATTATATATTATTCTAATTATTTGTTAGATATTAAAAAAATTATATACAAATATATATACATATATACAAATATATACACACGAGGGTATTTACAGTTCCTTACACATATAAGTATCTTTGAGGGTATAACCTAGTTTTCTATAATAATTTCTAACACCTGTACCGCTAATAATAGCAATTTTAGAATATCCATTTTCCTTCGCTATTTTTTCTGCTTCTTCAATTAATCTTTTGCCATATCCTTTATGTTGATAAGAAGATTCTATATTATTTCCAACATTACTAAGATTTGAATAAACATGTAATTCGCGAATAAGTGCTGAATCGTGTAATATAGATAGTTGTGTTATTTTATCAACTGTATTACATAGACGAAGTCTAATAAATCCAATTAAATATTTAGTTTCTTTAACATTGGCTTCAAAAGATATGAAATATTCTGTTCCTCCACTTCCTGGATATGTTGTAATATCAATATTGATATCGTCGGGATTTACATTTACATCTTTAACTTCGCGACAACGTATACAATTACAGCACCACTTGTTTTTTTTCATATCATCTTGTAATAACTGACGCATATTAACATATTCATGTTTATATCCGCCTGTAATATATGTTGAAGGAATATCTCTAATAATTCTATTGAGTCTCTTCCATTTCTGTACTTTTTTCTTAAACTCTTTAATTAATTCATATAGCAAAATATCATCATATGGTTTGTATTGGCCATTATCATACCATTCTTTAATCTGTGTCCATGGAACAATTGCTGTAGGATATATTTTATATTGATCTACTTGTAATCTTTCATCATATAGAGATGCTTCTAACATTTCCTTATCCATTTCACTAGAAGAGCCTGGTAAATTTGGCATTAAATGAATATCTATTTTATATCCATTATCTTTCAATAGTTTAATTGCTTGATATACTTTTTCAACTGAATGCCCTCTTTTAATCTTTTTTAAAACTTCGTTATTTGTATGTTGTACTCCTAATTGTACGCGAGTACAATTATATTTTCTAAACTCTTTTATTTCATCAAGATTAATACAATCTGGACGAGTTTCAAGAGTTAAACCTATTATATGTATCTTAGCACTTTCATTTAATATTATTTCTTCTTCTAGAGAAAGCATATCTCGTTTTTCATAATATGTATTGGCGGCATAATAAGTCGCAGTAATAAAGTAATCTTTATAATTTTTATGATAATTAGACCATGTCCCGCCTAATACAATTATTTCTAATTTATCTACAATATGTCCCATATTAATAAGAGCATCAACGCGAGAATTAAATTGTAAAATAGGGTCAAAATTATTATCATTTGCTCTTAAAACAGCGGGTTCTGTATATAGATATGAGCGAGGTTGATCAACCCAATTATTACCTTCATGGGCTTTTTCATTTGGACAATAGGCACAATTATGACGACAACTAAATTTACCGATAACTTTATTACCTTCATCGTCTAGATATTCAGGTGTTCCCGATGTTAATATAGTAATTACTATTACACCTGAATTAGATTTATTTTTTTTCTTAGTAATTAAATTTTTAATAGTTAGATTATCAATGTTAAGAGATTTATAGAAATATATAAGATTTGATTTAGATAAAGATACCTTTAATGTTCTTTGAATATGTTTTTGAAACTTTGTAATATCATCATTTGTTTTTATGTGTTCAATACTTTTCATAAATTCTGTTGAAATTTTTATATATTCTTCCTCTGTATATGTTTTATTTTTATGATTATTATTGTGTTTTATAATGTTGTTAGAAACAATGTTTTCAATATCGGTAATATTGTCCATAGAAAAACTATATTGTTTATCATAATAGTCTTAATTAATCAATTTTTATTATATCTTACCGTTGATATAAATAAGGTAAATTTAAAATTTGTGGCTTCATGTGAATATCTTGGAAATAATAGTTATTATAATATTGTAGAAAGGTTATATAGTATAGCCTTTCGGCTACTCACGCTACTTATTCTTTAATTCAAGAATTAAGCCAGACTATTTTTAGATATGAATTTTATATTTTGAGTACATATCTGAAATTATTTAGAAATTTCTAGAAAACTTTGGAAATATTAGAAAATAAAAAGTTATGTACTCAAATTTTAAAATCAAAAAATATAAATATCTTGGCTTCTCTAAAATACCTTAAAGGGTCGCCCATGCTGCTGGCATGCCTTAAGAGGCCTCTCTAGATATATATTATTATTTTCTAAAAATTATAAAAAGTATTATTGAATCCCTCGAATGGTCGCTCATGCTGAAGGCATGCCTTAAGAGGCTTCACTATAGCCTCCTAGAATTCAAACCAAAAAATCTTAAAAATCCTATTTTATATTTTGAGTACATATCTCTGATATTTCTAATTTTTCTAAAGTTTTTTATAAATTTCTAAATAAATAAAGTTATGTACTCAAATTATTCTATTAATTTTTATAAATATCTTGGCTTCTCTAAAATACCTTAAAGGGTCGCCCATGCTGCTGGCATGCCTTAAGAGGCCTCTCTCGATATATATTATTATTTTCTAAAAATTATAAAAAGTATTATTGAATCCCTCGAATGGTCGCTCATGCTGAAGGCATGCCTTAATAGGCCTCTCTATAGCCTCCTAGAATTCAAACCAAAAAATCTTAAAAATCCTATTTTATATTTTGAGTACATATCTCTGATATTTCTAATTTTTCTAAAGTTTTTTATAAATTTCTAAATAAATAAAGTTATGTACTCAAATTATTCTATTAATTTTTATAAATATCTTGGCTTCTCTAAAATACCTTAAAGGGTCGCCCATGCTGCTGGCATGCCTTAAGAGGCCTCTCTCGATATATATTATTATTTTCTAAAAATTATAAAAAGTATTATTGAATCCCTCGAATGGTCGCTCATGCTGAAGGCATGCCTTAATAGGCCTCTCTATAGCCTCCTAGAATTCAAACCAAAAAATCTTAAAAATCCTATTTTGAATTTTGAGTAGCACAGCGTATATCTGAAATTATTTAGAAATTTCTAGAAAACTTTTGAAATATTAGAAAAAATAAAGTTATACGCTTACGCTACTCAAATTTTAAAATCAAAAAATATAAATATCTTGGCTTCTCTAGAATACCTTAAAGGGTCGCCCATGCCGTAGGCATGCCTAAATAGGCCTCTCTATAGCCTCCTAGAATTCAAACCAAGAAATCTTAAAAATCCTATTTTGAATTTTGAGTACATATCTCTACTTTTTCTAAAATCTTAAAAGTTTTTTAGAAATTATAAAATAAATAAAGTTATGTACTCAAATTTTAAAATCAAAAAATATAAATATCTTGGCTTCATAGGATATATTAGAATCTCATAGTATAATTTAGATATTTATAGAAGAGACTGTAATTCTTTGATAGATATCCATTTTTCATCCAATTCAAAACCCTTAGCATATGATATAAGATATTTAGATTTTTTAACATTTTTAACCCAATAATTATTTTTTAATTGAATACCAATATATTTATCATATTTAGACGAATTACTTGTATCTTTTGAACCCTTGTTTTTAATAATATAGTTATATTTGCTTTTATCACTTAATATACCATGTACTTGTATATCTCCATTAATATATAATAGTACTTCACAAACAGCAGAACCACGATTATCTATTCCCCATTTAGATATATGACCCCTGTCACTATAAGATATATCAGCACTAACTGCTGTCAAGTTTTTACTACGAAGAACTAACGGACAGTCTCCGTGAGGTCTATGACCAGATATAATACTACTAATACCATCTTTATTTAAATATTTTATAACCTTGGTATTTATATATTGACCGTTGCCGTTTTTTAGATTGTCAGAGTAAACAACAGTTCTATTGTTAGAAGGTACAGAATAATCTATAATTTTATATCCCTTGCGTTTTTTTGTAATCCCTCCATTTTCAGGATCTAATATATATTCATTTAATTCTTTATGAAACCAATTATTAAGACCAGAAACCCATAATTTAACATCATCTATAATTTTATGTTTTTTCGGCTCTTTCTGTGTAGAAGGAACATATCCAATATTATTTTTATTAATAGCACCATGAATAAATATGTGTTCGCCAAATATATAGGCTATTTTACCATATTTCAAATATTTAAGTAAATAATTATCATTGCTATTTTTAACATTTACAGGACGCGGTGATACAGAATTTAAAAAACTATTTACTATATCTTCATCACTTATTAATTTAGCATTTTTATTTAATAAAATGGCAAGTTCAACTCTTCTTTTTTCAAATGAACCAGAAGAACCCATTGTATATTCTAAAATATATTTTAATCTATTTACAATATTGATTTCATAATTGTTTTTTTCTAAATATTCTCTAATACTTATTCTTTCTTTCTCATCAACCCAATAAGGGAATTTATCATATTTAGATAAATATTTATTAGTATTAGTTATTTTTTCGGATAATTCGGAATAAAACCTAATTTTATTAGCATCCCTATTACCTATTATAAACTCCACGCGATCAGGATATTCATCCTTAAATTTTAGCAGTATATTGACAAATCTTATATCACCTATACCACGGTCTTGTGTATCTCCTCCAAATACAAACATACTATTATCTTGCTTAAATTTTAATCTATTTTTATTAGAATCTACCCATGTGATTACCTTAGATATGCCAACATATTTATGAAAATAATCTAAATTTCCTTCTACATCTGTTAAATAAGCACAAATAGTAATATTTTTATCATTCTTTATTTTTTTATTACCTCCACCAGAAGTAGTACCACTCTTTTTTATATCCTTATTATATTTTATTTCATTTTTTGATACTAGTTCTTCGCATTTTGCTAAATATTCTTTCTTGTGTTCGTTTGATTTTTTGCAAAATAACTTATAATTTTCAATAAAACTAAATAATATATTATTTTTAATATATAAAATCATATTATTTATAAACAACTTATATGCAGATATATTATTATTACTAGATATATCATCTGGAGGATTTCCAAAAGAAGAAATCTCAGTAATTGTATCTTTTATTAAATTGTATAATATAGTAATTTTTACATTATTATCTTTATATTGGCTAATCTCGCTAACTTTAATATTTAACTTATTTTCATTTTTTATCAACAAATCTTTATTTACGTAAATTTTATCTCTTAAATCTTTAAGTTCTGCTGATAATTTATTTTTTCCTATCTTTATATCATCATTGCCATTTTCTAAATTTTTTAATTCAATTTTATTAAGTTCTTCTTCTTTTGTTTTTTTTTCTTTATCATGTTTATCAATATCGTTTTTATACTTATCATTTTCTGCTTTAAGCAAAACCATATCTTCGTTATTAACCTCTATATTACGTTCATATATATCTCTATAATATTGTAAAAATTTATTTATATCTTCTAAATAATTCTTGATTTCAGTATTATCTTTATCTTTATCAATAAATTTTTTATAATAATTGTGTTCATTTTTAAAAATATTTAATAATATATCAATCCATTCATAATCTTTTAATTCATTCAAACTATCTTTTATTATATCTGTATCGTTTTTAATATCACCATTAATATTTTTAATATCGTCAATATCTTCTTGTTTATTATTAGTACTTTCTTCATCGTTTTCTTTAAATTTGTCAATAGCAGAATCTAATGATTCGTATACACTATTTATTAAAACATTATGTTCACCTATATAATCTTCTCTTAAATCTTTGATATCTTTATTATATTGATTAATTTTTTCAGTAAAGTTTTGTAAATATATAGATTTTTCATCATAATTAACCAACCCTTTAATAATAAACTCTATATTTTCTTTTGTTACACTACCTTCATGATCTATTCTAGGTATTATATCCATTAAATAATTATTAAATATATTGTAATATAATATATTTTTACCAAATGTTATAATCGCAGCCATATTTAATTCATTATCAAAATGATTGGGAGGATACGAATTTATTTTATTAATTATTATATCTCTTTGCGAATTAAGTAATGATACGAAATTAACATAAAGATTTAGAGCTTCTTTCTGCTTTTCTTCCATAATAAACTTATAAATATTTATAGTAGTTTTGATATCATCTAGTTCTTTTTTTAAAAAGTGTTTATCGCTACCACCATTTTGTAATGTTATTACATTTGTTTTTTTAATAATTGAATACAAATCAATATATCTCTTATTATATCTAATATAATATCTATTTTTAGAACGATATATGTATCTAAATCTATTATAAATATGTATCTTTTTATTTGTATTAATCATATTTATATACTATTATATAGTAATAAAAAATAGATAGACGGATAAATTAAAATTATATAAAACAATAATACTAATATATAGTTAAAGTAATTAAGATATATAATGGAAAATGAAATGGATAATGTCGTAGAGTCTCAAGATAATCAAGAAAAGAAAAAAGCAAAAAGTGTAGATACCAAGAAAGTTCTAGAATATTTCTCAGCATCTATTGATATTTCTAATAATTATTCATTGGATGAATATAAAAAGATTGTTACAAATGCTTATAAAGATGCTATGAAGAAAACGAAAAAAAAAGGTAATAAATCAAATGAAGATGGTGATAAAACCGAAAATGTAAAACGAGAACCTACTAAGTATAACATTTTTGTGAAAGAAGCCATTTTAAAACTTAAAGTAGAAAATCCTGATAAACCATATAAGGATCTAATGAAAATGGCTGCTGATGAATGGAATCAAAATAAATTAAATGTTTAATAATATAAGAATATGGATAATAATGTTAAATTTGTAATAGTATCATTTATATATGTAATATTAGAGATAATATGGATTACATCAAATCTTAAAATGTATAATTCCAATACGATAAGAATACAAGGTAAATTATCAAATATGACAAATACTATAATATTATATATTATTATAGTATATCTAATATTATTATTATCAATAATACATATAGCCATACCATTAACATTAAATAATATTAAGGAAGAAGATAAATTAGAAGACAAAATATATAAATCGATACAATATGGAGGTAGTGTAGGGTTTTGTATATATGGTATATATAATTTAATTTCATTAATTATATATGAGAATTATGAAATTAAAATTGCTATCATAGATACAGTATGGGGAGTTTTTATATATTCTTTATTAACCTTAATATACTTACTTTTGAAATAAAAGAAAATATATTAAAGATATACACAGTGCTGCCAATATTAAAATCAATATAATTACATATAAAAAGCCTGCTATAAAAACAGGTATTAATGGAAGTGCCAAGAATAAATTAGTTATTATAGTTATTAATACTAAAATATATATAGGGCTACCAGAATAATCAAATATTTTAAAATAATTTTCTAAATTATTAAAATTATTAACTGAAGTTAATTTAATAGGATTATCATTTTTAACAATGTTATTTAAATCAGATAACATTGCACAGTTTGATGTATTATAATCTGTATTATATAAAACCTTGCTAAGTTCTGTAAGTTCTATACAGTCATAATTATTACTTATGCTCATAATTATTGTATGCGTTCTATTATATAATAGCCTTATTTTTTATTTGTTTTAGAACCATTAGAGGTATTATAAGATGTATATAAATAATATAAAATATATAAAAAGGCAAATAAAAAAATCAATATCATTATAATATATACAATCATTCCTACTATACCTGCTGTTCGGCTAACCATACAGTATAATGAAGTATCTTCTATAGGGCATTTTTCAACATTATTAGATCCTGAATTACTCATAACAGCCGCACTTCCGCCAGATACTAAACCACCTGTTAATCCTCCTAATATACCTCCTGTAGCACCAGAGGCAACAGCAGATCCAGTACCTCCTGTTCCATCAGTTTTATTATTCGGTGTTGTATTTTTGCTAGTCATTTTAGACGTTTTAAATTCCTCTAAAAATACACGATTCATATTTTCTAATTTTTCTATTTTTCTAATATAAAAGAAATATTATTATTTATAATATATTATGATAATCACAATATTTTCATTTTTGGGAATAATATAGTAATAAATTTTATAAAACTAAATATTACTAATACAATCAATATATTAGAAAAATATCTATTAAATGTATCATTATCGTTTTTTTTACCACTGCGACTACTACCTCCCTTGCCACCGCCTCCTTTAAAGTTTTCAAAGAAATAATCTTGTACAATATTATTGTATTGTATCATTTATATTATAATATAATATAATATTAGAATATATATGTCTAATATTGTAGAAACATTTGCAATAATATTAACCATTATTATTAGCACGAGTATTATAGTATGGTTTATAAACAAAAATAAAGGTTTAGATATAAACTATAACAATTTGATAGAAATTAATAGTTCTAATGATTCGATGAACAAAAATAAAGATAAATGTACGACGACGTGCGATGCGTTAGATCCTGTAAGCGACCCTCGATATAATATGCAACAAATAATAAAACAGTCTATATTACTAGAAGAACATTTAACAAATAAAAATAAAAGATGCAGAGATTGTATTACTAAACACTTTTTACATATTATAGGATTAGCCGAAGAAGCGGAGATGTTGGCAACAAATAAGATTGAAAATTATCCTTTAATTAAAGAATCCGTAATATTATATAATGATTTATTTAAAGTATGGATAAAAAATAAAAATCTCAATAATAACAACGACGATTATTTACTATATTGTACAGATAAATTAAGAAATCATAGAAAGCAATTGATTGTCATATATTTTTTTAATGAAAAATATATGATTAAACAAGACAAAATTCATGAGAATCAAGGATAAAATTATTATATTTGAGATAAATATTTAATAGTATTATTTGCCATCGCATGATTAAGAACAGCCCTTATATCTATTATAGCATTATTATGAGCATCTAAATGATGAGGATGAATTTCTGATCCCATTTCAATATTAGGATATGTACATGGAAATGTTGCGGCATAAGTATTAACAGTTGAATATAATGCTACATCTGCTACTATTTGATATTCGCATGAAGAAAAATCGTACTTTCCGTTTATATAAAACTTATTAACTAATTTTTCAGCACCCTTTCGCGATATTATATACATACCAGCACAAGGAAGTAAATATCTCCATTTAATAAAGTTCTCTTTATTTTTAAGAAATAATTCATTATATAGAATTTTTACTGTATTTCCATATGATATACATAATTGAAGTATATCAAAATCTTTAGGAGCATCTTTAATAAGTTCATCATAATTTATATTAAATGGCAAGAACATATCATCTTCCATAATAACAAAACATTCATTATTTTTATTATTTTCATCTTCTAAACCTGCTTTCATAGCCTTAATATGACTAGAAATACAAGCAAATTCATATTCGCAATTAACACATCCAGGATGCTTACATGTTAGAGGCCTTTTATTTTCGAGCAATTTATCAAAATCATCAGGAGTTATAGCGGATACTCTAGAATTCTTAATATCGCGATTATTAAATTGATTTTCCATAAATGCCCTTCGTTTAGTACTTCTGTCTAGATTAATCCAATAGTGTACTAACGTCATTATATTATTGATTAAAAAAATATGTAATGTAATATATTCTTAATAAAATATAAATCTTATATAAGATTTTGATGAATTATAATATAAAATTTATTGTGGTATAGTAGTTATAATATTTTTGTTATTATAAGATAAATGAAGTTAGAACTTAAAAAGTTTGATCCTACTAAAATTAAAAACGATTCTGTAGTTGTTTTTATAGGTAAAAGAAATACTGGTAAAAGTTATTGTATGAAAGATATAATGAGTTATAATAGAGATATACCCGTAGGAGTTGTAGTTTCTCCAACGGAAAGGGCAAATGGATATTTTGAAAAGTTTATACCGAAGATGTTAATATATGACGAATTAGAAGAAAAATTGGTAAGCAAATTTTTAAATAGACAGATTAATATTACAAAGGACAAAAAACGCGAATTAGAAAAACACGGTTCGTCTACAATAGACCCTCGGGCTTTCTTAATATTAGACGATTGTATGTATAATAAAACGGCTATGAAAGATAAAAATATAAGATGTATTTTTATGAATGGTCGTCATTATAAAATATTTTTACTTATAACTATGCAACACGGCCTTGGATTGCCTCCTGATTTACGCTCAAATATAGATTATGTCTTTATATTTAGAAATAATATAGTAAAAGAAAGAGAAAAAATATATAATCATTACGCGGGTATGTTTCCTACTTTTGATGTATTTAATCAAGTAATGAATCAATGTACTGAAAATTTCGAATGCCTAGTTATAGATAATAAAACTCAATCTAATAATATTAATGATAATGTGTATTGGTATAAAGCACAAGATAGTAATTATAAAATGTGTTCTCAAAACTTATGGGAAATGCAAGCATTACAAGATCAAAGAGATTTAATGGGGATTAACAATGAAGAGGAGGATGAAGATAATGAAGATTTTGACCCTGGCGTTTTTATGAAAAAGAAAAATACAAAATTAATTAAAGTTAAGAAAAATCAAAAATATTAGAAAAATCTTAAACCTCTATTTTTAATATTTGCATTATTATTATCGTCAATAACTATCTCCTTAATTTCTTTATTATTATTTTTTTTAATTGAAGAGGATGTTTCCATATTCTCATAAATCTTGTTTTTATCTTTTTTTGTCCTTTCATTTGTTTCTTGTGAATTATTTTCATAAGTTTTCTTTTTAATATTAATAGGTAAAAGGGTATTATAAGTGTCTTTATTATCTTCTTCTTTAAATAAATACTTCTTCTTTTTTTTATATATTTCATCCGTATATTTGTCATCTATGCTATTACTAATAGTTATAATATTACCTTCATTTTTTACACCTCTCGTTTTATTATCTTCTTCTTCCTCCTCTTCCTCCTCCTCTTCTTCATCTTCGTCATCTTCTTCTCCTTCGTCTTCTTCCTCGTCTTCTTCCTCCTCTTCTTCATCTTCCTCTTCTTCTTCCTCTTCTTCTTCCTCTTCCTCGTCTTCTTCCTCGTCTTCTTCCTCCTCTTCTTCATCTTCCTCTTCTTCTTCCTCTTCTTCTTCCTCTTCTTCTTCCTCTTCTTCTTCCTCCTCTTCCTCTGCTCTAGATTCGCCATTATCATCGCTTTTTTTATCTTGATTATCTGTGATTATTATTTGTTTCTTATCATCTTTATTTTCTTCTTTCTTGACATCTTCTTCATTGATGAGTTCTTGTTTTTCTTCATTATTAATATCATTATTTTTTTTTTGATTAGGTTCTTTCTCTTCATCATTATCTTCTTGGTCGTCGTCAGGATCTTCTTGGTCTTCTCGGTCGTCGTCGGGCTCTTCCTGATCTTCTTGGTCTTCTTGGTCATCATCTGGCTCTTCTTGATCTTCTTGGTCATCATCTGGCTCTTCTTGGTCTTCTTGGTCTTCTTGGTCTTCTTGGTCTTCTTGATCATCGTCGGGCTCTTCTTTTATATTTGCCATTTGTTTGCTTTTTATATTTTTATCTTTTATAGATTTTTTATTATATTGAGTATTATTTTCAAGATTATCTTGTATTTGCTGAAATATATCATCAAATGGAATGAAGTCTCTAAATGTTTTTTTAATAATAATTCTAAAATTCTCTTCAATTATATTTAAATTGTTTTGATATTCAGAGTCTTTTATATTTTTATTATTAAATAAATAAGCATTTTTCCAAGAAAATATTGATATATTTATATAACATTTATGAATAAAATCTTCTGGTAATGGTATTTTTATTTTAATATTATTAAACTCGTCCTTATATTCATATATTTTTATTTTAATAGTAGTTATTATTATCATTTTGATAAGGTCTGCCAAATATTTACATTTAGTTGCTTTAACTATTTTTTTGTACTCCTCGTATATAATATTATTATTCCATTTTTTAATTTGCACAAGTTCTTTTTGAAACTCTTTAATGCTTCCTTTCATTTTTGAGCATTCACACCATATTTCATATATGCGTTTAGATAATGGTATGGTAATAATATCTTGTATATGTTCAATATATTCATTCCGCGTGTCTAATAAACCTTCCATATATATATTAAATATTAATTAATATTCTTTATATAGACGCTTACATACCTATATAAATTTGTATTATTTAGATTTTAATTTATCTATTTCATTTGTTAAATAATTAATTTTATCATTCATATTTTTAATTGCTTCTATAAATAATGGTGCTAGTTTTTCATAATTTACTGTTAAATAATTACATCCCGACTTTGATATTAAATTATTATTCTTATCGATAATACTATCAAATGGTGCTAAATTAACTATTTGCGGGAGTATTTCATTAACTTCTTGTGCACTTAATCCAATATCTTCTTTATTTTTGGCAAAACAATTATTAATTGCTATATCATTTGGAATATAATAAAATCCATTTAATTTATTGATAATATCAATAGGATTATTTATGTTTGACGTTATAATTTTCAATCTATTATCTGAAAACCCTGAGATAATTTGACCTGTTGCAGAAATATTTCCTGTTACATCCAATCTATTTATAGGCTCTATATTACTCGCACCGCCTATCTTGACATTAGATGAATAATAGATATGATTTGTTAAGTTAATTGGATTCCAAAATGAATTACCGCTTGCTACACTACCGCTTCCACTTAATGTTACTAATCCACCACCATCTCTAGCAACACCACCATCACCACTCCATCCCGAAACAATACTTCCCGTAACTCTAATATTTCCCACGACATCTAAAATATAATTATTATCAATATCAATGTCTTTATTGCCACCAATTTTAACAGGAGCACCATAATAAATACTATTGCTAGTTGTTGAAGTAATAGTCTTCCAATAACTTAAACTTCCTGTAGAACTTCCGCCGCCTGTTGTTGTAATATTTGCTATCAAATTGCTATAGTTATTAAATAATAAATTACTTGTTGTTCTAACATAATTACTAACATTGGTGTCATTTGTATCAATATGAGATTTTAAAACATTGCTTGATATATTAACAAAATTACTAACATTGGTATCATTTATTGTTATTAAACTTGAAATTCTAGAATTAACAGCGGATACATTATTACTTGAATTACGGTCATTTGTATCAATATGAGATTTTAAAACATTGCTTGATATATTAACAAAATTACTAACATTGGTGTCATTTGTTATTATTAAACTTGAAATTCTAGAATTAACAGCGGATACATTATTACTTGAATTGCGATCATTAATATCAATATGATATTTTAAAATGTTACTTGATATATTAACAAAATTACTAACATTGGTATCATTTGTTGTTATTAAACTTGAAATTCTAGAATTAACTACAGATACATTATTACTTGAATAGCGATCATTAGTATCAATATGAGATTTTAAAACATTGCTTGATATATTAACAAAATTACTAACATTAGTATCATTTGTTGTTATTAAACCTGAAATTCTAGAATTAACCACTGATACATTATTACTTGAATTGCGGTCATTAGTATCAATATGTGATTTTAAAACATTGCTTGATATATTAACAAAATTACTAACATTGGTATCGTTTGTTGTTATTAAACTTGAAATTCTAGAATTAACTACTGATACATTATTACTTGAATTGTTATCATTTATATCAATATAAGATTTTAAAATGTTGCTTGCTGTATCTATATAATTGCTAGAAACACTACCGCTCCCCCCACCTAATGTTATTAATCCACCACCATCTCTAGAACCACCACCGTCCCCACTCCATCCTGAAACAATACTTCCTGTAACTCTAATATTTCCTACAACATCTAAAATATAATTATTATCAATATCAATATTTTTATTGCCGCCAATTTTAACAGGAGCACCATAATAAATACTATTATTAGTTGTTGATGTAATAGTCTTCCAATAACTTAAACCACCTATAGAACTTTCACCACTTAACCCCCCTATTCCTGAAATATTTGCTATCAAATTGCTATAGTTATTAAATAATAAATTACTTGTTATTTTTACATAATTACTAACATTAAGGTCATTTGTATCAATATGAGATTTTAAAATATTACTTGTTATAAGCGAGTAATTACTAGCATTAGTATCGTTTGTTGTTATTAAACCTGAAATTCTAGAATTAACTACAGATACATTATTACTTGAATTACGATCATTTGTATCAATATGATATTTTAAGATATTACTTGTTATACTTACATAATTACTAACATTTGTATCATTTGTAGTAATTAAACCTGAAATTCTAGAATTAACTACAGATACATTATTACTTGAATTACGATCATTTGTATCAATATGAGATTTTAAGATATTACTTGTTATACTTACATAATTACTAACATTTGTATCATTTGTAGTAATTAAACCTGAAATTCTAGAATTAACAGCAGATACATTATTACTTGAATTGCGATCATTGATATCAATATGAGATTTTAATATATTACTTGTTATACATACATAATTACTAACATTTGTATCATTTGTAGTAATTAAACCTGAAATTCTAGAATTAACCACAGATACATAATTACTAACATTAGTATCATTTGTGATTATATTTGCTATTTTTGAAAATTGGTCTTTATTTATATTATTTATAGATTCGTTAAAAGTAATAGCACCATTATATCCTATTTTAAATACCTCATTTGTTAAATTTGAAGCATTCATAATATCATATCCACTTATTTTTTGCTTAATATTTACAGCATTATTAAGGCCGTCATTAATTATCTCTAATCTTTCTGTTATATAAACATTAGTATCTAAAATAGTACTTGAACCCAAAACAGTAATATTAGATGTTGTCAAATGTCCAACTATTACAGCATTTCCCGTATAATTTGTTAAATCAATAGATATAGCACCAGAAGAATCTATTGTTGTATTATTACCTTGTTTAACACCGCCTAAAACTGTTGTTGATGCTATAGGTAATTGTAATTTATTGCTAGTAATTAAATAATTACTAAATTGAATAACATTTAATGTTTTTTGATCATTATATGAACTATTAGACAAAGTGTTTAAAGATGATGATAATAAATTACTTGTTGTGATGACATAATTACTAATGTTAGTATCATTTGTAGATATCAAAGATGATAATCTGGTATTTACAGCACCAGAATAATTACTACTGTTAGTATCATTTGTAGATATCAAAGATGATAATCTGGTATTTACAGCACCAGAATAATTACTACTGTTAGTATCATTTGTAGATATCAAAGATGATAATCTGGTATTTACAGCACCTGAATAATTACTACTGTTAGTATCATTTGTAGATATCAAAGATGATAATCTGGTATTTACAGCACCTGAATAATTACTACTGTTAGTATCATTTGTAGATATCAAAGATGATAATCTGATATTTACAGCACCTGAATAATTACTGATATTTGTATCATTAGAATCAATATAAGATTTTAAAAAGTTGCTTGTTATTCTTACATAATTACTACTGTTAGTATCATTTGTAGATATCAAAGATGATAATCTGGTATTTACAGCACCTGAATAATTACTACTGTTAGTATCATTTGTAGATATCAAAGATGATAATCTGATATTTACAGCACCTGAATAATTACTGATATTTGTATCATTAGAATCAATATAAGATTTTAAAAAGTTGCTTGTTATTCTTACATAATTACTACTGTTAGTATCATTTATAGATATAAAAGATGATAATCTGGTATTTACAGCACCTGAATAATTACTGATATTTGTATCATTTGTAGATATCAAAGAAGATAATCTAGTATTTATAGCACCTGAATAATTACTGATATTTGTATCATTTGTAGATATCAAAGAAGATAATCTAGTATTTACAGCACCTGAATAATTACTGATATTTGTATCATTAGATTCAATATAAGATTTTAAAAAGTTGCTAGTTATTCTTACATAATTACTACTGTTAGTATCATTTGTAGATATCAAAGATGATAATCTGGTATTTACAGCACCTGAATAATTACTGATATTTGTATCATTAGCATCAATATAAGATTTTAAAAAGTTGCTTGTTATTCTTACATAATTACTACTGTTAGTATCATTTATAGATATCAAAGATGATAATCTGGTATTTACAGCACCTGAATAATTACTGATATTTGTATCATTTGTAGATATCAAAGAAGATAATCTAGTATTTATAGCACCAGAATAATTACTGATATTTGTATCATTTGTAGATATCAAAGAAGATAATCTAGTATTTATAGCACCAGAATAATTACTGATATTTGTATCATTTGTAGATATCAAAGAAGATAATCTAGTATTTATAGCACCAGAATAATTACTAACATTGATATTAGATGAATATATTATAGAGTTAAAATCGGGTTTATTTAATATAAAACCATTTAATGAAGTGTCTGTTATGTTCCAATCGCTATTTACTTGAGAAACTGCCGTTGCAGAAATTTTTCCATTTGAATCTATTATTATAGTTGTTCCATCGATCTTAATACCTCCTAATATAGATGTTGAAGCGATTGGTAATTGTAAATTATTACTACTAATTTTATAATTGCTATTTTGTATTAAACTTAATGCCATTTGTTCATTATATGAAGAATCAATAGCATTATTATTAAAAGTATTTATAATATCAATCAAAATATTACTTGTTGAATTTACATAATTGCTAACATTTCCATCGTTTGTAGATATTAAAGAAGATAATCTTGTATCTATAGAACCTGAATAATTGCTAGAATATTTATCGTTGATATCTACATATAATTTTAAGAAGTTGCTTGTTGAATTTACATAATTGCTTACATTACCATCATTTGTAGATATTAAAGAAGATAATCTAGTATCTATAGCATCAGAATAATTGCTAGAATATTTATCATTGATATCTATATATAATTTTAAGAAATTGCTTGTTGAATTTACATAATTGCTAACATTACCATCATTTGTAGATATTAAAGAAGATAATCTAGTATCTATAGCATCAGAATAATTGCTAGAATATTTATCATTGATATCTATATATAATTTTAAGAAATTGCTTGTTGAATTTACATAATTGCTAACATTACCATCATTTGTAGATATTAAAGAAGATAATCTAGTATCTATAGCATCAGAATAATTGCTTGAATATTTATTGTTAGTATCTACATATAATTTTAAGAAATTGCTTGTTGAATTTACATAATTGCTAACATTTGTATCATTTATAGTTATATTTGCTATTTTTGAAAATTGGTCTTTATTTATATTATTTATAGAATCATTAAAAGTAATAGCACCATTATTACTTATTTTAAATACTTCATTTGTATAATTTGAAATATTAATAATATCATAAGATCCTTGTGCATTTTGCTTAATATTTAAAGCATTATTAAGACCATCATTAATTATCTCTAATCTTTCTGTTATATAAACATTTGTATCTAATATAGTACTTGAACCTAGAACAGTTAAATTAGATGTTGTTAAATTTCCATCAATTACAGCATTTCCATTATAATTAGTTAAATTAATAGATATAACACCCGAAGAATCAATAGATGTATTAGTACCTTGTTTAACACCACCTAAAACAGATGATGATGCTATAGGTAATTGTAATTTATTGCTTGTAATTAAATAATTGCTAAATTCAATAACATTTAAAGTATCTTGATTATTATATGATGAATTATCTAAAATATCAATATAAGATTTTAAGAAGTTGCTTGTTGAATTTACATAATTACTAACATATCCATCATTAGCGGATATCAAAGAAGATAATCTAGTATCTATAGCACCCGAATAATTGCTTGAATATTTATCATTGATATCTACATATAATTTTAAGAAGTTGCTTGTTGAATTTACATAATTACTAACATTTCCATCATTTGTAGATATTAAAGAAGATAATCGAGTATCTATAGAATCTGAATAATTGCTTATATTTTTATCATTTACATCAATATACGATTTTAAGAAATTACTTGTTGAATTTACATAATTGCTAACATATCCATCATTAGCAGATATCAAAGAAGATAATCGAGTATCTATAGCACCCGAATAATTACTAGAATATTTATCGTTAGTATCTACATATAATTTTAAGAAGTTGCTTGTTGAATTTACATAATTACTAACATTTCCATCATTAGCAGATATCAAAGAAGATAATCGAGTATCTATAGCACCCGAATAATTACTAGAATATTTATCGTTGGTATCTACATATAGTTTTAAGAAATTACTTGTCGAATTTACATAATTGCTAACATATCCATCATTAGCAGATATCAAAGAAGATAATCTTGTATCTATAGAACCTGAATAATTACTTGAATATTTATAGTTAGTATCTACATATAATTTTAGGAAGTTGCTTGTTGAATTTACATAATTGCTAACATTTCTATCATTTGTATCTATATATAAATTTAATATATTGCTTGTAGAACTTACATCACTGCTTGCATTACCATTATTTGTAGATATTATATAAGATAATCGAGTATCTATGGCATTCAAATAATTACTAACATTTCCATCATTGGTATCTACATATAATTTTAAGAAGTTGCTTGTTGAATATACATAATTGCTTACATTTCCATCATTTGAAGATATTAAAGAAGATAGTCTTGTATCTATAGAACCTGAATAATTGCTTGAATATTTATCATTGATATCTACATATAATTTTAAGAAGTTGCTTGTTGAATATACATAATTGCTAACATTTCCATCATTTGTAGATATTAAAGAAGATATTTTAGTATCTATAGAATCTGAATAATTGCTAGAATATTTATCATTGATATCTACATATAATTTTAAGAAGTTGCTTGTTGAATATACATAATTGCTAACATTACCATCATTTGTAGATATTAAAGAAGATAATTTAGTATCTATAGAATCTGAATAATTGCTAGAATATTTATCATTGATATCTACATATAATTTTAAGAAGTTGCTTGTTGAATATACATAATTGCTAACATTTCCATCATTTATAGATATTAAAGAAGATAGTCTTGTATCTATAGAATCTGAATAATTGCTTGAATATTTATCATTGGTATCTACATATAATTTTAAGAAGTTGCTTGTTGAATTTACATAATTGCTAACATTTCCATTATTTGTAGATATTAAAGAAGATAATCTAGTATCTATAGCATCTGAATAATTGCTTGAATATTTATCATTGATATCTACATATAATTTTAAGAAGTTGCTTGTTGAATTTACATAATTGCTTACATTACCATCATTTGTAGATATTAAAGAAGATAGTCTTGTATCTACAACATTTGTATAATTGCTAGAATATTTATCATTGATATCTACATATAATTTTAAGAAGTTGCTTGTTGAATTTACATAATTGCTTACATTACCATCATTTGTAGATATTAAAGAAGATAGTCTTGTATCTACAACATTTGTATAATTGCTAGAATATTTATCATTGATATCTACATATAATTTTAAGAAGTTGCTTGTTGAATTTACATAATTGCTTACATTACCATCATTTGTAGATATTAAAGAAGATAATCTAGTATCTATAGAACCTGAATAATTGCTAGAATATTTATCGTTGATATCTACATATAATTTTAAGAAGTTGCTTGTTGAATTTACATAATTGCTTACATTACCATCATTTGTAGATATTAAAGAAGATAATCTAGTATCTATAGAACCTGAATAATTGCTAGAATATTTATCGTTGATATCTACATATAATTTTAAGAAGTTGCTTGTTGAATTTACATAATTGCTAACATTTCCATCATTTGTAGATATTAAAGAAGATAATCTAGTATCTACAACATTTGTATAATTGCTAGAATATTCATCGTTGATATCTACATATAATTTTAAGAAGTTGCTTGTTGAATTTACATAATTGCTAACATTTCCATCATTAGTATCTATATAATATTTTAAGAAATTGCTAGTAAAACTTACATAATTGCTAACATTTAAATTATTATCTGTTATATTTGCAATTTTAGAGAATTGCTCCTTAGTTATATTATTAATTGATTCTTTAAAAGTAATATTACCATTATAATCTATATTAAAAACCTCGCTTGTAAGATTAGATATATTCATAATGTTATAACCATTAGTCTTTTGCTTAATATCAACAGCATTATTTAGACCATCATTGATTATTTCCAATCTTTCTGTAATATAAACATTTGTATCTAACATAGTACTCGAACCAAGAACAGTTAAATTTGAAGTTACTAAATTACCATTAATAGTAGCATTACCTTCATATAATTCAAAATTTACATTTAATGTTCCATCAGATAATATATCAACATTATTACCCTTCTTAATAGCACCTATTTTATTTATAGTAGCAATGGGCAATCTGTCAGAATTAATTTGCCCCTGTGTTATATTATTAGCATTTTTAGAAAAGTTAACTAAATTTGTTGCTAATGAATTTGATGTATTAATTAAATAGTTTGAAAGATATTTATCGCTATTAATAGAATAATTTATTAGATTATTGGAAGTTGTAAGAATATAATTAGAAAGATTTATATTTATATTGCTTGAATATCTTATTAGATTATTAGATGATGTAAGAATATAATTAGACAGATTTATATTAATATTACTAGCATTTCTTAATAGATTATTAGAGGTAGTAAGAATATAATTAGAAAGATTTATATTTATATTGCTCGAATTTATTATCAAAAAATTAGAAGTAATAGATACATAATTTGATAAATTATTATCATTATCAAGAGAATATTTAAATAATAAATTAGATGTTTCTAAAATATATAATAATTGATTATTACTATTGTAATTTATATGCGAAATTAAATTATTAGATGTTTCTATTATATTATTAGACTTGTCTTGTTGGCTGTTCACTATATATGATATTAAATTATTAGAAGTTGTAAATATATAATTAGACACGTTTTTATCATTATTAACTGCTAAATCATACAATATATTTGAAGTATTAAATAAATTATTTGTTAAAGTTGTATCAATATTACTAGCATATAAATATAATATATTAGATGATGATGTTATTTTTTGATCTAATACGGTATTTATTTCTGTTATGTAATTACTAACATCTTTATGTTTATTAGAATAATCAGTATTTAGTATATTAGAGATATTTACAATATAATTAGACTGTCTTATGTCATTATCATAAATACGTTGTTTTATATTGTGATCTATCCCTGTTAAATAACTCAATTCAGTCGCTGTAATATTATTTATTTTTCCAGTATATTTAATATTTCCTATTATATCTAATTTTTCTGTAGGGCTACTATTATTAATCCCAATATTTCCATTAGAACTAATTAGAAATACAGCATTATTTAACTCTGTATCATCTTTTGAATAACATTCTAATATATTTGAATATCCTGTATTATGTCTTATTTTAATACTTGGTTTATTTGATGTATCATCTATATTATGTATATCTATGTATCCAATATTATAATTTGATAAATGTCTATGAGTTTGTGTGATTAATGGATTAAATGTTGTTATATCACCTTCTAATATTAAATCACCAAATACTCTAAGATTTCCATTTTGATTTTCACTAGAATAATAAGTACCTACATTTAAATTAGAAGATATTGATAAAGTACCTTCATATAAATTGTTTATTATATATTTATTAGTATTACCATTTGCTATATTATCTAGATTTAATTCATTTATTTGTTTTTGTACATTTTTAGTAATTCCTTTAAGACTATGAAGTTCATTAGATGATACCTGATTTATATTATCTATAAAACTTATTGAACTCATTTCGAGTGCCCCAGTTGGACTTGCTGATAATTTAGCACTGCCTATATTAATAGTATTAGCACTAACAAATATATCTTTCCATTGTTTATCAGGTGAACCTAGTGAAAATGTATTGTCTAATGTAGGTATAATATTAGCACCTACATTTAATATTTTATTTATATTAGAAGTAATATTAGGCATTGATATAGTATCATTTTCAATAAATCTTTTAACACTACCTTGTTCTATTATATCAGCAGTCAATGTACTTGAACCCGTGCCTCCTCTTGCTATTGCTAACAATCCAGATGATACATTATTCGCATTTAAAGAAGTTATATTAGTACCCGCACCTGTTATATTAGTCGCCGAAAGAGTATTTGTAGAATTATTCCATGATAAGTTTCCTGATTGTATTGGAGCATTTGTACCATTACCTATAATAAGTTGATTTTGAGCAAAATTATTAGCACCTGTGCCACCTCTTGTAATAGGTAATATTCCTGTTGATATATTTTCGGCATTTAAAGATGTTATATTAGCACCCACGCCAGTTATATTTTCTACTGAAAGTGTATTTGTTAAATTATTCCACGATAAACTTGTTGATTGTATAGGGGCATTTGTACCATTACCTACAATAAGTTGATTTTGTACAAAACTATCAACGCCTGTACCGCCTCGTGAAACTGATAATATTCCTGTAGATATATTAGCAGCATTTAAAGCCGTAATGTTAGCACCTGAACCAGATAAATTTACAGCCGTAATATTTGTAGCCGATAAAATATTATTAATATTATTCCATGTTAAATTTTCAGATTGAATTAGAGCATTTTCTCCATTACCTATTATTAAACGGTTTGCTACTAATATTCCCGAACCTGTTCCTCCTTTAGATACAGGCAATATTCCAGTTGTATGTGAAGATAAATTAATTAAATTATTTAAAGTATTTTGTCCTGTTCCTCCTCTTTCTATTGATAATATACCACTTGATACATTATTCGCATTCAAAAAAGTAATATTATTACCATTTCCAGAAATATTAGTAGCAGTAAGAGTATCATTCGCCCACGTTAAACCAGCACTTTGAATAACAGAACCTAAATCATTACCGACTATTAATTGATTAGCCGTTAAAATATCTTTACCAGTACCTCCTTTAGAAGATGGCAAAATTCCATTTGTATGCGAAGACAAATTTATTAAATTATTAAGACTATTTGCTCCTGTACCGCCTTTAGTTGTTGGTAAAATACCATTTGTATGAGAAGATAAATTAATTAAATTATCAAGTGTACTTGAACCAGTACCACCTTTAGATATAGGTAAAATGCTAATAATATTAGGTAAACTTAAATTAAGATATATTTTATTATTCGCATCGACTTCGATACCTCCTCCTTCTTTAATATTTA
>Ga0209107_10000278_pt1 | contig 31242 bp, 30 predicted proteins | sample LakErihyJuly2011_2_FD_187460 | JGI IMG/M metagenome (GOLD analysis project Ga0209107, IMG submission 187460) | Freshwater microbial communities from dead zone in Lake Erie, Canada - CCB hypolimnion July 2011 (SPAdes) (version 2) | ecosystem: Environmental > Aquatic > Freshwater > Lentic >...
CCGAGGCCAGTTGGTTGGCTTGGCGGGCGGCGTCGGCGCTTTGGCGCACGGTGCCGGTCAGCTGCTCCATGGAGCTGGCCGTTTGCTGCAGGTTCGAGGCGGTGTGCTCGGTGCGGCTGGACAGGTCCTGGTTGCCTGTGGCGATCTCGGAAGATGCCGTCGAGATGGAATCGGTGGCCAGGCGGATCACGCTGATGGTGTCGCGCAGCTTGTGCGTCATCGTCACCACCGAGGCGCGCAGCGAGTGCTCGTCACCGGCCTGGTGGTGCAGCTGCATGTCGAGGTGGCCGTCGGCGATGCGGCTGACCAGGTCGCGCAGCAGGGTGGGCTCGTCGCCCAGGTCTTTCCACACCGAGGCCACGATGGCGGCCGAGGCGGCACCCAGCACGCCCAGCACGATCACGCCGGTCAGCACGGTCACCCACAGGTTGGTGTCCACGCCGCTGGTGGCTTCGGTCTGGGCTGCTTCGATGGCTTCCTTGGCGGCGGCCTTGTGCTGGTCCAGCAACTTTTGCAGCGCGGCCTGCGTGGTCTGCATCTTGGTGACCAGGTCGCCGGGGGGCTGCTGGGTCAGCAGGGCGCGCGTGGCGCCGAGGGCGGAGGTCTGGTAGTTGTCGAAGGCGGTGCCCAGGGCCTGGGCGACTTCGGTTTTCTCGGGCAGCTTGCGCATGCCGGCCACGGCCTCGTGCGCCGCGTTGACCATGGCTTCGGTGTCTTTCAGCTTGGCCACGTCGCCTTCCACGGCGGCGGTCTGCAGCGTCAGGCGCAGTTGCTCGGCGCTGCGGTCCAGGGTCTGGACGTGGGCCATGTGGGGGTTGTCGATGTCGCGCAGGTGGCTGAGCACGCTGGACGTGCGGTTGCCCACCACGAAGCTGATCGTCACGCCGACGACAAAGACCGCTGCCGCGCTGATCGGCAACATCCAGATTTTGGTGCGAAAGTTCATCTTGACTCCTGCGTCAGGGGGCCGGAACACGGACAAAGCGCTGCCGGCATGACCCCTGGTGTATCGGCATGATGGCCGAGGGTCTGAAGCGAAAAGGTGCGAACAAGTCCGCTTTTCCAGGGTCTTTCTCGGGATGTCAGCAGGGTTTCTACAATGGGCGCCATGCCTTCGACCTTGCCTGCCGACACCACGCGGCCCCCCACGAGCCGCAGCCTGATGTTCTGGGTGGCGCTGCTGTACTTCTCCGAAGGGCTGCCCCTGGGCCTGTTCTTCGACCTGTTTCCCGTGCACATGAGGCAGGCGGGCGTGGGCACGGCCGAGATCGGCCTGCTCAGCCTGCTCGGCCTGGCCTGGACCGTGAAGTTTTTGTGGGCGCCGCTGGTCGATGCCTGGCGCGGCCACCGGCTGTGGATGGCCGCGGCCAATGCCGGCATGGCCTGCGTGCTGGCGGCCCTGGCCTGGCAGCCCGAGGCTCTGAGCGCCGGCGCCAGCTGGCCCTGGGTGCTGCTGGCGGCCTTCACGGTGCTGTCGGCCACCAACGACATCGCCACAGACGGCTACACCATCGAGCTGCTGCGCAAGGACCAGTACGGCGTGGCCAACGGCCTGCGCATCGGTTTCTACCGCGTGGGCATGCTGGCCGCAGGCGGCATGCTGGTGGCCGCCGGCTGGTTGGGCACGCCCGGCCAGCCCGCTTGGGGCGCCGCCTATGGCCTGGGCGCGGTGCTGATGCTGCTCAATGGCGCCGTGGTGCTGATGGCGCCGGCGCAGCCGCCCCGCCCGCCGCGCGTGGCCGGTGCCGCCGCCGACGAGTGGTCGGCCCTGAAGGCGCAGCCGCTGTGGCTGCTGGCCTTGGGCCTGGTGCTGGCGGGCCTGCTGTGGCCGGTGCTGGGGCCGGTGGGCAAAGCTGCCGGCTGGGCGCCCGTGATGGCGGTCAGCGGCACCTGGTGGTTCAAGGGCGCGGTGCCCGTGGGCTTGATGATGCTGGGCGCCAGCCTGATGGTGATGGCCGCCCGCCACCCGCGCGCCCAGGCCCTGGCCGAGGGCCCGGTGTTCGGCGCCTGGGTGGGCCTGCTGGCCCGGCCGGGCATGCTGGCGGTGTTGGCTTTCATCCTGCTGTTCAAGCTGGGCGACGCCGCCATGGGCTTCATGGTCAAACCCTTCTGGGTGGACGCCGGCTTCACCCCGGCGCAGATTGGCCTGGTCAGCGTCAACGTGGGCCTGGGGCTGTCGATCGCCGGCGGCCTGGCGGGCGGCTGGTACGTGGACCGCGCCGGCATCTTCAAAGGCCTGTGGGTGCTGGGGCTGGCGCAGGCGGCTTCCAACCTGGGCTACACCCTGGCGGCCTGGACGGTCCCACACACCGAGCCTGGCATGCAAGTGAGCGCCTACTACCAAGGCGTGGTTTACGCCGCCAGCGCGCTGGAGAGCTTCACCGGCGGCCTGGGCACGGGCGCGTTCATGGCCTTCCTGATGGGCATCACGAGCAAGCAGCGCGCCACCACCGAATACGCCATCCTGTCGTCGATTTTCGCGTTCTCGCGGGCGGTGGCGGGCTGGGCCGGCGGCCTGGGGGTCGAGCAAATGGGCTACGGCGCCTTCTTCCTGCTGACCTTTTTCCTGTCCTTCCCGGCTTATGTGCTGCTGCCTGCGGTGCGGCGTATGCTGGATGGCGACCCGCCGCGTTGAAGGCCGGGGGCCTGCCCCCACCTGTTGACCCACCCCTTGTTCGCCCTCGTTGCGCCCACATCCGCTCGCTGCCCACCATGACCCGCTTCTCCCGCCCTGCTGCGCCCCGGCGCTCCCCGATGTCTGCTGTGTGCCTGGCGCTGGCTTTGGCGCTGGGCTGGGGGGCACCCGTGGCCCAGGCCCGTGAGGGCGTGGAGGTGGGCAAGGAGTCCGGCTTCACGCGCCTGGTGCCGGCCGAGCAGGTCGAGGCCGCCGCCCAGCAGCAGTACGGCCAGTTGGTGCAGGACGCCCGCAACCAGCGCGCCCTGCTGCCCGACAACCACCCGCAGGTCATGCGCCTGCGCGCCATCGCCAAGCGCATCATCCCGTTCAGCCTGCCCTGGAACCGCCGCGCCGGTCAGTGGCAGTGGCAGGTGGTGGTGCTGCAGTCGAAAGAGCTCAACGCCTTCTGCATGCCCGGCGGCAAGATCGCCTTCTACACGGGCATCCTCGACCAGCTGCAGCTGACCGACGACGAGGTCGCCATGGTGATGGGCCACGAGATCGCGCACGCCCTGCGCGAGCACGCCCGCGAGCGCATGGGCAAGGGCGCGGCCACGCGCCTGGGCGCCAACCTGATCTCCGGCCTGCTGGGCCTGGGCAGCGTGGGCGACTCGCTGCTCAACATGGGCGGGCAGTTGCTGACGCTGAAGTTCAGCCGCGAAGACGAGTCCGAGGCCGACCTGGTCGGCATGGAGCTGGCCGCGCGTGCCGGTTACGACCCCCGCGCCGGCGTGAGCCTGTGGCGCAAGATGTCGGCGGCGTCGAAGGGCGCACCGCCGCAGTGGATGTCCACCCACCCGGCAGGCAGCACGCGCATCACCGAGATCGAGCAGAACCTGACCAAGGTGCTGCCGCTCTATGAGCGCGCGCCCAAGCCCGATGTGCGCTTTGATGCGCCCGCGAAAACCGGTGCCTACCTGGGCCAGCCCCTGCCGCTGGGCTTGTGGGGCCGGGGTCCGGTGCGCCTGGGGTCTGCGGAGTGAGTCGCGCGAGGGTGGCCAGCGCCAACCCCATCAGGGTTTGAGCGCCTCGGCCAGCTTGCCCACCCGGGCCAGCGCGCGCCGCTCGGCATCGCCCCACTTGCCGCCCAGCCCCAGCCGCATGCAGTGGCGGAAGCGGTCGGTGGCGCTGAACAAGCTGCCCGGGGCGATGCAGATGTGCTCGTCCAGGCAGGCCTCGAACAGGGCCACGGTGTCGATCTCCCCTGGCAACTCCAGCCACAGGATGAAGCCGCCGGCTGGCGCCGTCACGCGCGTGCCTTTGGGGAAGTGCCGCGAGATGAGGCCGCGGGCTTCGTCCACCCGCGCCGCCACCACGCCGCGCAGCTGACGGTAGCCCGCCTCGATGCCGGGTTGGGAGAGCAGGTCGGCCAGGGCGCGCTGCAGCATCACCGTCTCGCTGCCGCTGGTGGCGGCCTTCAGGCGCTGCAGGCGCTCGGTCCAGGCGGGCGCGGCGATCCAGCCCAGGCGCAGGCCCGGCGCGATGGTCTTGCTGAACGAGCCGCACAGCATCACCTGGCCGGCCGTGTCGAAGGACTGCACGGCGCGGCGGCGGTCGTCTTCTTCGCACAGGTCGTTGTAGAGCACGTCCTCGATCATGGGCACCTTGTGGCGCGCCAGCATCTGCACCAGGCGCTTGCGTTCGGGCACCGGCATGCTCGCGCCGATCGGGTTGGACAGCGTGGGCACGGCCAGCAGCGCCTTGATGGGTTGGGTGTCGAGCGCGAGCTGCAACGCGTCCAGCGACAGGCCGGTGCGCGGGTGCGTGGGGATCTCGAGCGCGCGCAGGCCGAGGTTTTCCAGGATGTCGAGGAAGCCGTAGTACGTGGGCGATTCCAGCGCCACCACATCGCCCGGCTTCGTGACCGTGCGCAGGCACAGGCTGATCGACTCCAGGCAGCTGCTGGTGACGACGATGTCGTCGGCGTCGATGTGGCAACCCATGCGCAGCACGTGGCGCGCGATGGCGCGGCGCAGGGATTCGTCGCCTGGGCCAAAGGGGTACTGGCACAGCGTGCCACGGTGGCGCTGGGTGGCGCGGCTGACGGCACGGCGCACGCGCTCCTGCGCGAACAGCGCGGCTTCCGGGCAGGCCGCGCCGAAGGAGACGTAATCCGGGTGGTGGGCCAGGCTCATCATCTTGGTGGCCAGCTCGCTGATGCCCACGCTGACCGAGCGGCGCGGTGGGCGCGAGGTGTCGGGCTCGGGCAACTGCGGTGGGCGTGCGGCCACGAAGTAGCCCGAGCGCGGGCGGGCTTCGATCAGGCGGGCGTCTTCCAGCGTGCGGTAGGCCTGCACCACGGTCGATTGCGACACCCCGTGCTGGCTGGCCAGGTTGCGCACGGAAGGGATGCGCTCCCCGCGTGGCAGCGTGCCGGTGCGGATCTGGCGCGCCATGGCATCGGCGATCTTCAGGTACAGGGTGTCGGCATGGGCGTGCATGCGGACCATTCTGTACGGACTTCGGTGCGCTTGACCAGCACAGATGAGGCCGCGCTTGACAGGCACAGACGCGGCCGTGTGGGGGCTGTCACCCCTCAGCCAGTGCAGCGCTGTGCCTGTTGCACCGGGCAGGTGGCGCCTAAGGTGGTGGACATGCACCTCAGCCGCTTGCAGGCCACTGCAAGCGCGCCAAACCCTGAAAGCTCGCCATGCCCGCCACCCGCGCCACCCTGCTGTCAGACCCCGCCCTGCGACACGCTGTTCCGCAAGTACAAGCCCTGCCGCAGGGCGAGGTGCGCCGCCTGAAGCTGCGCCCCGGCGAGACCGTGGTGGTGCGCCGGGGCGCGCTGTGGCTGACCCGCGAGGGCGATGCGTTGGACCACCTGCTCCAGCCCGGTTGCGGGCACGTGGCCGCGCAGGCCCAGGAGGTGGTGGTGGAGGCCGTGGGGCCGCAACCTTGCCATTTCGAGCGACATCGGCTGGGCGGGCCCGGGCTGCGCCGCTGGTGGGCGTTCAGGCCCTGGTGGCGGTGGGCAGGCCGTTAGGCAGGCCATTGGGCCGGCCGTTTGGCTGCGGGTTCGGCCCTGGCGACTCAGCCGTTGCCCAGCTTGCGCGCGATGCGCTCGATGCCCGCTTGGGCGCAGGCCGCGTCCTTCTCGCCCCCCGGCGCGCCGGAGATGCCGACCGCGCCCACGATCTCCTTGCCCGCGAAGATGGGCAGGCCGCCTTCGCCACCGGTGGTGCGGTCCAGCTGCAGGAAGGACACCAGGTTGGCGGCGGGGCGCTTGCCCACTTCGCCGGACGCACCCCGGGTGCTGAAGGCGGTGTAGGCCTTGCGCTCGCTGTTTTCCAGCGTGTGCGGGTTGGCGCCGTCGTCGCTCAGGGCCAGCGCCGTGCGGCCGTGGCGGTTCACCACCGTGATCGAGACCTTGTAGCCCGCGGCGCGGCACTGCGCCAGCGCGGTCTGGGCCAACTCCAGGGCGGCATCGGCAGAGATGCTGCGCTCGGACACCAGCCCCTCGGCGGGAGATTGGGCGTGGGCCGGGCCGAAGGTCAGGGCGGCCAGCAGGGCCGAGGCGAGGCAGGCAGAGATCGGGCGCAAGGTCATGGCGATGGCGTGGCGTGTGCGGTGGAAAGCCCCCACTGTTGCCGCCGGACGTGGCCCTGACAAGCGCCGAAATCGGATGAGTTGCCGCGCTGCCTGCATAAGCCCAGGCGGAGTGTCCGCCCAGTGCCCTCCGCCCTCAGCTCAAGGTGCGCGCTCGGCCAGCAGCCGCGAATAGACCAGCGCCTGCAGCAGCGCCACGGCACTGCCGGCCAGCACCTCGGCCACGCGCAGCAAGGCCAGGTTGAGCTCCTGCTGGGGCCCTTGCCCTTGCAGCGCCGCCGACATCAGGATCACCACCGTGATCGGCCCCAGCCGCCAGTTGCTGGGGTAGCCGCTCCACAGCATCGCCACCAGCACCGCGGTGATGAGCGCCGCCACCATCGCCCAGAAGGTGCCGCCCAGCAGCACCAGGGCCAGGAAGGCGATGACGCTGCCGCTGAAGGTGTTGATGAGCCGTGCGCGGAAGTTGGCGCGGGCCACGGAGAAATCCGGCTCGGTGACGATGATGACGGAGATCACCGCCCAGTAAGGCTCGGCGATGCCCACGGCCCGCAGGCCGAACCAGGACACCAGCGTGCCCGTGAGGATCTTGACGATGTAGACCAGCGCATGTTGGCGCGGGCTGATGAAGCCGACCTCCATGGCTCAGCGCGGCAGGAAGGGGTTGAAGCGGCGCTCCTCGCCGAAGGTGCTTTCGGGGCCGTGACCGGGCGTGAAGGTGATGTCGTCGCCCAGCGGCAGCAGGTGCTGCGTGATCGCGTGGATCAGCTCGGCGTGGTTGCCGCCGGGGAAGTCCGTGCGGCCAATGCCGCCGTTGAACAGCACATCGCCGACGAAGGCATGGCGCGTGCCGTCGTGGACGAACACGACGTGGCCCGGCGTGTGGCCCGGGCAGTGCAGCACCTTGAGCGTGTGCCGGCCGATGCCGACTTCGTCGCCATCGTGCAGCCAGCGCGTGGGCGCGAAGCCTTCGGCCTGCGGGAAGCCGAACATCTGGCTTTGCTGGGGCAGGGCGTCGATCCAGAACTGGTCGCCTTCGTGCGGGCCGACGATGGGCAGCTGCAGCGTGCGCGCCAGCGTGCCGGTGGCGCCGGCGTGGTCGATGTGGGCGTGCGTCAGCCACAGGGCCTTGAGCGTGAGGCCGCGTTCCTCGACGGCCTGCAGCAGCTTGCCGATGTCGCCACCCGGGTCGATCAGGGCGGCTTCGTTCGTCTCGTCGCACCAGACGAGGGAGCAGTTCTGTTCGAAGGCGGTGACGGGCAGGGTGAGGCGGTGGAACATGGGGCTGGGCAACGGTCGCGACGCACGATTGTGCGACATCCCCTCCACGCGCGGCCGAGGGGCATCCCATCACGGGTGTCCAGAGGGTTTCCCTGCTTGTTTGGAAACCAGTGTTGTCAAAAACTGCGCGTGAGTTCTAACCATAAGGGGTTATGTCATGCGGAATGTCGGTCTGTGGGGTTGCCGTGTCGCGGCGCTGGTGTGGGGTGTCACCCTGATGGGTCAGGTCTGGGCCTGGCCCGCCGATCCCACCGAAGCGGCGCGCGCCGCAGGCGGGCCGGGGTCGACCAATGCCGCGCAGTGCAATGTGCCCTACGGCAGCGCGCCAGCGGCGGTCAGCACCCTGACCTCGGGCATGGGCTCGGGTGCCGTGTCCGGCCTGGCGGCTTCGGTGCTCAACCAGTGCGGCCTGATCGGCGCGGAAACCCTGACCTGGTCCGACCCCACCGGCGACAAGCGCGCCGCCTGCCTGATCGTGCCGCCACAGGCCTCGGCGGCCAAGCCGCTGCCCCTGCTGACCTTCCTGCAAGGCTCGCTGTTCCCCGCCGCGCCCCAGGTGCCGCTGACCGGCTGGCAGCCGCAGACGCGCAAGGCCGACCTCACCGGTGACCCGGCACGCCCCGGCTTCATCCTGCTGGTGCCGATTGGCCGCAACACCCACCACTACTACCCCTTCCCCGACGAGTACGCGCCGGGTTGGGACAACTGGCACCGCAACCTCGATCGCAACTCGCCCTTCCTGAACCTGGACGTGGCGGCCATCGACCAGTTCATCGCCATGGTCAAGGCGCGCGGCATCGTCGATGCCAACCGGCAGTACATGACGGGCTGGTCGAATGGCGCGGCGCTGGCGCAGCTCTACGCCTTGAACACGCCCTCGGTCGCGGCGGCGTCGGTGTACTCCTCGCCCGATCCGTTCTCCGACGTGCAGGACCCGTGCGCGCAAAAGCCTTTCGCCACCACCCTCACGCCGCTGATGGACGTCCACAACAGCTGCGACATCATCGGCATCTGCCAGACGGGCTCGGCCTTCCACAAGCAATTGGCCCAGCAGTTCCCCAAGCTGCAGCAGCGCCACGTCATCCTGAACGCGCTCAAGCGCGAGGTTTCGTCGTGCAACGCCTTGTGCGCCAGCCAGAACCCGGTGCTCAACCCGGTGGGCAACGTCAACCACCTGATCTGGCCGACCAACTGGAACAAGGCGATGTTCGACTGGTTGCGTGACCACCCCTTGAGCGCCAAGCCACGCCCGTGATGTTGCCCGTGACGTGCTCGTGACGTGCCCATGACGCGCCTTGAGGCGGGGCTGTCACGGTGGGTGTGGCCGAGTTGCGCCATGATGGCGGCCTTGCGGCACATGCCGCCCACCGCACCGATCGGAGCGCCATGCCCCTGCCGACCCTGCTGACTCTGCCGACCTTGTTGCAACGCCCCCTCATCGCCAGCCTGGTCCTTGCCTGGGCTGCGCTGGGCGCTTCGGGAGGTGCGCATGCCCAGTCCGATCCGGGCGAGGTGGGGCCGCAGCCTCTGTGGGAAGTGGGCGCGGTCGGTGTGGGGGTGTCGCAGCAGGCCTACCCGGGCTCGGACCACCAGGTCCGCCGCGGCTTGGTGCTGCCGTACTTCTTCTACCGAGGCAAGGTGCTGCGCGCCGACCGCGACACCACCGGCCTGCGCGCCATCAAGACCGACACCTACGAGCTGGACCTGGGCGTGGCCGGCGCCTTCGGGTCGAGCTCGGACAAGATCGAAGCCCGCCGGGGCATGCCTGACCTGGGCACGCTGATCGAGTTCGGGCCGCGCCTGCGCTGGAACCTGGGCGCAGGCCCCGGTGGCGGCAGCTGGCGTGCCGTGTTGCCGCTGCGCGGTGTGTTCGACCTCAGCGACCATGGCGCGCACCGCGGCATCTCGCTGGAGCCCGAGCTGCAGTTCCGCCGCCGTGCGGACGCCGGCTGGAACTACACCGCCAGCCTGGGCGCCATCTTTGCCGACCAACGCCTGGCCCGCACTTTTTACGAGGTGGAGCCAGCCTACATCCGCGCCGATCGCCCTGCCTACGAGGCCCGTGCGGGCTTGGTGGCCTGGCGCGTGGGTGCTTTCGCCACCCACAAAATCGACCGCGACTGGCGTGTCTTTGGCTTCGCGCGCATGGACACCGTGGCCGGGGCGGCCAACCGCGACAGCCCGCTGGTGCGCAGGCAAACCGGCTTCACGGCCGGCATGGGCGTGTCCTGGACGTGGTTGCGCTCAGACACCCTCGCGCAGGACTGACCCTGCACCACGGCCAGGCCCGCAACAAGCCTGGCCGGGCCAGGAACGCCAAGGGGCGATGCTGCTGATGCGGCATCGCCCCTTGTCTTTGTGTGGCTGCCCCTGTCAAACGAGGGCGGACATCACTTCTTCATGCCGGTGCCGGCAGCGGCGGCCGAGGCGCCAGCTTCGACCTTGGCGGCGTCGGTCTTGACGGCGTCAGCCTTCTTGCCGGCTTCGGCCTTCACGGCCTTGTGGTGCTGCTTCATGCCTTCGTGCTTCTTGGCATGTTCGTGCTTGGCGCCCGAGGCGGCGGTGGCCACGGCCGATGCGGCGGCGGCGGGAGCCGCTTCCTTGGCGGCGGCAGGGGCCTGGGCGAAGGAGGCAGCAGCGAAGGCCGACAGGACGGTAGCGATCAGCAGGTTCTTGGTCATGGTGTTCTCCAACAGGGAAGTGGGTTCTGGTGGCCCCAGTGCCGGGGCCGTTGAGCGAGCCCTGTGTGTCGGGCTTGTACCTTCAACGGGGCCCACACAGGCGGCGTTGACCCGGTTTGGTGAAGAAGTGAAAAGCGGGATGCAAGGGTCTGTAACGGTGCTTTGAACGGCACCCCCCGTGTGGGCTAGAATAAATGTGCAAAACGCACATTCAATGAGGTGTGCATGCACGAAACGGAACCCCCGCCGTACCCATCCGCTCGTTGAGGACACCATGCAACACACCACTTCCCTGAATTCCCTGCGCCTGAACACGCTCACCCCCCTGCGCGGCCGCTTGGCCCTGAGCGCTTTGGCTTCAGCCGCCGTGCTGGCCCTGGCCGCCTGCGGTGGTGGCGGCAGTGGCAGCAGCACCGCTTCCAGCAGCGGCCAGGCCACGACCGCCGCCACGTACTCGGGCGCCGTGTCGGGCTTGGGCTCCATCGTGGTGAACGGGGTGCGTTTCTCGACCAGCGGTGCCAGCACGACCGACGCCGAGTCGAGCGGTGCATATGCGCGCGCTTTTGCGCTGGGCACCACGGTGTCTGTCACGGGCGATGTCGATGACAACAGCGCCACGGCCACGGCCACGTCGATCACGGTGCACGGTGGCGTGCGCGGTGCGGTGACGGCGGTGGACACAACTTCTGCGATCAAAACCCTGACGGTGGCCGGTCAGACCATCCAGGTCGACGCCAACACGGTGTTCGAAGGTTTGAACAGTGCGTCCCTGAGCTTGGCTGGGCTCAAAGCGGCCGTCGATGCTGCCAACCTCACGGTCACCGCGGCCGACACGGTCTACGCCGAGGTCTATGTGGTGGGTGACGCCACCAGCGGCTTCCTGGCCACGCGTGTGGAGCAGAAGGCTGCGATCGCCGAGGGCTATGCCGTGGTGGGCAAGATCGTGACGGGTTCGCTCAACGGCACGAGCTTTGGCCTGCTGCTGCGCAATGGTGTCACGGTGACGGTGGACTACAGCACCGCGACTGTGCGCCCCAATGGCGTGACGCTGGCCGAAGGCACGGCCGTGCGCGTGGTGTCCACCACCAACCCGTCCACCCTGAGCAGTGGCGACACGCTGACGGCCAGCAAGGTCATCGTCAAGCGCGACCGCGCCATCACGGGCCGCGCCAAGGTGCGCGGTGCCGTGGCCGCCATCAGCGGCACGACCCTGACCGTCAATGACGTGACGGTCGATGTCTCGCAAGCCAGGTTCGATGACGGCTTGACCCTGGCCGGCTTGACCGTGGGCACGGTGCTGAAGGTGGAGGGCACGTTCACCAACGGTGTGCTGGTGGCGCGCGAAGTCGAGGCAGACAACCGCGAGTACGACGCAGCCAACGGTGGCGGAGTGAAGTTGTACGGCGTGGTGTCGAGCGCGACGGTGGGCACACCTTCGACCTTCAGCATCCAGGGCGTGACCCTGACCCTGCCGGCGTCCGGCGTGACGTTGCCAACCAATGGCACGTACGTCGAGGTCGTGGCCCGCTTGGTGAACGGCGTGCTGACCGTGGTGCGCATCGGCAGCGAAGACAACCGCGCCCAGCGCAGCTTCGAGCTGTACGGCACCACACCGTGCGCCACGGGCAGCAGCGACTTGATGACCAGCTTCCCACTGACCTTGCGCAACGGCACGACCACCACCGTGGACGGTCGCACCGCCACCATCGAGCTGGAGAACAGCGTGAGCATGACGTCGGGTCTGGCCAATGCGCAGTGCTTCGTCGAGGTCAAGGGTGCGGTCATCAGCACCAACACCGTGACCGCCACCCGCATCGAGGTCAAGGCGCGCACCGTGACCCCAGCGAACTGAGTCTCCCTGAACCAGAGCAGATCCTCCCTGAGGTCGGGCCTTCGGGCTCGGCATTTGGCGCCCTTCGGGGCGTCTTTTTTTTGGGCATGATGGGGTGTGTTCACCTGTCGCCGGCGCTCAGGCCGGCCTGTCCCCCATGTCCATGCTCGCGCCCTGGGTCCGTGCCTTGCGCCACCGCCCGCGTTTGCTGGCCTCCGCCGTGGTGGGCCTGTCGGTCGTGGCCCTGGTGCCGCACCTGCTGCCCTGCCGTGACGTCACGCGCTGGTTGATCGGCTGGAACGCGGGCGCCGGGGCCTACCTCGTGCTGGTCGGCGTGATGATGGCGCGCTCCAGCAGCGAGCGCATGCGCCGCCGCGCCCTCACGCAGGACGATGGGGCCGTCGCCATCCTGGCTTTCGTCGTCATGGCCGCTTTGGCTGGCCTGGGTGCCGTCGTTGCCGAGTTGGGTGTGGCCCGCGATGAGCACGGCCTGGCCAAACACCTGCACATCGGTCTGGCGGCGTTGACGGTGCTGTCGTCGTGGACCTTCACGCAGGTGATGTTCGCGCTGCACTACGCGCACGAGTTCTACCGCGCACAGCAGCGCGGCCTGCCCGGTGGTTTGACCTTCCCTGACACCACGCAGCCTGGTTACCTCGATTTCGTCTACGCCGCGGCCATCATCGGAACATCGGCGCAAACCGCCGATGTGTCCTTCAGCAGCGCGGGCATGCGCCGCGTGGGCCTGGTGCACTCGGTGCTGGCCTTCCTCTTCAACACGACCTTGCTGGCGCTCACGGTGAACGTCGGCGCCAACCTGATCTGAGGTGCCCGTGGACACGCCATCGCCACAGGGCCTGAGCCAGGCCGAGGCCCGCGCGCGGCTGCAAGCGCACGGCTTCAACGAGCTGCCGCAGGCCCGCCAGCGCAGTGTCTGGCGCATGGCCGCCGAGGTGCTGCGTGAGCCGATGTTGCAGCTGTTGCTGGCCGCGGGTGGCATCTACCTGCTGCTGGGCGACCGTGGTGAAGCGCTCATGCTGATGACCTTCGTGGCGCTCACCATCGGCATCTCGCTGCACCAGGAGCGCCGCACCGAGCGCGTGCTCGAAGCCCTGCGCGACCTCAGCAGCCCGCGTGCGCTGGTGCTGCGCGATGGCCAGCGCTGCCGCATCGCCGGGCGCGAGGTGGTGCCCGGTGACTGGTTGGTGCTGGCCGAAGGCGACCGCGTCCCGGCCGATGCGGTGGTGCGCGAGGCGCAGGCGCTGCAGGCCGATGAGTCGCTGTTGACGGGCGAGTCGGTGCCGGTGCGCAAGGCCGCGAGCGGCGAAGCGGTGTCATCGCCCGCCTGGGCTGCGGTGCGTCCGGGTGGCGACGACCTGGCCATGGTGTTCGCCGGTTCGCTGGTGGTGGGGGGGCATGGCCTGGCCGAGGTGGTGGCCACCGGGGCGCGCAGCCAGATGGGCGCCATCGGCCAGGCCTTGCAGGCCATGGAGGCCATGCCCTCGGCCCTGCAGCGCCAGACGCGGCAGATGGTGCGCCTGTTCGCCGTGCTGGGCCTGGGCTTGAGCGCGCTGGTCATCGCCCTGCACGGGTGCTTGCGCGGCGACTGGCTGGCCGCGGTGCTCAACGGCATCACGCTGGCGATGTCGATGTTGCCGCAGGAGTTCCCGCTCATCCTCACCGTGTTCATGGCGATGGGGGCGTGGCGCTTGTCGGCCGCGCGCGTGCTGGTGCGCCGCGCCAGCGCCATCGAAACGCTGGGCGCGGCCACCGTGCTGTGCACCGACAAAACGGGCACGCTCACGCTCAACCGCATGGCCGTGGCCGAGCTGTGCGTGGCCGGGCAGACCTGGCGCGTGACGCACAGCCTGCCCGAGGCTTTCCACCCGCTGCTGGAGTACGGCGTGCTGGCCAGCCAGACCGAGCCGCTGGACCCGATGGAGCAGGCCCTGTGGCGCCTGGCCCGCGAGCAGCTGCCCGAGCCCGACCGCATTCACATGCAGGTCCACCTGCACCCCGACTGGCGCCTGGCGCGCGAGTACGCCTTGAGCCCCGAGCTGCTGGCGATGTCACACGTGTGGGAGCAACCGGGGCACAGCCAGCACCTGATCGCGGCCAAGGGCGCCCCCGAGGCTGTCGCCGACCTCTGCCACTTGCCCGAAGCCTTGCGCGCCGAATGGCGGCTGCAGGCCGAGGCCATGGCCGCGCGCGGCCTGCGGGTGCTCGGCGTGGCGCAGGCCCGCCACGAGGGCCCCGCGCCCGGCGAGCCCTGGCCCGCCATCCAGCACGACTACGACTTCGAGTTCCTGGGCCTGATCGGTTGGCTCGACCCGCTGCGCCCGGGCGTGCAAGCGGCGGTGGCGCGTTGCCGCGAGGCGGGCATCCGCGTGGCCATGGTCACGGGCGACCACCCGGCCACCGCCCTGGCCATCGCCGAGCAGGCGGGCATCGACGTGCGTGGCGGGGCTTTGCGGGGCGAGGCGCTGCAAGGGCTCTCGGATGCCGAGTTGACCCTGCGCGTGCGCGACACCCACGTCTTCGCGCGCGTCATGCCCGAGCAGAAGCTGCGCATCGTGCGGGCCTTGCAGGCCAGCGGCGAGATCGTCGCCATGACGGGCGATGGCGTCAACGACGCCCCTTCGCTGAAAGCCGCCGACATCGGTGTCGCCATGGGCGCGCGTGGCACCGACGTGGCCCGCGAGGCGGCCTCCCTGGTGCTGCTCGACGACGACTTCCAGGCCATCGCCCAGGCCGTGCACCTGGGCCGGCGCATCAACGACAACCTGCGCAAGGCCATGGCCTTCGTGCTGGCCGTGCACGTGCCGATTGCCGGGCTGACGCTGTGGCCCTTGCTGGCGGGCTGGCCGCTGCTGTTCATGCCGGTGCACATCGCCTTCCTGGAGCTCATCATCGACCCGGTGTGCTCGGTGGTGTTCGAGGCCGAAGCCGCCGAGCCCGATGCCATGCGGCGGCCTCCGCGGCGGCCTGGTGCGGCGCTGATCGACCGCGCCCAAGTGTTGTGGAGCTTGCTGCAGGGCGCGGTGGTGCTGGCGTGTGTGGGCGGCTGGTACGCCTGGCTGCTGTCGCAGGATGCGGGCGCTCAGGCGTGGCTGGGTGCGCTGGACGAGGCCCAGGCGCGCACGGCCGGCTTCGTGGCGCTGGTGGTGGCCGATGTGGCGCTCATCCTGAGCAACCGCACGCTCACCCAGCCGGTGTGGGTGGCGCTGGGGCGGGCCAATGGCGCGCTGTGGCGCATGCTGCTGGCCACCGGCCTGGTGCTGGGCGGCATCCTGCTGTGGGCGCCGCTGCGCGGGCTGTTCCACTTCGGGCCGCTGTCGGCCCCGGTGCTGGGCGGCGCGGTGGCGGTGGGGGTGGCTTGCCTGCTGCTGCTGGAGCTGCTGAAGGCTGCACGCGCCGCTGGGTCGGCACGGACGGTGTGATGGTGCCTCGGACGCAGCCTCAGTAGCGGTAGCTCAGGCCGATGCTGGCCTGTGGCAGCACGCGGACCTTGGCGACGTTGTCGCGCAGCTCTCCGGTTTTCACGTCGATGTCGTTCTGCGTGAGGATGCCGGGGTAGTTCTCCAGCAGGTTCTGGTGCACGCTGAGCTTGGCGCGCCCGATGGACACGCCCACATCGGCGATGAAGCCCAGGCCGGGCTCGCTCGCCTGGTGGCCCCAGCCCAGACCGAAGTAGGGCGTGATGCGCGGGATCTTCACCGTCGCATCGAAGCGGTCGTTGGCGGTGGGCGTGATGGTGGTCTGGTTGAACGTGACCGAGGTGTTGCCGTCGAAGCGCGTCTTCAGCGTCAAGGCCGTGTCGTTGACCGTCAGGCCCGTGGTGAAGCGGAAGCGCCCGCCGAAGGGGAAATAGTCACCGAACAGGCCGATGCGGTTGTACTTGAACTTGACGCTGTACGGGATGCCCGACTCCGTGCGGCTGCGCGTGAACGAGCCGGTGGTGCCCGCGTCCACGCGCAGGCCCAGGTGCTGGTTCACCGTGTGCGCGTAGCCCACGACGACGCCCGGCAGGCCCACGCTGCCGTAGACCTCGCCGGCGTGGCTGGCGGGAGCGAAGGCCAAGCAAGCCAGGCCGAAGCCGCTCAGTGTCAGCAGGGACGAAGGGGTGGGCGCACGACGTGCCATGGCAAGGCTCCGGATCAGGACGGTGGAGCCTCGACTCTAGGTGTGCGCCCCGCCCGGCCAAACGCCGATGAGCGGGGCTGGGCGGGGGCAGTTCGCGGCATGGGCGGCACCTGTCCGCAGCCCCCTTGGCCCATCAGCTGGCCAGCGCCTGCAGCAGCAAGTCGGCCACGGGCCCGCCCGACGCGGGGTTCTGGCCCGTGATGACGCGCTGGTCGGCCACGGCGAAGGGCAGCCACGGGGCTTCGGCCTGGCGGAAGTGCACGCCGCGTTGGACCAGTTCGGTTTCGGTCAGGTAAGGCACGTGGGCGTCCAGGCCGGCAAGCTTCTCTTCTTCGTTGGTGAAGCCCGTCACCGCCTTGCCCTGGATCAGCAGCTCGCCGTTGGACAGGCGGATGTTGAGCAGGGCCACCGCACCGTGGCAGACCGAGCTGACATAGCCGCCCGCTTCGTAGATGTCGCGGCTGAGGGCTTGCAGACCGGCGTCATCAGGGAAGTCCCAGACCACGCCATGGCCGCCGGCGAAGTAGATGGCGACGTAGTCTTCGGCCCGGACCTGGTCGGGGCGCAGGGTGGTGCCCAGGCGGTTCATGAAGGCTTTGTCCAGGTACCACTCCCAGTCCACCGGCTCGGCCATGGCCAGGCTGTGCGGGTCGATCGGGGTGTAGCCGCCGCGCGGGCTGACGAAGTCCACGGTGTAGCCCGCGGCCTCGACCTTCTTGACGAAGTGCACGGCCTCGCCCAGCCACAGGCCGGTGGCGCGGGGCAGGTTGGGGTACTTCTCGAAACTGGACACGGCCACAAGGATCTTTTTCGACATGAGGGGCTCCTTTGCTGAAGATGTGCTCAAGGGGTGTTGAGGGCGTGACTGAATTGAAACTCCAGAAGCCATCCGTGTGAATGTCGAATTTTCCAGCTTGCTTGCCTGATTCTCCAGAATGCTAGGATGCGGCATGGCACGCCAACCTGCCCTGAGCGCCTCCCTGCAACCCACACTGGGCACCCACCGGCGCCTGATGGCGGGCCTCATTCCCGAGGCCGGCTTCCATGCCGCGCCGCTGGACGGTGTCACCTTCATGCGGGCGGACGCCAACACCACGCCGGCGCCGGTGTTGCAGGAGCCCTCCATCGTGCTGTTGGGGCAGGGCCTCAAGCGCAGCTACCTCGATGGCGAGGTGCTGGCCTACGCGCCGGGCGAGATCCTGGTGGTGGCCTTGCCCATGCAGTTCGATTGCGACACGGTGGTGCAGCCCGGCCAGCCCATGCTGGCGTTGTCAGTGCGCATCGACATGGCGGTGGTGGCCGAGCTGGCCTGTCAGATGGACCCGCTGCCCCCCTTGCCGCCGGGCGCACCCAGTGCACATGCTCGGGGCCTGAGCGTGGCGCCCATGGACGCGGCCCTGGCCGATGCGCTCACGCGCTTGCTGGAGGTGCTGGGCGATGCCGAAGCCAGCCGCGTGCTGGGCCCGCAGTTGTTGCGCGAGCTGCACTACCGCGTGCTGCAGGGGCCGGCGGGCACGGGCTTGCGCGCTTTGGCGGCATCTCAAGGGCGGCTGGGCCGGGTGTTCCGCAGCATCGAGCAGATGCGGGCCGACCCGGCGCGCGAACTCAGCGTCGCGGCCCTGGCGCGGGATGCGGGCATGAGCGTGTCGGCCTTCCACGAGGCCTTCAAGCGGGTGACGGGGCACGCGCCCTTGCAGTACCTCAAGCTCACCCGGCTGCACCTGGCGCGCAGCTGGATGCTGGACCACGACCTGGGGGCGGCCGAAGCGGCCTACCGGGTGGGCTATGGCAGCGCCTCGCAGTTCAGCCGCGAGTTCAAGCGCCTGTTCGGGCTGCCGCCCTCGGCGGCGCGCAGCCAGCCCGTGGTGCCTGCCTGAGGCTCGCAGGGGTCAGCGCTTGCGCGGTGGCGGGGACATGCCCGGTCCGCGACCTTCGATGTGGCGGAAGGTGATCCGGCCCTTGCTCAGATCGTAGGGCGACAGCTCCAGCGACACCTTGTCGCCGGCCAGGATGCGGATGTGGTTCTTGCGCATCTTGCCGCCCGAGTAGGCGATCAGGGTGTGGCCGTTGTCCAGGGTCACGCGAAAGCGGGAATCGGGCAAGACTTCGTCCACCTTGCCTTGCATTTCAATCAGGTCTTCTTTGGACAAGGGGGCTTCCTTGAGTGTGTTGGGGAAGGGGTGTTGAAGGGGACTTCTGCCCCGCTTGTGGGGCCAACCCCACAGTGTAGCGCCTGGTGCAAGAAAGCGCCAGCCTCGTGCAGGGCCATCCCAAATCTCGGAAGATGGCCTCCTTGCCCAGGAGCCCCCATGAAAGCCATCGCCTACCGCCAGGCCCACACCCTCACCGACGCGCTCACCGACGTCCCCGGCCTGGAAGACGTCACCCTGCCCGACCCGGTGCCCCAGGGCCGCGACCTGCTCGTCGAGGTGCGCGCCATCTCCGTCAACCCGGTGGACACCAAGGTGCGCCGCAGCACCCACGCGCCCGAGGGCGGCTGGAAGGTGCTGGGCTGGGATGCGGCCGGCGTGGTGCGCGCAGTGGGTCCGGAGGTCACGGCCTTCCGCGTGGGCGACCGGGTCTGGTACGCTGGCGACATCACCCGACCGGGCACCAACGCCGAGCTGCACCTGGTCGACGAACGCATCGTCGGGCCCATGCCGCAGACGCTGGACTTCGCCCAGGCCGCCGCGCTGCCGCTGACCGCCATCACCGCCTGGGAGCTGCTGTTCGACCGCCTCGGCCTGACCGCGGGCGAGGCCTTCGCGCCGCAGAGCCTGCTCATCGTTGGTGCGGCCGGCGGGGTGGGCTCGGTGCTGACGCAACTGGCGCGCCAGCTCACCCGCGCCACCGTCATCGGCACGGCATCGCGCCCCGAAACCCAAGCCTGGGTGCGCGAGCTCGGCGCCCACCACGTCATCGATCACACGCGCCCGCTGGCCGAAGAACTGCAGCGCATCGGCGTGCCTCAGGTCACGCACATCGCCAGCCTGACGCAAACCGACCAGCACTTCGCGCAGTACGCCGAAGCCATCGCGCCGCAAGGCCGCATCGCCCTGATCGACGACCCGGCGCCCATCGACGTGCGCTTGCTCAAGCGCAAGAGCGTGTCCCTGCACTGGGAGCTGATGTTCACGCGCTCGCTGTTCCAGACCGAGGACATGGCCGAGCAGCGCCGGCTGCTGACCGAGGTGTCCCGGCTGGTGGACGCAGGCACCCTGCGCAGCACCGTGGCCGAGCACTTCGGTGCCATCAACGCGGCCAACCTGCGGCGCGCCCATGCCCTGATCGAATCAGGGCAGGCACGCGGCAAGGTGGTGCTCTCAGGCTTCGATGCCTGAGTTCTGAGCCGCGCGGCGACGGCGCCAACCCAGCAAGGCCAGGCCGGGCAGGGCCAGCATCAGCGAGGTGGGTTCGGGCACCGGTGCCGCGGCCACGGCCAGGATGTCCACGTGGGCCGTGTTGCCGCAGCAGGCGCTGATGCGGATGGCGTCGATCAACACGTCTTTGCCCAGGCCGAAGTCGGTGGCATCGAACACGCCAAAGTTCGTGGGGTAGCCCGAGGGTTGGGTGTCGTTGAGCACGGGCTTGGCGTGTTCGGCGGCGTAGGTGTGCTCGACGCTCCAGCCGGCCGCGGTGTGCACCGACACGCGCGGCGAGCCGATGTCGGTCAAGCCCGTGCCGGCCTCCCACAGGTAGATGGTCGGGCCCACGGCGGGCAAGGCCAGCGTGATGCTGCCGTCCAGGCCCAGCACCAGGCCGTTGCTCAGGTCCGAGCCGAGCACGCCGAGTTGCAGCGTCGAGGGGGTGCAGGCGCTGACGTGGGCGCCCGTGAAGCAGCCGTATTCGCCAACGGGGCCGCTCAGGATGCTGGTGGCGAAGTTGCCGCTGTCCAGCGTCACCGTGCCGGTGTTCGTCGGCATGACGACGGGGCTGGCGTGGGCCGTGGCCGCCAGGGCGCAGGCGGCGAACAGGGCAGCGAGGGTGAGGTGTCGGTTCATGGTTTTCTCCTGGGTTTGAAGTGGGTGGGTCAGAAGTGGTACTGCACGCCGAGGCTGTACAGGTCGATCTCGGTGCGGCCGGTGCGGTCGGCTTTGCCGATGTTGAAGAAGCGCTCGGCTTCGGCCCGCAGCGTCCATTGCGGGGCGAGGTGGTACTGCAGGCCCACGCCGAGGATCGGGCTCCAGCCGCGCGCGCTTTCGGCGCTGGACGAGCGGCCCGCGAAGGTGCCGTTGGCCGAGAGCTTGGCCCGCCAGAAGCCCACGCCGGCCTTGGCGAAGGCCTCGAACTCGGGCGTCCAGGGCAGGATGCCGACCGCGAAAGCGTTGATGCTTTCGGCTTTCAGCTGCGAGTTCACCGTGCCGGGGTCGGCAATGATCTGGCCGTGGAAGTCGTAGCGGCCCAGCCAGGTGTAGCCCCCCTCAACCGCGAAGTTCGGGCCGAAACGGTGGCCCGCAAAGACCTTCCAGCCGGTGGCCTGCCGGTCGATGGCGTCGGTGTTGGTGGGCAGGCCCTGGCCTGCCAGGGCGCGGTTGACCGACGCGTGGTCCATGTCCAGGGCGCGCGCGCGGCCCCCTGAAATGCCGGCGTAGTTGGCGGGTTGCAGGACCTGCGCTTGCGCGGGCCCCAGGCTGGCCGCGGTCAGCACCCCGATCAGGGCCGCGGCCCGGACAGCGGCGGGGAACCTCGTCCCGTGCGACTTGAATGACTGCATCGATTCCTCCTTTGTGAGATGGGTCGATGCAGTTTTGTCAGCCCCTCCCGGGTGTGACAATGATGGATGTCAATTCACGCACCCCCGGAATCAGGGGTTTGCCGGGTGAGCCCTGGTGGCATCAAGTGGCCGCCATGGTCGGCCGTTGCGCGGAGGCATCGGCGGGGCCAGGGGGTATCGATGCGACAAAAGACCTGCATTCGGTTGTGAGCGATGACGCTCCTCGACGCTTGCGAACAGCGCAGGCGGGTCCTGGCCGGCTGTGTCCATTACCTGCGTTTGCGCGCATCAGGCTGTGCCAATGCAAAGGCCACCAGCGCCGCCAGCTTCGATGGCTGCTGGCGCCGGCTCGGGTGGTAAAGGTAGAAGCCGGGAAACGTCGGTGAATAGGCAGTCAGCACGCGCTTCAAGGCTTTGTTGCGCAGGTGGGTCGTCACCAGCGGCTCGAAGGTGTAGGCCAAACCCATGCCGTCCAGGGCTGCTTCTACCGAGTAAAGCGAGTCACTGACCGTCAGGCTTCCGCCAATCTCATGCTCGACAAGGCGCTCGTCGAGCATCAGCTCCCACTTGTAGATGGCCCCGCTGCCGGAAAAGCGAAACCTCACGCAATCGTGCTTCACCAGATCCGAGGGATGCCTCGGCGCAGGATGCCGCTTGAAATAGTCCGGTGACCCGACGATGGCCACTTTGACAGGCCCGCCCAGCGGGATTGCCACCATGTCTTTCTGAACGCTCTCACCCAGGCGCACACCGGCATCGAAGCCCCGCTCGACAATGTCGATGTACCCCTCGTCGTTGCTCAACTCCACCTGGACATCCGGATACGCCTTCAGAAAGTCCGCCAACAAGGGGCGCAGCACCATGGCCACGGCGATGCGTGCTGCATTGATGCGCAGCACGCCAGACGGCCGCCCTTGCAAGGCATGAAGCTGCTCCCCCGCGTCCAGCACATCGCTCAAGGCGGGCCCGATCCGCGCCAGGTAGGCCTCGCCCGCCTCGGTCAGGTTGACGCTGCGCGTGGTTCGGTTGAGCAAACGAACGCCGAGCCGGGCCTCCAGTGCGCGTATGGCCTGGCTCAGCGCCGAGGGCGACACCTCCAGAGCTGCGGCCGCAGGGGTGAAGCCACGGTGCTCCGCGACTTTGCAAAAAGCCATCAGCCCATCGAGTTGATTGAGTCTCATACCTTGAAGAATATCTTCATAAGTCATGCGGCGTCTGGCCATTTTTCTTCTCGGTGGTTTTGCCTAGAGTCACGTCCAGTGAGCCCTATCCATCCCTTGAACCGAAAGCCAGCATGCAACGTCAACTCAACCGCCGTGAACTCCTGACCGAGGCCGTCGGCATCGGTGCCGGTCTGGCGCTTCCAGCCGTGTCTGGGGCTGCTTCACTTCCTGTGCGGCGCGGTGAGTCGACCCACGGGGGGCACCTGAAGACCCGGCGACTGGGCCCGCTCACGGTCTCCGAGCTGGGGGCTGGCTGCATGAGCATCAGCGCCAACTACGGCCCCCCGGCGGATCGCCAGCAGGGCATTCAGGTCATCCGCGCCGCCGTCGAGCGCGGCGTGAGCTTCTTTGACACGGCTGAGGTCTACGGCCCCTACACCAACGAAGACCTCGTGGGCGAGGCTCTGGCCCCGTTGCGCAACCAGGTCAACATCGCCGCCAAGTTCGGCTTCAACCTCGATGCAGGCGGCCTCAACAGCCGACCGGAACAGATCCGCAAGGTGGTCGAGGGCTCGCTGAAGCGCCTGCGCACGGACCGCATCGACCTGCTCTACCAACACCGTGTGGACCCTGCTGTGCCCATCGAAGAGGTGGCCGGTGCCGTCAAGGACCTGGTCAAGCAAGGCAAGGTCCTGCACTTCGGCCTGTCGGAGGCCAGCGCCCAGACCATCCGCCGGGCCCATGCCGTCTGTCCGGTCACGGCGGTGCAGACCGAGTACTCGTTCATGGAGCGGAGTGTCGAGCGTAACGGCGTGCTGGCGGTGTGCGAAGCACTCGGCATCGGGTTCGTGCCATGGGGCCCCGTGGGGATGGGATACCTGACCGGCAAAGTGAGCGCAGACACGGCACTTGACCAGGCAACGGACCTGCGCACCACCTTTGACCGCTTCTCACCAGGCAACCTGCGGGCGAACTGGGCCTTTGTCCAGGTGCTTCAGCGGTTTGGGCGCCAGCGTGGCGCCTCGGCATCGCAAGTGGCCCTGGCGTGGTTGCTGGCCCAAAAGCCCTGGATCGTGCCGATCCCCGGGACGCGCCAACTGACGCACCTGACCGAGAACCTGGGCGCCGCACGTGTCGCCCTGACGCCTGCCGACCTCCGCGATCTCGACAGCGATGTCTCGAAGCTCAAGGTGCACGGGGGGCGCATGAACGAAGCGCAGATGCGTGCCGTTGACCAAAGCGCTTGAGTCTCTCGGGCCCGCCTGCCCCCCAGTTTTCCAAACCATGTTGCCCTCAGGAGAAGAGGGTGCACCAGGAGCCAAGATGAAGAAGGTTTTTCTGATCCACGCCCATCAGGTCTACGAGGGCATCTCCTCGGGTGGGCTCAATAAGGCCATGGCCGGTGTCATCCAGCAGGAGATGGCGGCGCGTGGCTTTGATGTTCGCCAGACCCACATCGAGCAAGGCTACGACATCGATAGCGAGGTTCAGCATCACCTGTGGGCCGACCTCATCATCCTGCAGTCGCCGGTGTACTGGTTTGGCATGCCATGGATCTACAAGAAATACGTGGACGAGGTCTTCACGGCCGGCATGATGCAGGGTGTGTTCATCACCGGTGATGGTCGCACCCGCACAGACCCCGCCAGGCAGTACGGCACAGGGGGCTTGCTGCAAGGGCGGCGGTACATGCTGTCCTTGACTTGGAATGCGCCATCCGAGGCCTTCAGCGACACCCATCAGACCTTGTTCGAAGGGCGGTCGGTGGACGACGTGTTCATCGCCAACACGGCCAATTACAAGTTCTGCGGCATGGAGATCCTGCCCTCTTTCTCTTGCCACGACGTGATGAAGGCGCCAGACATGGAGGGTGACATGGCCCGTCTGCGCTTGCATTTGGCGAACTGGGTCTGACCGCGGTGTTTCACCTCGGGGGCGCGCGGCCCCAGCCATCGACTACAGGCTGAAGTCGTAGTCGATCGTCAGCGGCGCGTGGTCGCTGAACCACTGGTCTTTGAACACGCTGGCGGCCTTGGCTGTGGCCGCCAGGCCCGGTGTGGCCAGGTGGTAGTCGATGCGCCAGCCCACGTTCTTGGCGCGGGCCTGGCCGCGGTTGCTCCACCACGTGTAGCAGGCGTCGGTGGTGTCGGGGTGCAGCGTGCGGTACACATCGACCAGGCCGGTGTCGCCCGCCGGGTCGAGCAGTTGCGTCATCCAGGCGCGCTCCTCGGGCAGGAAGCCGCTGTTCTTGAGGTTGCCCTTCCAGTTCTTCAGGTCGGCTTCCTGGTGCGCGATGTTGACGTCGCCGACCAGGATGAACTCGCGCTCGGCGCGCAGCTTGGCCAAGTGCGGGCGGATGACGTCGAGGAAGCGGAACTTGGCCTCCTGGCGCTCTTCGCTGCTGGAGCCCGAGGGGAAGTAGCAACTGATGAGGGAGAGCTTGCGGCCGGGCTTGTCGAAACGCATCTCGACGTAGCGGCCTTCGGCGTCGAACTCGCCGCAGCCATCGACCGCGTGCTCGGCTTCACCCAGGCCGATGATCACGTCAGACGGCGCGGTGCGGCTGTACAGACCCACCCCTGAGTAGCCCTTCTTTTCCGCGTGGTGGAAGTGTCCGGGCATGCCGGCGATCTCGCGCAGCTCCGGGCCCATGTCGGCCGCCTGGGCCTTGAGTTCCTGCACGCCCATACAATCGGCGGCATGGGCTTCCGCCCACGGCAGCAAGCCCTTGTTGGCCGCCGAGCGGACGCCATTGAGGTTGAAAGAGACCAGTCGAAACACAGCGCACCACCATCATGAACAACTCCCCCGCACAAGACACCCTGGCCCAGGATTTCGTGGCCTTCGCCGTTGAATCCAAGGTGCTGCGCTTCGGGGAGTTCAAAACCAAGGCAGGCCGGCTGTCGCCCTATTTCTTCAACGCCGGTCTGTTCGATGACGGCGCCAAGCTGGGCCGTCTGGCCGAATTCTATGCACGCCGCCTGGTCGCGTCTGGCTTGCAGTTCGACATGTTGTTCGGGCCGGCCTACAAAGGCATCACCCTGGCCGCTGCCGTGTCGATTGAACTGGCCCGCCTGGGGCAGAACAAGCCCTTCGCCTACAACCGCAAGGAAGCGAAAGACCATGGCGAGGGCGGCACCCTGGTGGGCGCGCCCGTGCAGGGCCGCGTGCTCATCATCGACGACGTGATCTCGGCGGGCACCTCGGTGCGCGAGTCCATCGAGATGATCAAGGCAGCTGGCGCCACGCCCTGCGGTGTCACCATCGCCCTGGACCGCCAGGAAAAAGCCACGGCCGACGGCCACGACGCCGCCGAGAGCGCCGTGCAGCAGGTGCAGCAGCACTACGGCTTGCCGGTGGTGGCCATCGCCACGCTGGCCGACCTGATGGGCTTCCTCGACGGGCAATCCGACCCCGCCCTGGTGGCGGCGCGTCCGGCGGTGCAGGCGTACCGTCAACGCTACGGTGTCTGAGACGTTTTATGATGGTCTGATCACACCCGAATCAGACCCAGGAGCGGGGCTTTGCGGCCCCAGGAGCGCAGATGAGCTCGTTGTCGGCCGCCGATGAGCGTCGGTCCACCCGTTCGCATCGCCCGCAGGGGCGGGGCGTGATGGCGTGCGTGTCGGCGCGTGTGTCGGCGGGTGTCTCTGCGTGTGTGGGGCTGGGCGTGACCTGGCTCGCGCTGGCCGCGCCGGCCCAGGCTGCTGGCATCTACTCCTGCGTGGACGCCACCGGCAAGCGCTACACCTCCGATCGCCCGATCGCCGAGTGCCTGGACCGCGAGCAGCGCGTGCTCAACAAGGATGGTTCTCAGCGCCAGACCCTGCCGCCGCGCATGAACGCCGAAGAGCGCGCCCTGTCCGAAGAGCGCCAGCGCCTGCAGGACCAGGCCCAGGCCGCGCAAAAAGACGCCGTGCGCCGCGACCGCAACCTGATGCTGCGCTTCCCCGACGAGCCCTCGCACAACAAGGCCCGCGAGGCGGCACTCGACGACCTGCGGCGTGGCGTGGCCCTGTCCGAGCGGCGCCTGCAGGACTTGCTGGACGAGCGCCAGCCGATGCTGGCCGAAACCGAGTTCTACAAAGGCCGCCGCCTGCCCTTCAAGCTCAAGTCCAAGCTGGAGGCCAACGACGCCCAGCAGCAGGCGCAGCGCGACATCATCCAGAACCAGAACGCCGAGACGGTGCGCATCAATGCGCTGTACGACGCCGAGTTGGCCCGCCTGCGCCGCCTGTGGGCCGGGGCGGCGCCGGGATCGGTCCCCCCGGCTTCGGGCGCGGTGCCCGCCCGCAAGCGCTGAGGCTTCAGCCCAGCACCTGACGGCGCCCCAGGCCGAGCTTGTTGGCCAGCCAGAAGCGCAGGTGGTAGCGGTGCTTGCGCAGGTAGACCTGGGCCTTGCGCAGCGGTGGGTAGTCGCGGTATTCGGCCCGTCCGCCGCCGATCACCGAGGCGGCGATGTCCGAGCCCACCTGCCAGAACAGGTCCGGGCTGGCGGAGTACACGGTCAGGTCGCGCTCCCAGAAATGCTTGAGCTCGAAGTCCACCGGGCGCAGCAGGTGCTCGCGCTTCGGTGTGAGCTTGGCCGCGCCGCGGCGCGACACCAGGTAGGCCGTGCCGTCTTCGGGGCCCTTGCCGCCGAAGCGCAGGGCCAGCGGCGTGCCCTTGTCGGCATGGCCCACGGTGCCCACCAGCGTCGCGCCCTGGCGCAGCCGCGTCAGCTTGAGCACGTCCCAGGGGTGCGCGCCGGTGGCCGAGTCGGCCAGCGCCTGCAGGTTCTGCAGGGTGCAGGCGTCGTGGGTCTGGAAGTCGTCTTCCAGCACCAGGGCGCAGTCCAGACCGCGTTCCTCGATGAGCTGCCAGCAGCGCAGGTGGCTGAGGAAGCAGCCGATCTCGCCCGGAGTGAGCGGGCGGAACCACTCGCCATGCGGTGCAGGATGCGGGTTGAGCGAGGCCAGGTGAGCCGCGTCCAACTGCTTGCCCTCGATGCCCGGCACGCGCTCCCAGCTCACCCCCAGGCCATCGAGGATGGGGGCGCAACGCGCCAGGCGGTCGGCCGAGCGGTCGAGGTTGATGAGGAACACGTGCAGGGGCATCGGGGCCGCTGCCGGGGGCGCTGGGGTCGCCATCAGCCCGCGAGCTTCTTCTTGAGCAGCTCGTTGACCGTGGCCGGGTTTGCCTTCCCCTTGGTGGCTTTCATGGCCTGGCCGACCAGCGCGTTGAAGGCCTTCTCCTTGCCGGCGCGGAACTCCTCGACCGACTTGGCATTGGCGGCCAGGATGTCGTCGAGGATTTTCTCCAGCTCGCTGGTGTCGCTCATCTGCTTGAGGCCCTTGGCTTCGATGATGGCGTCCACGCGGGCTTGGGCCTCGCCGCTGCTTTCACCGGACCACAGCGCGTCGAACACCTGCTTGGCGCCGTTGTTCGAGATGGTGCCATCACCGATGCGCGAGATCATCGCGGCCAGCAAGGCGGGCGAGACGGGCGATTGCTCGATCGTCTGTTCGGCGGCGTTGTCGGCGGCATTCAAGCGGCGCGAGACCTCGCCCATCAGCCAGTTCGACACCAGCTTGGGCTGGCCGCAGGCCTTTGCCGCGGTCTCGAAGAAGGCACCGAAGGCCTTGGACTGCGTCATCATCGTCGCGTCGTACTCGGGCAGGCCGTAGTCGCTCACGAAGCGCGCGGCCATCACGCGGGGCAGCTCGGGCATCTGCGCGCGCACGCGCTCGACCCACTCGGGTGCGATCACCAGCGGTGGCAGGTCGGGGTCGGGGAAGTAGCGGTAGTCGTGCGCGTCTTCCTTGCTGCGCATGGCGCGCGTCTCGCCCGTGTCCGGGTTGAACAGCACGGTGGCTTGCTGGATGGTGCGGCCGTCCTCGATCTCGTCGATCTGCCAGTTGATCTCGTAGTCAGCGGCCTGCACGATGTGCTTGAAGCTGTTGAGGTTCTTGATCTCGCGGCGGGTGCCCAGCGGCGCGCCGGGCTTGCGCACCGACACGTTGACGTCGCAGCGGAAGGAGCCTTCCTGCATGTTGCCGTCGCAGATGCCCAGCCACACCACCAGGGTGTGCAGGGCGCGCGCGTACTCGGCGGCCTCGGCGCTGGTGCGGATGTCCGGCTCGGTCACGATCTCGATGAGTGGCGTGCCGGCGCGGTTGAGGTCGATGCCCGAGGACTTCTCGCCGTTGAAGCCGCTGAAGTCATCGTGCAGGGACTTGCCCGCGTCTTCTTCCAGGTGGGCGCGCACCAGGCGCACGGTGTGCGGCTGATCGCCCACGAAGAAGCTGACCGTGCCGCCTTGCACGACGGGGATCTCGTACTGGCTGATCTGGTAGCCCTTGGGCAGGTCGGGGTAGAAGTAATTCTTGCGCGCGAAGATGGAGCGCGGCGCGATGTGCGAGCCGACCGACAGGCCGAACGCGATGGCGCGCTCGACGGCGCCTTTGTTCATCACGGGCAGGGTGCCGGGCAGGGCCATGTCCACGGGGCAGGCCTGCGTGTTGGGCGCGGCGCCGAACTGGGTCGAGGCGCCGGAGAAGATCTTCGATTGCGTCGAGAGCTGGACGTGGGTTTCGATGCCGATGACGACCTCGTAGCCACGGACCATCTTGGGGGTCGCTGGGGAGCTCATGGTGTGTCTGGTGGGGTTCGTCGTCGGGTCAGGCCAGGGCGGTGGGCTGGCGCTGGTGCCAGTCGGTGGCTTGCTGGAAGGCGTGGGCCGCGTGCAGCAGCTGGGCCTCTTGCCAGTAGTTGCCGATCAGCTGCAGGCCCACGGGCAACTGGTGCTCGCCGAAGCCGCAAGGCACGCTCATGCCGGGCAGGCCGGCCAGGGAGGCGGGCAGGGTGAAGATGTCGGCGAGGTACTCCTGCACCGGGTCGGTCGATGACCCGATGGCCCGCGCCACCGTCGGCGACACCGGGCCGGCGATCACGTCGCAGACCTTGAAGGCGGCCTGGAAGTCGTCGGCGATCATGCGGCGCAGCTTCTGCGCCTGCAGGTAGTAGGCGTCGTAGTAGCCGTGGCTCAGCACGTAGGCGCCGATCATGATGCGGCGCTTGACCTCGGGCCCGAAGCCTTCGGCGCGGGTCTTGCGGTACATGTCGTTCAATTTGTCGACATTGCCGTCGCCGTACTTCTGCGCGCGGTGGCCGAACTTGACGCCGTCGAAGCGGCTCAGGTTGGACGAGGCCTCGGCCGGCGCGATGATGTAGTACACCGGGATCGACAGCTCGGTGCGTGGCAGGCTGACGTTCACCAGCGTGGCGCCCAGGGTTTCGAGCTGGGCCAGCGCGGCGCGCGTGGCGGCCAGCACGTCGGCGCTCACGCCTTCGCCGAAGAATTCCTTCGGGACCCCCACGCGCAGGCCGGCCAGCGGGCGGGCCTTGTCGGCCAGTTCGGCGGCCAGCGACAGCGCGGCCAGCTCGCGGCCGATGACGCCAGGGGCGTTGGCTGCCAGGGTGCCGTCGTGCAGGCGGACTTGCTCGGCGCTGGTGGCGTCGCGCTCGTCGAAGCCGCTCATGGCGTCCAGCAGCAAGGCGCAGTCTTCGGCGGTGCGGGCCATGGGGCCAGCCTGGTCGAGCGACGAGGCGAAGGCGATCATGCCGAAGCGCGAGCAGCGGCCGTAGGTGGGCTTGATGCCGGTGATGCCGGTCAGCGCGGCGGGCTGGCGGATCGAGCCGCCCGTGTCGGTGCCGGTGGTCGCGGCGACCAGGCGCGCGGCCACGGCCACGGCCGAGCCACCCGAGGAGCCGCCAGGGATGCGGCTGGTGTCCCAGGGGTTGCGGGCCTTGGCGTAGGCCGAGTTCTCGTTGGCGCCGCCCATGGCGAATTCGTCGCAGTTGAGCTTGCCCACGTTGACCACGCCAGCGGCCTTCAGTTGCGCCACGACGGTGGCGTCGAAGGGCGATTGGTAGCCCTTGAGCATCTTGGAGGCGGCCGTGGTCGGCAGGCCTTGCGTCACGAAGATGTCCTTGTGCGCGATCGGCAAGCCGTCCAGCGGACCGAGGGCCTGGCCGGCGGCGCGGCGGGCGTCGGCGGCGGCGGCGGCGGCCAGTGCGCCGTCGGCATCGACGTGCAGGAAGGCGCCGAGCGCGGCGTGCGCGGCAATGCGGTCCAGGGCGTGCTGGGTCAGGGCGACCGAGGTGGTCTGGCCGGCGTTCAGGGCCTGGCTTTGCTGCGCCAGGGTCAGGTCATGCAGCGGCAGGGCGGTCATGGCACTCATTCGATCACCTTGGGCACCAGGAACAGGCCTTCGTCGCGGGCCGGGGCGTTGGCCATGTTGGCCTCGCGGTTGTCGCCTTCGGTGACGGCGTCTTCCCGCAGGCGCAGGGTGACGTCCTCGATGGCCGACAGCGGGGTGTACAGGGGCTCGACACCCGAGGTGTCGACGGCGCGCATCTTCTCGACGATGGCGAAGAATTCGTTGAGCTGGGTCAGCATCGCAGCCTGCTCGTCGGCGCGCAATTCGAGGCGCGCCAGCTGGGCAATGCGGCTGACTTCCGTGGGGGTCAGGGCCATGGTTTCATCCAGGGGTAACAGTCGGTTGGTGCTGCCCCGGAAAGGGGGAGACCTTGCGGTATTATCTTAGGTTATCCACAAGTCTTTGTGGCAGCGGTGCTCGGCCCGACCAGGGTTGTCGCAGGCGCGGCCAGAAGCGGGGAGAGTTCCATGCCGCGCAGCTTCGGCTGCGAGGTCGCCAGTGGGCCTGGTCCGGGCCCAGTTTCGTCGTCACATTCCGTCGTCAGATTTCAAGAGGCCACACGGGCCCATCGGGTTGGCTGGTTGGGTGTTTTGTGCGTGAGTTCCTCCGCATCCCGCCCGCAGGTGCCGACCTCCGCCCGCAGCCGGAGCGCCATCGCCATGTATTCCATGTTCCGCAAGTATTTTTCCACCGACCTGGCCATTGACCTGGGCACGGCCAACACGCTCATTTATGTGCGTGACAAGGGCATCGTCCTCGACGAGCCTTCGGTGGTCTCGATCCGCCACGAAGGCGGTCCCAACGGCAAGAAGACCATCCAGGCGGTGGGCTCCGAGGCCAAGGCCATGCTGGGCAAGGTGCCGGGCAACATCGAGGCCATCCGCCCGATGAAGGACGGCGTGATCGCCGACTTCACCGTCACCGAGCAGATGCTCAAGCAGTTCATCAAGATGGTGCACCCGCGCTCGGTCCTGAAGCCGTCGCCGCGCATCATCATCTGCG
>Ga0209107_10000279_pt1 | contig 31180 bp, 19 predicted proteins | sample LakErihyJuly2011_2_FD_187460 | JGI IMG/M metagenome (GOLD analysis project Ga0209107, IMG submission 187460) | Freshwater microbial communities from dead zone in Lake Erie, Canada - CCB hypolimnion July 2011 (SPAdes) (version 2) | ecosystem: Environmental > Aquatic > Freshwater > Lentic >...
GTTGCTCAAAAAATTGCACAAGCAATAGCAGTTGATAAAAAAGCCGCCTTTAAAGATTTAATTATGCGTGGACGCTACATCGAAACACGTCAAATTTTACCAATGCTCACTGAAGATGAAATTGAAGAACTTATTTTTGAAATTGCTGAACGTGAGCACAATGTTTGCTCGTATGATTATGTCTGGTTTTGGATGCGAGAACGTGGAGAAACAGCAAGCCGACATTCATTTTTAGCGAAAGTAACGTCTGAATCATTTAAATATGATCAGAAAACATTCTGGGAAGATTTGCCAGGAGTAAAGGAACTCATTTTTTTTCACACCTATCGCGCTGCTGAACTGGAGCCAGAAAATATTGAACTGCAAGAGAAGTTGTTATCTTTGTATGAACCTGGAAATGAAAGTTTTGATGTTGAAGAAACAAAGAAATTAGCTGAACGCGTGCTTTTAGTAAAGTCAGAAAGCTTTGAAGGTTTGAGAGTTTTAAAAATTTTCACGACGGCATAGTTTTGCAAAAAAGATCTCATTGAATGGAAGAACAGGACGATTTTTTAGGTCGTCCCGTTCTATTTTTAAAGAGGCTTTTTTAAGCTGTTTGGATTTCAAGTGGTTGTTCTTCTTCAAAAGACTCTGCAAATGTTTTTTCTGCAGGCTTTGCGGTTTCGTCTTCGTCTTCAAAGTACGCAGTAAATGCTGACCATGGAAGAACAATTGCTAAGATCTTGATGAGGTTTGGTAAGAAGCCAGCGTAGGTAAATAAGAATTTGGCATTATTTCCAAGATCGCATGGTGTTTTAATTGGTCCAAGTTTTCTAAGTTCTGCGCTGTTTCTCCACGTCGTTGGTGTAGATCTATCAATCATCATGTCATCTTGTTTGAGCCAGTCAGTATTGAGTGTTTTACCAAGATTGTGAATTTGTCGTTTTGCAAACTTGTCATAGAGCATAGACGCGAAGAATTGGTGAGTCATGTGTTGCATTTCTTGACCAGCAGGTCCCAGCTTTGAAGGATCTTCCATGACTTTCTCAAGAATTCCCGCTACACCCTCAGGGTTTAAAAACAATTGAGTTGGATCGCCTTTGTAGGTAGTCAAAATTCCCAAAAGTCCAATGAGGCCTCTGATGAGTGTTTTTACGCCATCAGCTGTTTTAATAAGTTCATCATGAGTTCTCTTGGTGATGACATTGTATTTTACCGCAGAGTCTAGAATCCATCGTGAAACCAATGCACCAGGTTTTGCAAAGTTTTTAGTATTTGCAATAGCAGCTGAGGTAAGTCCTGCGGTGATGAGTCCTCTGGTTGCAAGATTTCCAACAGATTTTTTAAAATATTTGAAACCAGCTTCTTTGGCAGATCCTGAAAAATCTAATCCTATTTGATTTACTTTCATGCTCGTTGGATTATTTCGCAGGTTCCATGTTGAAGTGGTGTATTGCAATGCGATTCGTTCTGGAGTGAGTAATTCTGGTGCGAAAGAACCGGTGACATGGTAATGTGCACTTTTTCCACCAGTTGTTGTGTCGGGTACTCGAATCATTGTTATTTCTTTGGTTTCGTCTTCATGGTAATCCTTTATCCTAAGAAATTTTTGGACGCCAGGATTTTTTCTGATAGCCCATTCAAACCAAGTTTTATGTTTTTTGTTCTCTGGGATATTAAGGTCAAGTTCTACAATTTGGCGTGTTTGTTCGTTTCCAAAAACAACATTGAATTTCGCTTCAGCTGGATTATTTAATTGAGTCCATGCGGCTGCCGATAATCCTGACTTGTATAAAATTTCAGTAAACTTGTATACCCATCTTTGGCCAAGGAATGTTCGCAGGAAAACATTGTTTTTTGGTGCAAGGTTTTGAAGTTTTTTATCCAGCGGATTGGTGAGTCCAAAGGCAAGCGGCACGAGTCCGATACCGGTTTGACTGAGTACATTATGTTTATCTTTAGTAAAGCAATCTTTAATGGTTTGGAAAATAGCTGGATGTCTATGGCGTAAAATTCCCATCCAAATAAGTGCTGGTGCAACTCTGGATGTCAGTAGTGATGTCACAGCTCCTGCGGTCGGTCCTAAATGTTTAGCGAGTGCTTCGTGTGGAATTTGTTGGTGGAGATTGCCATTCAGCGCAATAGATGTTCCGGGAACAACGTATGGGATTACAGCCAAAATTGGTTTGGCTGCCCAGTGCAATTGAGTTAAATAGTTGTAACCAAGTTGCAGCATGGGGGTTCCCTTTGTTTGTTTGATGAGCGCTTCAAGGTGTTCTTCAAGATACAGATTGGTGGTTGGCTTGAGCGCGAGCAATTCAAGTGCACGAGCAGTTAAGCTCATCTTCGAGAATTCAAATTTATTTTCTGCATCAAAGTAGATGATGGTTCCAAATAATTTATTAAGGATGCTCAGTCCTGCTTTTTGCGTAAATTGACTTTGCAATTTTAAAATGTAGGCCGTTCCATATGCGAATGATGAAAAGAGTGCGTAGCCAATACTTTTGTGTACTGCGCTATTTTTTTCTTTGATTTCTTGGGCAAAGCGTTTTTTGAATTCATCAAGTGAAATGCCATTGTGCGAAAGGAATGCAAGTCGTTGTTGTCGCCATTCGAGTAGGTCGTTGAGGGTCATTGGTTGTGAGCCTTCAGTGATTTTTGTATTAATTTTCGCTAAAAATCTTTTAAAAAACGTTGCATCAGCAGCAGGATCATGAAACAACAGGTTAGAAAGATCAATTGATTCTTCTTGTTTGAAGAACGTATTTAAATCTTTAGTTTTGCATTCATCGATAAGAGCTTTGAGGTCTTCTGGTTTTACGTCGAGTTTTGAAAGTTCACCCAAAACTAATTCGCGCAATTTGAGAACGTTTGTGAGTGAAACTTTTTTTCCATTGCTTTTATTGGCTTTTTCAACGAGTGATTCAATTTCTGAACGTTGAGTTTCAGGATTGAGCATCACCACTTCTTTAAGGTTGCCGAGTTTTGCGAGCTCCTTGAGTATTGAGCTTTTTCTTCGTTCTTCTTTAACATCCTCGCGCATTTTCTTTTCTGCATCAGAAAGGTTGCTGGTGTCTTCATTTGCATCAAAATTAAATTGAGGATTATCAATATTAAATAAGTCTTCGAGTGACATTTGGTTGGGAGCTTCTTCCTGAATTCCTGGAGTAATGTTCGTTCCAGGCTTTTCTGTATTCATGGGCTGTTGTTGTTGGCTCATTACAAATGAATACATGTTCATCACGGAAATGAATTTAAGTGCATGTTCCACCGGAATATTTTTTGCAGCAAGCGTTGCATGCAATAGTTCTTTTATTTCAATAGCTTTTGCAGCTGCTAAACCTTGCTCTTTGATAAAATCTGTAAATTCTGAAGGAGTTTCTGTTGGGTCAATGAATAACAGTGCAATGTTTTGGTCATGGGTTTCTTGTAACTCCATGATTGCTTTTATTTGGCTTTCTGAGAGAACCTTTTCAAGTTCATTCATCGAGGTCACAAGATTTTGCATGATTTGTTGATTGCTTTGTTTAGATGGATGTGATGTTACCGCAATTGGCAGTAACAACAAGAGTGAAAGTAATAGTGAATATAGTTTAGATGTTTTCATAAAAGCCCTTTAATAATTGGATTTTGCACGTATGAACCAATAGTAACAGGCGCTGAAAAAAGCATCAAAAGGTATCTTGAGGAAATGAGAAAAAGGGGCAATATTCACAAAATGGTTGTTTTTTGTAAATATTGCCCCTTTTTTAATAAATAATTACATGAAGAAGGAGTTTTTTAACTTTTTTTTATATTTAGTGTGTTTTTAAAAGATATTTGAGTACGCAATTGTGTTTTTAAACAAGTTGTCTGACCGCGTAATGTGCATACCCGTGCAGCGTGTTATGCGCTTGAGAAATCACGTTAGATGTTTTGGCACCGGAGCGAAGTGCTCTCGGGGAAATGATATCAATGATAAATTGAGTATCAAGAACTTGAAAGTTAAGGTGTGTCTCACTGTCATAAAAACTAATTTTTATAGCGGTTCCTTGCGTTTCGGCATTTGGGCGTTGCGTTTTGGTGATTGCAATTGATGCAATGTTGGAGCTCGCTGATTTTAATTTTTGTACTAAGTTTTGAACGTTTAATAATTCAAAAGAAAGATTGAAGAGCGAAATGACACATTGATTATTGGCGGCATCAACGGTGTAGTCGGTGTCGACTGATTCGCTAAAAAGAAACCGAACTTGATCGGAGTTTCTCATGCGTTCTGTTGCAATATTAAGTAATGTTGCTGGCTGAGCACTCATTTTTATTTCAGTACAAAAAGCTGTAACCATAAAAAAAAAGAAAACTATAGGCTTTTTCATGAACAATATTTGCTCCAACATCATCGCAATTCGTGCTCGCTGATGATTTTAATGTACCGATTTGCGTGACAGATAGTCAATATGGTTTCATTAGTCACGCTTTTTACGGAATATTTTTTTGTTAGATTTTCTCTACAAAAGATCGTTTAGAATTTTTTCGCGATAATTTTTCATGAGATTTGTAATAAATTGCGTGTTGTGAATGGTGGCCAGCGTATATGCAGAAAGTTCATGTGCCTTAAATAAGTGATTTAAGTAGGCAATAGTATAATTTTTGCAGGTGTAGCAGTCACACGTCTCAGAAATTGGTTCAAAGCGCTGGTTATTACCAGATCTCAGGATGTTTAAATCGCCATTTTCGGTAAATAATTTACCGTGACGCGCACATTTTGAGGGATGTGAACTGTCAAAAGTATCAATTCCAAGGGGAATCGATTGTTCAATCGAGGGTAAGTCTGCAATACCGAGCAAATGATTTGGTTTGTTATATGGCATGTGCGGCATTAAATTCTGTAGCATTAAAATCATTTCTTCGCGATTTTTACCAACGCTGCCACCGATTGCATACCCATCAAAATCGAGTTTTTTTAATATTTCAACACTCGTTTTTCGTAAGTTGTCATCGATGCCACCATGCACAATGCAATAAAGCGCCTGGTTATTTGGATTTTTTTTGTGTTCGATCAGTGAGCGTTCTTCCCAGCGGTGTGTTCTATCAAAAGATTTTTTAAGTGCAGCTGCATCAATGTGGTAGGGTGGTAATTCGTCAAATGACAAAATGATGTCAGCACCAAGTTTTTTTTGTGCTTGAATTGATGTTTCAGCGGTCAGGTGTATCATTTTTCCATCGCGATAGGACCTGAAGGTTACGCCGTCTTCTGAAATTTTGACAATGCTGTTGTTGTGACTTTTGGTTCCCTTGCTTTTGATTTCACTCGCAACACCACCATACATCAAACTAAAAACCTGAAATCCTCCAGAATCGGTGATGATTGGTTGTGTGCGGTTCATGAATGTATGCAAACCGCCCGCATTGGCGACAATTTCTTCACCAGGCTGCAGCATCAGGTGGTAGGTGTTACAAAACATGAGTTGTACATTGCTTTTCTCAAGGAGCTGAGAATCAACGCCTTTCATCGCACCATTGGTTCCGACTGGAACAAAGTTAGGTGTATCAATCACACCATGTGGGGTAATAATTTGTCCAACGCGTGCGCGTGATTTTTTTGATTGATGGATTACTTTGAATTGAAAATAGTCAGATGTCATGGTTGGTCTTCTTTAATAGTGATTGCATACGTTCCGGCACTCAATAATGTCATTGAAATAATGAGTGCTAATTTTATGAAAAGGCTTGAAATAATGATGTGGGGAATTGAGGCCACAATTCCGTACAGTGCGATGTAACTAAATGCCACGGTGTCAAAGAGCTGAGAAATAGTCATGGTGATAATATTTCTGAGAATAAAAAATCTTTTATTAAAAAAAAGTGAAAGCTTGGTGTACAAAAAACGCTCAAGATGGTTACTCAGAAAATCGATAACAACAGAGGTAATTGCAATTCGCGGCATGGGAGCCAAGATTGTTTTGTAGAAAAAATGTGTTTCATCAAATGCATTTGGTGAGTACCAGAGATGAAAAAGCCCCAAGCCAATGCAAATGACCGAACTGAGAAAGCTGATTGAGATCGCACGGTTGCTTTCTTGCGCGCCATATCGTTCTTGCAAAATATTAAGACCAATTAGCTGACCAATCATGAAAACATCGGTACAGGTGACATGCAGGCCAAATAGATCTATTTGTTTAAGGATCAAAATATTTGCAAGAATGCCAAAAAGAGCAATAAGGGTTACCAGTAAGTCTTTTCCATATTTGAGCGCAGCAAAGACGACGCCGACGATGGCAACGGCATGAAGAAGTAAAATAAATTCGTTAAATATCATTAAATGAGCTTAAGCCGAGGGTTTCTTTTTAGGATACGCAAAAAAAAGGGCTTACTCAAGATCGATTCCTGGTAAGCCCTTTTTTGATAATTGATTTTTTATGCGGTGCGGTTTGTTTGAGCTTGTGAATGTTCATGAGCTTTTGCAACAGTCTCGATTACGGTATTGAGTCTTTCTGAGACAATACTGCGATCGTTGTAGAGTTTATTTGCAAGATTTGCAAATTGATGTCGTTCGAGCATGTAATTATCTCTTTCAAGCGTGAGGCCTGCAATTACATTTTCTTGCGCATCTACTTTGACTGCAAGTTCATTTTGAGATTTCGTGACATCTGAAAGCTTTGCCGAAAGATCGTTTACGCGCAGTACATTTTCAGCAAGCTTCTTGCTGCTCACTTTGAGCTTGAATCCAAGTTGTTGAGATTCCATTGTTTTGTCAGCAAGTTCTTTTTGAGTTTTTGATGCAAGTGAGCGCAAATTAACTTGAGACGATTGAAGTTGCTCAACTTTGGCGATCAGTTGTTTTTCTTGGGTAGTTTTTGTTCTGAGTTCAGCAAGCAATGCTTTTTGGGCAAGTTCTTCACGAGACAAGGCATTTTTAATGTTTGTGCAGTGCTTTTCAAGTGTTGAGAATGCAAGATCTTTCGCTGCTAGAATTTTTTGGGTGCGAGTATTTTCTTCTTTGCTTGAAGAAAGGTCAGCGAGTAAATGCTTGATGGCTCTGTTTGATGAAAGTGCATTTTGTGCAAAGGTTGCTTGATATTCTTTTTTAACCCGAAGGAGTTCAGCGTTCATGCTTTTGAGTTCTTGTGCGCTGCTCAGTTCACGAGCTGTTTTTGTTTTGAGTTCAGCTTGGTTTTGAGCAATAATTTGATGAGCTTTTTCTAGTTTCTGATCAAGGCTTTGAATTTTTTTGAGCGATTCAGCGAGTTTCTGGTGATGAGAGTTTTTATTTCCCGTCGCTTGTTTTGCAACACGATTTACCGCTTGCTGGAGCGCCTTGAGTTCTTTTTCGTTTTGTGGGGTAAGACCTTGCTTTGAAAGAATTTTTTGAGCAACAGTCAGTTGTTCTTTGACCGCATCAAGTTCTGTTTGTGTTTCGAAGCAGGCATCTGTTGCAAGGGTGAGCTGTTGTTTGGTGTTTTCAAGATCTTTTGAAAGATCGTTGAAAATGGTATAAATTTCTTTGGTATAAAAATTTTCATTATCTTTGAGTGCTTGTTCAAGAATGGCTGCTTCCTGGAGCGCTTGTCCTTCGCTCATGACGCTGCTTTGTCGTGCAACTTCGCTTGCAATTACTTTGCTTTGAAGGCTTTTCACTTGCGCTGAATAATTGTGCTGAAGTAATTGAAACTTTTGATCGAGTTCAAGGTACGCCTTGTCTAAATTATTTCGGGTCGAAAGTGATTCGTACAAACTTTTTCTGATTGTTTGAATTTCATCAAAGAGCAAGCTGATTTGATTGTTTTTTTCTCGAGCAATTTGTTCAGAAAGATAATTTTTTTTAGCAAGTTCACTGTTGCGTTTTTCAAGCCCTTTTTTTTCTGTTTCAGAGAAGAGCAAAATATGTGCAAGTTTTTGATTTTGACAGGTGAGCTGGTAATCTGTAAAATTTTTTGATTCTTGTACTTCTTTGAGTGCAATTTGTGTTTTGATCAGATCGTCTTTGAGGTTTAGGTTTGTGCTCAAATCCGCTCCATGAACAAGCAGACTTGTGCATGCGGTAATCACACAAAATAATCGATTAAAATAGTTCATAATATTCCTTCTAAAAACAATGGCGTGCGTACTGCGTGAAAGTGCCTTGAATGGTGTAATGCTATCGTGCTTTTTGTTTTAAAAGCAAGAAATAAGTACTTACATAACTCTTGTTGTAGCTCTGCCTGTAGCGATTTGAACAAGTGTATTTCTGTATCCTGCTATTATGGTGAAAATCCCATTTGTTCCATCAAGCGGTGGGTCGAGCGGGATAGAGGAGCGAGAACTGAAGCCCTGAAGTTGGGTGTAAGTTCCCGTTTTTAATTGGTCGAGGAGTGCAACACCTCTATTTGCTCTTTGTGCGTTGGTTTGTCCATATTTATAAATAACATCTGCGTGTTTCCAAATGGCGTTGAGCAGCGCATTCCAATATGTCTTACCAGCTTCAGGTGTTGCCGGTCGTAATAATGATTTTTGTATGAATGCATTGTATTGAGCAATAAATGCAGTTGTTTGGTTGACTGTTGTTGCTAGACTGTCAGCAGTTTGTGGTTTGTAGAATGGACTGTTAGTGAGTACTGATGTTGCTTGACGGTATTGCTGAGCAATTGCCATTTGTTGTGAAGATATTGGAATAGTACTTTGTCTCCAATCAACGACTGAAGCTGCAGATGGGCTGACCCCTCGAGATCCTGAGGCAAGGGCCATCATTCCAACTTGAGATGCATCAGCAGATAATGAAGAGTTTGCGGATAATTCAGATGTTCTGTCGGTGATTCGATTTCCTGTGGCCACTTGTCCTTCAAGCATTTTTAGTTTTAAGTCAGCGACGGTATCATCGCGTCGTCTGTCTTCGATTGCAGCAAGTTTGCGCGCTGTTTCTTCTTTAACTGCTGCAAGTTCGGCAGCTGTTTGTGCTTTTAAATCTTCAAGGGTTTTTTGAGTTTCAGCTAAAGCAGCTGTTTTTTCTTTAGAGCTTTCTTCTTCTTGAGTTAACGCTAATTCTTGAGACATTCTGTTGAATTGGTCTGTCAGATCTGCATTGATGTCTGAAAGTTTTTGTAGTTCGGCTTTATAGGTTTCGAGTTGATCAGTGAGGATGGCAATCTTTCTTGCATCTTTTGCACTGGTTCCAACTGATGGAGTTGATTGAGCTCTGTCCATGTACGGTTTGAGTGCATTTTGAAGACTGGTAAGATGGGAATCAATTTTTATGAGTTCTCTGTCAGATTCTTTTTGTTGTTTGAGCAGTTGAGCGATTGTTTTCACTTGATCTTGCAATTGCATGAGTTTATTTAATATTGCGGGCATTTGGCTTGAAATTAATTGTTGTAGCACAACAAGTTTTGCCTTGAGTTGTTTTGCAGGGGTTGCACTTGAATCTTTTATCTTGTCGATACTTGCTTGAACGTTTGCAAGTTCAGCAACTTTTTCATCAAGGGCTTTTTTGGTGGTTGCGGCATCTTCTTGGATTTTTATAAGTTGTTGTTTGGTTTCAGCAAGTTCTTTTTCTGTTGGAGCTGCAGCGGCTTGTAGCTTTGCAAGTTCAGCTGCTGCACTTGTTTGCGCTGCAAGTTCTGCTTCAAGAGCTTTTGTTTTTTCTACTTGCTGCGCATATTGAGCGATTGCACGTTGTGCGGTTGCTTTTGCTTCATCGGCGGCGGTTTTCAGTCGTTCAAGGTCGGCGGGAATTTCATCTATTTGGTCATCTGTTCTTTGTAAAGCTGCGAGAATTTTTAGCAATTGTTGTTGCATGCGTGCATTATCGAGGGTGGCTTTTTTGAGCGCTTTTTTTCCCAGCTCGTCATCGAGCATGCTGGCCTGTGCGTCCAGATCACTTGAAGTATCTTTTTGCTCAGAAAGCTTTTTGGTGGCATCTGTAAGAGCTACATCTGCCTTTGCAAGTGCTGCTTTTTGTTCGTATATCGTCTGCTCTAATCTTTGAACTGCTGATTCTTTAGTTGCAAGTGCTGCTTTGAGATCTTGAAGGTCTCTTTCTGCCGATGCTTTCTCGGCTGCTGTTCTGGTTGAGCTTTGGTCTTCGGCTGCTCTGAGTTGATCTTTTAATTTTGTATTTTCAGCTTCAAGTGCTCTGCTTTGAGCTTTAAGATCTTTGGCTTCAGTTTCTTTTTTATCAAGATCGACTTGTGTTCGCGATTGAAGCTCGTCGGCTTTTGTTTTGTCATCTTTGAGTGAAGCCAAAATTTTTTGAAGTTCTGAAAGTCGTGCTGATTGATCGGCCAATTGTTTTTTCAGTTTGCTGGTGAAATCTTCCGGAACGCCGATGAGCGGTAAGTCTTCTGGTGCAATAAATGGCTTTTCATCTGTGTAGGTTGGGACTTCACTGCGTCCTTTTGGTGGTGGCGCACTGTTAATTGTATGTGTGATGCAACTGAGAGATACCATCAAAAAAGTATAAAATAATTTCATTATCATTAGGGTGAGCAATTTCTGTAAAAGTTCCCCAAAAAATCGTTTTGAGTATAGGTTTTTGATAAAAACTCTTACAAGACTTTAGATGTTAGAAGTTACAACCAACACTGAACCATACTTGATATGATTGTAGGATGAGCTCACTTGGAACGCCAAATGATAGTTGTCCGCCACCAGTGATCATAATATTTTGCTCAGATGTCACTGATATTTTTTGTCCAAAACTTGCAAAAAGTTGGTAGCTGAAAATAGTTGGATGATTGAGCACAAAATCAGCATTATTGATAATTTTACGGCTTGCATTCTGGGCCCGCGCTCCTGCGATGCTTGGAGTCAGTGTGGTGTCTCCAGATTTGAACGTAGTGTTCCCGCTGCTCTGGGGTAGTTGTCCGCTTGTTCGTGGGTACATTCTGCCAGAAACGGTAAAGACTGGTTCGCTTGGATTATTTGAGGCTCCGGTAAGATTGAATGGGTTGAGGTACTTATTTACAATTGCCGTGGTGTCATTTTTCCAGGGAACGCTGAGTGTATTGCTTTCAGCTTCTTGGTAACCCGCAGAGCACCCTAGATTTATTTGTGTTGTTTGGTGCTGGTATAAAATCATAAAGCTATTTTGTAACAACATGCCGCGCTTAACGGTTAGTTTGTCGGGCATCTGATTAACTGCTGGTTTAAATGTGTGATACGAGGGTGTTTGATCCTTTAGTGATTGATAATAGTGATTCCATGAAAGATCTTTGAGTGTTGGAATTCTTTTCTCATCGGCAGAAAATGAATATCCAGCATAGGCGGTGTTGGATATTCCCCATTTAGCATTGGTTGTTTCGGCAAGTTGTAAATATGCGCTCCATCCAAGTGAAATTTCTAGGTGCCTGGATCCGATTTTTGGTGCAAATAAATATTCAAGATTTGTTTCAGGCCCACATGGGAGCTTGGCTGACCCAAATACGCTGACCATGTAAAGATCTTTTTTGATTAAATGATGTCCAATGGTAAGTTTTATTGAATCAATACCCGTTTCTGTCAGTGTTTGTTGTGGGAATTTCAGATGCCTAAGTTTGTCGCTGATGCTTTGTTCAGTTCCTTCAAGAAAATCTTTGATCGAAATGATGTCAGCATCAGAACGTTTGGTGATCCGATCATCAGAAAAAACAGCTTTAAGGTTGCGATGTTGTTTGACAACGCCTATTTCGAGCCGATAAAAGCAATCATCAAACGGAATATTCAAATCATGTTGCAGCGAGAGAGAGATTCCTTGTTCGGTTTGCTCAGGGTTGAGTGTGATGGTTGCCTGTGGTCGGTGGACAACTTCATTGATTGTTTGCAAATAGGGGTTAGCATTCTGCGTGAGCACTGAAATCATGTAATCTGAACTGACATCGCGAAGAAGGCTGTCTGATGCAATGGTGAATGAATTGGTGTTGCTGGCTCCCAGTCCTGCACCGATTAATTTGCTTGAAAAGTTTTTTGAAGCAAACGTTGAAATGAGTGTTGAGATGCCATGTGATCCATGCGGTTCAATATTATTTAAGTTTTTAAGGCCGCATTCAACAAGCGGTGAAAAGAAAAAAGATGTTTTTGCGTCTTGAGTTATGTGGTTGATTTTTGCATGCAGCGAAAAGATTAACGTACACACGCATAAAAAATGAAAAATTATTCGGTTAACGGTTATGGAGAACGCCATAAAAAATACTCTTTAATAAATGAAAAATTATGGCGGGGCAAGTATAAAAGTAAGATGCTGTCTGGCGCAATAACCGGGATCAAGAAAAAACTTGAAAAGATTAAATAAAAAACAGGGCCACTTTTCAGTAGCCCTGTTTTTAGATTTTGAAAATTTAGTTTTCTTAGAAAGAAAGACCAAGTTTTGCAAATACTGACCAGTGGCCTTCGCCAGCTTGACGATCGTTAGCCATTGAGATCGATCCGCCTAATCCAAGGTTCATTGGGTTAGCCATATCGCAGAAGCTATAGTTCACGCCACCATGAACTGTATGAAGAAGTTTTGAATCTTCGTTCCAGTTGAGGTTAGCAGCTTTGATTGCTACACCAATGTCTGTGCCAGCAACAGCAACAGGACGGTTTGAAGATTCAGTGAGACCAGCAACAACGTATTGAGCGTCGTTCCATGATCCAACGAGTTTGTTATCTTCTTTAGCTCTGTATTCCATGTTGTAACCAAGATCGAACGAAGTGCAGTCATTTGAGTAAACAAATTGTGCGCCAAGTTGAGCTGAGTATTTAGGATTTACTGTTACTGTGCGGGTAATTGCATTAGCACCAGGCATCCAACCAGCAGTAGCACCAGCTGTTGTGTCTTTTACAAGGTAATATTGTTGGTAGTTTGAGTTGCCAGCGATAACAGTTAAGTCTGTAAGGCGACCCATACGAATTGCATCTCTTTTGAAGATGTAATGTGCTTTAGCATCAAGCTTCAAGCTCATTGAATGTTCATCTGTTTGTGACAGTGAAATGTCTCCTTGTACGCCAGCACCAAGTTGAAGGTGACGGTGTCCAACGACTGATTCAAACAAGTTTACAAGTTTTGGTTCTGTTCCAAGACCAACAACGCCACTGATGTAACCACCCATTGAGCCAGTATCATTAGTTACGAAATTGTATCCAAGACGCATTGCTACTTCTTCAACGCCAGTTGCTGAATCATTTTTGACTGTAGGAATACGGCCATTATTAAGAGTTGAGGTAAGAGCATCACCTGGAACAAAAGTTGTTCCTTTAAAGAACGCGGAAAGATCATCAGTTACTGTGTCTTTAGCACCACCAACGATAACTGCTTTAAGGTCATTTTCTACACGAGCGAATGAAAGACCAAGGTCAAACCATGCGCCTTCCATAACGTTCTTAAGATCTTGAGCGTATGAAAGTCCAACAGCCATACGTGTTGAAACTGGGTTCAAAGTAATAGTTGCGTCATCCATTGTACCATCAGCACCAGTTCCTGGTACACGAGCTACCAAATTCAATGCAACATCAGAACCTGTAGGAACAGCTTTTGCAGTGAAAACGTTTGAAGTTGCTGAGTTAGGAGCGAAGAATTGAGCAAGATTTGCTGAATCCCATGTTCTGCCGTAAACAAGACGCATTGCAATGCTTGAGCAAGACGCATCTTCTGCAGAATCATTCATGCCTTTAATGCTTACAACTGAACGTTGATCTGCATCGCCATTAAGGATTGTTAAATATGAACCATGACCAGTTGCAAGAACAAATGATGATGCTGCAAGTGCTGCAGCAAGGAGGAGTTGATTGACTCTTTTTGACATATGTACTTCCCTTTGTGTTTTTTAAAAACGGAAGAAAAAACTTCACGAACATAAACGCTGCCAACCTACGCTAGCAGGAACCAACACTATCTCTTTTAGCATGTCAGCTTTTCAGAAGGCAAGGAAAAAAGATATTGTTTTTTCTTTGCTGTCGTTGGGTGTTCAGCCTTCTGGGGTGAGATTCTAGTTCGAGTAAATGATCTTGGCAAGTTTTTTTGTAAGACTTTTAAATAATTTTTTTAAACAAAAAATGGACTGATCTACGTAACTTATTGTGCCAAGATTTACTGTTGGAATAGTCTCATTTCAGTCTTCGGATAAATGCGCGTAAAGGAGCTGTTGTATGTTTGAGCAAGATGCTGAACGAAAAAACCGTCAAATTTCTATTGTTGCCTCGGGTGAGTCATCAAAACGAGACTTATCACGTAGTATGCATAATTTTCTTTTTATGTTGATTGCGCTCTGTATTGTTTTTTGCAGCGTGTCATTATTGTCTTACTCTGCGGATGACAACTCTTTCTTTGTTTTTAATTCTGAGAGAAATTTTTATGAAAATTTATGTGGTGCGGTTGGTGCGTATTGTGCTTCTTTAATTTTTTTTCTTTTTGGCGCGTTTGCATTTCCGTGGTTGTTGGTTCTTTCTTCTGCGCTCATTTATCGCTTTTATTATCGAAAAGACTATAACCACCCCGGAGCATTTGCGGCGGGACTTGGATTATTCAGTTTTTTTTCGTTTATTTTTTCATATTTGGTTAATACCTATATTTTCTCTTCAACGGTCGCATCTTTTTTTTCTATGACCGGTGCGCTTCGCATCGTGGGGCCTGTTGGTGTTGTCATGGTTTCAATTATTGGTCTCATGTATTCGCTGACCTTATTGTTTGATGTAACGCTTACGCATTTAGTTGCATCAAAGATTAAGGGAATACATTTTTGCGCGGTAATTTTGCTTAACGTAAGTCGTTTTTTGTTACAGCATTTTCTAGTTGGCTATGGATGGGTGAAGCACGGCGTTCTCATGGCACTTACGCCCGTTTTTGCCCAAGAAGTTGAATATCAAGATTACATTCAGCCCGAAAGTGCTTCGCAAACTATAGAAGCTGATTTCGCTCCACAAGAAGAAGTTTTGACGCAGCGGGTTGAGCCAAAACAGAATATTGATGAGCATCCGGTTATAATTATTTCAGCCCCACGTATTTTGCGCGAATTATATTTTGGCAAAGTTAAGTTAAGACTGTTGCCGATTGCGCCATTTACTCAATCATTGCGGGCGAATGATCGATTTGTGGCTGGCTTGCGGGCAGCACTTGCGTATCATTTTCCATTGCCTGATGATTCACTGCTGATTGAATCTTACGAAAAAAACTTTGATCGCGATCAATTTGCCCTCGATTGCAAAGAACGCGGGGTTAATCTTGAAGAAAGACTGAGAAACTTTGGGATTAATGGATCGGTGGTTGCTATACGGCCAGGGCCAGTGGTCACGTTGTATGAATATCAACCTGATATGGATGTTAAAATTAGTAGCATTATTGCCAGAGAAGATGATTTGGCAATGGCGCTCAAGGCACTAAGCATCAGAATTGTGGCTCCTATTCCAGGAACCAATGTTGTTGGGTTTGAAATCGCCAATATTCTGCGCGAAGATGTTTTCATGTCAGAGCTCATTGTCAGTGACGCCTGGAAAAAGTCGACATGTATTTTACCGTTGCTGCTTGGTGTTGATACTGCCGGAAAACCAGTGGTGCAAGATTTAACAACCATGCCGCATTTGCTGGTTGCAGGATCAACCGGTTCTGGAAAATCAGTGTGTATGCATTCATTATTATTTAGTTTGCTCAGCCGTCATACGCCAGAAAGCTTACGATTGGTGTTGATTGATCCAAAACGACTTGAATTTTCGGCATATGCTCAAATTCCACATCTATTATTTCCTGTTGTCGTTGATGCAGTAAAAACGATTAAAGTGCTCAAGTGGGTGGTTGCTGAGATGGAACATCGTTACAAAACGTTGGCGCAGGCATGTGTGAGAAATATTGCTGAATTTAATAAAAAAGCGGTTGAAAAGGGTACGGACAAACTCGCGTATTTAGTTGTGATGATTGATGAACTTGCTGATTTAATGATTGTTGCGGGAAAAGATCTTGAACTTCAACTTATTAGAATTGCGCAGATGGCTCGAGCTGCCGGCATTCACATGGTTATTGCAACGCAACGTCCATCGGTTGATGTGGTCACCGGATTAATTAAAGTTAATTTCCCATCACGGCTTGGATGCAGAGTTTCATCCAAAATTGATTCACGCACTATTTTGGATACCAATGGTGCAGAAAAACTCCTAGGTAGGGGCGACATGTTGTTTTTGCATGGATCTTCTTCTTCATTAAAAAGAATTCATGGTGCGTATGTTTCTGAATCACAGGTTGCACGGCTTACTGATTATTTACGATCACTTGGAACACCTGCGTATGTTGATTTAGATGAAACGCCAAATGCAGGATCTGATTTTTCAGCTACTGATGAGGAAGATGAATTGTATGATCAAGCGCTTGAGGCAATAAAAAGTTTAGATGAAGTTTCAATTTCGTTGTTGCAGCGTCGATTTAGAATTGGTTTTAATCGCTCCGCGCGATTAATTGAGCAGCTTGAAGCCGATGGACTTTTAGCCCCAGCTCAAGGAAGTAAGCCGAGAAAAGTTTTAAAGATCTAATTTTTATAAAAATCTTAAAAAAAATTTTTATAAAAAAAGAATAATTAAAACCTCGCACAATTTGTTTTTGAGTGTTTTTTGAGATTTTTGAGTCTATTGCGCTTTCATTTTAAATCTTTTAGCATGAATTTGTGGCGCTTGAGTCGTAGATAGAAAGGGAACTATGAATCCTTCTGACCAGAACCAATCATCATTGAGTTTAATTGAGCAGGAACTTGTTCATTCATTGTTAAGTCTTCCTCAGAAAATTATACGCCATCATGGAGTTTCAGGACTTGCACAGCTCGTGTTGCATGAGCTTGCACATGATCATAATTTTAAATTAAAAAAAGCTATTTATTTGGCTGATAATCCAGAATTTGATCACCTTTTAGGTGTTGCTGGATATTCTCAAGATGATTGCGGGCTTCATGCCGCGGATGTTTGGCAAAATCCAGAAAAAGAAATCTCATCAATCAATGAATCTTTATATTCAAAAAATATTAAAAATTTTCTTCAGAAGAGTATGAAGGCTCAGCATCTTGATTTTCATAATAAAGAAGAGATTGAGGGCGTTGGAAAACAGCTTGGCATTGAAAAACCCCAGTTTCTTTCATGGGATTTAAAGCACGGAAACCATGGACTACTCATTTTTGAGTATGCAGATTCTTCATCTTTAGATTTGCTGCGCCAAAAATTGTTTACACACGCAGCGGCATTGCTTGGTTTTTGCCCAATATTTTAAGGTCTACGTTATGTAGGCTTTTTTTATTTAGGGTAAATCAGCGTTGTTGTTTGTTTTGTTTTATTGAGCGACCACGAGAATTTTGGGCATCTTTCAAGGTGCCCATATTCTTTTGAATAGAGCCCTTCTTTGATTACAACGTTAGATGCGGTTGTTTTGAGTATGAGTAAGCAATTTTTTCCATTGAGTTCAAAAAGACTGGTATCTGTTTTTGTAATTTCAATTTCAGGTGAAAAAATAAGGTTTGAGCTGGTCTCTGGTTCAGTGTGAGCGTTTTTTGATTGGACGGTATCGGTAATTGAGAAAATGTTTCTCATAACGTCTAATTTTAACGATCTTGTGTAGCTTATTTTTTTGTATTCATATTGCGCGGTGACGGTTGTTGCGTTTGCGGCTGTATTAATAAGGATAGAGACAGGCTGCAAATATGAGCCTTCGATTTTGAATAATGAGCTAAAATTGAATGCATAATTATTAGATGGATAAAATGTTGAGTGGCTTTGCCAGCTGCGTAAATAATTTCGCGTTAACGTATTGCCGGTGTAGCAACCGGTTCCTGGATCGACAATTATGGCCTGCGCATCAAAAGATAGTGTGATTCCCAGTAAATCTGCATGAAAATGTCCCGTGGGATTATCTTGTTCAAATGATTTAGTTCTAAAACTGATATGCCAATGTTGGTTGATCAGAAAAACAATGCCAAAGTCGGGATATTCTTTTACATAGAGCGGAATTTTCATTTTCGCTTCTGCATGTGTATCAGGAATGAGCATCAGATTTATGGGCGAAACGATAAAACTACTGTCGTTGTCGCCAATTTGTACGATGGAAGTTGGTGTATCTTTGCTATCGGCCAAGAATTGTATGCCACGAGTAAATTTCCCCTTTAATCCTTCAGGAAGAGAGACGTTATTATTTTTATTCAAAAGCGAAAGGTGTTGCAGGCACTGCATGACTAATTTGTGATAGTTGGTCGATCCTTCATATAATGTTCCATCGCTTTGAAGTTGTAGGTCAAAGCCCGCACAAACTTTCTGCCAGAGCGCATCACGTGAGCCAAAGGGGAAAATATCTAACTTTTCAAAAAAAAGAGCCAAATACCAGGCTCCCGTGAGATTTAATAAATAATGGTTATTTGGTTTGTCGTAATCTTCCCAATAATGTTGAATAAACGTTGCGTGAGCAAACAGCGAATTGAGGTAATTTTGCCAAAATGTTTCTTCGTTGGGTGTTTGTGGTTTTGTATAAAAAAAATTGAATAGCCATAATAAATTAATGGCACGGATGGAAACTTCCATTGCATTTATCCAGCAGATCCCATGTAAATAAGGATTTTGTTCCTGCCAGGTTGCAATTTCTGCAAAAAAGTCATTCTGCAGGTACTTATTTGTGATTTTGTCTGCTCCAAATTCTTCACCTGCCGACAAAAGGTGCGCAAAGCGCGCGTGTTCCCATGACGATTTGATGTCACCTTCAAAGGCTTCGATGTTTGAATTGGTATTTTCTTTGAGCGGAATTTTAAATGAGAAATGGTTTTGCCATTCTGACGTTTTTTTAGGTGATGTATTTTGTGGGTTTGAGATAATTTGTTTTTTGAGTGAGCTTGACCATGCATCTTTTAAATCAAAAAAGTGTTGCGGCTGTATGTTTTTTAGATTTATTTGTGTTGTTGGTGATTGCTTAAAGTAAAAGACTTTTTGAGCGTGAAGCATTTTATAGTTGTTTTTAATGCGCAATATTATTTTTTTAAAAAATCTCAGCGGGTGAGTGAGTTCTGAAAGTAGTTTTGAAAAAATCATGTGGTATGCCTCAGGGTTTCAAGGCTATTTATTTTTTGCGTTTGCCAGATTCCCGCAAGAAGAATAAATAAACTTATAATCACAATTGCGCAGGGGATACTGATAAAAATAAACAAATTTTGTGATGCGGGTAAATAGGAAACATAATAAATATCGGGAAGGGTGATTAGTTTATAATGTTCAAGTAAAAAACTCGTGATAAAGCTGAGTAAGGATCCCGCAAAAGAACTAAGGATGACAATAATCATGCCAACCCAGAGGAAAATAGCGCGCACGGTTGTTGGCCGCATTCCCAAAATTTGAAAGAGTGCGATATCACGTTTTTTATTATAAATCAGGGTTACGAGTGATGAAATAACACTAAACAGTGAAACAAGTATCAAGAGCAGTAAAATACAAATAATGCCAAGTTTTTCTAGTTTCATTGCAGAAATGATCGCAGGGTACAGATCTTTCCATGAAGAAACTGAGGCATCAGGAAAAATCTTTCTAAGCTTTTTGATGATTGAGTCTTCGCGAGATTCTTTGAATGGATTGAGACTTGAAAGTTCTTGAATGATTTTACCAAAAACTGTTTGAGGGTGTGGTGTGTTAAATGAAATGAGGAGTGTGTCAGAGCCTTCAGTGTTTTTGAAAAAAGCATTAAATGTTTCGCTTGAACAGAAAATAGTGTTTGCATCAAATTCATCAAGTCCAATCTTGAAAATACCAGAAACAACGATTTCTTTTTCGATAAGTGTGATTCTTTTTGATTTTATCTGGGTTTGAGGGATGAAACAGTTTGTTTCAGTTTTGACACTCAGTTTTAGGTTTTCGGCGAGTGTTGCACCAATCACTACATGATTTTTAAGCATTAAATCACTGAGGTTTTCAGGCTGTGGAGATATTTTTCGGCCTAAGTTGAGAACATCTTTTTCTGTTGCGCATTCAATTGATCGTACGCTTACCAGGGCTTGCTTGCCGTCGTGCGTAATAATTAAGGTGTTGATGTTTTGATTGGTGATTCCTTTTATTTGTGCACCTAAGTACCGTACTATTTTTTTACTCATCGCCTGGTCATCTAATTTTTCACCGTAGGAATAAATAATGGCATCAGCATTTGTTTCTTGAAATTTGGTAAAAACTTTTTCTTGAAAGGCTTGCGTGATACTTATTGCAAGCGTAAGCGCGAAACTTGCAGCAAAAAGAACAATGATCGAGAGCCAAAGTGGCGTTGCCATTGATTTTGTTTTCAGTGCTTGTGCAAAATAGCTGCGAGCAATAAAAAAACTAAGCATGAGTTTTCCTTATGTGATGTTTTGGGTGAGAAGAATGGTAATTAATTGTTTTTAGCCTGAATAGTATACGAATTTCTAGGGAGCGAAAATAAGATGCTGAGTGTACAAAAAATTATTTTATTGTTGATGGTTATGTTGAGCCATCCTATTGATCTTCTTTCGGCCCGCCACAAAAAAGAACTGACGGTAAGCAAGCACATGAAACCATATGTTGAAAAAAAGAGAAAATTTTCTCCTGGCGTTTTGGATCGCCTATTTGAGGAGAAGGGTCCTGCCAACCCTCATTTGATTCATAAGACATTCAATCAAGGCACATTGCGTGATACATCAAATAGTAGTTTTGTAAAAAAATGTTCAATTTATGACCAATTCTCAACTCGAGCACATTTTCAAGCCATCTGGCTGGACGAAAAGGTCATTCAGCGTTTGTCTTTTCTAAAACAGCAGTCATTCGGATGGACAGATGCTGAAAGAGTAGAATTTGAAAAAAAATGTTTAGCCCGAATAGCAGATAAGTATGTTTTTTACGTGCGATCTGAAATTCAAGACAGTCAATATGCAACGTTGTTACAAGGAGCGTGGCAATTACTTTTGAATGCTTCGGGCGATCGCATTATGGGTGACGTTAAAGAAAATGCATTTGATCCTGAGACACAACTATTATTTGGTTCGCTTAATGATATGACTTCATTATTTATGAAAGATCATGTGGCGATATTTCCAAAGAATAGAAACGATAAAAAATTAGAGTTGTTTTTCCTTGGAGTTGGTGTGCACGATAGCATATCTTGGTGAAATAATTTATTTAATATCATCATCTAGCACCAGTGTTGGTGCGTCGTCTAGCCGCGCTATTTTTTGGACTGAGTGGAGTTGTTTATGCGAATGCTTAAATTTAAGTTTGTTTTATTATTATTGATGATGCTGTTTATGCATTCACCGGTAAGTGCGATATCTTTTACGGGTGGCGGCATTTCTGGTGTTCTGCAAAAAGCAAAGCCTGTGGTAACTTTTTTCTCTACGTTTTCAAAAAATCTTATGAATGCATTAAAGAATACTGATTACAATGATCGTGCAATTATGGTGCAAGCGCCACCGGTAAAAGGCTCTGCAGATCAACCTAATTATGCCATAGGGTATGATTTTGGTTTTAGAGGTTCGGGTGATGTTGACCAACCATTTTCCTTTGTGTTCGATCAGCTTGGCAGGTATCGTTATGTGCCGATGAATGCGCAGATTTATCCTGGTTTTATCCCTGATGTAACGGATCCAACAGGTGTCAGAAAAATGCCACTTTCCCTGAGTGATGGCGTTGCTCCTCAGCTTATAAAGGGTTTGCTTTCGGTTGTTCTTGGGAGCAAATCAAATGCTGAAAAAGCATGGGCCCCAATTTCGTACTTTCTCACGGTATCACCAGAAACGATGTTCTTTTTGAAAGTTATTACCTTGATGAATTCTGCAAAGAAAAATACGCAAATAAAAAATGGTGTAGCCGTAGGCCGATATCCATCGGTTTCTGATATTCCGTATGAAATGATGACCTTGATTTTCAAATTGGTTAATAGCCCTGATATTAAAGAAACAACAAAATTAAATGGTGATATTGGTCCTGAAAAATCGTATCGATGGTCAAAGGTTGTAACACTCTCTCGCCCCTCAAAGTTGCTTGCAAAGTTCCCCAAATTTTTTGTTGATTTTTTGAATGTAGTCAAACCTTCAATTAATGTTTCAGAGGTGCAAGAGTACAAAGATAAATTTAGTTCACCAATTAGTGATGTGCAGAAAGCTTTTGCAGAGGTGAGGTCCGTTTTCCCCTATGAAGCTCGGCTTGATTATATTAAAAAAGTTGTTGTTGGAAAATTTGATACTAAGTTGTTAGCTCCTACTGATAGTGAGTTATACGAATTTATGATTAGGCAAATTATTGTTGAGCGATATAAAGGGTTAAAATTATTTGTAACGAGCAGTATTCTTGGTGACACGGTGATTACTGATGATTCTGGGATGGAAGATTCTTCCGTGCAATCAACGACAGTTGATGATCCCACATTAATTTTTGTTGATGTTGATCGAATGACAAAATACTTGTCGAGCAGAATTCCAAAAATAAAAGATTTTATAACGTTTTTATTGCTTCCTGAGCAAAAAAAGAATTCTAGCGCAGCTTTGAATGCGTATTTAAGTGCAATCAATGGTTCGATAGAAACAGAATTTGAAGATTTGCAAAGAATGTGCGCTGACTTGACTGAGGCCAGAAAGGTTATGGTTGATGCTAAAAAAAAGGCTGGCGGAGTTTTGTCTGATGCTTCGCCAGAGCGTAATACTGAACAAAAAATATCACAGATGATTATTGATAAGTTAGATGCTATTCAAGTTCAAGAATCAACTGAACTTGGAAAAAAATCAGAACGTAAAACGAAAATTCCGCTTCCGGCTTATTTGGACATTAAATTTTGGCAGACAATGAGGATTATGCGTCAACCATTCAAAGGAGATAGAGACTTCTTGTTTAATGATGCATCATTGTCGCTACAAATGGCCTTGGTTCAAGCATATGCTATTTTTTTTAGAGCAAATGATGATCTTTCGTACCTTGAGAATTTAGTAAAAACCGATCCAAGAGAATTTATTTTGAGTAATCAACAGGGCGATACGGTGCAGCTCTCTGGTAAACTTATATACAAACAATTTTCAGATGCTGAAAAATATTTATTGTATTGCGATAATAAAGTATCACAATACAGACAAACATTGGGAAAGCTTTCTGCTGATCAACTAAAAGCAGATCCGCAACTCAAAGAACTGACAACGAATTTTGATAATGCGGTTATTTTGCACAAAAATGCAAAAGCTGCATTTCGTCATTATTTAAGACAATTTCAGTTTGATAGACGAATGCCACGTTCAAAAAAAGTTGGCAGAGTTGATTTTGGTGCAGCGTCTACAGATGGACTTGGTGATGTTAACGTCGTTGAAATTCCGATTGAAGATCAGGCTGTAGCCGTTGTAACCCCAGAGGTTGTTGATTCTATGGTTTCACAACAGCAAGTGACTGCGGCAAAGCCTGCCATAGCAACAGCACCAACAGAAAGTTCATCTGAGGCTTCTGTAAATGTAGATGATCCATTCGCAGCATTTAATGATACGTCAACAGCCGATGCAACGGCTTCAGATGAGACAGCGCAAGATTCATCAGGAGATCTTTCTGATGGTTCAACTGATGGGTCAGGACCTGGCGTGCCGCCAATTATAGACAGTCCATTTGGGACAAGTACTCCCCCTGCAGATTCAAGTTCGACAAAGGATACCTTATTTAAAGTAAAAAAAGATTTGTATGGGTATCAGCGCAATGTTAATGCGTTTATCAAAGAAGAATTTGCGAGATTACTACTGCGATGTCCAACATTGAAAAAGATTGCAGAAAAAAATCTTGAATCAACAGTCTATCAGATGACGGGAATGCATGTGGCTGATTTACTGCAATCATCTGCGGGCTTGGAATCTGATATTAAAACAGAAGAAGATGCGGCGTTCTTGCCGGGCAATGATTTCTTCTCGGCTAAAGTATCTCTTGCAATTACTGATGGCAAGCCATCAGCTGCTGAAATGGATGCGCTCGGTAAAGATCTTGAGGAAAAATATGGCTTATCAGATCCAATGAATTCTGATGAAAATATATCGGATGATGAGTCTTCATTTTCTCTTGATGAAGAATCGATTGATCTTGGTTCAAGTGATTTCTCTAATTTAGTTGAGGAATCTATCGTTGTTCCTGGTGCTGGCTCGAATGCTAATGCTGCATCATCTGTTGATACTTCTAATTCATCAAGTGCTGACGCAGGTAATTCAGATCTTGCAGGATTATTTGAATCAGATTCATCGACATCTTCTGATGGTGTAGCGTTTGATAATCAATCATCTGATAAAGTGTCGGAGGTGCCCGATGATCAATCAACGCAAGCCGCAGTAACAGATGTTCAAACAGGCTCAGATTCAGATTTAGCAGGATTATTTGCAGAATAAAAAGTTATTGATTTGTTGGAAAAAGATTTAAATTTTAAGATTTGCTTTCCAACAGTGAATAGTACCCGCTATTGTCTGCTCCAAACAGTGAATATATCAACAGGTTTTTGGCGACATGACGCGTACCTTTTTTCTATTAATTATTCTGGCGTTGCAATCGCCGCAGAGTTTATGTGCACGTTCTTCTCAAGATTTTTATGACGCAGCCGATGCACTTTCACGAGAATTAACACGAAATGGAAGTTTTGTTGGTGTCAGGGATGCAGCACAAATACTCGAAGAAAGAACATCTCATTTTGATGATCTTGAACTGCCACCATATGTGAGCTATTCACCAGCAGTTAATCCATCATATTTTGCAGATTTTCCGTATGGAGATCTTTCGGGACGTTTTGTTGATACTTGGGGACAATCAAACATCACAACTCCCTGCAGGGGTGATTATCAAGAAATTCCCAAGTCAAGCTATCCCTTCAAACGGGTTGAAACCGCCTTAAACGAATATCCACATGATGAAATGTGCTTTGAATGTTCTATGTGCATGGACGATGGCAACGTTGACTACGTGCTGTACCAAGTACTTGAGGGGCATTACAGCACCGCTGAAAAACAGGTTGTAAAGAATGGCAAAACCTACGGCCTGATTAAGAAAGGAATGTATTCAACCATCAGATCTGATCCTGCAGTGAGAAAACTCGTCGCCCTCAAAGACGCCGAGTGGGTGAATGATTATGCAAAATATATTCAAGGCAATTGGAGCGAAAAAGCTCATCTTGATTTTGAACGCTACAATGATTTGTATGATGATTATTGGAGCGCACTTGATACAAGATACTCGGACCTTGCAACCAGTTACGGACTTACAACTTTTCATGCACCCGCACTTTGCTCAATGGTCAGATTCGGCATTTCAGCATGGCAAGTGCAACATGCGCTGCATCATGGAAATCAAGCGCCTAATGTTTCACAGTCTTTTTTCGCAACGGTTCATGAAAGCAGAGCCGACAACGTCAGAATTGTTTATTCAGGAAACATATTAACTCGGTACGAAATTCTTGCAGTCGTTCCCTACGCCCAAGATATCAAGACTTCACACGACGAGACGCGCGCAAAGGCGCTGCGAGAAAGAAAGATCAGAGAGCAATCTGCACGCATTTCTCAGCGAAGAGCCACAGAGGAAATTGCACGCACAGCCACGTGTAAAAAAATGGTTGAAAATCTTTCGCCTGAAGTCAGAAAAAACATTCAAGATGTCTATGCAAACTGTTTGCCAGAAAACTACCAAGCTGTTGCAACAAGATCACCAGAAATTAATGAATTTTTTAATCAACGAGTTGGTCTGTCATCACTGCTGAAGCACGCTCAAGAGTTTAATCAAACCGCCTCAGAATGCACTTTTAAAGGCCCTGATGAGAATGTTTTTCATCCATCTGCGCTGTGCGCAATGGTTGATCTGAATATTTCGCCCGCCGATGTTTTAAAGATACGAGAAGAAATCCCCTTTGAGCATGATGCAAGTGTGTGTTTGCTGATTGATCGCAAGACCGATCTGTGCACAATCACGAACAGAAGATGCAATGAATTTTTCGCCGTATTCAAAAACATAAAACTTGCAAAACAGCTGGCAACCATCAACGGTGAACGAACATACGCACAAGAATTGTGGGCTGCCAAAAATTATAGTGAAGATCTTTCTGATATCAAAAAAATTACAATAAAACTCGGTTCCTTTTCTAAAGCATCACTGTGTGAACTTTCAGAAAATTATTTGAATGATTTACAACATCCTACGCCAACAAATTGGGTTGTACCAAAAAATCTAAATAACGCAGAAAACCTCACCTTCAATGGATGGAACTTTCGGCCAGCAGCTTTATTCGGCATGATGGTCTGCAACGTCACCCCCAGCATGGCAACAACTGCGGTTGAATCAGCATTGTCCACCGCAGGAAGTGCTTCAACCTTTGTAAGAACAGCCTCACTCGCGCCTGCAATTACCATTAATCCAACACTTGCATGTGTTGCACTCGCTGGTGCAGGAGCCCTCGTGATTTACGACAACGCGCAGAAAATAATCACCAACGTTTTGCAAGCAACAAAATACCTAGAGGAAGTTATAACCTCATGTATCAGTCTGATTTCAGCATGCATGACTATTGAGCCAGCATGCGTTGTTGACGTTGGCGTTGGCGTACCGCCAGAAGTCTTTCTTGATATTTTTCGTGGCGATGTGCCTATGGGATATTATGTTATGCAAGCCCGCGAACAAGCCATTCAAGCAGAACTTAACGCACAAGCTAAAAACAATGAACCTTCTGGATCGGGCGGGGGGCAACAAGGCCCCAATGATCCCAAAAAGCCTAATAATGATAATAAGAAGAATAAAGATAAAAATAATCATAATATTCCACGGGGAGATTTTGAAAGACCAGAAGACAAAGAAGCTCTTGATGAAATTGAACAACAAATAGAAAAGGGTTCTCACCGCGGTACAGAACCACATATTCTTCAAGAAAAACACCTATGGGATAAATTAATTAAAAATTATAAAGAAAATTGGCCTGAAGTAAGAAGAATTATTGCAAGAACAATCAAAAATGGCCTTACAGAAAAACAAGACCCTAATAACATAGAAAGTGCGATCGTACATAAATTAAAAATACATGATGAAATAGTAGAGGTTAGAACATTCAGTCTTCCTGATGGTTCAATACGTATAACAACTGCAATGGTACAATGGTGATGAATGTTTGATAAAATTATAAAAAATATAAAAAACGGTTTGTTTGAGAATGCATATTATGAAATTAAAGATTTGTCTAAAGAAGAACAAAAAAATATCATTTATGCTGTAGGTTATGCATTCAATATATCGTCATATGCTTTTACTAATTACCTAACGTTAAAAAAACTAGATTTTTTTGTTACACAAAAATTTTCACAAATATTATGTTTTTGGATGTTCAATTATCTTCCAGGTTCAACCTCCGCTGCATATTCACATGTTCTCTCTATGCTTGAAAAAGCTCCAACTGACTTGGAGCTGCTAGAGTTACAAACTTATTTATATGAAATACCAGGTGAGGTTTTTAGCTCTTCTGAGATGCATCAAATTTGCAAACAAGTTTTAGCTCTAAAACCCCATTCAGAACAAGCTTACAATAGATTAATTTGGACTAAGAAAACAGCCCTTGAGGTTTTTCCAGAAGTGGGGCATGGCCTTCATGGGATTGAAAAAACAAAAGTTTTTATCGAAAAAGGTAGATTTTCAAAAGCTATTACTAATATTTCGACTCATTCATGGGATCAGCTCATTCAAGGTTTACGTCGATTTGCTGTTGATGGAAACCTTTTTGCCTATGCATTTATCTGGGAACTTATTCGTAAAAATGAAACTGCTGAGCTTCACCTGCTCTGTGCTGAATTTTTCTCAAATCAGTATTTACCATTTCTTAATTTAAATAACTTCTCAGGAAAAGAAGCAATTATATTTTTTCATATGTATCGGGCAGCTGAAATTGAACCAGACAATCTTGAAATCCAGGAGCAATTATTGAATTTGTATGAACTAGGAAATGAAAGTTTTGATCTTCAAGAAACCAAAACTTTGCTTGAACGCGTGCTCACAATGAATCCAGAAAGCGAACAAGGCCTACGAGTGCAAAAACTATTAATGTAGTATTTGTTCTTTTAGGCATAAAATTCTTTTGAGCAGATCGTTGGTGTATTGAGCTGCATCTTTCTTCGTTGGATAAGATTTGAGGTGCATTGCAATATCTGGAAGATACGGCTGATTATGTCCACGAGGCCGATTGCGATACACTTTAATCGGAAAATCAAGGGTAAAATCTGTGTTGGGTTCGTTAGTTTTAATTTCCGTTCTGCGAACTTCCATGTACACACTATCGGCACTGGTGGGTTCACCAATTAATTTCACCAGCGCGCATGCTTTTGCGTAATCTATAAAATCAAGTGCGGCGCTGCCGTTTTGTGCATCGATGATGAAAATTATGTTTGGATTAGACAACGGTTCTGCCGGTGTTTCAATTTGTTCTGATTCTTTTGGTTCAGTATAAAAAACATCGCCTTTTTTGAGTGCTGTTTCTAATTTGTAAGAGTACGTTGAAAACCATTTTTTAGCTTTTTCAGAGAGGATGAGCAAGGGGTGTCCGTTGAGAGCTGTGTGGCGTAAATATTTGATATTTCCTTGAGACGCTCTCCAATCGCATGAAACATTGGTTTCAGCATGGGAGCGTTTTTGGTCGACATATTCGATTCCGAAAAGTTTTTTAAGTAGTTGGTCTGCATATTCACTTGATCCACCAAAGCAGTTACGGATGTCAAAAATAACTGTTTTGCAGGTGCGGGATTTTGGCATTTTTTTAATTGTTGTCAGTAGGGCAGTTTCTTCAGATTTATTTTGTGGGGCGAGTGTTGGAATTCTGACATATCCTATCTTAGCTCCGTTATCGTCATTAAATATTGATAAAAAGGCTTTTTTATTTGGGTCAAATTTTCGAGCGGTTGATACTTTTGTCGATAGTTCTGCTGATGTTATTCGTTGGTTTTCTAAATTTATTGTAACTGTTTTGCTTTTACCTCCATCGATACAGCGACAGCTCCCAGTAGATTGAACTGTGATAGTTTTTGGTTTTAGAGCAAATGGATTGTTGGTTGTTACAAGTGCAAAAGGTGCCATCTTTACGTATGCTGATTCACATCCTTGAATTGGGCCGTTATAAAACGGCGTGCAATTTTTATCAATCCAGGCCTTAACGTTTTCATCATTAATTTTTAATAATTCTTTAAAGTTGAAACTATGTCCATCAAGATGTCCTTGTTTCTCCAGAATTTCATCGATTGATTCAGTTAAATAAAATTTTTTATCTACAGAGTTGTATTCAACTAAAAATCCTGGCCACTGAACAAAATCATCTTCTGTTATTTTTTCTTTTTTAAAACTCACTCTGAGGTGACTGTCATTAAAACCTTTTGCGTACCATTGAAGGAGTGATTGATAGCTAGAAAGGGAATGTACCTGAGTAAGTTTATCAGCAATGGTTTTATCAGCCGTTTCAAGCCATGAGGAGAAAGCGTTCGAGCTTGATTCAGCACCTGCCGGGTGATTTGCTTTAAGTTCTTCTTTAATCATATTGACCGAGATTTCGGCCTGTTTGTGCCAATTTATTTCACCTGACAGCGTAATGCAGCCGAAAAATAGATAAAAAAGAAGTGTTATTTTACGCATAGTTGCCCCAGGGGCTTTTTTTGATGAGAGTAATAATTGTAGCATCGGTATTCATTTAAACAAAAGGAGTTAAAAATAAGGCAGTGTGTAGACAAATGCTATGATTGAAATCAAACTGCGGCTGTCAATACAGCATTAATCTGAAAAAACTATGCGAAAACGTTTATTGTTAATGAGTTTATTGTTCATGGTTATCTCGAGGGGAAGCTCTCCCTGTGGGCTGCGAAAGCTTTTTTGCAGTTTGTTCAAAACCGGATCTATTGCATCTCATCGTCGGCGCAGTGGCAGTTGGCGTTCGACTCAGCGAATTCGTATGACATTCAAACCATCAGTTGATCCAATTCCAGAAAATTATGCGTTTGATGACGGCAGTGATTCTGATTCTGATCTTGATTCAGTTTCGATTTCAGAATCGCCAACGGTACCGCTTGAAGACGAAGGAGAAAAGTTAGATTAGGTTAAGTTTAATCTTGTTTTGATATCCTTGAATAATGTATCAATTTGTTCATCTTTAACTTTGTAGAAAATATGAATTGCATTATGTTTAATCTGTTGAGCTCTATGTTCTAGCCATTTTTTTAGGGCCGTACCAAGCGACCATTCTTTACCATTTTTTTCGGTTTCAAGATCGATAAATAAAAAATGAAATTTATCGCGAGGTATTTTTTTATACAAATCAGTTAGATTTCTAATCATTCTGTCCCATGCTCCGCCTTGGTTATCGAAGAGTTGAAATGTACCGCCATATTCATTACTACAAGATATTAATAAAATAATTTTTGTTTTTTTTTCCCCCTTAATATACTGAGCAAGCGTTTCTTCATGGAATAAGAAGAAATTTTCGAGCCACCCTATCGATCCATAATTTCTTGGAGGACAAAGTGGAATAGCAACCGTATTATTTAAATCAGTATTAATTTTTTGAGCAATACGAACTTTGGCGGACTCTTTTTCTGTTTCTGAAGGGGTGGGAAATAACCAATTTTTTAAGTTGTTATTTCTTCGCTCAGCTCTTTCGTTAATTTTTGATTTTGCAACGAGAAGAGCCGCGAATACTGCAACGCCGAGTCCAATCTTGGCATATTTGGATAGCCCTTTTTTGGCGTGTAACGCGTGAGTAATTAACAAGTCGGCGAGTGTTGGAAGTATTTTTGGTGTTTTATACACGTTGATAGTTGTTTTGGTTTCAGATTGCACGGTGTCTGGGGTGAAGGTGATTTGAATAATTAGGTTATATTCTGGGTTTTCAGGACAATTTATAGCAATTGATGTTGGGATTTTTTTTACTATTGCATTAAAAATCAGTTCTGAAGCTTTTATGCTTTTTGTAGCACCATCAATTTTTTGGAGCTGTTCAATTTCATCAAGTGTGATAGTGCATTTGATGTCTGTTTCGCCGACAAAATTCTCTCCCGAATGAGATATTGTCACATCACGTGGATTATTTTTTTTTGTATGAGAAAGATGTGTCTTTTGGATCGGTGCTTGAACTGGCAATAGATGAATGCTCAGCATCGCCGTAAAGAAAAGTAATTTTTTATACATTTTTAATACTATGAGAGATTTATATGATTTTTATTATTTAGGGCTTATCCGAAAACTCATGTCATGCGAATAAGTATTCCTGCTGAAGCTAATTGAAGAAACCCTAAAAAAGATTGGGTAATTTTTGTAAAACAAGTCCTAATGCCACGAAATGTGTTCAGCCAGC
>Ga0209107_10000280_pt1 | contig 31177 bp, 33 predicted proteins | sample LakErihyJuly2011_2_FD_187460 | JGI IMG/M metagenome (GOLD analysis project Ga0209107, IMG submission 187460) | Freshwater microbial communities from dead zone in Lake Erie, Canada - CCB hypolimnion July 2011 (SPAdes) (version 2) | ecosystem: Environmental > Aquatic > Freshwater > Lentic >...
GTAACAGCAGCATCTGTTAAAGCGGTTTTAACCTTATTTAAATCTTCTGAAACAGCCGTTGCAGTATCAGTTGGAGTGCCGACAATAAAGCCGGCAGCAGTTATGGTAGTGTTAGCTGCAGAATCTGCAACTCCGTGCAGCTACTGTAGGCTTGGGAGCTTTTCTGGCTCCGGCCTGAACTGCCTATTGGAACTGTCATAATTAAGCCTTTAGATCACCCATTACCACCCAAGTGTTGGCAGCTAACTTAACCAGTGTAGCACCTGACCACTGTGCGCGCAACTTGAGCCCAGGAGTACCATTTACCGTTACCCCAGTATCCCCAGCTAAAGTTACTTCACCAGTAGCATGTTTTCTCAAAACATCTATTCTATCTCCAACCGATAAAATATTAGGTACAGTTACTGTCGTGTTAGAAGCGGAATCAATAGTTACCAATTTAGCTAAATCTGTAGCCTGTAAAGTATAGCTTGCAGTTTGCGCGTTTAGGGTAGAATTAAAGCCACCTCTAGCAGCACCAGAAACTAAGTCGGTTGTAGTGATAGAGTTACTCAATGATAGTTTAGAATAATCAATTGCGGCGGAAGAACTAATATTAATATTAGCAATCGTTCCATCTAAAATCATTGAAGATGTAACTGTATTTGCAGGAAGAGTTACAGTTCCAGTAAATGTTGGTGAGGCAAGCGGTGCTTTTAGGGCGATGCTGTTTGTGAGGGTTGTGGATAGAGCAGCATCGTTTCCAAGTGCGGTAGCAATTTCCCCAAGTGTATCTAATGTCGCACCTGCACTATTGACAAGAGCCGCAACTTCTGCACGAACGAACGCCGTGGTAGCAACTTGAGTTGTATTAGTTGAAGCTGCTGCAGTTGGGGCTGCAGGTACGCCTGTGAAAGTAGGGCTAGCAAGATTTGCTTTTGCGGCAAGTAATGCAGAATCATTAACCCATGCTGTTCCATTCCATTTAAGGATGTCACCAGATGTTGCTGACGTGATTGTTACATCACCAAGATCATCAAGATCATCTACAACTGGTATATATACATTATTGGCAATTTCGCTAACTACAAAAGCAGTAGTCGCAATTTGAGTTGTGCTTGTTGCTGCTGCAGCTGTTGGAGCACTTGGTGTACCAGTGAAAGTAGGAGAAGCAAGGGTTGCATAACCTGCGGTATTAATCCAAGCTGAACCACTCCATTTAAGAAGATCACCCGTGGCTGCCGAAGTGATTGTTACATCACCAATATCATCAAGGGCATTAATAACTGTTCCAGCATTGTCGGCTGAATTAACCCACTTTGAACTGCTGTTGTTCCACTTTAGAATTTCACCGTTTGATATATTTGAGACGAGTACATCAGCTAAATCCGTTATGTTGAGGCTGCCAGCTGTTGCCACATTATCTGCGGCAGGTGTAAATTTTGTTCCATTAAATTTAAGAACTTGGCCACTAGTCGCGCCTGTTGTGTCGACCTCTATGCTGTCTACAAATAATATAGACGTATTTACATTACCTGTAAAAGTAGGTGAAGCTAGGGGCGCCTTAAGGTCGAGGGCAGTTTGCGTAGCTGTTGATATAGGTTTTGCGGTATCTGAAGTGTTGTCTACAGACCCAAGACCAATCATAGTTGCGGTAATGCCAGAAACATTTCCAGTAAATGTAGGTGAAGCAATATTCGCCTTAAGGTCAATAGCCGTCTGTTGCGCAGTAGACACAGGCTTTGCCGTATCTGCGGTATTATCAACCAAATTTAAACCTACCATCGTTTTGGTGATACCAGAAACGTTGCCCGTAAAAGTGGGTGAAGCAATATTGGCCTTAAGGTCAATAGCAGTTTGTTGTGCGGTAGAAACCGGTTTCGCCGTGTCAGAAGTATTATCAACTGACCCAAGACCAACCATCGTTGCTGTAATACCTGAAACGGTGCCCGTGAAAGTTGGAGAAGCAAGCGTTGCATAACCTGCAGTATTAACCCAAGCTGTTCCATTATATTTTAGTAAATCGCCGCTAGCAACAGAAGTAATTGTAACATCTGAAAGGCTAGTAATGCCAGAAGATTCTGCTGTTAGTAAAGTTGTTATGGAAACATTAGATGTACCATCAAAAGATACTGACCCAGTAACTGGGCCTGTTAAAGATATAGTTCTAGCATTTAGTAATTTAGTTGCAGTATCTGCATTCCCGACCACCGCACCTGTGTGGGTCCCAGCAGAATCACCCGTTAAATTACCCGTTACATTACCTGTTACATTACCAGTTACATTACCAGCTAGATTGCCGGCCACATTTCCAGTAAGATTTCCGGCCACATTTCCAGTAACGTTACCAGTTGTATCGCCAGCAAGATTTCCAGTGACGTTACCAATTACATTCCCTGTTAGATTACCGGTAACATTGGCGGTTATATTTGTTCCTTCACCAATTACGTTATAAAACGTAGTACCGTCATTAGTGTACTGCCATTTGTCTGTTGACTCATTCCAACGAATAGAGACAGCTGCAACGTTGCCTCTATTGACTTCTATGCCAGCGTTAGTACTTGGCGTACCAGTAACACCAGTATTTAAGACTATAATATTATCTTCTATTAGAAGAGTTTCGACATTTACTGTTACCGTTGAACCAGATACAGTTAAGTCTCCACTTATAATAACATCTTCTGCTGTAGATATATTGCTATTATTTTTTACCCAAGATAAGGATACAGAAACTATAGTGCTAGACTCGTCTACATAATACAATATATCGTTAGTTGGATCTAACGCGATTTGACCTTTTACGATATTTGGCGTAGTCATTATCGAACCTTTTTCTTTTTAATTAGAAGGTTCCACCATCGATATTAATACCATCGAATGTTGTTAAATTAGTGATAGAACCACCAGTTATAGAAACACTATTTGCATTTTGGATTGAGATAGTCCCAAGCTCCAATGAAGTTCTTGCCCCAGAAGCAGTAGTTGCTCCAGTTCCACCATACGCTATACCTATAGTGGAGCCATTCCATACACCGGTTACAATCGTGCCCAATGATGTCAGACTAGAGTTAACTACGCTAGACCCTAGTGTAGTGTTGGAAAGGATTTGTACAGTTCCAATTTTAAATGCTTTACCAGCAGCAAGGTCTAAATGCTCCGATGAAGTCCAAGCATCTGTAGCATCAGCCCAATTAAAAGTTTTATCTGTTGCGCCAAGAATTGTTATACCAGCACCATCTGCTGTTACATCAGTTGGTGATGCAACATTTGAAAGTACAATATTTTTATCTTCTACTACTAATGTTGCGGTATTAAGAGTTGTAGTATTGCCCTGAACTGTTAGATCGCCAGTTACAACAAGATTATTAGATATGGTTACGTTAGCTGGAAGGCTTACCGTTATTGCTCCATTTGCTGCAGACACAGCTATTTCATTAGCAGTTCCAGCTAGGCTAATAACTCCACTATTTGTAATAGTTAATGTATTAGATCCATCGTTATACGATTTAGATATACCTGTTCCAGCTGTTATTGCAGCGTCAAGTGCATCTTGTGCGGCTTCGTTAAAATCTGAAACTTGACTTGCAGTTATTGCTATAGTTGTATTTCCAGCTACAGTTAAACGACCTTGTGCATCTACCGTAAAGGCACCAATGGCACTGGCGCTACCGTATGATCCAGCGGTTACTGTTGTATTGTCGAGACTTAAGGTAATAGTATCAGTAGCACTTGCTATAGAAGATAAACCGGTACCACCAGAAATTGTTAATGTATCGGTACCTGAAGTGATCGTTTGATTAGTACCAGAGTCACCTGAAACAGTAAAAGATGTAGCGACGTTTGAAACAATATTGCTGATATTAGAAACTTGTTGATCAACATAAAGTTTTGTTGATGCGTGGGTATTTGCAGTTGGCGTTGGAACGATAACTACGCCAGAAAATGTTTTATTTCCTGTAATAGTTTGGGTTGTGCCCAATGATGTATACGCGCCAAAACCAGCGATTGCTTCAACAGTTGTTGCAGCTCCGCCAATTCCACCAGTGCCTTTACCATAATAGAGTACATCATCAGCTTCGTTATAGGCTAATTCAGCATTTTCAAGAGTCGTTGGCGCCCCAGCTGCACCAGCTCCAGACCTTCTCTTAATTCTTAGTGTATTAGCCATTTTTAAAAATTCCCTCCATCGACTAGATTACTCTCTGCATAATTGATCCACTGCGAGCCGTTATAACGTAAAACTTGACCATTGGTAACTGAATTAATAGTAACATCTGTTAATCCATTTAAAACTGATTGAGTTGAAATATTTGCTTCAGCGGCTATTATCCTATCCTTAACAGTTAGATGAGAACCTGCTGGTGTTAAGCCTAATACTGTTTGGACTGCTTCAACTGCATCATTAAGATCAGCATGCTGCTGAAAGTGGGGAACTGTTATCGAATTTAATAGATCATTTGCCGTAGGATTAACAAAATTATCTAAAGATGATGGGTAATTGATTGCCATATTTTCTCCTATATCGAAAGAATTTTATTATTAGAATTATCCCAAAAAATAGTAACTGGGACATTATTGCTTGAACCGGAAAAAGGAAGCCCGCTTGAAGAATCTATATAAAATACTAACCTTGAAACACTATCGGAATAACCTACCTGATACAGTATAATCGCACCAAAAGCTTCTCCAGTATAATCTGAAATTATAAGATCATCTGCGTCTACTACGCCCAATGTGTTGGTTACTAAACTCAAATTATTACTACGTTTTCTTATTGATCCAGCTGGTACATCTGAAACAAATTGATGTGTATTTTCGCTGACAGTATAAGCGTTTATGTCAACTAATAATGCCTTAAAAGAATTAGAAGAAAAATTTATTTCTCCATTCAGAATAGCTTCTTTTGCTTTTTTGTATATAAAATTAGCCATTATTAAATACCTATATCTTTAGATATTTTGACTCTATATTTATAATTTTGTTCAAAATAATTTTTTCCATCAGTAAAAAAAGATGGCGTTGCATCTAACGATGGGAAATCTATATATACTTCAGGCCTCCATGAGTGAGCGCTTATAGCACAAAAAAGATTCTCCCATCTTGATGGAGCTTTCTGTATAGGTTTTCTTTGACACAAAAAATATTTATTATCTAAAAAGTTTGATGCTGGCCTGCTATTAAATGTTATTATTAATCTTCCATTATTATAGTCATTCTGTAGATAGAAATCTCCATCTGTAGGATCAACACTGTCAATATAGAATAAAGGATTTTTAGCTATAATGTTATAACTAATATCAACTTCAGTTTTTATAGATCTATCTTCTATAAGAACTGGAGATAAATTAGGACTTACATATTCTGAATCTGATGGAGTTGCAGATGATATTTGGGTAAATGTAATTTTTTCAGTTGCAACTATTAAACCACTTGAATCAACTATGTCTTCAACAGATATAAAATATCTTGTACCATCAACTAAAGTAGCTTTCCAGTAAAGAGTCAAAACTCTATTTATCTGGTTATAATCTTTAATTGTATTTATAATATTGAATGGGGCTACTACGGCAGCAGGTGTAGTAGAATCGGTATATACTTTAAAGTTTATATTTTGTAGTGAAGATATTTTTACTGTTCTACCAAATTTTATGGAAACACTGTAAGTGTTAACTTTTGCTTGGTCAATAAGAAATAAAGCCACTGGTATTCTCCATGTTTACTTGTTATGTGTAATAGTAGTAAACAAATCTGAAATATGAAAATAGGGGGTGGAGATTTCTCTCACACCCCCCATCTTCTAGGGATTCGTAACTACAACTAACCCTAAGGCTTTTGTTATTATGCCATCTCGTTTGTAACTTGTACTTCATAGTTACGAGCAAGGTTGATGTTTTTAGCAACAGTGATGCCCTCACCGTCACCGAGCATTACAATATCGTAACGCTCTTTCATCTTCATGGAACGAATGTCACGAGTTGGATCATCGAATTGATCTGTGCTCATTTCATCCTTAACAAGGAGTGTTCCCACTTCATTGCGGTCAATCAAGAACACGTCAGACTTAGCTGGCGTTGCACCCGACTTTGCAGTAAAGCTAACAAATGGTGTAACAATTACATTCAGACCCATTGGGGCTGATGCGTTGAGTGCACCACTTGGAGAATCTGGACGGTAGCCCCAGCTTGTGTTAACAGCTGCAGCGGATCCACCAGTGTGGAAAATTGCATCCTTCAAGAATACCGACCACATCAATGGGTGGAGGATAAAGTCTGTTGGGATATGATTTTCTGCCATAAGAACAGCAGCCATGTCGATAACATCATCCCAGTGAAGAGTGTCGTTGAACGCGCCATCGATCCCTCTACCGGTTGTATCATCATATGAACCACTGTCGTTGTCGAACACAATTGTAGCTGCGTCCTTGAAACGTGACAAAGCAATTTGCTCCTTAAGACGTGCCATAGCACGACCAGCTGCGCGAACATGAAGTCCGACAATATCCCAGAGTGAGTCGGCAATGACTTCTTCTGTAAAGGAGAGCTTAACGCCCTTCTTCGAGACTTTGCCTTCGATTTGCTTAGCAAATGCGAGTGCTTGTTCTGGATACTCTTGGCCTTCTGGAATTTCTGCTGCTTGAATTGCGTTTACGGCTGGAAACTCCAAGGAGCGTCCTTTTCCTAGTCGCACTGTAGAAAGAAGTGGCGTAACCAATAACTGTGGTTCTGCTGCTTCTTTAAGTGTACGAGAGATGACCTTAGGAAAAAGTGCTGCCGCATCTGGTGATGCAAAAGCCTCTTTGATGGTCACTCTATTATTTTCGTCGATGTGCCCATCCTCGGTTAATACAGTCTCCCATGCTGGGAGACCCGAGAGGAGCTCTTGGATTGTCTTACTCATCTTAGGATCTTTCCTCCTGTTAGTGTTTCTTAAAGTGTGAGATTGACACGGAATGCGCCAATCACATTTGTAACGTCCAGATTAGAACGTATACCCAATTTACCCGAATAAGCGCCCGAGCGTGTAAGCTCGTATACCGTCTTCAAAGCACCTGGATCTGATGGCAACTGCATGTAGGACAGAAGACCATCATCAAAGTTGGTAGCAAACTGTTCTACTTCAATAACCTTACCAACCTGGAGGTAAGAATAAACGTCAGCCGAATTTAAGAAATCTGCTGCCGCTGCCTTAACTGGACGTCCCATGCTATCCGATCTTACAACCGAACCAACAGTTACGTCAGCGTTTAACCCACTAACCATTGGATACTCTACATAACCATGGGTAATGAAACCTGCACCTTGTGATGTGCCCTTATCGAATGGACGATAGAGGTCATATTGTGCTACACCGATTGGAACTGAACGAGCAGCAACTGTTACACCATCAGTTTGACCTGAAGAGTAGTTTGGTGTTGCTCCATTCATTGGATCCCAAGTTGAAGGCATATTATCGCCCCAAGCTTTTGATGATGATGTACCGTTTGCTGGCACAACGCGTGAATCGCCATTGCTGTCAGCTACTACCGAAAGAATTGTTCCCTTAGTAATAACGACTTCGAAACGATCATCTTCACTATCTGTGTACCAAGTTGGAAGACCTGGGTGTGTCAAAAGGTAAGCTGCAGGAGCGATGCCCTCTGAAACTACAAATCGACCAGCACCAGTTTTGGTACCTACTTTACGAAATTTTGCTAAACTCATTTTGATTTTCTCCTTGAATTATATGTTTTAAAGTTTACGGCGGCCCATAAGAGCATCTACAAAAATATCTTCAAATGGGGTTGATTCTTCTACTTCTTCCTCTTCATCTACACCATCAAGAGTTATGACACCAGTCTCACCCTTAGCGGCTTCAATTTCAGAATTAATTTCTGGCAAAGTGCCCTTAGCTTTTGACGCTGCTGGCATACCTGCTAGATCTCTTAAAGAATCAGCTAAAGAAGAAGCAGTGCGCTTGATATGATCAGCGACCAATGCTTCTCTAGCATCATAGTTTTCAATCCCAATTGCAATTTTTGCATCTACAACTCTTTCAACAAGAGTTCTATGTAATGCACTTCTAAGCTTATTATTCTCTTCTTCAAGAGCCTGAATTTTTTTGTTTGAATCATTAACATCTTGCTCAGGGGCAGCTTGTTCACCGATGAGCTCTGTCTTTGCTTCTTCAGCCTCTTTATTTTCCTCAGAAGTTTCAGCATTAACAGAATCAACAACTATTTCTTTACCCTGTTCTTCTGTTGTCTCTGTAACTTCTGTAGATCCATTTACTTCTTCGCACGCTTCTACTGCAGCTAATTTTGCTGTCAGAACGTCAACTAGTTCTTGATCCTTAATTTGGTTAGCCAAATCAAGCGCTTGCTTAAGAGTAGAAACAAGTTCTGGGTTCTTTGCTACGATTTCTGAATCGGCGGTCTCTTCTATAGCAACTTCTGGAGTAGTCTCAGCAGGAGCTTCTTCTGCCTTTGCAGGCTCTGATTGTTCATCTTGCTTTACTTCTTCAGCTACAACTTCTTCTTTTACGGAAGCATTTGCTATAGTCGAAAGATCTTCACTAAGCTCCTTGGCAACCGCGAGGATGTCTTCGTTTACAGCATCGTCCATTTTAACATTCTCCTCAGATTTACTTTCAATAGAGTCTTCATTAGATAGTAATGAGTCCCTTTCATTATTTACATTTTCACTCTCCTGAACAGCCATTACGCTCAAAAAAGCACCTTTAATCTGTAAATATACAGGCCTTGATTCTTTCTTCTTCATATTCTTAAACATTGATTCGTTCTCATTAATAGAGACAATATCATCATCATCCATGTGCAATACGAAAGCAGAACTTCTAGCTATCCAGTTTTCGGAATCAGCTACAGGAGCCTTACCATCCACTGACTTAGAACCTCTTACTCCAGACCTCTGATCTGCTGGCTGGTTAACAAACGAATATTCCTTAAACGAAATATCTTGCATATCAACAAAAGCCATTTTACCCTTATAGATTTTACCTCTTTTAAACTTAGCAATGTTTGGTTTTCCGCCTTCACCTTCTGCGGCTAAATCATTACCAGAAATTGAACAAACAGCTTTGCCGGCTCTTCCACCAACGGAACCAGTCATGTATCTTTTATCAGCGATTTTTTGTGCAGCGATAGGATCTGTTACTGCTATTTGCAAACGGACATAAGATGAACCATCTTCTTCTTTATCCATTCTTGCAGCCATAACTCTTCCAATTGGCTCCGAGTTAATATCATGGTTTAATATGATTGGCTTAGGATATGGTTCGACCCATGATTGTAGAGCTTTTTCTAATTCTATAGCTGAATAATTATTGTAATTTGCAGTCAAGCCTTCATGGATCGCGGCGACTTCAATTATTAGCCCCTGCTTGTTATCAAATGATTCTGCAAAATTAAAATTAGATTCCGCAAATTTAGGCATCTCTATAGTGAAAGTTTCTATAAAATCAAAAGCCATTGTTTATTCCTTTATTGCTGATCACATATATAGTAAATTGTTTTTGTAAGATTAAACAATCTTATATGAATATATAATAGTTTATCATACTTTACTAGCGTTAATATTAGCTCTTATATCTCCATTTGTCAAATAGTGCTGATGCATGAGAGGAGACATAATATGAGGAGCATAAATATACGACGCCGAAAAAAGTTTAAAACCCTTTTTGGCAGCATCTCTACACCAGCCCAAATCTTCCCCCTGTTTATGGAACTCGTAATTAACATTATTGTAGACATCTTTAGACATCATTTTTGCGGCCATTATTATGTCTGACTGGAAATATGTACCCAAAGGATATTCACTCTTCCTATATGCCAAGTCATACTCGGGGTCTTTCCAGGACATAACACTAGGGTACTTGTTGTCAGTTGGTGTCATAAACATCAATGGTGAAACAGCATCAGCGCCATCTTTAACATGAGCCATTAATAGTTCTATTGTATTAGGATTTTGTAACAAAATATCGGAATCTAGACTAAAATAAAAATCTGGTTGATATTTCCTTACGGCATCTAACAAAGAATTTCTTAGTGACACCATATTATGATATTTAGACATAGTCCATTGTCGGCCATTATTTTGGTGTTCAAAATGAGCTATGTCTTGTCTTTCATTAATCTCGAATAAAGGAAATCTTTTATCTATTTTTTTCCAAGTTATTAAAGAATTAACTGTTTCAAAATCATTTGGAGAAGTTTCGAAGATTAGACCAACATCATTCATGTCAATCGATTGATTGATCAAACATTTAATCCACTCTGGGAGAATCCAATCTCTTTTATAGATTGGACAGCCTATAATTAGTTTCATTTTTCTTCAGTTTTAACTTCAGTCTTTTTATTTGCATTTTTCTTATCTTCCGTAGCCAACTCTGGTGCTGGTACTACTTCGACAATTTTTTCCGCTGGTGTTATTGATGGTTCTTCTTCAGCATCTATCAATAGATCAAAACCTTCTACAAATACATCTAGAATATCAACCAATACTCGCATAGCTAATTGCAACTGATTATTATTAACTGCTTTTTTAAAGCCTGCAATTGCGTCTTCCTCTAAGAGGTATTGCTTAGAAACTTCTGAATTAATTATTAAGCTCATTTTCGTCCTTTGAAAGATCCGATGTTAGTTCATCTGTGTAGACTACAGTATAGTCCTTTTCCAAAAGATTTTCAACTACTGACAACCAAGATAAATCTGATCTCCTAATATTAGGTGAAGTTTTAGTGCCCTGCTGATTTGTTGGTCTGATGATATTGCCTACACCTCTTGTTTTATTGGGTAGATTTGTACTCTTTGGCTGTTTAGGAGCGGCAATCTTTGTTGTCCCACCAGTAGGTGAAGTCTTAGTCGTCGCACCTTGCATTGGCGCTGTTGCAGCTTGCACATCAGCTTGATGTGTAGCAATATCCATTTGCACTCTAGCTTGTATAGACGCAAATAATTCGGATTCATCAACATCTGGATCAAGCCCAAGTTCTTTTCTAGTTTCTGCCAAAGATATAACCGAATTCGTATACTTCTGAATTGTGTGAGTTTCTTTTTTGACTTGAGTATCAACATCTATTTCATTGAACTTAAAATAGCAACGATCAGATATATCTGTATCTATAGGATTCTTAATAGGATCAAATCCGCCCTCAAATAGTAATTCATTGAATATGTTGACCCTAATCATGTCAGCAAATTGTTTTTGGTATTGCTTTATCTTATCGTAAAGAGCTACATCTAATCTATCTGTTGCAGATCTATTGCCACCACCCATAGTCATACCAAGGTGATGTGGCGCTAATCCTAATCCAACTGCAACTCTTTCTTTGAAGTGTGCTATGTAGGGTGATGCATCAAGAATCTGATTGCCGGCAGCAACAACTTCAATATCATGCCTATACGGAAGAATTAATCCGCCTTCTGTTCTAAGGTTTTCTATTTCTATTGCGGCGCGAGATATCTCTTCTGGCTCTGCTGGTTGTTCAGCTGTACCAATCTTATATTTGTAAAGCGGAAACAATTCTCTGTGAACAAGGTTTTGGATATCTTCTTCTAATTGCCTTAAAGCAATAACGTCATCTAAAACATTCGTCAAGAATGGCGTACCAAAAGCACGACCAGCTTTTTTATCAAAACTTATATGAAGAACTTTGTCTGCTGTCCACACCGGGGTTTTTACTGATGGAGAATATGTTAGAGGGTCTGTTCTCTGCTCATATGATTTAGGTCTGTTAAATTTATCTCTTAAAATTCTGACTTGTTCTGTTGGGATTAAATAATATCCTATTATTGTTTGATCAGCTGAAACTGGAGTTAATTTATCTGGAAAATATTCAGATATATCACCTCTAGCTTTTACAATAAAAACGTTTGCAAATTTAAAAAGTTGATCAGAAACTTCAATTAGGAAATCAAGGAATGGTCTTTTCATGGTCATTTCCAAGAAATCTATTCTTTGATATAAGTAAGCTACAGCTTCCGGATTTTCTCCAACTATCTGCCAATTTTCTTTCCAAAACAATTCTTTATATTTGTTCATTGCTTGGCGGATATAAGAATCGGTATCAACCGCTTGCATAATCCTATCGAAATCATATGGTGATGGCTCAAAGGTGGCTCTTGTATTGTACCAGTAAACTGAACCATGATAGCCTAGAGCTAGGGATGCTACCTTCATTACCTTTCCAAGTGGCCCGACATCTTCTGGGTCAATTGTTTTTGCGACAAAATCACCATTACTAATGGCGTCTATTTGGCGAAATGGCAGGTAATCTAAAAGTGGCATCCGAAGCTCCCGTGTTAATCTAATACAATAGTACTTATTAGATCATATTTTTATAACTTAACTGCTTTGTTCTAAGCCAGCTTTATTGAAAGCATTCTTGATAATTAGATCTTTTACAGCTTCAATCCAGAAAACTGTTTCAGCTTCTGCAAAATCGCTTCTATAAGAGAGGTTCATTTCACTAATTTTTATCTCTATTGAAAAATCTTTTTTCTCTTCAACTGCTTCTGTTACATCACTCATTTTAAATTTGTCCTTTTAATCGTTGGATAATATTTGCTTGTTGTTTAATTGTTGCTTCTTTTATAACTAAATCAGTCATTAAATTACTAAGTTTTTCTTGAAAAACAGCTATAATTAAATTAACATCTAAATTAGAATCATTAATATCTGATTGAGAAGTTTCCATTATACCAGTTTCTTGTTGTTCTTGCTTGCTTATTTTAGACATTTTACTAGTATATCATTAACTAAGTCTAGACTCAAGTTCTTGTACTTTAGCTGACAACTCTTGAACAGATTTAATTAAGATTCCAATAAATTCATCTAAATTTAGATTTTGCTGAGAATCAGGGTTATCTTTATCGGAAATTCCCCAACCGCTATATTCATCTGTTGGAAATCCAGATTGTTCAAATGCCTCTTTTACCTCCTGCGCTACCAAACCAAAATGTTTTCTTTTTCCGGGCCCTACTGGTTCATATTCCCATTGGTTAGTTTCTGAGTCAACTGAAACTACTTTACTATCACCAGGAGAATTTTTCATCAGATAAACTCTTGGCTTTAAAGCATTAATTAAACCTAACACACTTGGAGTATCTTCTATGAAGTCTTTTATTCGACGATCTGATACCTTTGTCAAATTGCCGTCATAATTAATATTATTCCAGTAATAAGCTGACGTTCCAAGATTTCTATCACCAGGACTATAGGGATAAAAGTTAGTGTCCCAACCTGAGTTATTTGGATTCACAAATCCAATACCATTGACTCTTGAAAAACCAGATGAACCAAAAGAACAATAACCGAGTATCAAAATACCCATCTATATTAATTGAACCACCACTTATGGTTGCTCCTGAAAGAGCGCCGGTAAAAGTTCCGCTACAACCTGAAATGTCTCCATTAACATCTAAACTTGAACCATTCCATGAAATTGATCCATTACCAAAACTAAATGTTCCATTATCTAAATCTATATAACTTGCATTTCCAGTAGAAACTATTAAACCAGTTCTTATTACGTCACCAGATATTTGTGTTAGCTTACCATCATTATCAACGCTAATACCAGCTCCACCAATTGTTATCTTGTTATTAGCGTTATCAAAGGCAGCGTCGGCGTATGCGTATGCAGCGTCGGCGTCTGATTGTGCAGCATCTGCGGTATCCTTGGCATCATTGATATCGGCAAGTGTGGTGCCACCTGTAATCACTACATTACCTGTTATACTTAAGGTTGCTCCATCCCATGTCAATTTATCGCCCAAAGAAAAGTTTGCTTGATTAGAGGCATTCTTGCCAACATAAAAAGCTGTACCGCTACTGGCAAAACTCCCACCTCCGTAATACATTGTATTAGCAGTTATAGTCAAGCCACCTATAAAGCCGTCTTGTATTTCGTTACCAAGCTCATCAACTATAAGTTCAACATCTTCTGCGTCGAGCACATCTGTACCGTCACTAAGCTTTAAGGTACCCTGTACGGTTAATATGTTACCATCCCATGTTAATTTATTACCTAAAGAAAATTGCTCAGTAGCGTCAACATAGAAAGCAGTATTGGCATCGTTGTAAATTCCATCTCCCAAAAATATTTTACTTCCAGTAGCCAATTCGGTTAAGCCTGTTAAGGTAAGACTGCTGGCTGTAATACCTCCAGTGTTGGTCACTCTAAATGGGGCTACTGAAAAGCTAGAACTATTTGAACCGCTCCACATGTTTCCATTGGCATCAACATGGAATGATGTGGCGTCTGATGTTCCTTGATCTTCACCAATGTCTAAACTCGACCTAATACTCGCATCATTAAAGACGGCTTTTCCATCACCACTAATCTTCCAACCAGCTCCACCAAAAGTTGTATTTGCTGCGGCATAGTTGTTAGACTTGAGGATTGAGTTAACTCCAGCTAATGTGATGGTATGTGCGCCTATTGTCCCAGCTGTTATTTTTGATGCTGTTAAATTACTTATGTATTGGTTGTCAATCAATGGAGTTGACTGATCGGTTTGAACCAAAACAGTCCATGGGCCAAGGTTGCCAGTTGTGTCTACTGACCTGACTCTACCCCAATAACTTTTAGCTACCGTATCTGTACTGTTTGGTACTGCTACCGTGAACACGTTTGCAGAGTTAAACCCAGCTGAAGTAGGTGTCCCAGTCCCGGCTTGATTATTATACAATTCATATTCATATTTATCTATATCTAAATCGTTGCTAAAATTAAAAACAAACATCACATTTTCGAATGATGCGTACAGAGCTAGACTGGATATAGCGTCTGGTATCGTAGTATCCTTTGGTATTGAAACCAAAATTGAATTACTGCTTTCAGAATATACATTTAAATCTGGATTTTTAGTACGAACACTAATAAGGTAATCTCTGCCAGGTTTTAAATTTTCTATTTTCTTTTTTATTATTGCCATTTATCCACTCCCGCTTACGACTCTACCTAATAGAGTAGAGCTTATTTCTTCTTTTTGCAAACTTAAAGAATTATCTAAAGTAAAAGTATATTTTTTAATATTAACTTTTCCATCAGAAGATAATAGATTTTTTTCAAAATTAGAAACTATTTCAAAAACATACTTTTTATAAGAAAGATTAGTTCTTGAAAAAACAACTACATTCTTTAATTCAGTTTGATTATATAGATCAATATCCTGCCAATCAATCTCAATAGTATTATCTGATTGTAGATCTGAACCATAGGAACTAATTTTTATCTCAAATTTACCATAACCTGGACCTTTATCGCAGTATAAAGAAAAATTAGGACCAGTAAATGTTCCTATCAAAGATGCCCCCGCTTTTAAGCTTAATCCATTACTCCATTCAGAATCGGCGTTTAAAAAAGAAAAATTATAATACCCTAAAGAAGAAACGCTTCTTTCATATGAAGATATGTTAACATCTTCCTGGGAACTCACAAACTCTGCGCTTGCCTCTAAACATGCTTGATATACACCAGATGGAATATTCTTTTTAATTAACTTTAAATTTTTAGTTTTATAATAAAGGCTATATTGTTTAGAAATTTTTATGTCTTTTAGATGATTTTCTGCGGCTTTAAAATAAACAAGATTACCAACTACCTGTGTAGTAACTGGAATAAAAGAATCGCTTACAGAAGAAACATCTTCATATACTACAATATAAGAATCCGGTTCTATTATGTCATCTTTTTCAAATTGACCATTATTTTCAACCAAAGTATAGAAAGTATCTACTTTAAGATTTAGTGTATCCACAAACAGCCAAGCGTCTTTTACTATGTCTTCTTTAGGGGTAGGAAAAGTAATTTTTTTCCTTAAATTTGGATATACCTCAACTCCATCTAAATCTAAATATTTAAACCAAGCCATTTTTAAACCTCATATATAGAAACTTCATACTCATACTTAAGTAAATCTAAATCATTAATACTTAAAGATATTATTGCATCAACTACTGGAACACCACCATCTATTATATCTTGTTTAATTTCAGTTATCTCTATCGAAGTAGGTAGCGGTGTTTCTCCAGTTAACTTAATTTTTGGTGTTTCATAATCTATATCTGTAGATTTTATTTTAGAAGTTCCATCTACACCATTATGTGCATGTCCAGAAATAGAAACTCCATCTATTTTTGCATTATTGGCGATAGCAACATCTCCACTTATAGTGCCACCTTCAGTTAATAGATATTGGGGATGGTGATTAAGCTGCAGATTATGTAAGCTACCATGATCTGAAAGTAAATCACTCTGATCCTTATATGTAATATATGACTGTTTATAGATTGCAGAATATGAATCTTCAGTTATTTTTTTAACTATTATCTTCTTAATTTGACCTTTATATGAAAGTTGAAAAATATAATTAGAGTACTTTCTTTTATCTTTTATTAAGTCTAATATTCTTTCCATTCTTCCTCTTATAATTTGGTTTCTTTGTACCAAGTCACTTAAAATCATTCCAAAATTACCATTCATTACATTTGTTGCAATAACTAGCTCTTCTGATAAAACAGGAAGTTGAGAGGAAAAAGTGGTCGTATAAAAATTTATTTCCATTGGAGCCACTATTTTTGTTTTAAAATTTAAAGATTGTGTCAAATATCTATCATAAAAAATATTACAATTATCAACGTAATCTCTTTTTAAATTATTTAATAAATTGATAATTTCTTCATTTAATGCTTCTAATCTAATCGCAAAAAATGCTTGGAATTCAACGGCTTGTTTTTCAGTAACCTTATCCAATTCGGAAGCTGGGATTTCTCCTGGTGTCGATGTGATTGATTCGGCAATGCGCTGCGTGCATTGTTGCGCTGCTTTTGCCCATGAGTCGAATTGCACTGCGACCTGCTTCTCTGCGTCATCTTCATATTGCTCCTGGAAATTTATTAATATAAAACTTTTAATATAATAGGCTTCGTTTAACATGGCTACCAGCAAAGTTCTAAAATTCAATAAATAAGAAAAAACACTTTGTGAAGAAACCTGGTTAAATTCAGCTATAAATCTTCTTGCTACAGTAGATGTAGATCTTTCTGCATATTTGTATTCCTCAAAACATATAAAAGCTGGTTCCGGCAAAGTTACATCATTATACTTGCATAGTTCCTCCCAAAGTTTAGTGTGTGTTTCTTGTAAATTAGGTGTTAATGTTTCATTCAAATAAATCTTATATAAGATTTTTTCAAGCGAATTTATTGTATTATTTATATAGTTATATACCTGAATAGATTGATTTCTTAAAAAATCAATATTTATACTATAAACTGGATTTAATGAATAGTTTAAAGGAGTATTAGATGGATTTCTATAAACCCCATTAACATCGTTATCTTTAGATGATTCTCCAAAAAATGATACATCAGATTTATAATCGTTAAATACTGATTGGTTTGCACCAAAATCATTTTGAATATTATTTACTGACATAATTGCCTAAAACATCTTTCTTTGGGCTGTGCCATTTTGTGAACCTTTTTTGGAAAACTTTGCCGGGGCAAGTTTTGAAGCCCTACCTGTTAAAGCATACTTTGGTTCTTTATCTTCATCTGCAACAGTATTCACTTTTGGCATATAAAAATCGTTTGAGAAAGATTCCGTATTAGTGGCATAGTTGCCACCAGAAAACTCACCATAATTTTGAGTTATTGCTAAAAGAGCCAACATCAAAGCATCGTGCGCGTGATCCATTGCAGTTCCGCTTGCCTCAAAAATTGGTCTTCCTAATTGAGTAGTTCTTATAACAATATAAGATATTAGTTGCAAATATAATTCTTCATCTGTTTCTGGAAATAAAATTCTTTCTTTTTCTAAAAATTGCCTTACGTTATCAACCATAAAAGGTTTCATTTCTTTTTTTACCAGCATCTTAGTGTACGGGTCTCTGACTTCTACTGACTCAGCAAAAGAAACACCCCTAACTTTTTCCTTCAAACCAGACCTAGGATTTTCTATGCCATATTTATGTAACAATTCTACCTGCACTTCACCATAACCTCTGTCTACATAGATGTGTTTTGGTTTAAAAATATCATTTAATTGATAGATTCTATCTACAGCTTTAGTCAATGTATATTCAGATTTATCTATTTCCTCTCTATACACCACTCGACATTTGCCCCTGAATCTTTCGTCTTCATAATTTTCGGCGCATACTTCAACAATAACAATATTTGTGCCAGCACCATATTTATCCCAGTCAACACCTATAACATGGAATGATCTAGCAGAAGTAAGTTGAGCGTCATACGTCCATGCAGGAGATATAAACGCTTTGTCCACAAACTTTCTTGGGTATACACCTTCTGAATCTTCACCCCAATCAGCTTCTATTTCATGGCGATAACCCATCTCCGTATATTGCTCTCGGAATTCATCTTCCTGTTCTTTAGAGAAGTATGGGTTGCAATACGAAGGATACCAAAATTCTTTAAATCTTTCGGACCTACACCATTCCCAAAATTTTTCTCTTCTACCAGTTGGCGTAGAAGCACCAATCATCATCTTGTCAGGTTGATCTTCTGCAGTTTTTTGCAACATAGCATAAAGTGCATCAAGGTCATCCGTATGCATGTAATCCATTTCGTCCAATACGATTACGTGTGCTTCTTGACCACGAGCTACGTCTGACTTTCCTCCAGAACGCATACCAGATGTAAAGAATCTAATCGTTGAACCATTAGAAAATTCCATCATAAATTGAGGACTACTAACTTTTCTTGTTATCGAATTCATAACAACTTCATTTTTGCCGGCTATTCTTCCAATCTCCTGATATATAAGTTCTACTTGAGTTTTCATTGGGGCAATAACTAGACATCTACCATCTTTGTGGGTATAACTATAATGCAGCAGTGTTATAGCAAGTGTAAAAGTTTTTCCTAAACGACGACCAGCTCTTAAAACTTTTCTAAGTGATGGATCTCTCAAAATCAGAATTTGGTATACTCTTGGATTAACTTGTAGAAAATTTTTTGCCCACATAACTGGATCTTTGGCAATATGCATTTGTCTTTGTTGTTCACCGGAAATACCTAAATCTAAAAGTTCTTTATCTATTTCAAAAGGTTCATCGATTATAAAAGATAATTCTTTATTTGTTAATTTTCTTTCAGTTACTGGAGTGCCATCAGCCCAATTTATGTGTTGAAGTTTATTTTCAAAAACCCATTCAATTCTATTAACTTGTTTAAATAATTCTATATCTTGATCTTTAATTAATTCAAGCAAGTCTTCTCTAGATAAAGTTTGTAATTTTTTTCTAAATTCTTTTGTTTTATTATCCATAATTAACCAAAATGTGCAGACATCATTGAAGCTTCTGAGCCCAAAGCACTTCGTGCATTTAATCTTGAATTTTGTATAGCCATAACACCTCTTGATCTAGAAGTTGCAGCTGCTTCAGTGTCCCTATAGCCCATGCCAAAAACTGGCTTGCCAAATGAACCTTGTAAAGATTTTTCTGCGTCGCTAGCTAAGTTTATACCACTTTTGATTAATTCGCCACCCAGTCTGCCAACATCATAAACTAATGCTGCTGTAGCTATAAGATTAATGCCAGGTAATGCTTGAGCAAAAGCTCTTGCTCCTAAAACTTTTGCTCCAGATTTAGTTCCAAGAGCTTCCATACCGCCTTTAAATCCAAGTGTCTTTAAAACACCTTCTTTCAATATAGATTGAGCTGCAACTTCTCCAGTTAAGGCAGTTCCTTGTGCACCAATTATACCTTTGCCCAAAGCTTCTGTCATATTTGCTATAGCTTGTTTTGCGCCTAACTGTGCAGAGCCTTCTAGTCCGGCGACTCCGCCAAAACCTAAAGCACCACGAGCATACCCGGCCATATAACGAGTACCCTTACCCGCCATAGCAGAAGCGAGAAGATTGCCTCTAGCCCCAACTTCTCCGACAACTTGTCCAGCTGCGGTGCCAGCCTGAACCATGCCGGCAGTGCCAGCTCTATAAGCCTGGGTAGGAGCTAAGGAAGCTCTTGCAGCGGCAAGTCTTTGTGATGCTGGCAATGCACCCACACCACCAGGTATGCCCCCCATTGAACGAGCCAATTGAATTGGAGATTGTAATGGGCCGTGAGCTAACATACTAGGATTGTTCATAGAAGCTAATCTCTGTATTCCAATATCTGCCTTACTTAATCTTGATAAAGCTTTACTGCTACCACCTAAAGCTTTGCGATCCAGTAAATCCATTTTCCTTCCACCTGTTATACTGGCGAATAAACCTGGACCTAGAATATTTTCTGTAGCATCTGCGCCAACTTTATTGGCTATTTTCCCTAAAGGACCAAATCTTTTTGTTCCTATACTCCTTATACCCTGGGCATACGTATAGGTTCCTTCGTTGCTGAATATACTAATACTTGAAGCGCGTCTTAAAGCTCTTGGTCTAGCAGTTAGCGTGTTAACTTTTGCCCCATAAAATAATGGATTATGTTTACCGCCTTCTGCTGCTAGTCTTGCTCCTCTTTTACTATTTTTGCCAAATTTCAAATACTGTTCACCAGATTTTAAATCTGCTGCGTTGAGAGCATCTGCGCCTTTTCTAAATGCCCCATATCTTCTGGCGGCTTTATCTGCACGTCGAGATAAAAAGCGACTTGACGAGCGATCATCCATGAAGCCGCCGCCAGCCATAATTGTTCTAGCGCCTCTACCAGCTTGTACAAAAACTCCACCAACTACACTTGGTTGAGCTTCCATGAGTCTGCTAAATGTAGAAGGACGCTCTTCTCCCGGCATATACCTTTGTGGCATACCTAAATTTGGATCTATGTATGCCACTAGTATCCGCCCCTAGAGTTGTGCATTCCGAGAACTATATTTCCGCTTGCGTTCAAATTCTGTGCCTGCATTGTTGAAGTATTATATGGGCTTCTAGATAATAAGCCCATATTACTGTTTATCCTATTTACTGCCATTGCTGGTACAGCTGCTGCTCCAGCTATTGCACCAATTGCTCCACCAATCATTCCACCCTTTGCACCTTTTGCCAATGATCCGATTGTACCGCCCAATACTGTCCCAGCAATAGTAGAACCTATTTGACCACCTACAGTTGGTGCAGGACCATATATACTAAGAGTTTCACCCATACCTCCAGCTCCAGCTCCCATAGCCATGCCCCCCATAATTCCTGCCGATATTGCAGAACCTCTAAATTTAGATCCCGCCATTATTTTACCTGCTGCACCGCCACCCAATGCTGCACCAGCTACTGCACCAGCTATACCCATGCCTACTGCACCACCTGGGCCACCCATTGCAGCTGCGCCGAGAAATCTTCCAGACATAGGCCTTCCCATAAATGCTTCATCTGCATTTGGATCATCAAAAGCGGCATCTAGTAATGCCTCTTTTGGAGAAGATCCAATCCCCTTAATCATGCCACCAGCTAGGGCTGTACCTAAAAGTAATTTTGTCCCCGAACTCCTACCTGCTTCGGCAATGTTTTTTCCGGCAAACCTACCAACACCTTTGCCAGCTCCGACCATATTTTTACCCGCAAACCCAGCACCTTCGACGATTGTTCTCCCTAATGTATCAAGCAAGCTCATTTAATTATCCTCCAAATAAATGTGAGTTTTTATTAGAACCCATTTTATGGTGTCCAATTTTATTCCTATCCAAACCACCAACAACACCAGCAGTAGCTAAAGAATCTCTTTTATATGAGGAGTAGCCCATTGTAGGTTGCATTGTTTGCTGCATCATTCTGCCGTTGGAATAGCCCCCAGAAGTAGGTTGCTCTGATAATGTCTCATCATAAATCTGGTCTTCTTTATAATTCTTATACATATAGTAGCCCGTACCAGCCGCAACTAAAGCTGCTGCTCCACCATATATTCCTTTTTTATTTTCAATAAAAAAAGATAATGCCTTACTTGGTTCTCTACCTAATTTAGATCTTGTTACAACCCTTCTAGCCTTATCTACTGAACCTGAGTCCTCAAGAACATTTGCGGCTTTATTCATAAAACCTATAACCTCAGAATTAGCTGTATCCATTCTTGCTGCGTTTCCAGCTGCTGCTAAAGAAGTTTCGTCTGACATAGCACTAAGTCTAGCTACCCCCCCAGATATATCAAGAATCCTAGCAGTCTCCAAAACCATGACATCGTTAGCTAAATCCAAGCCAGCTTTTGCGGCGCCTTCAACTACCCTTCTAGCAGATTGACCTCCTATATTGGCGAATCCTATTCCGCCTTGAGCCATGCCTTCTGCAATTAAATCGACCAATGCTTTTTGCTCAACACCTGCACCCATAATACTTCTTAATTCAGCCCCCACTCCTCGCAAACCTTCTTCTACACCATCTTGTAATACTTTCGTAATACCAACACTCTCATGTGCCGCTAGAGCATCAGCCACAAACTTCTCTGCGTGCGGCATATAATTTTCAGCCGTTGCGTCTTTACCCAAAGACCAAAATGCGTTAACAACATCCTGGCCCTCTCTATTTGCTATACTCAATGATACTCTACCTTGCTTTAATATATCTTCGCTTACAATATTTTGAAGAGTTTCAGCTGGCAATATAATTCTACCTGGAATGGATGGATCTTTATCCGTAAATTGAAATAGATCTCCAAATTCAAGTTGAGACCTAAAGTGTGAAACTCCAGTTTCAGTAAATATATCTGCCTGTGACGCATAGTCAAAAGTTTTTAATTTTGCTTCCAATGCTGCCTTAGAAACTCCATCTAGTGTTTCGTCTTGTAACTGTAATGCAATTTGAGCCCTACCAATGCTAGCATTTTCTTGTGTTGCTTCAGCTAAAATTGTACTAAAAATTGTACTTCTTGTATCTAAGAAATTATAAGGCGAACCAATATTGGTTGCCGCTTGTGCAACTTCTATAGATTTATTCATGTATTCAGATATATTATTTGCGCCAAAACCAACTTTAAATGGAGAACTTGGAGATGTACCTGTTGTACTTATTTTCATTTGATCATAAAATGATAAATCAGAAGAGAAATTTTTATAAACTTTTCCTAAAGATTGTAAAATAGTTTCAGATGTCAGATCACCTTGTGCTGCCGGCTTCATGGCGGAGGCAATTTTGCCCATTTCTAATATTCTACTATTTTGTCCATAATTTATGCCTAAGTTATTTATTAGGCTTGATGCAGTTTTATCATTTCTTCTTGCTGCTTGTAAAGTAGCTCTAACTTCGTCTTTGCCATAATTTGTTATTGCGCCGTCTTTGTCTGCGTAATGCATGAAGTCATTTTTGATTGGATCATACCTGATGAAACCTTCAGCACCTACCGTATTATCATATAAGCTAACATTTTTTATGCCTTCATCAGTTAGTGTATAGTTAAAACCAGCTTGAGATATATGTTGTATGTCTGCTATATTTTTTGTTGGAACTAATGCACTAGATTTATATATTTGTCTTCTTAAAACGTCCGACTCAGTTTTAAATGCATCATAAACAGCGCTGCCACTTTTCAACTGAAGTCTGTCTGCTTTGTCTGAAGTTGTAGTATATTTATAAATAAATGACTGCAATAATGTATCTGTATCTGCTACGTGAGAACCGCCACTAAGCTGTCCAAGTAGATCGATTGCGGTTTGATCGCCCGCTTTTGCGTCTCTAACTATCCTAGCTGTTAGGTCTGTATTGAGGGATATAGCTTCCACGGAAGCATACGCTGCTCCTCCTCCTATTTTAGTATCTGCCATTATTTCTGGAGCATACATAAACTCTCTATGATATTTAGCTATTTCAGTTCCGCTTAAAGCTTTTCCACTATTAATTGCTTCTATCTTCTTAGCTTCTACTGCATTGTTAACTAAATCATTCATGTATGCGCGATTATATTCTAGGGTATCAACAAGTAATGTTTCGCCACTTTCAATTCCAGAAAAAAGATTGCCGACAGCTTGTTGTGCTTCCTTATGACTTGAATAAGCATCCATTTGTTTCATTGTTGATGTTAATTTTTCTATATCGAAATTAACGTTATGACCAGCTATAACACTATTTTTTTCTATTAATCCATTAAGCATTTTTGCTGATTCATCTAAAAATTGTTTTCCGCCATCTTCTGCTCCTACAACTTTACCTGATTTAAATAAATCAGAAAAAGGTTTACCCTCACCATACATTAAACCACCTAATTGCTGAGAGCGGAATGTAACATTACTACCAGCTTTTATGGAGCCAGAAGAAGATATATCGCTAGTAGCCATTTGTACAATTTGAGAATTTCTAAAAATTCCAGATGTTTCTACGTCTAACATTTTTATGTTTCTTCCACCAACAACATCAGACAAATTTTTTAAAGTTGCTGATCCAGTACGTTGATCTATATCAAACATTTGACTTAATGCCCTAGAACTCATTAAATTTGTTCCTACATTAAAAGCATCAAAACCTGGTTTATCGAGGTTGACGTTAAACATTGTTCTATTAAGAATAATTTGTGCTGGATGTGATGCTCCGCTCTTGTGTATCTACACTATATCTAAAAGCACTCCTATATTTGTTGGCGGATGGAAGCTGTATTCCTGGACTACCCACTTGTTGAAAAACCTCTGGTAAACGAAGAATGTCTTCCTTATATCTTCTTTCTAAAAGTTTTCTACTTTCAACATCAAGAATTCCTAAATTCATTCCCCCGCCACGCATTAGATATTCTACATCAACACCAGCAGATCTAAACGGATCTAGATTAGTTAATAACTTTGATTGATATTCTTTTTCAAAATCAGCATATCTTTGTAAAAAGTCTTTTCCTGTACCATAAATAGAATTTGAATGTCCAGAATTTATCCTGCCAAAAAAGGATCCTATACTTCCAGTACCCTGCAAAGAAGTTTTTAATAATTTATCCGCAGGAATACTAAAATCATTCAATATTGCCATTAGATGGGGCCTCTAACCCTATTGGCAATTCGGATGCTTCGATGTAGTCGTCAACTTCATATGTTCCCAACTTCTTTCTAAGAAGTTTTTCTTTTTCTATTTGTACTGCTTGTACTTTATACAGAATATCTGATATTGCTTGAGCACTATCGATTTGTGTTTGTCCTGCTTTTGCTTTTGCTTCTCTTGTAGCAAGCAATTGGTTTCTCAAATCTTTTCTTCTTTTATGTAACCTGTCTTCTAGTTCTACGGCTAAATGTAATTCTTTTTTCATAATTGGATTACCATCATGATCTATACCAATTATATTTTCTTGTATAAAATGTTCTTTAGCTAATAATTTAGTTTTGCGAAGATATTGAACTTCTTGATCAACAAGATCTCTAATCATAGAAACTTCTACCAAATTCTCCGAATGGACCTCAAGTTGCTCCATGTACTCTGCTGTAAATTGCGCAACCATAGACATTTCTATAGGGCATGGATTTCCTTTGGGAGCTAAGTTCTCTTTATGCAATGGGCATGTTGAGGCAAAAATGCATTTTGCGGCTTCACAATTCATAGGTATTGAAGAAAACATAGTTGTACGTGTTTTTTGTGGTCTAATAAGTTCTACAGCTTTTGACTTATCTTCATCTGACCATTCTTCAGGAAAAAACAAATCTGGACGTAAGGATTCAAACTGTTTTAAAAATTTATCTTTTTCATTAAATTTTTCTATATTACCCATTAAAATCAATCCATTCAGAACTGTAAAAATCAGAACCCTTATACGATTCTATAACTGCGGAATTGCAATCCATGCAATAGTATTCGTTATTGGAAACTACTATAAAATTTTCATACTGCATATATTCTTCTCTTGTTATAAAAGACATTATACCACTACATCTAGGGCACAGCACTTAGTTTATTTCTTCTAATAGTTTCGCTAATCCTTTTTGCAGTTTTTCTTTAACTTCGTTGTCTTGCACTGCATTAACAAAAGTGCTTACCTCTCTCATTTCGTCTGGAGAAAGATACGAAGAGATCATATATCTTGAACCTTTACAGACTTCACAGTATGGTTCTGACCTATCAGAATTACAAATACATTTTTCTAAAATCCCAAAATGCTCTAGCGAATCTGCTATGTTCAACCATTTATTTTTAAATAATTTCTTAGTTTGTTCTTTATATGCTCTCAACTTATGTTGATCACTAGAAAGTAGTGTTCCCATATCTAGGGAATTTTTCATTAGTTCATTAATACTTTTATATAAAAAATTTGCTAGCTGAAAATCACCATTATCATCTGTATAACTTTTCCATTCATTCATCACATAACCTTTTTTCTATCTATGGATTTCTACCTGAACTTGGTCTATGACCCGTCATTGGACTAGGTCCACTTCTTCTACCGCTACTACTATTGTACATACCCATTGAACCAAGGCCCAATCCTCCAGCAGCGTATCGGGCACCTACTTGTCTCTGCCTAGCTTTTATCGCCATATCCATTGTGTCGCTATAAGCTGAACCTAATTTTCCACCGTTTTTTCTAACCATGTTATAAGATTTTTCGGCTTGTCTTTGACCACGTGCAGTATCTAAATGTTTTGCTGCTGCTTTTGCACCGAGTCCAAGTTTCTCAAAAACGTATGGAAGTCTTTTACCTGGCATAGATGGCATATTAGTAGTTCCTTATTCCTTTTTGAGCACCGGGGACAGATCTACCAGTACCATTCCCGCGTCGGCCTCTCATCAAACCGTATGTACCTATAGCAGCTCCGCCAAGAACAGCGGATTTCTTTGGATTTCTAGCAATACGTTCGAATTGAGATCTCCCAAATTTAGATATACCAGAAGTTTTGCTGTGTGCAACAGCTTTTGATATTGCGCCACCTTTGCCTGCCATTTTTGCCATGGTAACTACTCCAATCTATTGAATTCAATAATTATAGTAATGATACTATCAAATAGCTTTTAGTTTTTTAGCTGGTTTAATTATTTTGAAATGAAAATCATCATCGTAATAATCTAGATTAAAGATAGCACCTTTAGGTATCGTCGATCCAACTATGGATTTAGATATTGATGTTTCTATTTTATCTCTTCTAATTTGAGCTAAACCACGAGCTCCTTTTACCGAATCTATACCCTTATCTATCAGGCCATTTATGACATTTTGGTTATATTCTATCATAAAACCTTTTTTATTTAACTTACTAGAAATAACTTTCATTTCTAACTCAGCTATTTTTTCGCAATCGGCGCGTGTTAAATGGTTAAATACTACAATTTTATCAAGTCTATTCAAAAGCTCTGGTCTAAAGTATTTTCTAGCTGCATCCATAGTATTTCTTTCAACCATAGATTTTAGTGGTATTGCAGATGTTGATCCTTGGTAATTTACATTTTTATTAAAACCAGTTCCAGTACCTATCATATGATCTACTGTTTTTTCATTACCTAAGTTTGTAGTCAATATTATTACAGTATTTCTAAAATCTACTTTTTCACCTTTGCCGTCAGTGATGATCCCTTCATCAAATACTCTTAAAAATGTATTCCAAATATCTGGATGAGCTTTTTCCACTTCATCTATCAGCACAACTGAATTTGGATTCTTTTGTATTTGGTTAACTAATTGCCCGCCTTCGTCATGACCGACATATCCTGGCGGTGAACCTATAAGTTTTTGGTTTTCATGCTTTTGTTGAAATTCGCCACAGTCTATTCTAACCATAGGATAATCAGATGAAAATAGATACTCATGCAATGTTCTAGCAAGATGCGTTTTACCAACACCAGATGCTCCCGCAAAAAGAAAAACACCCAAAGGCCTATTTTCGTCATTCATGCCGGCCTGAGACCTAAGCAGTGCTTCGCAAATAGATTCAACTGCTTCATCTTGACCTATCAAATTATTCTTAAGAAAGTGTTCTAATCCTAAAAACTTTTGTTTAGATATTTTTTTAGGTAATTTATTTTTCTCCTGCTGTTTAGACACGGCATTGTTTTTGTCTTTTACTTTGCTTAAGATATTTTTTATATCTTCAAAATTTTGATCATTACCAAGATCATATTCTTCAATCCCGTAGGAATAGGCAATTGCAACCCAATAGTCGATATCTAAACCTGGATTAAGCATTACGCATCCTGTGTATAGTGCTTCTACACATCTTTCTGCGTCTGGCCTAGTCATTAAACCTAACGCTTGAGAAATCTCAGTTTTTAGATTAAATATAACATATTGAAGAACTTTTCTTCTTCTTTCTTTTTCTGTCTTGCTATCTAACTGAGACATAAAAGAATCTATTTCTTCTGGTTCTAGAACTTTGTATTTTACATATGCGTTTAGATCTGGAACATATATTTGGTAAAGTTTCACTTTGCTCCGATCAATCAAATTTTAATTTTAATATCTATATATTAATATAATATATTATTATATATATACATATTAGTTAAATATATATGTATATAGTAAGGGGGGTAGGGGGTAGGGGGTAAAATCCCAGTCTACTATTTTTTTTACTTAAGATCAAGTTATTTGCCAATTTTTTTTATATTTTCTATATTTGGTTGTCCTTCATCACAGGGACCAGCAAATGCCCAGTACTTTACTAAATCTGTTGGTGTGTGAAATCTATTTTGCAGCAAGTAAATTGCTCTATAAAAATTATCATCTAATTGTATTTTGCGTTGCATTTTGTATCTTTCTTGTATATAATTCCATGCAGTAATTATACCATTGGATCTCTCAAAGGAATCATATGCAAAAAGATATAAAGCCTTCTTACAACTATTTGAAAAAGTTAACAAAATTAAGAGAAGATGTTCGCCAACACATGCTTGGTCAAGATTCGGAAACTCAAGCAGAAATGAGATTTGTAGAAAAACAGATCATCGAAAAGATGAGAGAAGTACAAGCTGCTTTATCGATGAAAGTATGATAGTATAATACTATGGAAGATTCAAAAGCATTAGACGTAGTAATTGCTCAGTTAGAACGCCAATTTGGTGTAGGTACCGTATTCCCTTTAGGTAAAGCTAATGTGGAAAAATGGCCATCTATTCCTACTGGTGCTCCTACTTTAGATAAGATCCTCGGCATTGGTGGTTTGCCACGAGGTAGGATAGTGGAAATATATGGTCCTGAGTCATCTGGTAAATCCACAATTGCATTAACAGTTATTACGGAAGCCCAAAAGATGGGTTTAAAGTGCGCATACATAGATGCTGAACATGCTCTAGATCCTATTTACATGCAAGCTTTGGGTGTTGATTTGGATGAGCTAATATTCTCTCAACCAGATTACGGCGAGCAAGCACTTGAAATAGTTGACCGTTTAGTCCGCACGGGTGAGGTCGGAGTAATTGTAATAGATTCAGTTGCTTCACTAATACCAAAAGCAGAGCTGGAAGGTGAGATGGAATCGGCTCAGATGGGTCTACAAGCTCGTCTAATGGCTAAAGCGATGAGAAAGCTAGTTTCGGCAGCTTCTGAGTCAAAAACGCTCCTATTGTTTATAAATCAACTTAGAAGTAAAATTGGTATCATGTTTGGTAATCCAGAAACTACTCCTGGCGGAATGGCATTAAAGTATGCTGCGTCTGTTCGTATTGATTTACGTAAAAAGGAAGATCTTAAGGATAAAGCCGGCGATGCTATAGGTATCAAGGTTAAAGCTAAGATTATAAAAAACAAGATGGCCCCACCATTAAAGATAACAGAGTTTGACATACTTTATGGTAAGGGTATAGATCAGTTTGGTTGTTTGTTTGATCTTGCTTTATCTCAGGGTATGTTTACTCAAAAAGGTGCTTGGGTTTATTTGGATGGTGAAAACTTTGCTCAAGGTAGAGATAATGCTGTTGAGAAGCTTAAGTTAGATCCAAAGCTGATTGCTTTAATTAAGGAAAAGAATAATATATGAAATCTGGCTTTGAGTCGGCCGCTTGTTCTGAATGTACTTTTCCTCCTAATCATTTAATCTCACAAATACCTTTTAAAGATAAGCGTATTATTCGTTATTCGGTTAAGTGTAAGGATTGTAATGATTCTTGGGAAGAGAACTTTCTTAAAGAAGACAGTTAATCTTTTGCCTTCCCCGCAAGTTCCGCGCGGAAATTATTTTTTTTATTTTTTAATAGATTACTATGTTAGTTATACTCTACGGAATTGATGATTATGGATTTCTTTAGAAAGCTTTTCGAGTTAATTCTGTATTCCCGCGAAGGTGATGCTGTCAATGAAGAGCAAGTGTATCTTTTAGATACAGGTGATGATGAGGAGACTGAAAGCGTTGTTAGCTTTTATCCTGATGGTTACGGTAATCTTGTTTTTAATGTGTTTTCTATTGATCAGTGGGAAATGATTGATGATATAACTGAGTTAACTGGAAATGATAAGTTTGACATTATTAGAGGTTTAGCTGAAAATGGAGAAGTGGAAACTTGGACTATTGATCCTAGGGAGTTTCCTAACGATATCGAAGATTATTAATAATACTATATATACATATATAAAAACCCCCTGGTATATCCAGGGGGTTTTTTGTATATACCTTTATATCTGTTTTAGATATTAATCGTTATAAGCGTAATTATCAAAGTCATAGTCTTCAACATCAACACTCAAAGGTTGACCACCATAAGACATCTTAGTATTATACTGGTAGAACATATCATCTTCAATGTCTAACCCTTCATAATCTTCATCTAGCTCGATATCTAAAATATTATCTGTTTCTTTAATAGCATTGATTCTTTTGTTAGTCATAACTGTTCCTTTGTGTACTAGGCATTACTGGTGGATAATTAACAACAACGACATTATCAGCATATACGTATTATGACAACCTGTATCCCATAATATTTCTAACTTTTTTTGCGGGCGAAAACCTATACAGGCTAAAAATATAAGGGAAAATTTTTGGTATAAAAACATATATAAAAAATCTATATACATATAAAAATAGGAAAAATTTGGGCCAGTACTAGTGGGTATATGTGTACCTTTCTTATTTTTTAACGAGGCCACCCGGGTATGGGGGTCTCCCAAACAAAAGGAGCAAGATATGAATAAGGTAGTGTTAGTAGATATGGATGGAACATTGGTAACAATAACACCATCTAATAAGGATACATTTGCTAATCAAGATAGCATAGATGTATGGGATAAGAACACTATGAATGCATTAGCATATCAGGATGGTATTGATATGGTACGTGCACTGTATAGCATGGGGTATATCATCATGATGATAACAGCACGTGGTGCATCATGCAGGCCATACACTATAGCTAAGCT
>Ga0209107_10000281_pt1 | contig 31075 bp, 26 predicted proteins | sample LakErihyJuly2011_2_FD_187460 | JGI IMG/M metagenome (GOLD analysis project Ga0209107, IMG submission 187460) | Freshwater microbial communities from dead zone in Lake Erie, Canada - CCB hypolimnion July 2011 (SPAdes) (version 2) | ecosystem: Environmental > Aquatic > Freshwater > Lentic >...
TCGCTCCCAAACACCTGCTCCGAAGTCGCGAAGGTTAAAGTTTTTCATAAAGTTCACCTTATGCCCTTGTCTGAGTAACGGCTTCTCCGAATAAGCCCGATGGCTTAAAGAGAAGTACGAGAACGAGAATGACAAATATTGTGACTGATTTCCACTGCGTTCCAAGAATCGCTGCCGCATAAACTTCAGCCAACCCAAGGGCTACTCCCCCGAAGAAAGCACCGCGGATATTTCCGATTCCTCCAAGAACAGCGGCAGTAAACGCTGCTAGACCCATTGTGAAGCCAATATTAAATTTGGTGTACTCATAAACTGTTACGTAGAAGAACGCTGCAGCGCCAGTGGCAAGACCACCGACAAGAAATGTCACGGTAATTACTCGGTTTAAGTTAATGCCCATCAATTTGGCGGCGTCTTCGTTCATAGATACTGCTCGAATCGCTTTACCCATACGAGAGAGCTTTACGAAACGTTCTAGGATAATAAAGATTGCTCCAGCAGCTAGAATCGTAATTAAGGTATCCAGACGAATCTGTGCTCCCCAAATTTCAGTCAAGATAACTTTTTCAAGAATTCGCGGAGATCCAACTGGGCGTGATGCGGTCAAGATGCGCATCAGCTCGGAGAGGACCATTGACATTCCGATTGCAGAAATCAGAGTTGCCAAACGGTTTGTTCCACGTGCGCGCAATCGGCGATAAGCAACGAATTCAACAAGTACAGCGACCAATCCAGCAAAGGCCATAGCAGCGAAGAGTTGCACAAGCAGAACCAAGGCTAGTTTCGGACCAGTTACAGGATCAGAAGTTTGTGTGTATTTAAAGAGGTCACGGCTTGCAACAATCGCGCCAAATGTACCCCACATAAAAATTTCAGAGTTTGCGAAGTTGATCATGCGGAGCACGCCGTAAACCATGGTGTAGCCAAGTGCAATCAAGACATAGATAAATCCAAGTGAAATACCTGAAAATGTCAGTTGCCAGAACTGATCAATGAATACATCAAACATCTTGCCCCTTTATAAAAATTGTGGCCACCTAGGCGGCCCATGTGTTGCTTAGTCGAACTGATCAAGTCGGTGAAATGTACTTGAATTCTTGATGAATTAAAAGCCAACGGGCGCCGAAATTCTCGCGAATTAAGGCACCCGTTGGTGTCATGCAATTACTTCAGAGTTAGGCTACTGGACCCTTGTTAACAAGCTTTCCGCCTGTTACTAGGAAGCCAGCAAAGCCACCTTCTGAGATATCGCCATGTTGGTTGAACTTGATAGTCGCTCCAGCAATACCCTTGAAGTTATAGGCCTTAACCCACTTATTCATCGCTGCGCGAGTTGTCTTTCCATTCTTGATACCTGAAAGGAAGATGTTCGCTGCATCGATTGATTCAACTGCGTAAACGCCTGATGAAACACCAATCTTGGCCTTGAAATCAGCCTCCATCGTTGCATCAACGTCTGCAAGTCCGGCAACACCGGTTAGAAGTGCGCCTTCTGCTGACTTACCAGCAAGCTTTGCAAACTCCTGGTTGAAGACTCCGTCGCCACCAGCAAATACTGCTGTTGATCCTGAGTCACGAAGCTGCTTGATGAAGATTGCAGCTGCGCTGTAGTAACCGGTGTAGATAACAACCTCTGCACCAGATGACTTAATCTTCGCAATTGTTGGGCTGTAATCAGTTGTTGTGTTGATTACTGAATCTCCGCCACCAACGACAGATGCTCCTGGAATCTTCTTCAGAGCAGCTTCAACATATCCACGTAGTGGAACAGCGTATGAAGACTGGTCATCAAATACGAAGACCTTAGGTGTTGCAATGCCCTTTGTTGCAAACTTCGCAAGCGCTGGACCCTGCTTGTCATCAGTTGCTACGACGCGGTGGAAAATTGGGCGACCGTAATCTGACTTAACAGTTGGACTCTTTGGATCTGTTAGAGATACGCGAGTTGCTGATGGTGAGATAACTGTGAGGTTACCTGCCTTGTAATAAGGCAATGATGCAATTGTTGCACCTGAGTATGCAGGGCCAACAAGACCGATGATCTTCTTGTTTGCGCCAACTCCTGGAGCAACCTTTGAAGCAACGGCTGGATCTCCTTCGTCATCTACTGAGACTAGGTTGATCTTGATACCTGGGTTAGCAGCTTCCCAAACTTTGATTGCATACTTAACACCATTTTGCTCATCGATACCTGTTGATGCTTCTCCACCTGTTAGTGGACCTTGGTATGCGATTGAGTATGTCTTTGTTGCCGCTGATGCAGATGTTGCAGCGAATGCGCCTAATGAAAGGGCAAATGCGGCGACAATGGCAGCAGAAGCTTTAATCTTCTTGTTCATGTATTGCCTTCCTGTTTTTTATTGCATGTGTCCCGGGACAGGGAGGCTGAAAGTGTAAAGGGGGCAGGGAAGCAGTATCAACCTGAAGTTGAGCGTGCAAATATAAAGGTTTGATTACTTTTCTGTCAGGTTTTTGGGGTTATTGGCCAGGAACGGCATCTGGGGAAATGACCGCTTGGGCGACCTCTTTCATAGTCATTCTGCGATCCATCGCAGCCCTTTGAATCCACGAGAAGGCTTCTGGTTCTGAAAGATTAAGAGCCTGCATCAAAATTCCTTTAGCGCGATCGATTGTTTTACGCGTTTCAAGTCGTTCATGCAAGTCAGCAACTTCATCAGCAAGGGTTCGCATTTGCAAATGCCTGCTAATCGCAATTTCGATAGCTGGAATTAGATCACCAATTGAAAATGGCTTCACAACGTAGGCCATCACGCCTGCATCGCGTGCTCGCTCCACAAGTTCACGTTGTGAAAACGCCGTCAACATCAAAACCGGCGCAATCGCAATAATTTTTTCAGCGGCAGAAATACCATCAAGGATTGGCATCTTCACATCAAGAATTGCTAAATCAGGTTTGTGTAATTGTGCGAGTTCGATTGCTTGAGCACCATCTGAGGCTTGTGCGATAACTTCATAGCCTGCTTCAATTAACATCTCAACTAAATCCATGCGGATTAGCGCTTCATCTTCGGCAACCAAAATTCGAATGGCAGGTTTTGAATTGGCGCTAGTAGTGACCATGTGCCTCGAGTCGGATTCGAACCGACACTATGCAGTGTTTGAGACTGCCCTCTCTACCGTTGGAGTACCGAGGCGTTCTTAACTATTTTCTTGCAGGACAAATCTTAACGGTAAGCAGGAGCTGCGCCTCCCACAGCATCGCCCACGCGGTGAACGCGCATTGCATTGGTTGATCCCGGAATTCCAGGAGGAGAACCAGCGACAATCACGACGAGTTCACCTTCAGTGCAGCGCTTAGTGCTTAATAACAATGTATCAGCTTGCATAACCATCTCATCAGTGTGTTTAACCATCGGAGTTAACTCAGGTTCGACTCCCCAGTCAAGGGCCATTCGGTTATAGGTTCCAACTTCTGGGGTAAATGCCAAGATAGGAATTGGTGATCGCAATCGTGCAGTGCGTCGTGCCGAGTCACCAGATTGCGTAAATGTAACTAGGTACTTTGCACCAACAATTGCGCCAACTTCAGTTGCCGCCTTGGTGATCGCGCCACCCTTTGTCTTTGGCGTTGATTTCATTGGGCGAATCATGTCCATTCCGCCTTGTTCGGTGTGCGAAATGATGCGCGCCATGGTTTGTACTGCCTCAATTGCAAATTCACCGACAGATGTCTCACCAGAGAGCATCAAGGCATCTGCGCCATCGAGTACGGCATTCGCGCAATCGGTTGCTTCGGCGCGAGTTGGACGCGAGTTTGTAATCATGGAGTCCAGCATCTGTGTTGCAACTATTACCGGCTTGGCAGCCTCGCGCGCTAACTCGATGCAATGCTTTTGCACCAATGGGACTTCTTCAATAGGCAGTTCTACACCGAGATCGCCGCGGGCAACCATAATGCCATCAAAGGCATTTACGATCCCTTGCAAATTTTCAACGGCTTGTGGCTTTTCAATTTTTGCTATAACCGGAACGCGAATTCCAACTTCATCCATGATGCGGTGAACGTCGACAATGTCATCTGCGCTACGTACGAATGACAAGGCAATAAAATCGGCGCCAGCCTTTAACCCCCAGCGTAGATCGTCCATATCTTTTTCAGATAAGGCAGGAACTGAAACCGCAACACCAGGTAAATTAATTCCTTTGTTATTGCTAACCGCACCCGGCTCAATTACCTTAGTAATCACATCATTGCCTTTAACTTCTACAACTTCGACAGTTACTTTTCCGTCATCAATTAGAATGCGATCTCCTGGTTTGCAATCCCCCGGTAAACCTTTATAGGTAGTACCAACGCGCTCTTTCGTGCCTTCTACTTCATCGGTTGTGATTGTGAAAATATCTCCACGCGCTAAATCATGTGGGCCTGCCTTAAATCTTGCTAAACGAATCTTTGGTCCTTGCAAATCAACCAAGATCGCAATCGGTACGCCAGCTTCCTTTGCAGCTTCGCGTACGCGATCCAAACGCGCTTGATGTTCTGGATGTCCGCCATGAGAAAGATTTAGACGAGCCATATTCATACCGGCTGCAATCAACTCTCGGACCTTCTCCGGAGATTCAACTGCTGGACCCATTGTGCAAACAATCTTCGCGCGGCGCATGTGGTTACCTTATCTAATCGTTATTAGTACCGGATAGTTCAGCGAACTTTTCAAGTGAATTTGAATGAAATAAATCGACTTAAACCACCAATGAGCGATCAGTTGGCTCAATTGGCGCAGGAAGTTGCGTTTGACCCTCGAGATGCTTATCTACTCCTGCTGCAGCGCTACGACCCTCGGCAATTGCCCAGACAATTAGAGATTGACCACGTCCGGCATCTCCTGCCACAAAGACGCCCTCGCTGGTGCTCTGATAATTTCCATCGCGCTTAATATTTCCGCGCTCATCTAACTCAACTTCGAGTTGTTCGAGGAGTACAGATTTTTCAGGACCAGTGAATCCCATCGCTAAGAAAACAAAATCTGCAGGAAGCTCTTTTTCGGTTCCTGGAACCGGTTCAAACTTTCCGTTAATGAACTCTGTCTCAACTATTTTTAGCGCCTTGAGATTGCCATTGCCATCGCCAATAAACTCTTCAGTGCTAACGGCAAAGATTCGATTATCTAGTTCTTCATGGGCAGATGAGACGCGATAGATCATTGGATAAGTAGGCCAAGGTTGTCCGCTTGGTCGCTCTTCTGTGGGACGCGGCATGATCTCAAGTTGCGTAACACTTGCAGCGCCTTGTCGGATAGAAGTACCTAAACAATCCGCACCAGTATCTCCCCCGCCAAGAATCACTACGTGCTTACCCGCAACGTTTATATCTGGATTGGTAACTTCACCAAGGGCTTGCTTATTTCCCCAAGGCAAGAACTCCATCGCTTGATAAACACCCTTATTGTCACGGCCCTTAATTGGCAGGTCGCGCCATTGCGTTGCACCGATTGCTAAAACTATCGAGTCATGTTTTTTGCGTAAATCGGCGCCCGTTAACTCGATTCCCACATTTACTCCTGGACGGAAGCGAGTTCCCTCTTTCTCCATTTGGCTAAGGCGGCGATCAAGAACGCTCTTCTCCATTTTAAATTCTGGGATGCCGTAGCGAAGCAGCCCGCCAATTTTATCTGCGCGTTCGTACACCACGACAGTGTGTCCAGCGCGAGTCAGCTGTTGCGCAGCCGCTAAACCTGCAGGACCGGAACCAATCACAGCAACTGTCTTGCCAGTCAATCGATCCGGTGGCATTGGCTTTACATTGCCAGCACCAAAGGCTTCTTCAATGGTGCGTAGTTCAACTTGTTTAATCGTCACAGCATCCGCGTTAATGGCTACAACACAGGCAGTTTCGCAAGGTGCCGGACAGAGGCGACCAGTAAATTCTGGGAAGTTATTTGTTGCGTGAAGTCGCGCCATCGCTTCTTCCTTATCACCGCGCCACATTAGATCGTTCCATTCTGGAATTAGATTTCCCAGTGGACAACCTTGGTGACAGAACGGAATACCGCAATCCATACAACGTCCTGCTTGTTTCTGCAGATGCTCAAAACTTTGAGGCTCATAAACTTCATGCCAATCTTGAATGCGCACATCTATTGGACGACGCTTTGGCAACTCACGCGGAGTTGTCATGAATCCTCTTGGATCAGCCATTTGCAGCAACCTCCATCACATATTGATCAACAGGTAGGCCATCTTTATTCGCTCGCTCAATTGCCGCAAGGACTCGCGCATAATCGCGAGGCATAACAAGTGAGAATCGGTTTAGCGAAGCCGGCCAATCCTTTAATAGTTGCGCAGCAACTTCCGAACCAGTTTCAGCATGAAATGAAGAAACATAACCCTTAAGCACATCTTGCTGATCTTCTGGAATAGCCAAAATGTCCACCATCTCAGAGTTCACAAGTGCTGGAATTAAATCGAGGACAAATGCGCGCCCACCAGACATGCCAGCCGCAAAATTGCGACCAGTGCGGCCGAGAACAACAACTACCCCACCTGTCATATACTCACATCCGTGATCACCGATTCCTTCAACAACTGCGGTGGCGCCAGAGTTTCGAACGCAGAATCGCTCGCCTACTAGCCCGCGAATAAATATTTCACCTGAAGTTGCTCCATAACCAATTACATTTCCAGCAATTACGTTTTCATCTGATGCAAAAACCGCACGTTCATCAGGGCGCAGGATGACTCGACCACCAGAAATTCCCTTACCAACATAGTCATTGCTATCTCCGTAGAGACGAATTGTTACTCCACTAGGCAAGAAGGCACCAAGTGATTGACCAGCAGAGCCATGAAGTGTCACATCAATGGTCCCAGCTGGCAGACCCTCTCCCCCGTAGCGACGAGTAACTTCTGCTCCCAACATTGTTCCGACAGTGCGGTTCACGTTGCGCACCGGAAGATCAATACGAACTGGCTCGCCATTTTCTAAAGCGGCAGCAGAAAGTGAGATCAATTGATTATCAAGGGCTGCGGCAAGTCCGTGATCTTGAAAAGTTGTGCGATATAACGGTGAATCAACATCTGGGCGGACCAACAGAGGCGCCAAATCCAATCCACTTGCTTTCCAGTGGTTGACTGCATCCCGTGTGTCTAGAAATTCAACACGTCCGATAGCTTCTTGCAGTGTGCGCATACCGAGTTGCGCCAAGATCTCGCGAATTTCCTCAGCAATATATTCAAAGAAAGTCTCTACGAACTCTGGCTTACCAGTGAATTTCTTACGCAGCTCTGGATTTTGCGTGGCAACACCAACTGGGCAGGTATCTAAATGACAGACGCGCATCATTACGCAACCAGATACAACTAGTGGAGCAGTTGCAAAACCGTATTCTTCGGCACCAAGTAAGGCGGCAATAACAACATCGCGACCAGTTTTTAACTGGCCATCCGCTTGAACAACGATGCGATCACGCAGGCCATTTAGCAAAAGCGTCTGCTGAGTTTCGGCAAGGCCAAGTTCCCATGGCGCGCCAGCATGCTTGAGCGAAGTCAGCGGTGAAGCACCAGTACCGCCATCGTGGCCCGATATAAGAACTACATCTGCATGTGCTTTGGATACACCCGCTGCAACTGTTCCGACGCCTACTTCGGCAACTAACTTCACATGGATGCGTGCATTCTTGTTCGCATTTTTTAAATCATGAATCAACTGCGCTAAATCTTCGATCGAATAAATATCATGGTGCGGAGGTGGCGAAATTAGCCCTACACCTGGAGTTGAGTAACGAACTTTGGCAATCCATGGATAAACCTTGTTGCCAGGTAATTGGCCACCTTCACCCGGTTTTGCTCCTTGGGCGATCTTGATTTGAATGTCATCGGCATTTACCAAGTAATTACTTGTAACGCCGAATCGACCGCTGGCAACTTGCTTGATTGCACTTCGCTTGGAATCGCCATTGCCCATTGAGGTATAGCGCTCTGGATCTTCTCCACCTTCGCCTGTATTGGATTTAGCACCCAATCTATTCATGGCGATCGCCAAAGTTTCATGGGCTTCTTGCGAAATCGATCCATATGACATCGCACCTGTTGAGAATCGTTTTACAATCTCAGAAATTGGTTCTACCTCATCAATTGAAATTGCAGGACGTTGCCCAACTTTGAATGCAAATAGCCCACGCAGAGTCATTAGAGATTTACTTTGTTCGTCAACCTTGCTGGTATAGCGCTTGAAGATGTCATAGCGCTTTGAACGTGTGGAATGCTGCAAAGCAAAGACAGTTTCAGGATTGAATAAATGCGGTTCTCCATCGCGGCGCCATTGATACTCGCCACCAATTGGTAGGCGCTTACTTCCCGGAATTTCTCCACCCGGTGGATAAGCGATGTGGTGTCGGGCAATAGTTTCCTCGGCGATTAAGTCCAAACTAATCCCACCTAAGCGAGATGTTGTTCCCACGAAATATTCGTCAACAACTTCTTGCGATAACCCGATAGCTTCAAAAACTTGTGCGCCGGTATAAGAGGCGATTGTTGAGATGCCCATCTTCGACATAACTTTCAGAACACCTTTACCAAGGCTCTTGATGACATTATGAACTGCCTTCTCAGGTGTTATTCCAGTGATAACTCCTTGAAGTACTAAATCTTCAGCCGATTCCATTGCTAGATAGGGATTTACCGCAGCTGCGCCATATCCAATTAGCAGAGCGACGTGGTGAACTTCTCGAACATCTCCGGCTTCAACGACAAGCCCAACCTGTGTGCGAGTTTTCTCACGGATTAAATGATGATGCACGGCTGCGGTAAGCAATAGTGAAGGAATTGGAGCATCCTCAGCATCTCCGTTGCGATCAGAGAGAACGATTATGTGAGCACCCGCTGCAATTGCATCAGAGACTTCGCGCTTAATTTCTTCCAAGCGAGTCTGCAGAGTATTTCCATCACCAGAAACCGGAAAGAGCCCGCGTACAACATATGCTGCTAACTCTGGGTACTCATCATCAGCATTTACGTGAATGATCTTTGATAATTCATCATTATCAATAACAGGAAATGCCAAAGAAATTTGACGACAAGATTCAGGACCTGGGTCTAATAAATTATGCTCTGGCCCAATAGATCCACCCAAACTTGTAACTAATTCTTCGCGAATAGCATCAAGTGGTGGGTTAGTGACCTGTGCGAACAGCTGTGAGAAGTAGTCAAATAACAAACGTGGTTTCTCAGATAGCGCTGCGATTGGAGAGTCCGTTCCCATTGAACCCAGCGCTTCCATACCGTTTTTAGCCATCGGCGTTAATAAAATACGCAACTCTTCTTCGGTGTATCCGAAGGCACGTTGGCGACGAACCACTGATGAGTGCGGATAGACAATATGTTCTCTGGAAGGCAGATCACTTAACTTCATCATTCCGGCTTCAAGCCACTGCCCATACGGAGCGCTATCTGCCAAGGAATCTTTTATCTCATCATCTTCGATGATTCGCCCAGCTTCGATATCGACCAAGAACATCTTGCCTGGTTGCAGGCGACCTTTGCGCACGATCTTGTCTGCAGGAAAATCTAATACGCCAACTTCGGATGCAAGTACAACTAGACCATCATCGGTAACCCAAAAACGTGATGGACGAAGTCCATTGCGATCAAGTACTGCACCAACTTGATGACCATCAGTAAATGTCACACAAGCCGGCCCATCCCACGGCTCCATCAAGGATGCATGGAAGGCGTAAAAATCACGTCGCTTTTGCGACATAGTCGTGTGATTCTCCCAAGCCTCCGGGATCATCATCAAAACTGAATGAGGAAGTGAGCGCCCACCGAGATAAAGGAGTTCTAGAACTTCATCAAAGGATGCAGAATCACTGCCCGACATTTCAACGATTGGAAATAGTCGATTCAAATCACCTGGGATTAGTTCACTGGCTAGCAAGGATTCGCGCGCACGCATCCAATTTCGATTGCCTTTGACAGTGTTGATTTCACCGTTGTGAGCAATAAATCGGTAAGGGTGGGCCAGCGGCCAAGATGGAAATGTATTTGTAGAAAAACGTGAGTGCACCAGCGCTAAGGGCGAAACGACACGCTCATCACTTAGGTCTGGGAAAAAATCTTCAAGTTGACCGGTGGTAAGCATTCCTTTATAGACAATTGTCTGAGATGAAAGTGAGGGGAAGTAAAGCTCAAGTGCGTGCTCTGCGCGCTTACGTAAGCAAAAAGATAAGCGATCTAATTCAATTCCACTTTCTTTATTCTTTCCTGCCAGAAAAATTTGTTCAAACTTTGGCATCACAGAGAATGCAGTCTGACCAAGTGAAGATGAATCAATTGGAAGTTCGCGCCAACCTAAAACAACCAGACCTTCTTCTGCAGCAATCTTGGCGATTTCACTACGAACTTCAGCGCCTTGGGCGATGAAGGCAATACCAGTTGCGTATGATCCTTCAGCAGGGAGATCAAACTCGACAACTGTGCGATAAAAAGCATCAGGGATACGAATTAAAATTCCTGCGCCGTCACCACTGTCTGGTTCGGCACCAGATGCGCCGCGGTGTTCCATATTGCGCAAGGCGGTTAGCGCTTTAGCAACAATTTCGTGTGTTGCAACTTTCTTAAGCGTGGCAACCATCGCAACACCGCATGCATCATGCTCGTTTGCGGGGTCGTAAAGACCAACACGTGATGGGTAATTAGATGCAAGGGCCATCTGATTCACACTCCTGTTGTCCACACTTGAAATTTAGTGAGGGACAACTTTGGCCCTAAAGATCAACGATCCGAGGATCGCTCTATGGCAAAAGGGTAGCAAGAGATAGAGGAAATGGGCATATCGAAAGCGTGGCTTTAAGCGGATGTGACTTAGATACCACTCACATGCAGAATCTGGCCAATACCCGCGGTGATTGCCATTCCAATACAACCACCGAGGATTACACGCAAAGTTGGGGCTAAAATCTTTGATCCGGCGGTCTTTGCGCTAATAACTCCGGTGATGACTAATCCGATTACTGTGAAAACTACGATGCTAAGTGCCACCTGGCCAGTAGTTGGGGCGAATGCTCCAGCAAATGGAATCAAACCACCAGATGTAAATGCTGCAGCAGATGCGACTGCCGCCTGCACCGGACGTGCTTTGGTACTTTCAAATTGTCCAAGCTCATCGCGCAAATGTGCTTCTAGCGGATCGCGCTCATGCATCGCAGTTGCAACCTGCAGCGCCAGTTCGGGGTTTAATCCCCGGCTAATGTAAATATGTTGCAGTTCGAGCAACTCTGATTCTGGATCAACCTTTAGATGTTCAATCTCAAGAAGCCGATCTGACTCTTCAATATCATTCTGAGAACGCACTGAAACATATTCGCCGACTGCCATAGACATTGCGCCAGCAACAATTCCGGCAGCACCTGCTGTAACAAGAAACGCTTGTGAATCGGCGCCACCAACTTTTGCTGCAGTAATGCCAATCATTAAAGATGCGGTCGAAACTAGACCATCATTCGCGCCTAGTACAGCAGCACGCAACCATCCGGCACGGTGACCGCGGTGATGGAGATTGCGTTGATATACATCTTCTAGCGCCATGATCTGAGCCTACCTGATTTAGATTATTTTTCTTCTGCAATAAGTATTGGTGGCTTGCGCTGTAATCGATAAAAAAGCAACAGCCCTAAAAAGAGGATGGCAATACTGGTCCATTGATTAAGCCGCAGACCGCCAATATCTTGAGCAGTATCTATTCGTAAGCCTTCTATAAAGAAGCGACCGAGTGAATATCCTGCGATATAAATTGCAAAGGTTGCGCCATTTGCCCATCGTTTTCCTGCGATGATTAGGAAAATCGCTAAGGCTGAGCACCAGATCGCTTCATATAGAAATGTCGGATGAAATGTCTCAAAAAGTCCAAACCCGCGTGGCCGATATTTATAGGGAATTTCTAGCCCCCACCAAGTGTCTAGTGGTCTGCCAAAGAGCTCTGCATTAAACCAATTACCGAAACGACCAATGGCTTGCGCTAAAAGAATTCCCGGAGCTAGCGCATCTAGAAAGACTGCAAAACTCGGCAACTCCATCTCTTTACGCAATCTGCGATATGAAATCAGCGCGCCCAATGCGCCAAGTGCGATGGCGCCCCAGATACCGAGACCACCATTCCAAATTTTTAAAATTGCAATTAGATCACCGTTAGATCCAAAGTATTGATCTGGTGTAGTTATTACGTGGTAGAGACGCCCACCAATAATTCCAGCAGGTACGGCGATTACTGCAACTTCTGAGACAACACCTTTAAGTTGCAGACCTTGCTTGACACCTGCAGAAACTAGCCGCTTATCCCCCAGCCAAATTGCCAAGGCGATACCCGCAATTATGCAGAGTGCGTAAAAATGAAATGTAAGTGGGCCGATAGCAACTTGCGACAGAGTCGGAGTCGGTATCGACTTAATCATGACTACGCTTTTTCGATGGCGAGCATGAATCCGGCCAAACTTGAGTAGGCCGTTTCACGATCGATTTCTTTTCCATTGATTAATACGGTCGGAGTCGAGTTGATATTTCGTTTCGCTCCCTCTTCAGCCACGTTCTTTACCCAACCCATATATTTGTCATCTGCGATGCACTTGTCATATTGAGAACTTGATATACCGAGTCCTAAGCCAAGAGTTGAGAAGTAAGAAGTTGTCCATGCGCCTGAATTTTCACTTGGCTGGTTAGCAAACAAAGTTTTATGAAGTTGCAAGAACTTACCTTCATCTGCCGAGCACGCTGCGGCGTTAGCTGCGATCTGTGACTCACCGCCTAAGAATGAGAGGGTGTGGAAAGCAACTTTTGCCTTCTTGGTCGTGATGAGTTCTTCAATATAGCCACCAGCAATGCTTTCGAAACGAGCACACGCTGGGCATTGAAAATCTTCGTAAATTTCAATAAAAGGAACATCGGTCAACTCTTTATTAAAGACAATGCCATATCCGTCTTCGGCCGAAACGCTGGAAGGAATGGCGGCGCTGGTATCTGTTTGTTTAGAAAGTAGAGTTGGAACGAGCATGATCAAGGCAACACCGATAACCACGGCAATAACTAAATTGCGCGTGAAGTTATCTTTTCCGCCTGCTGGATTCTTTGCCTTTGACATTCTTACTCCACATCTCCTTTTGCTTCTGAAATTTCTCTTGGTTTCTTATCTATAGAAAACTTAGTGAAAGGGTAGCGAACCAAATACGCTGCCAGAAATACTAGGCCCAGATCCCTGAGAATTTCTTGAAGGTATCGTGTGTCTTCTGCCGCCACAGAGCCACCCCCGCCAAAGCAGCCACAATCGATATTTAATCCTCGCGCCCATGCCTGGGCGATAGCGATAATGAAGACAAGCATTGTGAATCCACCAAGGGCGGCAGCCACGCGAGTCAAGGCGCCCAAGATTAAAAGTGCCCCCAGCGCAATTTCTACGGGTGGCAGAACCAGACCTAATAAATTTGCGATTGAAATTGGCAACATCTCATATGAGCGAACTGCCATCTGCGAAATATCAGGCTTATCTATCTTCAAATAGCCGGCTGCAAAGAGCACTCCTCCAAGTGTCAGTCTGGAGATTAATCCGAGCCAAGGCTGCAGCGCCAAATGTTTATTCTTCATCGTCCCTCACGTACTCCCTTTGCTAATTCGCGCGCCAATTCGGTGATGGCGGCTATTCCGGATTCCTCATCTGGTGCATCCTGTATCACTTTAATGAAAGCTGATCCAACAATTACGCCATCTGCATATGCAGCAACACCTTTAGCTTGTTCACGAGTAGATACTCCTAAACCAACGGCTACGGGTAAAGAGGTAGTTTTGCGAACTCGCGCAACTAAATCTGCAGCTCCTGTTGACACCGATGTTCGCGCACCAGTTACTCCCATGACACTTGCCACGTATACAAAGCCGCTGCACTTTGCTGTCACTTGAGCTAACCGAGCATCACTTGTGCTTGGTGCAACCACATAAATCGGATTGATCGCTGAGTTATCGGTTGCACTGATCCATCCCTGTGATTCTTCAATAGTTAAATCGGGGGTAATCACACCGGATCCCCCATTTGCTGCAATCGCGGCCGAGAATTCTTTAACTCCATACTTTTCAATTGGATTCCAGTAAGTCATCACAACTGCTGGAACCTGCGCACTTGCTGTGGCCAGAGCTTGAAAAACTTCTGCCGCGCCAGTTCCATTTTCTAAAGCTGTCACAGCCGCTGCCTGGATTGTCGGGCCATCCATTACTGGATCGCTATATGGAAAACCTATTTCTATCGCATCCACACCTCCGGCGATAAATGCCGCAATAACTTTTTGGCATCCAGCCTGAGATGGAAATCCTGCAGGAATGTAAGCGATCAGCGCCGCACGATTTTCAGCACGTACCTTTGTAAAAAGATCATCTAAAGCAGTCATTAATTCAGTGGAATTCCAAAGTAATCCGCTGCCGTATTTACATCTTTATCGCCGCGACCAGAGAGATTGATGACAATAATTGCATCTTTACCAAGTTCGTTACCGACTTGTAGCGCACCTGCTAACGCATGAGCTGTTTCAATCGCTGGAATTATGCCTTCTGTTTTACATAGCAACGCAAAGGCGTGCATCGCTTGCTCATCAGTAATCGCACGATATTCGGCGCGACCAATGTCATGTAAATATGCATGCTCGGGACCTACACCCGGATAATCAAGTCCAGCAGAAATCGAATGTGACTCGACAGTTTGTCCATTTGCATCTTGAAGAACATATGAGCGAGTTCCGTGCAGTACTCCCGGTGTTCCACCAGAAATAGTTGCGGCATGACGGCCGGTTTCGACTCCGTCTCCGCCTGCCTCAAGACCAATTAGACGAACAGATGGATCAGAAATAAAGCGATGGAAAATTCCGATGGCATTTGACCCGCCTCCAACGCATGCCATAACGACATCTGGAAGTCGACCAGTTAAGGCAAGCACTTGTTCGCGAGTTTCCTCACCAATAATTTTATGAAAATCTCTAACCATGGTCGGGAATGGATGTGGTCCGGCAACGGTACCCAATAAATAATGTGTAGTCTCGACATTTGTAACCCAGTCGCGCATCGCTTCGTTGATCGCATCTTTTAAAGTGCGTGAACCAGAAGTTACGGGAACAACCTCGGCACCAAGTAATTTCATGCGGGCAACGTTTAAGGCTTGACGCTTGGTATCTTCTTCGCCCATGTAGACAACGCATTCGAGTCCCATCAAGGCGGCAGCCGTTGCTGATGCAACTCCGTGTTGGCCAGCACCGGTTTCAGCGATAATGCGCTTTTTACCCATGCGCTTAGTCAGCAGCGCTTGACCAAGAACATTATTGATCTTATGGCTACCTGTGTGATTTAAATCTTCACGTTTCAATATTATGCGCGCACCACCTGCATGCTCTGCGAATCTCTTCGCTTCAGTAATGATGCTTGGGCGACCTGAGTAAGTGCGGTGAAGTTCGGCTAGCTCTTCTCTAAATTCTGGATCAAGTTGCGCCGTGCGATGCGCTTCTTCGAGTTCCTCGAGTGCGCCAATCAGCGCTTCCGGCACAAAGCGACCACCGTAGGGACCGAAGTGGCCCAATATTTGCGAAACATCAATCTGCGGCTCGGTGCTCATTCTTCAAGCCTACCCTTGACCCAATAAAGCTCGCATTGCCAATTTGGGATCCCCGGATGTGACAAGGGCTTCACCTACCAAGATCGCGTTGGCGCCAGCGTTTTGGGCAAATTCCACATCGCCGCGTGAGGCGATGCCGGATTCAGCCACACGAATAAGTGACGATGGAATCCGGGGAATCAAGTCAGCAAATGCTTCCTGACTAACTTCCAGAGTCTTTAAATTGCGCGAATTGACCCCAACTATTTTCGGTGAGATTTCTAAGGCGCGTTCTAGTTCATCGGCGGTGTGCACTTCAATTAATGAAGTCATGCCAAGTTCGGTTGCAACATCATAGAAATCTCTTAACTGACTCTTAGAAAGTGCTGCCACAATCAGCAGAACTACATCGGCGCCATATGCACGCGCTTCGAAAAATTGGTATTCATCGACCATGAAATCTTTTCGTAAAACAGGAATTGTTACACGCGCGCGAACTGCCGCTAAGTCAGCGAGAGAGCCTTTAAATCTACGTTCTTCAGTTAGCACACTAATAACACTTGCACCTGCCACTTGATACTGCTCGGCCAGGGATGCCGGATCGGCGATAGTTGATAGCACGCCCTTACTTGGCGATGAACGTTTTACTTCGGCGATAACTTTCATCCCCTCACCAAGCAGCGCACCGTATGCATCAAGTGCCCTCGGTGCTTGTGACATCTGCTCGTGAATTTGGCTAAGTGGCTTTCGTCGCCTTGCTAAATCCTCGCGAACACCTTCGATGATCGAATCAAGAACGCTCACTTCTCACCTGATTCTTGGGTCGGGTCAATTCCGTTATCAAGTGCGCTCCATGGGGTGTGGGTCTTTGGTTTTCGTTCATAACGAGTGGAAAGTTTAAAACGCCTTGAAATTAGAAATACTAAAACCATTACGGCGATAATCGAGAAGAGCACTGGAGCAATATCTGACATTTACTTCTGCTTCAATCGATTGGCTGCGCTAATCGCGCCAAGCACCGCTGCTGCTTTACTTAAACATTCCTGATTCTCAGATTCCGGATCAGAGTCTGCAACAACTCCAGCCCCAGCCTGCACATATGCCATGCCGCCGTGAATCAGTGCGGTGCGAATTGCAATACAGGTGTCGATGTTGCCAGTGAAATCTAAATATCCAATGGCTCCCCCATAGAGTCCGCGACGAGTTGGCTCCAACTCTTCAATGATTTCCATGGCACGTGGTTTAGGAGCACCCGATAAAGTCCCAGTTGGAAAGACCGCAAATAAGGCATCCACTGGAGATTTATCGTCAGCAAGTTGGCCAATAACTGTCGAAACAATATGCATAACATGTGAATATCTTTCAATGTGCATAAAGTCAATTACTTCTACAGTTCCTGGAGCGCAGATCCGTCCAAGATCATTACGTCCCAAATCAACTAGCATCAAATGTTCGGCACGCTCTTTAGGATCTGCCAATAGTTCTTCACCTAAACGATGATCTTCTTCGGCTGATGCAGAACGCTTACGTGTTCCAGCAATTGGATGCACCATTACTTCTTTGCCCGTGACTTTAACTAGCGCCTCTGGGCTAGAACCAACGACTTCAATGCCATCAGTAAATCGGAATAAATACATGTACGGGCTGGGATTATGAAGCCGCAACATTCGGTAAACCTCAAGGGCATCGGCGCTGCACTCCATCGCAAATCTTTGCGACAATACGATTTGAAAAGCCTCGCCTGCAACAATCTCTTTCTTAGCCTTTAAAATCTTGGAGATATATTCTTCACCGGTCATATTTTGTGAGAACTCTGGCTGCTCTTTGCTTGGTAATTCATCTACATATCCAGCAAGTGGGCCTTGAAGATCAGATTGCATACGATCTAATCGGGACTGCGCATCAATAAATGCTTGATCTATTCGCTCGCCACTGCCATCCCAATTTATGGCATTTGCAATTAGCGTGATCGTTCCTTCAGCATGATCCATAACCGCTAGATCGCTGGTTAACATAAAAGCCAATTCAGGCAGATCAATATCTTTCTTGCTAAGAGTTGGTAATTTTTCTAGTCGTCGCACAGAGTCATATCCCATATAACCAACTAGTCCACCTGTCAGTGGTGGGAGTCCGTCAATTTTTGGAGATCGCAGATGCGCAGCAGATAAGCGCAGCGCCGCCAGCGGATCGATTCCAACTGGTGCACCAGCCGGAGCAGTTCCGACCCAAATTGCTTTACCATCTTTTTCACTCAAAGTTGCTTGGCTGTTTGCTCCAATAAATGAGTAACGTGACCACGCTCCCCCATGTTCAGCTGACTCAAGTAAGAAGGTAGACGGTGCGTTTTTGGCAAGTTTGCGATAAACGCCTAGTGGCGTCTCGCTATCAGCTAAGAGTTTGCGGTAAACCGGAATAACGTTAAAACTCTTGGCATATTCACGAAATTCTTCAAGATTCAATTCTTCCCACCAGTTTCAGTTGAAAGAGAAATTGGATTGTGGAAACAAGAGTTCTTACCCGTGTGACAGGCAGCTCCAGTCTGTTCGACCTGCAACAGCAACGCATCGCCATCACAATCTAAAGACATTGAGATTACCTTTTGGATGTGGCCAGATGTGGCACCTTTCTCCCAAAGCTCATTTCTACTGCGACTGAAGTAAGTTGCTCTGCCAGTATCTATTGTTATGGCAAGTGATTGAGCGTTCATATAGGCCAGCATTAATACTTCACCTGATTTGTAATCCTGAGCGATCGTTGGAATCAAATCTGCAGAATTCTTCAGGCGAGCAGCGACATCATCTGGAAGGTGCACGCTCATGGTTACATTCTGCCTTAGACGATGGCGCTGGTGCGAATGGAATATCCCTGGGCGCTCAAGTACTTCTTAACATCGCTAATTCGATGCACTCCGAAGTGAAAAACGCTTGCCGCAAGCAAAGCATCGGCCCCGGCATCTAAGGCTGCTGCAAAATCTTCCAGCGAACCTGCTCCACCACTGGCAATTAGCGGGACCTTTGAAATAGCGCGAACGGCCCTAATCATTCCAATGTCATAGCCAGCGCGAGTACCGTCGGCATCCATCGAGTTAAGTAAAATTTCGCCCACCCCGAGTGCGCATGCCTTTTCCACCCAAGCAAGCGCATCAAGACCTGCGCTCTGGCGGCCACCATGAGTAGTAACTTCAAAACCAGATTCGGTTCGTGCTCTGCGTGAATCTATGGAAATTACTAACACTTGTGAACCAAAGCGATCAGCAATTTCTGCAATTAGCTCTGGGCGCGCTATCGCCGCCGTGTTAATTGAAACCTTATCGGCACCTGCTCGTAACAATCGATCTACATCTTCAACGGTGCGGATGCCACCACCGACAGTTAAGGGAATAAATACTTGCTCCGCCGTTTTGCGAACAACATCCAATGTTGTTTCGCGATCTGAACTACTTGCGGAAATATCTAAAAAGGTAAGTTCATCGGCACCTTCTGCGTTATAGAGCGAAGCCATTTCAACGGGATCACCAGCGTCTACAAGGTCTGTGAAGTTGACTCCTTTTACGACGCGACCATCAGTGACATCTAAACAAGGAATGATGCGGATAGATAGCGCCATTAAATTGCGCCCTTAGTTAGCGTTAGCGCTTCTTCTAGCGTGAACGCTCCGGCATAAAGTGCTTTACCCACTATTGCACCTTCAACTCCAATTTGATGCAAGGCCGAAAGTGCTGCAATATCGGCAAGCGATGATATTCCTCCACTTGCTACAACTGGTTGGCTGGTCACTGCACAAACTTGCCTAAGAAGTTCTAGGTTTGGTCCCTGCAGCGTTCCATCTTTTGTGACATCCGTAACGACATAGCGAGCACATCCATCACGTTCTAACCGTTCAAGTGTTTCAAATAAATCGCCACCTTCTTTAGTCCATCCACGCGCTGCCAAGACATGGCCACGAACATCTAGACCAACTGCAATTCGATCACCATGCTCGGCGATAACGCGCACAGTCCAATCAGGATTTTCAAGTGCGGCCGTTCCTAAATTTACGCGACGACATCCAGTTGCTAAAGCGCGCTTTAACGACTCGTCATCGCGGATTCCACCCGAGAGCTCAACTTTTATATCTAATCTGCCTACAACTTCAGCCAGTAGTGCGCTGTTTTCACCGCGACCAAAGGCGGCATCTAAATCAACCAAGTGCAACCACTCGGCGCCCGCGCTCTGAAATTCTAGGGCGACATCTAGAGGCGCACCGTAAACACTTTCGCGCGCAAGTTCTCCTTGCACGAGTCGCACCGCTTTCCCATCTTTAACATCTACAGCAGGAAGTAGTTCCAAATAATTTGAATTATTCATAGCATTGCCACCCAGTTCTTTATCAACGTTAAGCCGGCGTCGCCTGACTTTTCAGGGTGAAATTGTGTTGCACAAATAGCGCCATCTTCAACCGCGCTTAGAAACTTTTCACCGTGCGTGGTCCAAGCTTGTGCAATGCCAACTGGTTCTTTAGCGGCATATGAATGTACGAAGTAGAAGGATTGATCGGTTAACCCTTTAAATAGATTTGAATTACCGGTGACCGACACTGTGTTCCATCCCATGTGAGGCAATATCGGAGCCTGCATCTTTGAAATACTTTCTTGCCAAACACCGACACCCTTATGTAGTTCGCCATTGGTATGTTCATCACCATCGCGAAAGAAAATTTGCATTCCAACGCAGATTCCGAGTGTTGGTCTCTGCCCCGCAACCCGAGCACGAACTATCTCATCGCCACCGACGTTGATTAAGCCACGCATGCACGCAGCAAATGCGCCAACACCTGGAACTACTAAGCCATCGGCGTTAAGTGCCACATCTCTATCAGAAGTCACGACTACTTCGGCTCCGCTACGTTCAAAAGCGCGTTGGGCGGATCGTAAATTACCTGACCCGTAGTCAAGAATTGCAATCACTATTACAGCGAACCTTTGGTTGAAGGAACTCCTGCGATTCCACCGTCAAGTGATACTGCATCACGAAGTGCACGAGCTACTGCTTTAAATTGCGCTTCAAATACATGGTGCGCATTGCGACCCTCAAGTACGCGTATGTGCAATGCAATACGTGCCTCGGCAACAATAGATTCCCAAATATGTTTGCCAAGTGTTGTATCAAAAGTGCCGATTAATTCTACGATTTCGGGTTGGCGATGAACTAAATATGGGCGACCCGAAAGATCAACTGCTGCTTGAACTAAAACTTCATCAAGTGGAACCATGGCATCGCCAAAGCGACGTATTCCGACTTTATCGCCCAGTGCTTCGCGCAAGGCTTGGCCGAATGCAAGAGAGGTATCTTCCACTGTGTGATGTGAATCCACATCAACATCCCCAGTTGTCTTAACTGTTAAATTAAATCCGGAGTGCTTACCGAGTTGCGAAAGCATATGGTCAAAGAATGGAACACCTGTATCTACAGAAATTGCACCTTCACCATCTAGGTTTAACTCCACAATTACATGCGACTCTTTTGTCTTGCGTTCTACGCGAGCTGTTCTCATTGGCCTTCTCCGTTCAGAATTTCCTGCAGGGCTTGAACAAATCTTTGATTTTCGGCCTCATTGCCAATGGACATTCGTAAGTGAGCCAATAATCCCACATCTCTGATCAGAACTCCGCGATCTAGCAATTGCCGCCATAACTGCGCAGGCTCCATGGCAAATCCAGAGAAAATAATGAAATTTGCTTGGCTCGGAACAACTTGCAGGCCTAACTCTTCAATAGAAGCCACCACTGATTTACGGGCTTCGATGAGAGTTGAAACATTTCCAAGGAGTTCGCTTTGATATTGAAGAGCAACCTCAGCGGCAGCTTGGGTCAAGGAACTCAAGTGATACGGCAGTCGAACTAAGAACATTGCCGAAACCAGTTCTTTATTTGCAATCAAGTAGCCCAATCGTGCACCAGCGAAGGCAAAGGCTTTGCTCATGGTTCTGATAACAACCAAATTAGAGTGCTTAGCAAGCAAGGTCACAGCAGATGGTTGATCTGAAAATTCAGCATATGCCTCATCGACAATAAGGAGGCCGTTAATTTTCCCTGTTGCGATTGCTAACTCTTCAATCTCTGCCAGAGTAACGGTTGTGCCGGTTGGATTATTTGGCGTAGTAATAAAAGTTAGGCCCGGTTTGACCTTTGCAATATCTGAGATTGCCTTCGTTACGTCCAAGGTGAAATCAGCACGACGGCCGCCATCGTTCCAATTCGTTCCAGTTACTTTTGCAATTAGTGGATGCATTGAATAAGAAGGAGTAAATCCCAGAGCCGGACGTTCGCCAAAGGCCATGAAGAGGGATTGAATAATTTCGTTACTGCCGTTGGCAGCCCAAATTTCGTCTACTACAAAAGAAGTGCCCGACAAAGAATTTATAAATTTTGCTAGCGCTTCTCGTAATGTGACGGCATCGCGATCTGGGTATCTATTTAGATTTAGAGCAACGCTGTGAACGCGATCTGCGATTGCTTGGGCAATTTCTGGTGATGGCGGATATGGGTTCTCATTTGTATTCAGTGTGGCTTCTGCCGGAACTTGAGGTGCACCGTATGGCGAAAGTGGTTTTAGGTCATCTCGCAAGGGCATCCAAAGCGGCCAATTCTGATCGCTCATAAATTTTCCAGTCGCGCAGTCATGGCTTCACCATGGGCCGGCAGATCCTCAGAGTTAGCTAAAGTAATTACAGTTTCAGCAATTTCTACAAAGGCGCTCTTGGAATATTCGATGTAGTGCAAACCGCGCAGAAAAGTTTGAACGGATAAACCACTGCTGTGGCAGGCGCACCCGCCCGTAGGTAATACGTGGTTTGACCCAGCTGAGTAATCTCCGAGTGAAACAGGAGAAAATCTGCCGATAAATACTGCGCCGGCATTGCGAATTTGCAGAGCATCAAGTGCCGCGTTCTTAGTATGAATCTCTAAGTGTTCAGCGGCGTAAGCATTTACGACATCCAACCCTTGCGCAATTGATTCAACTAAAACAATTGCAGATTGAATACCGCCAAGTGCTTCACGAATGCGGTCGGCATGTTTAGTTTTCGCAACACGCGTGAGCAATTCCTCAGCAACGCCACTAGCAAGGCTTAGCGAATCAGTTACTAATACCGCGGCTGCGATTACATCGTGTTCAGCTTGGCTAATCAGATCTGCTGCAACATCTGAAGCGACGGCACTTTCATCGGCCAGGATTGCGATTTCAGTTGGTCCCGCCTCTGAATCAATTCCAATTACACCGCGTAGTGCGCGCTTAGCTGCTGCAACATAGATATTGCCTGGTCCAGTAACTAAATCGCATTTTTCTGATAAACCATCCATGCCATAGGCAAAGAGTGCGATCGCTTGCGCTCCCCCAATTGCATAAACCTCTTTGATCCCAAGTAGAGCGCAAGCCGCCAAGATTGTGGGATGAGGAAGGCCACCGAACTCCTTCTGTGGTGGAGAAGCAACAGCGATGCTGGCAACTTTTGCAATTTGTGCCGGAATTACATTCATTAAAACACTACTTGGATAAACGGCTCGCCCGCCGGGAACATATAGCCCTACTCGATCAACGGGGATCCAACGTTCAGTTACTAAGCCACCGTCTACAACACGAGTGGTTTTCTCGGTGCGAATTTGATCTGTGTGAACTTTTCGAATTCTTACAATTGAAACTTCTAGCGCTTGACGAACCTGCGGATCCAATTCAACAAGTGCCGTGTCTAAAGCCTCTTGTGAAACTTTGATTGAAACTGGAGTAACTCCATCAAATTCTTGAGCTAATTTAATTAGCTCGGATTCATCACCGTTTTTCACACGTTCCAAAATCGGCTCAATAACTTGCATGGCAGCTGCAATATCTAAAGTTGCACGAGGAATAGCGCGCTGATAACCAGCCTTGGTAAGAGATTTACCGCGCAGATCAAGCGTACGAATCATGGTCTAAGTCTAATGGCTCGCCCATCGAACAAGTGTGGAGATTAAATGCGAACCAAGCAGTCCGGTCCGAGAATTGATTTGAGGTCAGCGCTCAGACTTGGTGATGCGGTGACTAGTGCGTCGATCTTCATAGTAGTAAGAGTTCCTTGATCATCTATTTGCATGTGAACTTCACGCTTTCCTGGGTGAGAGCGCAAAATCTCTTTCATGCGATCGACAATAGGCGGAGTACATTGTGAAACCGGCAGGGAGATGAGCAGCGGACCAACTGGACCAGTTGAAATATCGAGAGATTTCATTTCTAGTGCGGTAAATCTCACCACTTCATCACGACGTTCGAATCGCCCGCGCACGGTTACGACTCGATCTTCAATCAAAGTCATCGCATATTGATTATAAGTATTTGAAAAGAAAAGAACTTCTATCGCTCCTTCGAGATCTTCCAGGCTAACAATCGCCCAAGATGATCCCTGGCGAGAGACTTTTCTTTGTACGCCGGTAATTAAGCCCCCCAGTGTGACCATGCCATCTGGAGTGCTTTCATCGGCCAAGAGTGCACTGATAGACATGTCAGTGTTGGAACGCAAAATATGTTCCACGCCTAACAATGGATGGTCAGATACGTAAAGCCCCAACATTTCGCGTTCAAAAACTAATAGCGTTGCCTTGTCCCATTCGAAAGTTGGAATCTCAATATCTAGGCCAGCGACTTGGGTCATTAATTCACCGCCAAAGAGATCAAATTGTCCGATCGCCTCAGCGCGCTTGGTCTCGATAACTGAATCAATAGCCTCTAGATGAATTGTCATTAAGCCTTTACGAGAATGCTGTAGGGAATCAAATGCTCCACCTTTTATGAGTGACTCAATTGTTTTTTTATTGCAAACTTGGGCGTCAACTTTAGCCAAGAAATCTCCAAAAGATGTGAATGCACCTTTTGTTGAGCGCGCACTCTTAATAGAGGCAACAACGCCTTCGCCAACGTTGCGAATTGCGGCAAGGCCAAAGCGAATATCTTTGCCACGCGCGGTGTATTCGGCATTTGATTCATTCACATCAGGCGGCAAAACTTTAATTCCCATTCGGCGACACTCAGATAAATAGAGGGCAGATTTATCTTTATCATCTCGAACACTTGTCAGCAGCGCTGCCATATATTCGGTTGGGTAGTTTGCCTTTAGGTATCCAGTCCAGAATGAAACAACTCCATATCCAGCGCTGTGGGCACGGTTGAATGCGTAATCCGAGAATGGAATCAAGACATCCCATAAACGTTTAATGGCAGCAGTTGAGAAACCATTTGCTTTCATGCCAGCTTCGAATGGAACATATTCTTTATCCAAAATTTCTTTATTCTTCTTGCCCATAGCCTTGCGCAATAAATCAGCGCGACCAAGTGAGAATCCTGCAACCTTTTGGGCAATTGCCATTACCTGTTCTTGATAAACAATAAGGCCGTAGGTATCTCCCAAAATTTCTTGTAGCGGCTCAAAGAGTTCTGGGTGAATTGGTTCTACTGGCTTGCGTCCATTCTTACGATCGGCATAGTTATTGTGAGCATTTTCTCCCATCGGACCTGGGCGATAAAGGGCGATAACCGCAGAAATATCTGCAAATGAATCAGGAGACATGCTGCGAAGCAGTGCGCGCATTGGTCCACCATCGAGTTGGAACACACCAAGGGTGTCACCTCGCGATAAGAGTTCAAAAGTTTTTTGATCATGAAGTGGTAAATCTTCCAGAACTACTTCAATACCTTGATTCTCGGTAATATTTAAGAGCGCATCATCTAGTACCGAAAGATTTCGCAGGCCTAGGAAGTCCATCTTCAATAGGCCAGTAGATTCGCAAGCACCCATGTCGAATTGGGTGATGATTGCTCCGTCGGCCTCACGACGATGAATTGGAATTACATCCAGCAGTGGCTCACGCGAGAGAATTACACCTGCAGCGTGAACTCCCCACTGACGTTTTAGCCCTTCTAAACCTCGTGCCAAATCAACAACACTTTTTGAATCAGGATCACTTTGATAGAGCTCACGGAATTCTCCGGCTTCACCGTGACGTGGATCTGCAGTATCAAAGACACCTGATAAAGAAATATCTTTACCCATGACCGATGGCGGAAGAGCTTTAGTTAATTTCTCACCAATTACATACGGGTAGCCAAGAACGCGGGTTGCATCCTTAATGGATTGTTTCGATTTAATAGTTCCGTAAGTAATGATCTGGGCAACTCGGTCTGCTCCATATTTTTCTGTTGCATAGCGAATCATTTCTCCGCGACGTCTTTCATCAAAATCTAGATCGATATCTGGCATTGAGATACGTTCTGGATTTAGGAAGCGTTCGAAAAGTAATCCGTGTTCGATTGGATCTAGACCGGTTATGCCAAGTGAGTAAGCAACTAGTGATCCCGCCGCAGATCCACGACCTGGGCCAACTCTAATTCCAACTTTCTTGGCATAACTAACCAAGTCTGCAACGACGAGGAAGTAGCCAGGAAATCCCATCTTCTCCATCACACCGAGTTCATAGTTGAGGCGATCTATATGAGGTTGCGTAACTCTGTCACCAAAACGATTTTGTAATCCACGTTCAGATTCTTTACGTAACCAACTATCTTCGGTCTCCCCCGTTGGGACGGTGAAGGCAGGCATTAAATTTTCACCTTCACGCAATTTGACGTTACAACGCTCAGCGATAAGTAAGGTGTTATCGCACGCTTCTGGAATATCTTTAAATAGTTCACGCATTTGTGCTGGAGTTTTTAAGTAGAACTCATCGTTATCAAATTTAAATCGCTTTGGATCAGCCAGAGTTGACCCAGATTGAACACAGAGCAGCGCTGCATGCGCCGAAGCATCTTCATGTCGCGTGTAGTGCAGATCATTGGTGGCAAGCAGCGGCAGTTTTAATTCACGGCCGAGCTTTAACAAATCTTCCTTAACTCGCGTTTCAACATCAATTCCGTGGTCCATTAACTCTAAGAAGAAATTATTGGCGCCAAAAATATCTCGATAATCACTAGCCGCACGCATTGCTTCTTTGTAGTTACCCATACGCAAGCGAGTCTGAATTTCGCCACCCGGACATCCTGTAGTTGCAATCAGCCCATCTGCATACTTCGACAACAGTTCGCGATCCATGCGTGGTTTGTAGTAATAGCCTTCAAGGGATGCCAAAGAGGACAGGCGAAATAGATTAGCTAAGCCGTGGTTATTCTCGGCCAAAATAGTCATATGTGTATATGCCCCGCCACCAGAGACATCATCATCTCCGCCATCTGCCCATTGCACACGTTTTTTATCATGGCGTGATTCAGGTGCAACATATGCTTCGATGCCGATGATTGGTTTAACTCCGGCCTTGGTGGCTTGCTTATAAAAATCAAAGGCACCAAAAACATTTCCGTGATCTGTCATTGCAATCGCGGGCATTTCCAGGCGGGCAACTTCATCTACTAAATCGCCAACACGAGCCGCTCCATCGAGCATTGAGTATTCGGTGTGAACGTGCAGGTGTACGAAAGAGTCGCGTTTATTCGCAGCAGGTCTTGGGTTTTCAGTCGTCACAGTTGCACAAGGTTAGTGGTTAAGGCAGAACGGCTTCGGATAGCAACGCCAGACAAGCCTGAAGGTCAGGTGCATAGGCAGCCTTTAAAACAAGTGGTTGCTTGGTAACAGGATGATCAAAGCGCAGTTCGAGAGCGTGAAGCCAAGGCCGTGACATACCTAAGGATTTGCCGAGCACGGGATCTGCGCCATAAGTCGTGTCGCCAACTAGTGGGTGATTAAGGGCTGAGAAGTGAACTCGAATTTGGTGCGTGCGCCCGGTTTCTAACTCAATTTTTACCAGCGAGACTGAACGGTAGAACTCGATTACTTCATAGTGCGTAATGCTCTCTTTACCAGTTGCAACAACTGCAAAGCGATGATCTTCCTTTGGATGGCGATCAATGGGCGCATCAATTGTTCCTGTTACTGGATCCATATGTCCTTGCACAAGTGCGTGATAAGTTTTTTCAACTTCGTGATTGCGAAAGGCATCTTTTAGCTTTGTGTAAGCGCGGTCAGTCTTGGCAACGATCATCAAACCACTGGTACCAACATCTAGGCGGTGAACGATGCCGGCTCTCTCAGCCGGACCTGATGTAGAGATTGTGTATCCGGCTGCAGTAAGTGCGCCAACAACTGTTGGACCCATCCAACCCGGACTGGGGTGTGCGGCGCATCCGACTGGCTTATCAATTACGACAATATCTTCGTCATCATAAACAACGGTTAATCCAGCAAGCGGCGTAAGCGGAATCGGATCTTGATTTAGCGGTTCCGGCATTAGAACATCAATAATTTGCCCATCTGTAACGCGTTCAGATTTTGTCATCACGCGACCACCAGTAGTGATGTCACCGTCCTCAAGTAACCGAACGATTGCGGTGCGAGATAGTCCAAGAACTCGCGTTAACGCGCTGTCGATTCGCTCGCCCGCAACGCCTTCCGGAACACTTAACGTACGCGCTTCGCGTGACATTTAAGCCCCCATCGGTGAAATGTTTCGGATCGAAAGAACTATTGCGATACCTGCTGCAACCACAATAGCGCTATCTGCCAAGTTAAATACTGGCCAATGCGTCAGCTCAATCCAGTCGATCACATGCCCCGTGAAATACCCAGGGCTGCGAAATATGCGATCTGTGAGATTGCCGAGTACTCCACCAAGGGCCAGGCCTAAAACTATTGACCAGCCGCTAGATGTGATGCGCGGTGCGAAATATGCAATTGCTCCCACAACGAATATTGCGAAGATGGTAAAAATAATCGTTGCACCTTGCGCCAGACTAAATGCCGCGCCCGAATTTCGGATAAGAGTTAATTGTAGAAAATCACCAATTATTTTGGTGGGGTTACTTGCACTTAGATTGTTAATTGCCCAAACTTTTGTTGCAAAATCAAAGAGCCAGACGGCCCAAGCGATCGTGTAGAGCCTTTTCCAGAGTTTGGAACTGGGGCGCACCTTAGCGCCGCTCTTCCTTCTGCTTGCAGATCATGCAGAGAGTTGCGCGAGGAAAGACTTGAAGTCGCGCCTTGCCAATTGCGTGGCCGCACTCTTCACAATTTCCATAAGTTTTATTATCAATTCGATCAAGTGCACGCTCGGTCTGCAAGACCATATCTCGCGCGTTGATAACCAAGGACATCTCATGTTCGCGTTCGAATGTCTTGGTGCCAGAATCGGCCTGATCATCTCCGGCGCCTTCACCAGATTCAGTAATTAACTCATTCATTTCGGCTTCTACATGCGCGAGCTCTATGCGAAGGCGCGCTAAATCTTTAGAAATTTCGGTACGAATTGCTTTTAATTCCGCTCCAGACCATGGCGCTTCACCATCACTTGCGGTAACGGGGGTTGGCGCTGCCTTAATCGGCTTAAGCGGTGCAACTTTCTTGCCGCTCTTTACTGGGCGCGGAGGTGGGGGCATTACTAGGCGACGCTCTTCAATCACAGGGGTAGAAACTGGTGCAACAACCGTTGCAACGCTAACTGTCTGCGATTTCTCATCAACGGTAAGAGTGGTCTTGCCAACTTTGGAAGGGAACGGGCGACCTGGCGCTTTCTTAGCGGGCGCTTTCTTAGCGGGCGCTTTCTTGGCAGCAGATTTCTTTGCCGGCGCTTTTTTAGCCGGAGCCTTCTTCGCTACCTTTTTAGCGGGCGCTTTCTTAGCCACCTTTTTTGCAGGGGCTTTTTTAGCTACCTTCTTGGCTGGGGCTTTCTTTTTTGCTGGCACGCCGCGCACCTTATGCTCTTTTTGGCGCACCTCCAACTTTGCCACTCAGAGTCCGCGTGAATTCTTGCCTTTTAATTGAAGCGATCACATTAATTAGAGTGATCATCTAATTCAGGGTGAGGGATTAGACTCTCCCTCTCATGACTATGCGTCCAATTTCTGCTCAAATCGACCTTCCTGCGATGGAACGTTCGATATTGGATTTCTGGCGCACACATTCAATTTTCGAGGCAAGTACTGCGGCGCGAGTTGGCGCCCAGCCTTGGACTTTCTATGAAGGTCCGCCGACTGCCAACGGTATGCCGGGCACCCACCATATTGAAGCGCGGGTCTTTAAAGATGTTTTTCCGCGTTATCAAACAATGAAGGGCAAACATGTAACCCGCAAAGCAGGTTGGGATTGCCACGGTTTGCCAGTTGAAATTGCTGTTGAAAAAGAGTTGGGGTTTTCTGGAAAGGGCGATATTGAAAAATATGGAATCGCCGCCTTCAACGAAATGTGTCGCGAATCTGTAACTCGCCACGTTGGCGCTTTCACAACCATGACTAACCGAATGGGTTTCTGGGTTGATTTTGATCAGGCCTATTGGACCATGGCTCCAGAATATGTAGAAAGCGTTTGGTGGAGTCTTAAAGAGATCTGGAAGAAAGGTCTCTTGGTTCAAGATCATCGCGTTGCTCCTTATTGTCCGCGTTGCGGAACTGGGCTTTCTGATCATGAATTGGCGCAAGGCTATGAGAGTGTTACGGATCCTTCAGTTTATGTGCGCTTTCCCATCACATCTGGTGAACTTTTCGATCTAGGCGCAGCGCTCTTGGTTTGGACAACTACTCCTTGGACACTCGTTTCAAATACTGCAATCGCAGTGCATCCCGATGTTGATTATGTTGTAGTTGAAGTAATTGTTGAGGAGAGTCGAGAAGTACTAGTCGTTGCCGAACCACTTATCTCGGCGCTAACTGGCGAAGTTAAAGTTCTTAAGACGGTTAAAGGTAAAGATCTAGAACACACCAAATATCAGCGTCCTCTTGATCTAGTTGATATTCCTGACTCACATTTTGTAGTTCTCGCAACCTATGTCACAACCGAAGATGGAACAGGGCTGGTTCACCAGTCCCCCGCCTTTGGCGCCGATGACTTAGCGGTTTGTCGTGGTTATGGATTGCCGGTGGTAAATCCAATCGCACCCGATGGAACATTCTTAAGCGATGTTCCACTAGTTGGTGGAATTTTCTTTAAAGATGCCGACAAAATTTTGGTGAAGGAACTTAAATCCCGAGGTGTCTTATATAAGCACCAACCATTTGAGCACCCGTATCCGCATTGCTGGCGCTGCCACACACCGCTGATTTATTACGCGCAACCTTCTTGGTATATCCGAACAACATCAATTAAAGATGCGTTGATCCGCGAAAATAATGCGACCAACTGGCATCCTGAAACGATTAAGACTGGTCGTTATGGCGACTGGCTAAATAACAATATTGACTGGGCGCTATCTCGAAATCGTTATTGGGGTACTCCTCTTCCAATTTGGCGTTGTGAAGAAAAGCACGAAATCTGCGTTGATTCACTCGCTGAACTTGGCGCACTTGCCGGTCAGGAACTATCTAACTTAGATCCACACCGTCCTTTTGTAGACGACATTAACTTCCCTTGCGCTAGCTGTGGCAAAACTATGACGCGCGTTCCTGAAGTTATCGATTGTTGGTATGACTCTGGCGCAATGCCATTTGCACAATGGGGTTATCCGCATAAGCCTGGATCAGT
>Ga0209107_10000282_pt1 | contig 31040 bp, 22 predicted proteins | sample LakErihyJuly2011_2_FD_187460 | JGI IMG/M metagenome (GOLD analysis project Ga0209107, IMG submission 187460) | Freshwater microbial communities from dead zone in Lake Erie, Canada - CCB hypolimnion July 2011 (SPAdes) (version 2) | ecosystem: Environmental > Aquatic > Freshwater > Lentic >...
AACACCGCCATGCTTGCCCAGGACGTCCACCGCAGCCCCACCGCCTGGGGCCTGAGCCCCTGCGCCAAGCTGCCAGGGTGGGCCCGCCCCAGCTTCAGCGAACGCCAGATCGAAGAACTGGAGCGCCTGCAGGGCTACTTGTCCGAGGCCGAAGACGAGGACATCGACAACGTGCTGCTGCTGCGCGACGACTTCCTGCGCGGCATCGGCATGAGCGACCACGACATGTACCGCGCCGTGCGCCAGCCCGAGCACGGCACGGCGCCACGCCGGGGCGGCCGCCTGGCCAGCTGAGGGCCAGACAGGCGGTGACAGGGCGCGGGGCTAAACTGCCCCGCCATGAAGGTTTCGCAACGCGCCCAGTCCATCACCCCCTTCCTGGCCATGGAGTTCGGCAAACGCGCCGCCGAGCTCGAAGCCGCCGGTCACCGGGTGATCCGCTTCAACATCGGTGAGCCCGACTTCGGCGCACCGCCGGCCGTGCGCGCCGAACTGCAGCGCATCGCCGCCGACACGGCCTTGCCGTACACCGGCGCCCTCGGCCTGCCCGCCCTGCGCGAGGCCATCGCCGGCTTCTACCAACAGGCGCATGGCGTGCACGTGGCGCCCGAGCGCGTGGTCGTGACGGCAGGCGCCTCGGCCGCGCTGCTGCTGCTCACCGCCGCGCTGGTGGACCCGGGCGACGAGGTGTTGGTGGGCGACCCCTCTTACCCCTGCAACCGCCAGTTCCTCAGCGGCTTTGGCGCCGACGTGCGCCTGGTGCCGACCGACGCGGCCTCGCGCTTCCAGCTCGACCTGGCCGCGGTGCAGCGCCACTGGTCGCCACGCACCCAGGGCCTGATGATCGCCACGCCCTCCAACCCCACCGGCACCTCGGTGCCTGCCGCCGAGCTGGCCGCCATCTGCGACTGGGCCCGTGCGCACGGTGCCTGGCGCATCATCGACGAGATCTACCTCAACCTCAGCGACGCCGATGCCAGCGGGCAAGCCGCGCAAACGGTGCTCGCGGCCGACCCCGGCGCCTGCGTCATCAACAGCTTCTCCAAGTACTTCGGCATGACCGGCTGGCGCCTGGGCTGGGCCGTGGTGCCCGAAGCGCTCGTGCCCGCGCTGGAGCGCCTGGCGCAGAACTACTACATCTGCGCGCCCACCCCGGCACAGCTGGCCGCGCTGGCCTGCTTCACGCCCGCGTCCATCGCCGTGTGCGAGGCCCGCAAGCAAGAGTTCAGCGAACGCCGCGCCCTGGTGCTGCAGGGCCTGCAAGACATCGGCCTGCCCGTGCCGGTGAAGCCTGACGGCGCCTTCTACGCCTACATCGACGTCAGCGGCACGGGCCTGGACGCCATGGCATTTTGCGAACGCGCGCTGCAGGAAGCCCATGTGGCGCTGACCCCAGGCCAGGACTTCGGCACGTGCAGCGGGGCCACGCACGTGCGCCTGTCGTACGCCGCCTCGCGCGAAGACCTGCAGGAAGGCCTGGCCCGGCTGGGCCGCTTCGTCAGCGGACTGAACGCACGCAAGGGGCTGAACCATGGTTGAACAACGCACACCCCTGACCCGCCGCGTGAAACAGGCCTTGCAACTCTGGCTGCTGTCGGTGCGCGACATGCTGGCCTCGGCCGGCCCCGTGCTGCTGCTGGCCGTTGGCCTGCTGGTTGGCGCCTACTGGTGGCTGGACCCGCAACCTCCGCGCACCGTCGTCCTCGCCACCGGGCCCGCGGGCAGCGCCTACGCCGACTTCGGGCAGCGCTACGCCCAGGCCCTGGCGCGCGAGGGCATCCGCGTCGAGCTGCTGCCCACCGCAGGCCCCGCCAGCAGCCTGCAGGCCCTGCGCGATGGCGATGCCGATGTGGCCTTCGTGCGCGGCGGCAGCGACGACACCGCCGAAGACGCGCGCGAAGCGGCCAACGAGGGCATCCTGTCCCTCGGTGCCCTGTTCTACGAACCGCTGTGGCTGTTCTACCGGCCTGCGGCCTTGTCAGGGTCCGCCCCCAAAAAAACCATGGCGCCCCGCATCACCCGCCTGACCTCGCTGAGCCAGCTGCGCGGCCTGCGCGTCAACGTCGACCAGGCCGGCAGCGGCGTGCCCGACCTGGTGCGCCGCCTGCTGCAGGCCAACGGGCTGGCGGCCGACGCCATCGTCACCAGCAACATGGCGCCGGAAGCCGCGGCACAAGCCCTGCAAGCCGGCCAGATCGACGCCCTGGTGCTGGTCACGGCACCCGAATCGCCCGTGGTGCAGGGCCTCTTGCAGCAAGCCGACATCGCCCTGGCCGACCTGCCCCAAGCCGACGCCCTGGCCCGGCGCTTCCCCTTCCTGCAAACGGTCACGCTGCCGCGCGGCATGGTGGACCTGGCCCGCGACCTGCCGCCCGAGAACATCGGCCTGCTGGCCGCCACCACCGCCTTGCTCACCCACGAAGACACCCACCCCGCGCTGCGCCAGCTGTTCGCGCAAACGGCCCAGCAGCTGCACGGCGGCGCGGGCTGGTTCAACGGCGTGCGCGACTTCCCCAACACCCGCACCAGCGAACTGCCGGTCAGCCCCGAAGGCGACCGCGCCATCAACGGCCGCCCACCCTTCTGGCAACGCTTCCTGCCCTTCTGGGCGAGCAACCTGCTGGAACGCATGTGGCTGGTCATCGGCGGCTTGATCGTGCTGCTGCTGCCCTTGTCACGGGTGGTCCCACCGCTCTACACCTACCGCGTGCGCCAGCGCGTGTTCCGCTGGTACGCCCGGCTGCGCCAGGTGGAAGCGCGCATGGACGAAGGCGAGGGCGACACCCAGGCCCTGCTCGATGAACTCGACGAGCTCGACCGCGTGGCCAGCCAGATCGCCGTGCCGCTGGCGCACGCCGAAGAGCTGTACGCCTTGAAGAACAACATCGACAGCACGCGCAGACGGTTGCTCGGCCGCCCGCACTGAGCCTCCTCCGTGCTTCTTTCACGCCAGCGCCCAGACATGTCGTCCAGGCGCCCCCGCCGCACGCTGGCCGGTGGTCCAATCCTCAAGCTTTTGGGGGTCATGCCGACAATCCAGCACGTGAAACGGCACACGTGACACGCCTGCGTGCGTCCGCGCCGCCGGCCGTTTTCGTGGCAACGTGAAGGAATTGGAATGGGCAAATTGTCGGTCAGGGCCAAATTGTCGGTCTCTCTCGGGATCATGGTCTTCCTCATGGCCGTGATGGCCGTGTCATCCCTGTTGGCGCTGGACGACGCCAACGAGCGTCTGGAGTATTACGTCAGAGGGGTGAACGCCCGCGCGACGCTGGCCATCGACGTCCGCAGTGCCGTCAACCAGCGCGCCATCGCCGCGCGCAACCTGGTGCTGGTCACGCAGCCCGACGACCTGGCGCAGGAAAAAGCCGCGGTCCTCCAGGCCCAGGCCGACGTGGCCGCCAAGCTGGCACAGCTGCAAAAAGCAGTGGCCGAAGCCCAACTGCCACAGGCCGTGCGCGACAAGGTCACGGCCATCGCCGACATCGAATCCAGGTACGGCCCCGTGGCCACGCGCATCGTGACGCTGGCGTTGGCCGGCGAGCACGAGCAGGCGGTCGCCAGCATGAACACGGACTGCCGCCCGCTGCTCAAAGCCCTGCTGGGCGCGGTCAATGCCTACGTTGATCTCTCCCACGAACGTGCCCGCGAGCTGATCACCGCGGCCGAAGACGAGTACGCCCGCCAACGCACCATCCTGCTGGTGCTGTGCCTGTTCGCCCTCGTGACCGCGTCCGGGTTGGGCTGGTCGCTGGTGCGCTCCCTGTGGCAGGCACTGGGCTCCGAGCCCACCGATCTCAACGAGGCGGCGCTGCGCGTGGCCAATGGCGACCTCGGCCCCATCGCCCACGCCGACAAGGCGCCGGCAAACAGCGTGCTGGCGGCACTCGGCATGATGCAGCGCAGCCTGGCCCAGATCGTCGGCCAAGTGCGCAACAGCAGCGACTCCATCGCCACGGGCTCTACCCAGATCGCCTCCGGCAGCACGCACCTGAGCCAACGCACCGAGGAACAGGCATCGAGCCTGGTGCAGGCTTCGGCCTCGATGACCGAGATCCGCACCACGGTCGAGCGCAACGCCGATACCGCCCGAGAAGCCAAAGACAAGGCCGCGCAGGCCAGCCAGGCTGCTCACGCCGGCGGCACGGTCATGCGCGAGGTCATCACCACCATGCAAGACATCACCACCAGCTCGCGCAAGGTGGCCGACATCATCAGCGTGATCGATGGCATCGCCTTCCAGACCAACATCCTGGCGCTGAACGCGGCCGTGGAGGCGGCGCGCGCCGGTGAGCAAGGCCGCGGTTTCGCCATCGTCGCCGGCGAGGTGCGCACCCTGGCCCAGCGCAGCGCGGGTGCTGCCAAAGAAATCCGCAGCCTCATCAGCGCCAGCGTGGAGCGCGTCGAAAGCGGCTCGCGTCTGGTGGAGCAGGCCGGTACCTCCATCGACGGCATCGTGCAGCAGGTGGGCCAAGTGGCGGAACTGATCGCAGACATCAGCACCTCCGCGGTGGACCAGACCACCACCATCGGTCAGATGGCCTCCGCCGTCTCGCAGCTCGACCAGGTGACGCAGCAGAACGCCGCCTTGGTGGAAGAAAGCGCCACCGCCGCGGAAAGCCTGCAGTTCCAGGCCACGGCGCTCACCCAGATGGTTGGACAGTTCAAGCTGCGCGAGTGGGCCACCTGACGCATCGCAAAACTTTGCCTTGCCGGCCCTGCCAACGCGGCGCGCGATCACTACCATCTGAACGTCGGCCCACACCGACGCGAAGGAGTGATGCCATGCGATGCCGTTCGACCCTCTTGTGTGCCGTGCTCGGGGCCCTGGCCCTGGCACACGCGCCTGCACATGCTGACCCTCGCCATGGCGACCACCGCCGCGGCGGCGACCCCTGGCGCTTCGACCCACGCTACAGCCACAACCACTACTACCCCTCGGTGGGCTACGTGGCCTACGGCCTGCCTGGTGGCAGCCTGAGCATCGCATTCGGCACCGGCCACCTGTTCTTCAACAGCGGGGTGTGGTTCCGCCCCTATGCCGACCGCTACGTGGTGATCGCGCCACCCGTGGGCGTTCTGGTGCCGGTGCTGCCACCCGATTGCGTGACGGTCTGGGTCGGCAACACGATGTACTACTACCTCAACGGTGCCTACTACCTGCCCGCACCGGGCCGAGGCTTCGCCGTGGTGGCGCCACCGCCCAGCGTCGAAACCGCGCAGGCCGCCGTGCCAGCACCGATCAAGCCCCCGCCCACGCCCGTCATCTACCCGCGCAACGGACAGTCACCCGCGCAAACCGAGGGCGACCGCCAGGAGTGCAACCGCTGGGCCACCACGCAACAAGCCGCCTTGCTGGACGCCGATGTGTTCCAGCGGGCCGTGGCGGCCTGCATGGATGGGCGGGGGTACACGGTGCGCTGACGCCCAGGTGCAAGGCACATGGACACGCACTCTGTCACGGCGCGTAGAACTGGGCGGGACTTTCACTTGTTCGTCCGCTTGACCTGTTTCTCGACCGCCTCCAACTGTAGGGAGTCTCATAAAGAGAGAAATCGCTCCCTTGTGAATCAAGGGCTTGCGGGATGGCGGGAGCCATCAGCTGAGAAAGCAGCACCCATAAGATGCGAAATCCCCGCCGGCCAGGAGAGCGCCTTGCGCGCTGCTACGAGGCGTAGCGATACGCGATGAGCATGCCTTCTCGGAGCAACTCAACAGGGCCCACAGTGTCCTTTACAGCGCGAAACGGGCGCCATTCTCAGGAGGTTTTTTGAGCCATGCACTGTGAAGTTTGATGACGCGCCCTCAACTGCGAACGAACGCAAGCAGCAACTGATAGTCGCCTTGGTCTGCTGCGCGCAGAGCCGCCAGGTACCGAGCCCGAACTTCGTTGGCGGCGACCAGATTGCCCCCGCGTCCCCATGTGAACGCTGGCTGGCCAAGGCTGCGCAGCAACGCATCGGCCATCATGCGTGAATGCCAGCCATTGCCATTGGGGAAGGGATGAATCCAGACCAGGTCGCGGTGAAAACGTGCCGCGATTTCGTCGGGAGGGAACGTGCCGTTGTCGACCCACCATTGGGTGTTGTCGAACAAGTCCTTGAGCCGTACAGCGATTTGAGTCCAATCGCAGCCGATGTTCTTGTCCGACTTTCGAAATGTGCCCGCCCATGCCCAGGTCTTGCCGAGCATTTGATTGTGCAGATCTCGGCAGAACCCTTCGCTCAGTACCTTCGGATCGCGCGTGCGCTTCAGCCATCGCACGGCACGAAGGATGTTTTCCTGCTCCCAGTCGTTCAGTTCGCCTTGCGTGGCCAAGTGTTCGGGGATGAGCCCAGCCCTTTCGTCAGGGTCCAGCGGGGTCTGGCCGTCGTGCTCCTCGAGGGCTATCGCCATAGGTTCGACCAGCGGCCGCGCAACAGTTCGTCAGTGCGGCGCTCAACCTGCTTGCGCAGCTGTTCGGCGCCCGGTCGCTGCTCTTCCAAGCTCATGGTGTGGGCCACGCCTGCGACCTCTTCCATGGCGATGGCGCGGGCGCGTTCCTGAACCACGTCCGTGAGCGGGCGCCTAGGAACCAAGGCGTAGACCAGCTCGCAGTCCAGCCCATCCAGACCGTCCGACTCCGTCTCCCAAGTGCGCGTGTAATCCGCGAACTTGGCTTCGATGCAGGTCAGCAGTTTGGCGGCTTCGCTCTCCATGGTGCCGATATCTCTGCCAATCTCACGGTCCACGAACCGAACGTCATCTGACATTGACTCGATGGTCGGCTTGCGCCCAGCTCCATCAAGCTTCTGCAAGAACGTGTCTCGCTGCAAGGGTGAGCAATGCGGCGTGCGAGTCGAAGATGGTTGACTTGCCCGATCCGGACGGGCCTATGAACAGCATTCCCTTCTCGGAGACGTCCAGCTTGAGCAACCCATGGAACGTGCCCCAGTTGTAGCTCTGGACTCTAACCAGCCGGAACTGCTCCTCACGCTCTCGCTCGAGCCGCACGTCTCCCGCGCCATCTGGCGGCATCGGCAACGGGTTGATGTCAGGGCTCTGCGTGGCTTGGGCAGTTATCGTCACGGTCACTCCTCGTTGTCTTCGTCGGTCTCACGCTCGCCTTCGGCGATGTCGCTGGCGATGGCTTGGTCCATGCTCAGCCCGCTGGCGCCACCGGGTGGTCGTGCAAGCTGGAGAGCCTGTGGGCCAGCCACGCGATCGAATTGGACTTGCCCGACCCCGCCGAGTGCTGCACCAGGTAGTTGTGGCCCGAGCCATGCACCTGCGCATGGGTCGTCAACTTGCGCACCGCCTGCAACTGGTGGTAGCGCGGAAAGATCATGGTCTCTTTGCGATGCCGCTTGATGCCCTGGTCGGTGACCACCGTGCGTTCTTCGATCTGCAGGTGAAGAAAGCGCGCCACCACGTCCATCAGGCTGTCCCGCGCCAAGACCTCACGCCAGAGGTATTGGGTGCGCACATCCCCATCCACAGGTGGGTTGCCTGCGCCGTGATCGTGCCCTCGGTTGAAGGGCAAGAAATGGGTGTCCTTGCCTTCTAGCCGGGTGGTCATGAACACCAACTCGGTGTCTACTGCAAAGTGCACCAGGCAGCGTTGCTTGAACGTGAACAGCAACTCTTTGGGGTCACGCTCATGGCGGTACTGGTGCTTGGCGTTCTCCACAGTCCAGCGCGTGGCGGACATGGGGTTCTTCAATTCCAGGGTGGCCACTGGCAAACCATTGATCACCAACACCATGTCTGGTTTGGCACCGCTTTGTGTGACCACCTGGCGTGCCACCCCCAAACGGTTGTCGGCATACAGCGCCGTCAATTCGGGTGCCAAGGTGGAGTTCGGCGCAAAGTAGGCCAGGCGCACCGTTTTGCCAAAACACTTGAAGCCTTCGCGCAGGATGGCCAACAAGCCCTTGGTTTCCAGCTCTTTGCACAGGTTGTCGATGAGGACTTGCGGGGCCTTGTCCTTGTTGAGTGCAACCAGACGCTCCCAGAATTTCCCTTGTGTTTTCTGGACAAAAGCCAGCACCTCCTGGGGGAAGAGGGCTCGCTGGCTGTCGTAGGTGGCCGCATCGAGCGGCACGTAGCCATCCTCGGTCAGCAAAACCTGTTCAATGTCGTTTTCGAAGTCGATCTCGCGGTGCATGTGCCTCTTCCCTGCCGTGCTGGGGTGTTCACTGTTTTCACCGTTTCCGCAGTCGCCCCCCGTTTCTCCCCATTCTTCCCCCAATTCCCCCGTTTCCCTCCGTTTCTCCCACCGTTCCCACCATTTCAGGCCGAGAGCCCTTCAGGCGGGTGGTGCAGAAGGCACAGTGCCTGGCAAGTGGTAGGTCGAACCACGGCCGGCCCCCACCAGAACCAAGGTGCCCTGCGCCTTCAGGCGCTTGAGCAACTCCTTGGCTTGCTCGTTCGTCAAACGGCACAGCTCCATGACCTCCGCACGCTTGATCTGACCATGCTGGCTCACGTAGTTCAGCACCATCTGCTCGTGCTGGATGGCCGAGAAACCCGCCTGGCGGGTGTAGGCCGCCTTCTTGCCTGCTGCCTGGTACATCGACGCCGACAAGGTGTAGCTGCGGCCCCGGTTCTGGCCATGGGCTTCCACCAGCCCCGCCTCGGTCAAGGCTTCCAGCGTGCGCTTGGCGCTGGCCACATCCCGCTGGATGCGGTGTGCCAGCTCTTCGACATTGAGCCGCTTCAACTCGCGCAGCGCCGCCAGGGCAATGAGGCTGTCCACTGGCAGTTCGCGCTGACGGCGGTTCTCTTCCTCGACCACCAACTTGAGAAAACCCATGTCCACCTTGTCGGTGGGCAAGCGCAACACCACGGCCGTGGCGTCGGTTCGGGCGTAATCGGGAGATGAGCGGCCAAAGCGCAAGACCCCGCGAAAGATCTTGTCCACGCCCCGGCCTGAGCGCTCCACCAAACCAATGCGCTTGAGGGCATCGGCCAAGGCAGGGTTGCGCGGGCGGGGTTCGGTTGTGAGCAGGTTGGCCAGGGTCACGCCATCGACCAGGCCGCCCGGGTTGCTGATCACCAGGGCTTCGTCTTCCAGGCGCACATGCACGGCACCCAGGCGGTGGTAATCACGGTGGATCAAGGCATTGGCGATGGCCTCACGGAAGGCGCTGGGGTCGACCTTGGGCACAGGCACGCGGAACAGGCCCACCTGCAGCTCCTCTTCCGGGTTGTAAGGGCGGAAATTGGTTTCCAGCCAATCCAGGGCCTTGAGCAAAGGGAAGCGGCGAAACTCGTTGAAGCGCACGGCCTCTTGCGAGAGCACCTGAAAAGCCAGCTCGTGGGTAGGCACCCACTGGCGCAAAGCCGTTTCACGGCCGATGAGCAAGAGGCCCGTGAGCGTGGGCACGCGGCTGCCGTCGTCCAAGCGCGTGCTCAGGCCCAGCGCGCCATCCAGGGCTTCGTCGTCCAGCTCCAGCAAGACACGGTCGCCTCCATAGAGCTGAATGGCCTGGCGCAGGCGCTCGCGCTCCAGCGGGTCGAAATCAGCCAGGCTGGCACCCGCCACCGGCTGGGCCGACACATCGGCAAGGCCGAAGGTGGCCGCGCGGCTGAGGCGGTCGTGCGGCAACATGGGCGTGCACTCTGGCGTGCCATCGTGCTTGAGCCTGCGGCGCAAGTACACACCGGAGGTGGTGGCCACTTCGCTGCGGGCCTTGGGCACGGCAATGCGGGCCACCGTGTGGCCCCGCACCACCAGGGCCGTGACCACCACATGCACCGATGGCGAGGTGCGCGCGGCCACCAGGCCTGCCAGGCCGTCCAACCCCAAGTGGGCTTCGTGCAAGCCCGTGGGCTGCCCGTCGTCTTCCACCCCCAACCACAACTCTCCCCCTTGCGCATTGGCCATGCAGACGATGGCCTCGATCAGCTCGTGATCGGGCAGGCGCTTGCGGTCGCTTTTGAATTCGACCGTCAGTGACTCCCCAGCCGGCAAGGGGTGAGACTCAGGCATGGGCAGGCTCGGGGATGGGGACGTGGCGCACGTCGATCTGGCCGGTGATGGCGTGGGTGATGAGGGAGGAGCGGTATTCCAACAATCGCTCAATCGCCCTCTCAACTTTGCCACCCAATTGATTGATTCGACCAAGGGTGTTGTCAATGGCTTCGGCAATGTCTTTTTGCTCTTCCACCGGTGGCAAGGGGATCTTCAAGTTGGCAATTTGGTCGCACGTGATCGCACCCTTGGTACTGCCACCACCATCGCTTTCATTGCGAAGATATGCATAGGCGCGGTCAAACACACGACGCAGATACCGCACGTCGAGCCTCACGTCGTTAGGCTTTGCATAAGCAAGATGCTGGTTGATGGTTGCCTCCATCATCAAGGTCGTGGCCATGCCACGTGTCTTGCCTTCACCTGTGATACCCACCAGCACTGCAGGTGGGACCACGATGGGCAAGTGGCACTCCTTCAACGCCAGCTGGGTCACAAACTGATCGGCCATGTTGACACACTCTTGATTGACCACCGAGCTGTTCAGCCACGGGTAACCATCGTCAGTCCAATAGTCGATGTTGTCTCTGCTTGGCGTCGATCCGTTACCGACCTCGCACAAATACTTGAGAGGCATGATTTGCCAATGCGCGGGAATGTCGCCTAGCCATGGGACCATGGATTTTCGCGTTTCAGCGGTTGGATCAAGGCCCTTGGTCACTGTGTGGCTGATCAGGGCCGCTCGTTCTTCTGCAAGCTTGTCCAGCAAGGCTTGTTTCTTCACGATCAGGGCGTCGATTTGCTTGGTCTTGTGATCGAGGAAACGGGTGATGGCTTGTTGCTCATTGACCGAGGGCAACCCAACCCTGAAGTCCTTGATGAAGGTCTCTGGGACCCGCTTTTGCCCGAACAGGGCCAGGTTGGCCTGGGGGTTCTGCTTCTTGATGAACTCTTCAGACACCGACAGCATGCCGCCCGTACCTGCTGTGGGGTCGTAAATGCTTTTGTAGATGCCAGGCTTGAAGACATCTTCCTCGCCTGTGAAGACCAGGTTCACCATCAAGCGGATGACCTCGCGCGGGGTGAAGTGATCCCCGGCTTCTTCATTGGCCTGCTCGTTGAACTTGCGCACCAGTTCTTCGAACAGGTAGCCCATCTGCAGGTTGCTGATGCGGGCAGGGGAGAGGTCAACCGCCGTTGACTGGAACTCTTGCAGGATCAGGTACAGGCGGTTGGCTTCGTCCAGCTTGGCGATCTCGGCCTCGAACTCGAACTTGTCGAAGATGTCGCGTGCCCGTGGTGAAAAACCCTGAATGTATGACGCCAGGTTGCTGGCGATGTTGGGCGCATCAGTCGACTTTGTGGTGCTCATGCGCTCAGGTTGCGGTGACAGGGAAGTGCCGTGTTTGTGGCATGCAGCGCCCAAGAATTTTTCACTAACCGTGTCAGCACTTTTTCACTAACCTGTCAGAGATTTCACTTTCTGTGTCATCCGACAACATCACACGTCGATGTTCGCCGCCCGCAACGCATTGCTCTCGATGAACTCGCGGCGCGGTTCCACCTCGTCGCCCATCAGCATCATGAAGACCTTGTCAGCCTCGATGGCGTCCTCGATCTGCACGCGCAACAGGCGGCGCACGGTCGGGTCCATCGTGGTCTCCCACAGCTGCGCGGGGTTCATCTCGCCCAAGCCCTTGTAGCGCTGGCGGCCCACGCTGTTCTCGGCTTGGGTGATGAGCCAGGCCATGGCGGCGCGGAAGTCCACCACCTTCTGTTCCTTGGCCTTTTCGCCTTCGCCACGGCGCACCAGGGCGTCCGAGGTCAGCAGGCCGTTGAAGGTCGTGCCGGCCTTGCTCAGCGCTTCGTAGTCGGCGCCGTGCACGAAGTCGGCATTGAGGATGCTGTACTTGGTGTTGCCGTGGAAGATGCGGCTGATGCGCAGGATCTGCTTGTCCGTGCGTGGGTCCAGCTCGGCCGTGACCTCGGCGTTGTGCAGTGCGGCCTTCAGCGCCGCAGCGCTGGCCTCGGCGGCTTCCTGGGTGTCGAGGTTCAGCGTCAGGCCGTTGGCAATCGCGCGCAAGGCCTCGATGTCCATCCAGTTGCCCAGACGCTCGACCACGCTGTTGGCGGTCACGTAGGCGCGGGCCAGCTCCTGCAGGGCCTCGCCGGTGATGGCGGACTTGCCTTGGCCAGGCTCGACCACAGCACCGTCCAGCGCCACCTTCATCAGGTACTCGTCCAGCGCGTGGGCGTCCTTGAGGTACTGCTCCTGCTTGCCGTGCTTGACCTTGTAGAGCGGCGGCTGGGCGATGTAGATGTGGCCGCGCTCGACCAGCTCCGGCATCTGGCGGAAGAAGAAGGTCAGCAACAGCGTGCGGATGTGGGCACCGTCCACGTCCGCGTCGGTCATGATGATGATGCGGTGGTAGCGCAGCTTGTCGGGGTTGAAGTCGTCGCCACCGGCGCCGCGGCCGATGCCCGTGCCGAGGGCCGTGATCAGCGTGAGGATTTCGTTGCTGGTCAGCAGCTTCTCGTAGCGGGCCTTCTCGACGTTCAGGATCTTGCCGCGCAGGGGCAGGATGGCCTGGAACTTCCGGTCGCGGCCCTGCTTGGCCGAGCCACCTGCGGAGTCACCCTCCACGATGTAGATTTCGCAGAGCGCCGGGTCTTTTTCCTGGCAGTCGGCCAGCTTGCCGGGCAGGCCCAGGCCGTCCAGCACGCCCTTGCGGCGCGTCATCTCGCGGGCCTTGCGGGCGGCCTCACGGGCGCGGGCGGCCTCCACGATCTTGCCGCAGATGATCTTGGCGTCGATCGGGTTCTCCAGCAACCAGTCGGTCAGCAGCCGGGAGACGATGTCTTCCACCGGCGCACGCACCTCGCTGGACACCAGCTTGTCCTTGGTCTGGCTGGAGAACTTGGGCTCCGGCACCTTCACCGACACCACACAGGCCAGGCCTTCGCGCATGTCGTCACCGGCGACTTCGACCTTGGCCTTCTTGGCCAGCTCGTTGTCTTCGATGTACTTGTTGATGACGCGGGTCATCGCGGCGCGCAGGCCGGTCAGGTGGGTGCCACCGTCCCGCTGGGGGATGTTGTTGGTGAAGCAGAGCACCGACTCGTTGTAGCTCTCGTTCCACTGCATGGCCACTTCCACGCCGACGTTGGTGCCCTGGTCGGACAGCTTGTCACCTTGCGCATGGAAGATGTTGGGGTTCAGGGTCGCCTTGCCCTTGTTGATGAACTCCACGAAGCCCTTGACGCCACCGGCGTAGGCGAAGTTGTCTTCCTTGTTGTTGCGCTCGTCGATCAGGCGGATCTTGACGCCGTTGTTCAGGAAGCTCAGCTCGCGCAGGCGCTTAGCCAGGATGTCGTAGTGGTACTCGTTGTTCTCTTTGAAGATCTCGACGTCGGGCAGGAAGTGGACTTCCGTGCCGCGCTTGTCGGTGTCCCCGGTGATGCGCATCGGGCTGGTCTCGACGCCGTCGCGGATCTCGATCACGCGGTCTTGCGGCACGCCCTGCTTGAACTCGATGAAGTGGGTCTTGCCATCGCGGCGCACCGTCAGGCGCAGCCATTTGCTCAGGCCGTTCACGCAGGACACGCCCACGCCGTGCAGGCCACCCGAGACCTTGTAGCTGTTCTGGTTGAACTTGCCACCGGCGTGCAGCTCGGTCAGGGCGATTTCCGCGGCCGAGCGCTTGGGCTCGTGCTTGTCGTCCATCTTCACGCCGGTCGGGATGCCACGGCCGTTGTCCGTCACCGAGATCGAGTTGTCGGTGTGGATGGTCACAACGATGTCGTCGCAGTGACCGGCCAGGGCCTCGTCGATGGAGTTGTCCACGACCTCGAACACGAGGTGGTGCAAGCCGGTGCCGTCCGAGGTGTCACCGATGTACATGCCCGGGCGCTTGCGCACCGCTTCCAGGCCTTCGAGGATCTGGATGCTGCCTTCGCCGTAGCCCGCCGAAATCTGAGCCTCGGTTTGCGGCACGGGAGCCTCAGGGGGCTGGTTCGGCTGCACGGGCTGTTGATCGGAGGAAGTGGCGTCGGTCATGGGTACAAGCGCTAGGTAGGGTGGGACCAGCGGTGAGGGGCCCAGAATTGAAAAAGGTCCCGGCATGCAGACCATGCGGGACCCCCATTCTAGCCCCTGTGACAAGGGGCCCATTGCGAAGCTGAAACGAAGCCGAAGCTCAGATGCGCATCGGCATCACGACGTACTTGAAGCCCTCGTACTCCGGGTTGGTGATCAGCGCCGAGCTGTTGGCGTCCTGCAGGGACACCGTCACCATGTCCTGGCCCATGTTGGCCAGCACGTCCATCAGGTAGCCCACGTTGAAGCCGATCTCGAAGCTGTCACCGCCGTAGTCGATGTCCAGCTCTTCCTTCGCCTCTTCCTGCTCGGCGTTGCTCGACGCGATGCCCAGGGTGCCTGGCGCGAAGTTCATGCGCACGCCCTTGAACTTCTCCGACGTCAGGATCGCCGCGCGCTGCAGCGAGGCCAGCAGGGTGGTGCGGCCCAAGGTGATGTGGTTTTTGTGGTTCTTGGGGATGACGCGGTTGTAGTCGGGGAACTTGCCCTCGACCAGCTTGGTCACGAATTCCAGGCCACCGAAGCTGAACTTGGCCTGGTTGCCGGCAAAGCGCATCTCGATGAGCTGCTCTTCTTCGCCGTCCTTGCCCTTGCCGTCGTCCTTGAGGAGCCGCTGGAGCTCCAGCACCGTCTTGCGCGGCAGGATGACCTCCTGCTTGGGCATTTCGACGTCCAGCGTGGCCTGCGACAGCGCCAGGCGGTGGCCGTCGGTGGCCACCAGCGTCAGGGTGTTGCCCTCGGCCACGAACAGGATGCCGTTGAGGTAGTAGCGGATGTCGTGCACGGCCATCGAGAAGTGCACCTGGCTGATGAGCAGCTTGAGCGTCTTCTGCGGGATGCTGAAGGCGGGACCGAAGTCGGCGGCTTCCTGCACCAGGGGGAAGTCTTCCGCGGGCAGGGTTTGCAGCGTGAAGCGGCTCTTGCCGCCTTGCAGCGTCAGCTTGTTCTGGTTGGCCGTGAGCGACACGGTCTGGTCGCTGGGCAGGCTTTTCAGGATGTCGCCCAGCTTCTTGGCGCCCACGGTGATGGCGTAGTTGCCTTCGTCACCGCCCAGTTGGGCCTGGGTGCGGATCTGGATTTCCAGGTCGCTGGTGATGAGTTCGAGCTCGGGACCGTTCTTGCGGATGAGCACGTTGGCCAGGATGGGCAGGGTGTGGCGTCTTTCCACAATTCCGCTCACGGACTGGAGCGCAGCAAGAATTTGTTCCTGGGCTGCTTTCAACACAATCATCTTAGTCTTTCAAATTAGTCGTTGTAGTAGAGAACGACGTTTTCTGTGAACAACGCTATTTTGTCCTGTTCCATCAAGGATTTACGCCAAGGACAAGCGTGTGGATCGTACCCGTGTTCGCGATGGGGCTCACAGACAACAACTTCTGAAAAATGCGTCTGCCTGTGGACAAGCACCTGCTTGTTCGATTGTTGTCCACAGCCTTGTCACTTGACAGCGGGCAGATCCCGGGTGCGTTTCGGGACGTTTGCGGAGGCGTTTGGTGAAAAATGGGCCCAAAAAAAGAGGCCCGAAGGCCTCTGTGCGGTGGGGTTGGCGCGTGCCAGGGTGGTGTTTCAGCCCTGGATTCAACCCTTGAGCGTCTGCTCCAGCACGTGCAGCTGCTGGTTGAGCTCGGAGTCCTTGGCGCGTTCACCGCCGATCTTGCGCACGGCGTGCAGCACCGTGGTGTGGTCGCGGCCGCCGAAGAGCTCGCCGATCTCGGGCAGGCTCTTTTGCGTCAGCTCTTTGGCCAGGTACATGGCGATCTGGCGCGGGCGGGCGATGCTGGCCGGGCGCTTCTTGGAGTACATGTCCGCGACCTTGATCTTGTAGAAGTCGGCCACGGTCTTCTGGATGTTTTCCACCGAGATCTGGCGGTTCTGGATGCTCAGCAGGTCCTTCAAGGCCTCGCGCGCCAGGGTGATGGTGATCTCTTTGTGGCTGAACTTGGCGAAGGCCAGCACCTTGCGCAGGGCCCCTTCGAGCTCGCGCACGTTGGCGCGCACGTTCTTGGCCACGAAGAAAGCCACGTCTTCGGGCATCTCGATGGCTTCCTGGGCGGCCTTCTTGATCAGGATGGCCACGCGCATTTCGAGCTCGGGCGGCTCGATGGCCACCGTCAGGCCGGCGTCGAAGCGGGAGGTCAGGCGCTCATCGATGTTGGCCAGGCCCTTGGGGTAGGTGTCCGACGTCATGATGATGTGCGCCTTCTTGGCCAGCAGGGCCTCGAACGCGTTGAAGAACTCTTCCTGGGTGCGGTCCTTGCCGGCGAAAAACTGCACATCGTCGATCAGCAGCAGATCGAGGTTGTGGTACTTGGCCTTGAGCTCGTCGAAGGTCTTGCGCTGGTAGTTCTTCACCACGTCGGAGATGAACTGCTCGGCGTGCAGGTAGAGGATGCGCGCGTCGGGCTTGTCGGCCAGCAGGGCGTTGCCCACGGCGTTCATCAAGTGGGTTTTGCCCAGGCCCACGCCGCCGTAGATGAACAGCGGGTTGTACATCTGACCGGGGGCGCCGGCGACGTGCAGGGCGGCGGTGCGGGCCATCTGGTTGGCGCGGCCGGGCACGAGGTTGTCGAAGGTCAGTGCCGGGTTCAGGCCCATGACCTGGGGTGTCTGGCGCGGAGACCGGTGGCCTTCGTACTGGCCATGGTGGCCTGGGTGAGCTTGCCCGTCGCGCGGGTCGTGGCCTGCCGGGCCACGTGGGTGGGCCTGGGCATGTTGGGATGGCAGCGCGTTGGGCGGCAGGGCGCGCACGGCCGGCATGGCGCCGGGGCGTTGTCCGGCCATGGGGGCGGCCGCGCGCGGGGCCAGTGCCAGTTCCAGCCGGATGGCGCTGCCCAAGGTCTCGGTCAGCAGCGCTTCGAGGCGGCCGCTGTACTGGGTGCGGATCCAGTCCAGCATGAAGCGGTTGGGCACGCGCACGCACACCACGGTCAGGGCGCCGTCGCGCGACACCTCGGCGGGGGGCAGAGGCCGGATCCAGGTGTTGAACTGCTGCTCTGGCAATTCGGTGGCCAGGCGGGCGCAGCAGCGCTGCCACAGGGTGTCTGGCGTGGGGGTGCCCGAGGTTGCGCCCATGTCAGGGCGGGGCAGGGGTGCCGAGGCGGTCAGTGGCAATTCGGCAGCACTCATGTTGTGGACAAGTCCTTCCTTGGGACGCGAATTCTAAGCGTGGACAAGCCACCGCGGGGCAGGTTATCCACAGAAATTTTCCCCCTGGCAGACAGGCGATTTCCGTGCCAGCAGAGGGCATGGCCAAGCCTTGGGCGATGGGGTTTTGACGTCCCGCAAACGGGTCCAACCCGCACCCAGGGGTGTGAGGGCATTGACCTGTGGGCCGAAAGCTGCTGTAATCGCGGGTTCCTCCGGCTTGTGGCTGGCGGCGCGCACGTGCGCTCCACAGTTTCGGCCAGAGTTTTGGATTTCGCATGCCGGTGACCCCGGCGCATCGCGGCTCACCACGGTTCGCTTCGAACCCCCGTTCAATGGGGTTCGGCTTGCCGCTTGTGGCCCTGAAGGACCATCATGAAACGCACTTACCAACCTTCCAAGACCCGTCGCGCCCGCACCCACGGCTTCCTCGTTCGCATGAAGACCAAGGGTGGCCGCAAGGTCATCAGCGCCCGCCGCGCCAAGGGTCGCAAGCGTCTGGGTCTGTGATCGAGGCGCCGGCACAGGCTGCCTTGCGCAGCGCCTGTGCCACGGCGCTTTGCCCGCCGCGGGGCCCCATGGGCCCTGGCTTGGCGGGCTGCAGACATGCACAAGGCCGGGTCATGCGCCCGGCTTTGTCTTGATGTGACACCTTCACTGTGCCCTCCAGCGTGCGTGCACCCAGCCTGAAATCGTCCGATTTTCAACGGGCTCTGGGAACCCGCCCGGTGGCCCGCACGGCACATTTTTTCCTGTACGCCCTGCCGCGCCTGTCGGTCAACGACCAGGTGGCCCCCCGGCGTGCTGAAAAAACGCAGACCGACCTCGGCGTTGCAGCCGTTCCTGCCGAGTTGTCAACAGGTGAGGCCCTGGTGTCCCCACCGGATGTGGATGACTTGGGCGTGGTCGGGCCTTGCCGCTTCGGCCTGGTCCTGCCCAAGAAGCAGGCACGTCGCTCGGTGACGCGTTCGCTCATCCGCCACCAGGCCCGCGAGGCCGTGCGGCGTCATGCGCCCGGCCTGGCCACGCAAGACCGTTTTGGCCCCTCGCTGGACGCCTGGGTGCTGCGTTTGCGCGCGCCTTTCGACCGCCAGCTCTTCCCCAGCGCGGCTTCGCCTGCCTTGAGCGCCGTGGTCCGCCTCGAACTCGACGAGCTCTGGGGCCGCCTGGCGCAAGATTCCGCGCGGGCTCAGGCATGATGCGCGCTGTGCTCACACACACCCTGTCCCGGCTGGCATCGGCGCTGTCGCGTTGTGTCAACGCTGGTTTGATGGCGGTGGTGCGTGGCTATCGGTTTTTCCTCAGTCCCTGGCTGGGCTCGGCCTGTCGGTTCACCCCGACGTGTTCGGCCTATGCGCTGGAGGCCTTGCAGCGGCATGGTCCGGGCGCCGGCAGCTACCTGGCGGCCCACCGCCTGTTGCGCTGCCACCCAGGCTGCGCAGGCGGGCATGACCCTGTGCCTGCACAGCTGCCAGGGCTCTTGTCCCGCTTTTCTTCTTCCAACCCTTCGTCGGATTCACCTCGCTCATGAATGATCTGCGTCGCACCCTGCTGTGGTCGGTGTTCGCCGTCTCGCTGTTGATGTTGTGGGATGGCTGGCTGCGACACACCGGTCAGCCTTCCCTGTTCGCGCCGGCCCCGGCGGCTTCCGAAGTGGCCCAGGCGGCCAGTGGTGGTGCGTCTGGTGCCTCTGGCGCCAACAGCCTGCCCCAAGCCAGTGCCACCTTGGGTGGTGTTGCGGCACCGGTGGCGGGCGCCAGTGCGCCGAACGCTGCAGAAGCAGCAACGGCGAAGGGCGAGCGCATCACCCTGCAAACCGATGTGGTCAAGGCCACCATCGACACACTGGGTGGCAACGTCGTCAAGCTGGAGCTGCTGCAGCACCGCAACCAGGACGTGACCGACCAGAACATGGTCATCCTGGACCACACGGCCACGCACACCTACGAAGCCCAGTCGGGCCTGGTGGCGCAGTCGGCGGCCGATGGCGCCCTGCCCAACCACCTGACCCTGTTCACGCCGACCACCACCGAGCGCACCCTGGCCGATGGCGCCAAGGCGCTGGTGTTCACGCTGGCGTCCCAGCCGGTCAACGGCGTCAAGCTGGTCAAGACCTACACCTTCCACCGCGGCGACTACGCCATCGACGTCAAGCAGGACGTGGTGAACGGCTCGGCCGCCACCATCAAGCCGCAGCTCTACGTGCAGCTGGAACGCGACGGCACCCCGCCGGCCGCAGCCCAAGGCCCCGCCTTCATGGGCGGCCCGCAGGCCTACACCGGCATGGCGGTCTACAACGCCAAGGGCAAGTACCAGAAGGTCGATTTCAGCCACATCGAAGAGGGCAAGGCCGAGTACGAGAAGGTCGATGACAACGGCTGGGTGGCCATGGTGCAGCACCACTTTGCCTCGGCCTGGCTGGTGGGCGATAAGCTCAGCCGCGAGTTCTACGTCAAGAAGGTCGGTACCAACCTCTACGCCACCGGCATGCTGCTGCCACTGGGCGAAGTCGCCGCAGGCCAGAGCAAGTCCCTGGAAACCCGCTTGTTCGTGGGCCCGCAGGACGAAAACCGCCTGGCCGACCTGGCCCCGGGCCTGGAGCTGGTGAAGGACTACGGCTGGACGACCATCTTGGCCAAGCCCTTGTACTGGCTGCTCAAGCACCTGCACGCCCTCATCGGCAACTGGGGCTGGGCGATCGTGGCCCTGGTGGTGCTGCTGAAGGCAGCCTTCTATTGGCTGAACGCCAGCGCCTACCGCTCGATGGCCAAGATGAAGGCCTTGAACCCGCGCATCCAGACCATGCGCGAGAACCTGAAAGACGACCCGCAGAAGATGCAGCAGGAGATGCTGAAGATCTACCGCGAGGAGAAGGTCAACCCCATCGGTGGCTGCTTGCCCATCCTGATCCAGATCCCGGTGTTCATCGCGCTGTACTCGGTGCTGTCCTCGTCGGTCGAGATCCGCAACGCACCCTGGATGCTCTGGATCACCGACCTCTCGGTGAAGGACCCGCTCTTTGTGCTGCCGGCCCTGATGACGCTGTCCAGCTTGCTGCAGACCTGGCTGAACCCGACGCCGCCGGACCCGGTCCAGGCCAAGATGATGTGGATCATGCCGCTGCTGTTCAGCGTGATGTTCTTCTTCTTCCCCGCCGGCCTGGTGCTGTACTGGTTGACCAACAACGTGCTGTCGATCGCGCAACAGTGGATGATCAACAAGCAGCTGGGCGTGACGAACTGAAGCCACAAGCTGAGGCAGGGGGCGCATTTGAACGCACCCTTGCGCGCACCCTCATGCACACACTTGTGCACCCTCGAAGGGCCCTGCGGGGCCCTTTGTCATGGGTGAGATCCAGCCTGGTGCGCGGGCTCAGGCCCGGGGCGTGCGTCGCAGCACGACCGCGGCAACCAGCAGCGGCGTGAGCAGGAGCGCCCACACCGGGGATTCCGGCGTGGTGGGCTGGCCGATCATCAGGAAGTTTTCCAGCAAGGTGAGCATGGCGGTGTCCAAGAGGCGTGCATTGTCAAATTGTGCACTGCAAAATGAATGCCATGGTGTAAACCCTGAGTGATGTGCGTGTGACGGGCCATCCGCCGAATGGTGTGTGTGGGGGCGGCGACAATCGGAACGGGTGGCCACCACGGACGGGGCCCCAAGCAGGAGCAACAAGGGCATGACGGGCATGGATCGGGACGCACCCATCGTGGCGGTGGCCACGGCCTCTGGGCGGGGCGCGGTGGGCATCGTGCGGGTGTCGGGCCGCGGCCTGCTGCCGCTGGCGCGGGCGCTGTGTGGCCGCCAGCTGGTGCCGCGCATGGCCACCTATGGCCCCTTCCGCGATGCCCGTGGCGAGCCGCTCGACCAGGGCCTGGCGCTCTACTTCCCCGGGCCGCACAGCTACACCGGCGAAGACGTGCTGGAGCTGCAGGGCCATGGCGGCCCGGTGGTGATGCAGCTGCTGTTGGCGCGCTGCCTGGAGGCCGCGGCCGAGGTCGATGCCGCCACGGGACGCGCCTGCCTGCCCGGTTTGCGCCTGGCCGAGCCCGGTGAGTTCACCCAGCGGGCCTTCCTCAACGACAAGATCGACCTGGCCCAGGCCGAGGCCATCGCCGACCTGATCGACGCCAGCACCGAGGCGGCGGCCCGCTCGGCCACGCGCTCGCTGGGCGGGGCGTTTTCGCGGGAAATCGACGCACTGCGCGAGCAGATCGTGCAGTTGCGCATGCTGGTCGAGGCCACGCTGGACTTCCCCGAAGAAGAAATCGACTTCCTGGAGAAGGCCAACGCCCGCGGCCGCCTCGACCGTTTGCAGGCCACGCTGGACGGCGTGCTGGGCCAGGCCCGCCAGGGCGCCTTGCTGCGCGAGGGCCTGCAGGTGGTGCTGGCCGGCCAGCCCAACGCGGGCAAGAGCTCGCTGCTGAACGCGCTGGCCGGGGCCGAGCTGGCCATCGTCACGCCGATCGCGGGCACCACGCGCGACAAGGTCAGCGAAACGGTCCAGATCGAGGGCGTGCCCCTGCACATCATCGACACCGCGGGCTTGCGCGCCGACCATGAGGCCTCGGACGAGGTCGAGCGCATCGGCATGGCGCGCAGCTGGCAGGCGATCGCCGATGCCGATGCGGTGCTTTTCCTGCACGACCTCACGCGCGTGAACGAGCCGGCCTATGCCCAGGCCGATGCCGACATCGCCGCGCGCCTGCCCGCGCCGGGCCAGGGCGCCACGGTGCTGCACATCTTCAACAAGGCCGATGCGGCACAGGCCGTTTCAGGGGTGGATGCCGATGTGCGTGGGGATGTGCGCGCCGAGCCGCAGCCGCCGGGCGAGGTGCTGACGCTGTCGGCCCGCACGGGCGAGGGCCTGCAGGCCTTGCGCCAGACCTTGCTGCGGCAAGCGGGCTGGCAGGCGGCGCAGGAGGGCGTGTTCATCGCCCGCCAGCGCCATGTGCAGGCCTTGAACGCCGCGCGCGAACACCTGTCGCTGGCCCAGGCCCATGCCGCGCAGCGCGATGGCGCCCTCGACCTGCTGGCCGAAGAGCTGCGCTTGGCGCACAACGCGCTGGGCCGCATCACCGGGGCGTTCAGCGCCGACGACCTGCTGGGCGAGATCTTCACGCGCTTCTGCATTGGCAAATGACGCCAAAACCGTGCATTTTTCACGCGACGTGCAGGCTGGGCGCGACATGCCGCTTGGCGGCAAGGCACAAAAGCTGCCGCCGTGCGGGCCTGATGGATTAAATTGTCCATTCCTCGGTCACTGCGGCGGGCATGTTTGCCGGCCGGTTCAAGATGGACGTCGGCGAACTCATCCAGGCCATCCAGACGCTGAACACGGAAGACGCCTTCCGTCCGCGCCTGGACGCGGCGCAATGGCGGCTGTTCACGCAGTACCTGACGCGCCACGAGCTGACATCCGGCCAGGCCTTGGTGACGCAGGGCGAGCGTGACCGCACGGTGTACATCCTCGGCCAGGGCGCGCTGCAGGTGCATGTCACGGGCGGTGAGCCCGGCAGCTCGCGCATCGGCATCCTGCGACCGGGTGCCATCTGCGGCGAGCCCGGCCTGTTCGCCGACGCGCCGCGCATGGCCCACGTCGAGGCCATGACGCCTTGCGTGGTGTTCGCGCTGCGCCTGCCGCGTTTCGAGGAGATGGCCGCGCGCACGCCGGCGGTGGCGCTGGAGGTGTTGCGGGCCGCCGGCGCCGTCATGGTGCAGCGCACGCGCATCAACCTCACAAGACTGGTGCCTTCGGCGTGAAACCGGTGGCGCCAGGGTCCACAATCTCATCCTCGACGTGGGGCGACCCTCCCGCGGACAGACAAAACCATTCAAGCGGAGCGAAACCAGAGATGTCTTCCATGCTGGGCATGCGCCGGCCGACCGTGCTGGTGGCCGACGATTCACCGCAGAACATCGAGTTGCTGTCGCGCATCCTGGGCCAGGAGTACCGCGTCAAGGTGGCCACTTCGGGCGACAAGGCGCTCAAGATCGTCTACTCCGACGAGCCGCCCGAGCTCATCCTGCTCGACATCATGATGCCGGACCTCAGCGGCCACGAGGTGTGCCGCCGCATCAAGGCCAACCCGGACCGCCGCCGCATCCCCATCATCTTCGTGACGGCCATGACCACGATTGAGGACGAGTCCCTGGGCCTGAGCCTGGGCGCGGTGGACTACATCACCAAGCCGATCAGCCCGCCGCTGGTGCAGGCCCGCGTGCGCACGCACCTGGCGCTGTACGACCAGGCCCGCGAGCTGGAGCGCATGGTGGCGCAGCGCACGTCGGAGCTGGTGGCCACGCGCCAGCAGATCATCCGCCGCCTGGGCCGTGCCGCCGAGTTCAAGGACAACGAGACCGGCAACCACGTGGTGCGCATGAGCCACATCTCGCGCCTGATCGCGCAGCAGGCCGGCATGGGCCCCGAGGCCGTGCAGCTGCTGTTCCAGACGGCCGCGCTGCACGATGTGGGCAAGATCGGTGTGCCCGACACCATCCTGCTCAAGCCGGGCCCGCTGACCGAAGAGGAGCGTGCCCAGATCCGCCTGCACCCGCAGATCGGCGCCGACATCATCGGCAAGCACGACAACGAGTTGCTGTCGGCGGCGCGCACCATCGCGCTGACCCACCACGAGCGCTGGGATGGCCAGGGCTATCCGCAGGGCTTGAAGGGCGAGCAGATCCCGGTGTTCGGGCGCATCGTGGCCATTGCCGATGTGTTCGACGCGCTGATGAACCGGCGCCCGTACAAGGCGCCGATGAGCGCGGCGCAGTCGCTGGCCATCATGGCCGAGGAGCGCGGCAAGGCCTTCGACCCCGAGTTGCTGGACTGCTTCTTCCTGGCGCAGTTCGAGATCCTGCGCATCATGGACCTCTACGCCGACGAGCGCGGCTCGGTGCCTGACACCCTGGCCTGATCTCGGCCAGGCAGGTCGTCAGCCCTGCACCTGCGCCAGCACGTCGCGGGCGTTGTCGAAGTCGTAGCGGTCCAGGGCCTGCTTGAGCGCGGTGACCTGCGGGTGCTGGCGCAGGCTGGGCCAGGTGCCCAGCAACTCCTGCAGCAGTTCGCGCGCCTGGGCGTCCTGGTCGCCCACCAGGCGGCCCAGGTGGGTCCAGTGGCCTTGCAGCACCTCCTGGTCAGGGCCGTTGCCCCACACGGGTTCGCTGCTGGGCCGGCCCATGCGGTCGATGTCGGCGAGCACGGCGTCCAGGGCGGCCAGCGTGGCATCGAGGGCGGTTTTCACCGTGTCATGAGGCAGGTGGCCGTCCTTGTCCTTGGCGGGGGGGCTGCGCAGTTCGGCTTCCAGCACCGTCGTGCGTTCCAGCAGCGTGCGCGCGCCGATGTTGCCTGCCAGGCCCTTGAGCGTGTGCACCAGGGCGATGGCGTCGTCGGTCTGGCCCACCGTGGGCATCGCCGCGCTCATTTGCTGGGCGAAGTCGCGCTGGGTGCGCGCAAAGCCCTTGAGCAGGCGGCGGTAGAGGTCGAGGTTGCCCATGCAGCGGTTGAGGCCGTCGGTGGTGTCCAGGCTGGCCAGTTGCAGCGAGGCGCTGGGGCTCGCCACGCCCGTGCCTTCGGAGGGCAGGGGGCGTGATGGCGTGATCCAGCGCGCCATGATGCCGAACATGCGGTCCAGGTCCAGGGGCTTGGTGATGTGGTCGTTCATGCCGCACTGGAGCACCCGCTCGCGGTCGGCCGCCATGGCGCTGGCGGTCATGGCGATGACGGGCAGCTCTTTCCAGTCGGCGTGGGCGCGGATGCGCTCGGTGGCGGTGTAGCCGTCCATCACCGGCATCTGGCAGTCCATCAGCACGCCGTCGAAGGGGCCTTCCTTGGCGAGCTTGTCCAGGCATTCCTGGCCATTGGACGCGGTGACGACCGACAGGCCGGCGCGCTCCAGCAGGTCGCAGGCGAGCTCCTGGTTCAGGGGCTGGTCTTCCACCAGCAGCACGCGGGCACCGGCCAGCTGGCGCTGCGCCTGCTTGAGCATGGCCTGCGTCTTGGGTTCGGTGGCATCGGCCGGGACGCTCTGTCCCAGCACGCGGCTGAAGGTGTCGAGCAGGGTGCTGGGCGTGACGGGCTTGTTGAGCACACCGGCCAGGCCCACGCCTTCGGCGGCTTTCATGGCTTCTTCGCGGGCGAAGGCCGTCACCAGCAGCACGCAGGGGCGCTGCCCGGGCGGCACGGACAGGGCGTGGCGCGCGAAGGTGATGCCGTCCATGCCGGGCATTTTCCAGTCGGACAGCAAGATGTGGTGGGGCTTGCCCTCGGCCATGGCCTCGCGCATGCGGTTGAGGGCGTGCTCGCCGCTGTCGGTGACTTCGACGTCCAGGCCCATGCGGCGGGTCATGTCGCCCAGCACCTCGCGGGCGGCGGCGTTGTCATCGACCAGCAGCAGGCGCTTGCCCTGCATCTCGCTGGCGAGCAGCGCGCGGCGGTTGGCCGGTTGGTTTTGCACGCCGAAGCACGCGGTGAAATGGAAGGTCGAGCCCTTGCCGACCTCGCTGTCCACCCAGATCTCGCCGCCCATCATCTCGACCAGCTGGCGCGAAATCGCCAGGCCCAGGCCAGTGCCGCCGTACTGGCGGGTGGTGGAGTTGTCGCCCTGGGTGAAGGGCAAGAAGAGCCGGTCGAGCTGTTCCTGCGACATGCCGATGCCGCTGTCGCGCACCCAGAAGTGCAGCACCACGTTGGCGGCATCGCGGGACTGCACCTCGCAGCCGATCAGCACCTCGCCGCGCTCGGTGAACTTGATGGCGTTGGTGCCCAGGTTGATGAGGATCTGGCCCAGGCGGGTGGGGTCGCCGATCAGGGCGGTGGGGATGTCGGGCGGTGCGGTGAAGAGCAGCTCCATGCCCTTTTCCTCGGCGCGCACGCCCAGCACGTCGGCCATGTGGCTGATGACGGTTTCGAGCTGGAAGTCGGTGCGCTCCATCTCCAGCTTGCCTGACTCGATTTTGGAGACATCGAGCACGTCGTTGAGGATCTGCAGCAGGTTGGCCGCGGCGCGGTGCACCTTCTCGATGTAGTTGCGTGCCTTGGGCGGCAATTCGTCGAGCAGGGCCAGGTGGCTCATGCCCATGATGGCGTTCATGGGCGTGCGGATTTCGTGGCTCATGTTGGCCAGGAAATGCGTTTTGGCCAGGGTGGCGGCTTCGGCGGCTTGCTGGGCCGAGCGCAGGGCGTGTTCGGTGTGCTTGCGCGCGGTGATGTCCTGCACGATGCCGCAGAACTGCTGGCGGCCGTTGTGCACGAAGGGGATGAGCACGACCTCGGCGTCGAAGGGCTCGCCATTCAGGCGGGTGTGGCGCCACTCCAGCGTTTCGGCCTGGCCCGTCTCGCGGATGCGGTCGAGCGCCAACTCGACTTCGGCGGGGATGGCGCCGGGCGGTGACAAGGGTGGCCGCGAGGGCATGAGGCCCAGCAGCGACTGCTCGCTGTCACCGCGGAAGAGGGCCACCGCGCTGGGGTTGCAGCGCGTGATGCCTTCTTCGGGGTTGTAGAAGATGAAGGACGAAGGCGTGTGCCGGAAAACGGCGTTGGTGCGGGCCTCGACCTCCTTGCGGGCGGTGATGTCGGCCCAGTAGCCGTTCCAGGTGTGGCTGCCATTGGCTTGGCGGGTGCAGCGGCTTTCGCAGCGCACCCAGACGGGCAGCCCGTCGCGTTGCAGGCTGAACTCCACGGCCCGCTCGGGGGGGCCGGCATGCGTGGCGCCCATGAGCTGCCAAGCCAGTTCGGGCTGCGCCTGCAGGGCCGTGACACTGATGCCCAGCAGTTGCTGGACACCATCGCCGATGAACGTGAAGCGCCCGGCGCCTTCGGCGGGCTGGTGCCAGCGGAACACCGTCAGTGGCAGGGCGTGGGCCATGTCGGCCAAGGTTTGTTCCGACTGTTGCAGTTCGGCCAGGCGCCGCAGGCGTTGTGCGCGCATGGCCATCGCCCAGTAGCCACACACCAAGACCACCAGGCCCATGGCGCCACAACGCGCCATCAGCGGGGCTTCGCCTCGCAGGGGCACCAGCACCCAGGCGGTGAGCTTGCTGTTGGGCAAAGGGCGTGACATGGCCATGTGCCGTTGCCCGTCGATGCTCACCAGTGGCATGGCACGGCCACCCACGCGGGTGCTGTCCATGGCCCAGGGCAGCGCAGCGGGTTGCTGCTGGTAGAGGCGCAGGTCGTCATCGCGGTCGCTGGCCATCACGCCCATGAGCGGACTGCGCTTGAGCACATCGCCTGCATGGTTGCCGGCCAGCACGACGCCTTGCTCATCGGTCAGGAAGACGCGGCGGATCGGGTCGTCGAACAGGCGGTCGAGGGCCGTGGCGTCTTGCGCGACCACCACCACGCCCTGCGGCATGTCACTGCTGCCCACGCGGGACGAAAAATAGAAGCCGGGGTTTTTCAGCGTTTGGCTGACGGCGTACTGCGAGCCCTTGCCGCTGGGGTGCTCCAGGGCCTGCACGTGGTAGCGGCGACCGCGGTTGTTGATGCCGATGGCGCTGTGGGGCTGGTCGAAAGCGCTGTCGGCCAGCACCGTGCCATTGGCCGCGTTCAACAGGATGCGGCCGACGCGCAGTTCCTGGACCTCCTCCTGCAACTGCTGGTTGAGCCGCCGCCATGCGGGGTCCTGCACCGCTTGCTCGCGCAGGCGCTGGCGCTGGGCATCGTCCAGGACGACCGTGGTGTCCAGCCGGTGTGATTGCAGGAAAGCGACCACATTGGCCTGTCGGCCCAAGGCCCCGGGCAGGGCGCCGAGTTGCTGGAAGCTCAGTTCGATCGCACCTTGCAGGTTGTCGAGGCGGCGGCCAGACGATTGCAGCGTGTCCTGGCGGTGCTGCTCCAGCTCATGCTGGGTCCACCAGACGGTGGCACCCGCGACCGCGAGGGTCCAGACGGCGGCGGTCTGCCACAGCTTGCGCCAAGTCTGGCGCAGGCCGATGGCGGGACGTTCGGTGTCGGCGGTGCGGGCCTTGGCTCCGGGGGACGCGGCGCTCATCCTGAGGGTCTCCTGTCGGGCCGCTGGGTGATGCGTCCGCGGCAGACGTTGTTTGCCCGCAGTGTGCCTGCAGTCTGTGACTGGGGCCAGCGGCATCAACCCGAGAACCGTGCGGATTTAACCTTTGAGCAACAGGCCTTCTGCGCGGGCGAGGTCTTGGGGGCGGCCGGACAGCACCAGGGTGTCGCCGGCCTGCAGCGTCATGCCGGGCTCGGGGATGACGACGCGGCCGCCGGCTTGGCGCACCGAGACCACGGCCACGCCCAGCGTTTCGGTGTCCAGGCTGTCGCCCAGGCGCTGGCCCAGGCAGGCCGCACCGGCCATGACGGTGACCGACTGCAGGCGCTGCAACTCGCCTTCATCGACGCCATCGTCGTCGGCGCCGTGGAAGTAGCCGCGCAGCAGGCCGTAGCGGGCGATCCGTTGGTCCTGCACCAGCCGGATCACGCGGCGGATGGGCACGCCCACCAGGGCCAGCGTCTGGGAGGCCAGCATCAGCGAGCCCTCTATGGCTTCGGGCACGACCACGGTGGCGCCAGCGGCCTGCAGGGCGTCCAGCCGGGCGTCGTCGATGGTGCGCACGGCCACGGGCACCGCGGGGGCGTGCTCGCGCACCAGGTGCAGGATCTTCTTGGCCGAGAGGGTGTCCGGGTAGGTGATGACCAGGGCCGAGGCGCGCGACAGGCCGGCCGCGACCAGGCTTTGCAGCCGCGTGGCGTCACCGAAAGAGACGTTCTGGCCGGCGGCGGCGGCTTGCTGCACGCGGTCGGGGTCGAGGTCCAGCGCGACGTAGGGGATGCCTTCTTGCTCCAGCATGCGCGCCAGGTTCTGGCCGCTGCGCCCGTAGCCGCAGATGATGACGTGGCGCTCGGTGTTGATGGCCTTGGACGCGATCTTGGTCATGGCCAGCGACTGCATCATCCAGTCGGTCGAAGACAGCCGGTTCACGATGCGGTTGCTGTACTGGATGATGAGCGGCGTGGCCAGCATGGACAGCACCATGGCCGCCAGCAGCGGGCTCTCCACCTGGGGCGGGATGAGCTTTTCCTGCGTGGCCAGCGACAGCAGCACGAAGCCGAATTCGCCCGCCTGCGCCAGGTACAGGCCGGTGCGCAAGGCCACGCCCGTGGGCGCGCCGAACCACTTGGCCAGCGAGGTGACCAGGCCCAGCTTGAACAGCACCGGCAGCGTGGCCAGCAGCAGCACCAGGCCCCAGCTGTCGATCAGGCTGCGCCAGTCCAGCTTCATGCCGATGGTGATGAAGAACAGGCCCAGCAGCACGTCGTGGAAGGGGCGGATGTCGGTCTCCACCTGGTGCTTGTAGTCGGTCTCGGCGATCAGCATGCCGGCCACGAAGGCACCGAGCGCCAGCGACAGGCCGAAGTGTTCGGTCAACCAGGCCAGGCCCAGCGTCACCAGCAGCACGTTGAGCATGAACAGCTCTTCGCTCTTGCGCCGCGCCACCAGGTCCAGCCACAGGTGCATCACCCGTTGCCCACCGGCCAGCAGGATCACCAGCAGCGCGCCGGCCTTCAGGCTGGCCACCAGCAAGGTGCGCGTCATCTCGGAGGCGCTGTCGCCCAGGGCCGGGATCAGCACCAGCAGGGGCACCACGGCCAGATCCTGGAACAGCAAGATGCCCATGACGCGGCGGCCATGCTCGGACTCCAGCTCCAGCCGGTCGGCCATCATCTTCACCACGATGGCGGTGGAGCTCATGGCCAGCGCGCCGCCCAGGGCCACCGCGCTTTGCCAGTGGATGCCCCAGCCCAACAGGCCGTCGCTGTGACCCATCCAGGCCATGGCGCCGCCCAGCGCCAGGTGGCCCAGCAGCGTGGCCAGGATGGTCAGGCTGACCTGCCCCAGCCCCAGGCCGAACACCAGCGAGCGCATGCTTTTCAGCTTGGGCAGGTTGAATTCCAGCCCGATCACGAACATCAGGAAGACGACGCCGAATTCGGCCAGGTAGCGCACGCCGGCCGAGTCCTTGGCCAGCGCCAGCGCGTTCGGGCCGATCACCACGCCCACGGCCAGGTAGCCCAGCATGGGCGGCAGTTTCATCAGGCGGCACAGCACCACGCCGACGACGGCCGCGAGCAGATAGAGGAGGGTCAGGTCGAGCGTAGAGGCCATGTTGTCCCTAGAATCACCCGATCCTAACTGCCTCGGTGGCGGCGCAGGGCAGCCGCCCGACAGCCATCCCTGAAATCTTGTACGCAACCCCCATGACGCCTGACGTTCTGCTCGACCTGGCCCGCCAGGCCCTGGACACCGAAGCCCGTGCCTTGAACGAGCTGCGCGCCCGCCTCGATGGCGAGGCCGGCGTGGCCTTCACGCGCGCCGTCCAGGCGGTGCTGGCCTCCAAGGGCCGCGTGGCCGTGATGGGCATGGGCAAGAGCGGCCACGTGGGGCGCAAGATCGCCGCCACGCTGGCCTCCACCGGCACGCCCGCGCTGTTCGTGCACCCGGCCGAGGCCCACCACGGCGACCTCGGCATGGTCCAGCCCGGCGACGTCGTGCTGGCGATTTCCAACTCCGGCGAAAGCGAAGAGCTCACCGGCCTGCTGCCCGTGCTCAAGCGCCAGGGCGTCACCCTGATCGCCATGACGGGCAAGCCCACATCCGCGCTGGCCCGCCACGCCGACATCGTCCTCGACAGCGCCGTGGCCCAGGAAGCCTGCCCGCTCAACCTCGCGCCCACCGCCAGCACCACCACGCAGATGGCGCTGGGCGATGCGCTGGCCGTCGTGCTGCTCGATGCCCGTGGCTTCAAGGCCGAAGACTTCGCGCGCTCCCACCCGGGCGGTGCCCTGGGCCGCAAGCTGCTGACCCACCTGCGCGACGTGATGCG
>Ga0209107_10000284_pt1 | contig 30812 bp, 26 predicted proteins | sample LakErihyJuly2011_2_FD_187460 | JGI IMG/M metagenome (GOLD analysis project Ga0209107, IMG submission 187460) | Freshwater microbial communities from dead zone in Lake Erie, Canada - CCB hypolimnion July 2011 (SPAdes) (version 2) | ecosystem: Environmental > Aquatic > Freshwater > Lentic >...
ATAACGCGACTGATTGAAATAATGTTGGTTGCAAGATACTGATTGGTTTTTAGATCAAATCCAAGAACATGGCCGCCCGATTTAAGGTTTTGAATTTGAACCAGGCCATCTGGTGTTTGAATGAGCGTTTCTGGTGGCAGCGATGGGAATAATACATGCGCACACAACAAAAACAAAAGTAAAAAGGTGCGCCTCATACTGCTAGGAATTCTTGTTCAGTTTAAGTATTTTGAGCGACGATATCGGGTTTCTCCTTAAATTGGGAAGAGTAGGCACTAGAAAATTGATTTTTAATTTATTGGCAAAGTGTTTGTTATTAAAAATAAACGCTTTACCCTTGTTGTAACGATCTGTTTTTTAGTTGATAAAGTTATTTTTATGTTAAACAAGCGCTTATTTTTTATTCCGTTGTTCTTGGCGTACATAATTTTTTTGGCGGAGAAAGTTGGGATTGTTGTTGGTTTGTATGTGACGTTGCTTACATTGAGCTTTTTCGTTTTGCTCACCCCTATTACATCTTTCTTTGCATTAATTAATACGTTGATTTGTGATCAAGCGACATTGAGAAGAAGAATGCTCTACACGATAATTCTGTGGGGATTATTGTTGTTTTTAAATTACGTCACTTTTATCTTTTTACCGATTTTGTATACCAAGACGCCTCTAACAATGTTGCTCTATCATTTGATGCTCGTTCCGCGTTCTGGCATTTTATGGATTGGGCTTACCGCGTGTTCGCTTGGGTATGATTACGCAATTACATATGTTCCATCTTCATGGCAGCGATTGATCTTATGCCTTATTGGCAGCGCATTGTGGTCGATGGCTTTCTACTTTTTTTTAAGGAGTGTGCATTTCGCGCAATTTATAGCATCGCTTAATTTGAATGCACTTAATTACTGATGACGTGTTCTGTTCCAATTATTTCTAGTGCGTGAACTGCATTTTGGGAGTAGATGATTTTTGTTGTAGGATCCGCACAAACAATTTTTCTGATGAAGTTTTTTGTGTTTTTGGTGTCTGTATTTGAGATATGAATTACACTTGGTTTTTTCGGCGTATTTCTATTTCGTTCAACATAGAGTGTTGTAATTTCGCAGTTATCAAAGAAAGATTCTTGGGTTGTGAGGGTAAACTCTTTTACTGCGCAGCTTTTAGCTTCAAGGAGCCCTGTAACTTCTGCGGTGTCTGCTGTCGAGAACGAAATGTGTGTTTTTCCGCAAATTTCTAAATCTTTGAATATTGAGTGCTCGCAGTGAGTTTCGCCGACAATGTGCGTAGCTGTTGAGCAGGTAATATTTTTGAGGACAGTCTTTCCGGTTACTTTGCAGGTGTCAAGAGAACATTGGGTACCGTTGAATAGACCTGTTATTTTTACGTGGTTGAGTTTGCTGTTGAGCAAGTCTGTTTTTCCGGTGTTTTCAAAGATTTCATCAACACTCAGATTGTCGCCATAGAAAATTCCTGTGCCATCATATGACTTGAATTTGCAATGTTGTGCATCTGTTGGACTGGTTGATTCAAAAAGTTCTGTAATTGTTGAGTGCAGTAGCTTGCCGTTACCTATTTTTGAGAGTTTATAGATTTCAGAATGCTTACATTCAAGCGTGCCGCAGACGTCTAATGATTCAGTGATTTTAGTTTGGTTTAGTTTACAGTTTCCGGTGACAGAAAGTGATCGCAATTGCGCATTGCGTGCAATAAACCGACCGTTTACTTCTTTGTGTTCAGATAGAACGCAGTTTGAGAAATTGGTGAGCCCATTTGATTGGTTTGTTGGAACTTTTGCACGTACGACAAGATGTGCCACGATTAGGACTAAGACCACTAACAAGAATTTTTTTAATGAAAACATAGTTTGATGATATTTCATAAGAATAACCTAAAAGAGCTTGGCTGGTGTAGCAACCTATGACTCTGCTTAGAAACTAAACAAGTATTTATAAAAGAAAAAGGGAAGCTGTTAACTTCCCTTTTTTAAACTTAATCAGCGTGAGCTTCTTTACGTTTTTCTTTAATTTTAGCAGCTTTGCCAACAGCATCGCGCAAGTAGAAAAGCTTCGCTCTTCGTACACGGCCTTCTCTGGTGACTCTGATTGCTGAAATGGTTGGAGAATAGTATGGGAAGATTTTCTCAACACCAATACCACCAGCGCCAATTTTTCTAACGATAAAGGTTGAACCTGAACCGTTTTGTCTCATGGCAATAACGTTACCGGCAAATTTTTGTACGCGTTCTTTTTTATCTTCTTGGATGATTTGATCAACTTCGATAGCGTCTCCAACATTGAATGGAGGGAAGTCTCTCTTTGGAAGATCTACTGATAGAACGGTTTCTTTTGTAAGATGTAATGCTTTCATGACGAGTATCTTTTATCTTAGGTTTATAAGCCGAAAAAACGACCAATATGGGAATAACTGACGAAATTAGTATACTGAACGTAAATAAACACGCAACAATAACCTGACGTCTTTTGCGTTCGCGTGACTCAGATCTCCAGAGTTTAATGCTTTTTAGCTGTTTTTCTTGTTATTTTTTTAAAAAAAAGATTTCCAAGGATTATAGCGGGATGAATTTTATTGATATTAAAAGGTCTTGTCTTTTTATTGCCTTGTTTTTATCTGGGGTTTCTTTTACGAAAAACACTGGTTATTTAGCGGTGTTTGATGAGTTGACCTCAGAAAACTCTGTTTTCAATGAATCTGAAGAACTTGCTTCGCGCCTGGGGTTACACATAAAAAAATATTCGCTGGCAGGGTCAAAAGATTCTTCCATTGATGCGTATCTTGCATCGAGCCATTCGGCAACGCTTTTTATTTTGAGTCCTGAGTTTTTTTTGGCAGATAGTGGTTCTTTATTAAAAAAACGCCTACTGATGGCCATTAAACATTCATCTTCAATCGTTGGATCCGTGACGCTTTTGGCAATGCCTTCATTGCCCGGGCAAAAAAGCCCATTGATTGTTGGAACCTTATTGCGATCGTTATTTGCAGCATTAGATATCGAGAATATAGCAAAAAGCTGGATAGATGATTCGTACCAATCGAAAAAACTAGATACTGCACTGTTGAATTTTTTATCAGCAGGTACGCCAGCGCGAGAGCTTGAATATCACACAACCTTGAGATCGCCAAAAGGCCTACAGCCTTCTGATCTGCTCAACGCACATGGTTTTTTGGGTGAGGATGCTTTTTTTTCAATGCCATCCTTATCAAATGATGAGATCAAGGCGCTCACAAAGGTTTCATCGATTGTGCCGTTTGGATTTTGTTATGCGCAGCCTAAAAAGAAAAAAACGATAATTTTTGCCTCATCGGAGGTCCTTTTTGCGGGTTCAGTTGGTGAGTCTTTTATGGTGTATCCAATGAATAGATCACTCCAGAAGCGTTTCTACCAAGCAGTAAGTTTTTTTTGGCAAGATGTTGCTCTCTTAATAAAAAAGGGCGATGAGTTGTTGCAGGGAGCATCAGGCTTTCCGATTTCTCATAAAAAATATACTCAGCCAGGCTTTTCTGATTCTGCTCAGCCTAAAGACGGTAAAGTTGTGAAAACAGCATGGATGGAGCTCTGTTCCTTTGAGGAGCCTGAGGGGTTGACCCATGATGAACGTGAGTTGAAGAAAAGTGCTCAGGAGGAACTTGTTGAATCTCTTATTCTCGCAGGGTTAGATACCTTGTGGATTAGCTTATCTCCACAAATGGTTTATGGAATTAAAGCTAAAAATCCGGACAAAAAAGAATTGTTTGAGTCTGCATTTATTCGATTTAGTAAGAAATTAAAAAAGACTGCGGCAAAGTTTAAGAAAAAAATGCCTAAAATTTTAATTGGTTTTGAGATTGTTAATAATATTTATGATGACAAGCTGCCACTCAGCCCGATGGTAGATCTGTATGGAAATCGTTATCACGATGTTCCAAGTCTTATTGACGAATCTTTTTGGAAAGATGAATTAACTGATCCACTTAAGCGTTTTATGTCGTTTTATCATAAAAACAAGCTCTCAAAAGAGGTTGAGATTTCAGGAATTGTCATAGATCTTGAACTGTATGGTCGTAAAAATGCTAGCGAATTTCGGCCGTTAATGTTAGGTGATTCCGCGCTCATAAAGTCTTATAGTGATGATAAAAAATATTCAAAAGAGTCGGTGCAAGATTCTCTTGAGCGCATGATAATAGACGGAAAAATTAAAAATGTATTAAAAACCGCAAAAGATCGCGCAGCTCATTGCGCTCGTTTTGTAAAAAAAATAGTGAGTGGGCTTATTCACGATGGGGCTATTGCCTGTTATTTGCCTTCGGTAAACGCAAATTGGTTTACAACCTCGTTCTGTCATGAATTTGTCACCGCTGGTTCATTGCAGTTGTTTACGTTTAATAGTTGTTTTGATCGCATTAGGTCTCACGCTGAGGTTGCGTTTGGGTGTAAGATTTTTCATAGCAGTGTGTTGATGTTGTCAAAAATTACCGAGTCTTCCTATGCGATGTTTTTGAGTGAAGCACTGAAGGGTAATGATGGGTGTTGGTTTAATAGATGGTCTCGATTTGCTGAATCTGCTGATAAAAAAGCGTGGCATGCTGTTGAGCAGCCTCAAATTTTTGGTAAGTCGCCGCGGCGAGAGTTTTATGAGTTCGTTTCAAAGCATTAAGTAATTTTCTGCTAGAGAAAAGAATTGTTTTGTGTGATACTTCACAAAAAATTAGATAAAAAGGAGTTTGGATGTGCGCATTTTGACATCAGATGAATTTGATCATGAAGTTATAAAATCAGAAATGCCGGTAGTGGTAGATGTTTTTGCAGATTGGTGTGGTCCATGTAGAATGGTGGCTCCAGTATTTGAAAAACTTGCTGCCAAATGGGGTTCTTCGTGCAAATTCTATAAACTTGATTTAGAAAAATCTCGTGATATTGCGGTTGCCCATGGTGTTTCATCTATTCCAGCTTTTTTGTTTTTCTCTCAAGGAAAAATTGTTGGTAGAGTCGTTGGGTATAAGGATTTGCTTTCTTTGGAAGCTGAAATGCATAAATTCTTTGCTCTTTAATTTTAACAAAAAAGCAGTTATTAGCTGTTTTTTGAGTTGACATGATGTTTAGAGTGAAGTAGATTTCTCAAGTGTCCGATGGAAGTCCTTTCCAATTATTTCGCGGGAATAGCTCAGCGGTAGAGCACTGCCTTGCCAAGGCAGGGGTCGCGGGTTCGAATCCCGTTTCCCGCTCCATTTTATGTCAAAATTAAAATTGATTTGTAGTAAGATGGATGTTGGAAGTAGCGATAGCTTTTTTCATGATAACTATAGATCTTTTTAGACTAGTTTTTCATGATGTGATTTGTAGCTATTTTTGTTGTTTTTTATCTAGCGCCAAAAATATTTATTAGGACATCGGTTCCAATTTTTAGGTTAAGGATTTTTGGATTAATCCTTGGAAGGTTTTATATGAAGTCATTACTTCAAGAAGCAAGTTCAGTTGAACGAGCAATATCTCAAGCATGGGAATCAGCGGGTTCTCCACAAGAGTTTTCAGTAAAAATACATGATTTAGGCAAAAGAGGTTTCTTAGGATTCTCTTCAAAGCCAGCGGTTGTTTCGATTACCTATAAGCCACTTGCTGCGCATGCGGCTGGTGCATCGTCAACAAGCTCTTCTCCTAGAAGTTCTCAGCGATCAGATTCTCCTCGTCAGGATTCTTCTGAGCCGCGTCGTGATGATCGTCGCTCCGGTGCAAGATCTGCACAACCAGTTCGCGAAAATCGCGGATTGCTTGCAGATGTTGAGGGAGACAAGGGTGCGCAAGCGTCTTCTCGGTCTGAGCGTCCAGAGCGTCCTGAAAGACGTCGCATGGGTGATCGTCCAGAAAGAGCAGAGCGATCTGAGCGTACAGAGCGTCCAGAGAGAACCGAACGAAGAGAGTTCTCTCGAAGAGGCGAAAAGCCATCAGAGGAAGGTTTTGATGTAAAGCCAAAAGGCTTGCTCAGCTATGTTGAAGAAAATGATTCGAATAATTTTATGAAAAATGATTTTGATTCAGTGCCTCGTGTTTCTGCAAAGCCTGCAAATACTGAATTGAAATATGAACGATCAAATGATTTTGATTCAGACGATAATGCGCTTGGTGATAACTGGGAAGACACGTACGTAGAAAGTGTTCGCGTATGGTTGTCTGAACTTATTTCGATTATTGGGTATGCTGTTTCATTCAATATTCGTGTTGTTTCAAAAACATTGCATATCGACTTTGACGCCGACTTCGTTTCTGATGTAGAATTAAGCAGGTCGTTATATGCGTCTCTGTCTTTCATGCTGTTACAGTTTTTGAAAAGAGAACATAAACGTCGCTTTAGAGGTTTAAGAATTACGTTAACTCATCCTGGCCAAGATCCCTTTAGGTTCGATTCTGGTTCATGATTGAATTAACACAATCTTGTATTGTGGCCTGTTGTACTGCAAAAGGAGCCGCGGCTGTTGCTCTGATTCGGACATCAGGCCACAATGCATTTTCGGTGATAGATAAAATCGCCCGATTCCCATCACAAAAAACAATTTTTGATTTCAAAAGCCATGTCGTTCGATATGGCCATATTGTTCACCCTGAAACAAAAAGCATCATTGATGAAGTTATGTTTCTCATTATGCGTGGGCCAAAAACATTTACTGGATTTGATACGGTTGAAATCACCTCGCATGGCAATCCACTTATTGTTCAAAAAATTATTGATGCCTGCATTCTTGCAGGCGCTCGCATTGCGCAGCGTGGTGAATTTACACGGCAGGCTGTTGAAAATGATCGGATAGACGTTATTCAGGCTGAAGCGATACATGAGCTCATTATCGCTCAAAATGATCGTGCGGTTGAAAGTGCTTTGCGCCAAGTTGGTGGAGCGCTTTCTCGGAAAATATATGATCTTGAAGAGAAAATAGTGCGGTTGCTCGCATTTGTTGAAGCCAGCTTTGAATTTATTGAAGAAGAGCATGTTGATCTTGCCTATGCACAGTTGGTTGATAAAGAATATCAGCAGTTGGTTTTGATGCTTTCTGAGTTGATGGTTCATTGTGACTCGCAAAAACATTTGAAAAATGGATTTAGAATTGCCTGTGTGGGTTCTGTTAATGCAGGAAAATCAACGTTGTTCAATCAGCTTGTTGGCAGTGATCGTTCGATCGTAACTAATGTTGCAGGAACCACGCGCGATGTGGTTGATGCAAGTATTGTGCGGTCTGGTACGTTGTTTACCTTTGTTGATACGGCAGGAATTCGAGAATCGCTTGATCTGGTTGAGCAAATTGGTATTTCGCGATCGTCAAATCAAATTGAATTAGCAGATTTGGTTTTGCTTGTGGTTGATATTTCTCGCGCGATTGAACCGGAAGAATTTGAATTTTATAAAAAAATTATTGAAAGCTTTTCTGATAAATTGATCTTAGTTCAAAATAAAGTTGATGAATCTTTGAATGAGCAATCGATTTTATTATTGGATAGCTTGGGAATCGCGTCAGTTGTTGCGGTTTCCGGTTTGAGTGGTTATCAATTGCCATTGTTGTGGCAGATGATAGAAGAAAAAATTCAATCGCAAATGAGTCATTCGTCAACGCCATACATTCTTAATGAACGGCATGCCGCAATACTGCAATCGGTCTCTCAGTCAATTAATCAAATACAAGGCCTTTTAGGTCTGCAGCCCCAATTTGAGCTTGCTGCCTTTCAACTGAGAGATGTTTTGCAGGTTCTTTCTTCGATGACCGGTCGAAATCTTACCGAGCGTGTCTTGGATCAAATATTTACATCTTTTTGTCTTGGAAAATAATTATTATTCAAGGGCTGTGCATATTTGTTTTTCTTTTTTATCCTCTGCCTCCTTTTGTTCGCTTAATGCTTCTTCAAGCCCTCTCCAGTAGGCAATCATGGCTAGGTGTTTTAGGGCGACGTTTCCTTTGCTGTGTTCGAGTTTTATTTCGTGGTACTTGAGAGCATCAAGACATACTTTGAATAACTCGTCGTAGGTACGTTTGTGGTAAGCATCAAAGCCGTTTTCTCGACCTGCTTGCTCATAGTTAAAGTCTTTCAGGTAGGGACCGTGTTCATAAATCGCAGAAAGAAAACTTACTTTGAGCACAATAAAATAAACTAAATCTCTCTCTTCCGTCATGTCCCGAAATGGGGTTTCTGTTTCGGCTATAATTCTTTTTATTCTAGAAACTTCTTGTTCGAGTCTGCGGTCGAGTTCTTGCCACTCTGATTTATTGAGTGTTTGGTAGATGAGCTCTCCCTGCTTTTGGCCATAGTGAAAGGGGTTAATTAGTATTGCTAGTCTGTCGCAGAATGATTCACTAGATGCGATACTTCTTTTTAGACTTCTTAAGTCATTTTTTTCCGAAGTTTTTTCTAGGTTTTCGTAGAGTTCTTTGATCTCTATTGTAACAAGTTCATGTTTTCTTACCCATAAGTCATGAAAGCCAGGGTGTCTCTCGAAATATTCTTCTGCATCCTTGTTTTCTATTGCAAAAATTCTTTCGATTGTTGTTGTGCTGTCGGCTGAGAATTGGGAGGCGCTTGGTGTTGTTTGTTTTGGCAGGAGCGGTGGGCATCCCACTATGGCAGGTCTTGACGTTCGCCTGGTTTGTTGAGGCTTTGATGATCCGCAGCCTGCACCGGCACATTCTCCTGCACCTGCCCCAGCTCCTCCTGAGCCTGCAAGGGCGCTCTGATCTTCTTTGTGTTTCGATGCGCTCTCGGGAATTTTTACTGGATGGGTTTCTGGGGATCCTTCTGCTGAGGTTGAGTCTTCATCTCCTGTCAGAGCTTGTTTTTCCGGCATGTGTGGATCTGCAAAGGGCGTTGGTTTGACGAGTAGGCTGCCCATTTTGCTCTCGGCATCTTCTGAAGGTAGAGGAGTTTCTGGGCAATATAAAGAAATAGGTAAAGCGAAAAATAAAAGGAGAAGTAGCATCTAATTTGTCCTTATGTCAGATACATGCGCGATAGAAGACTAGGCTATTATTTTTTTGTACACAAGATGATTTAAAAAAAGATTATTATTTTTCAAATCATCTTGTCAGTATTTGCGATAGAGGTTATTATTAATGGCATATTTGGCGGCATAGCCAAGCGGCAAGGCAGTGGTCTGCAAAACCGCGATCCCCGGTTCGATTCCGGGTGCCGCCTCCATAAATGTGGTTGCCGGGGTGGCGGAATAGGTAGACGCAAAGGACTTAAAATCCTTCGAGGTAATTCTCGTACCGGTTCGAGTCCGGTCCTCGGCACCAATCTTTTTTAGGCTAAATTAGCCTTCTTTTTTTAAATAATTCTTTTTTTTCTAAAATGACTTTGCTTGGTTCCTTGACAAAATCCTTTGGATCAACAATTCTCAGGTGCGTAAGAGATGCCGCAATCGGTTGTGGCACGACGTTTTAGTTTTATATAGTCGCGGAGGATTTTGTATGAATAAGGCAGAACTTGTTGAGCTTATGGCTAAACAAACAGACCTTACAAAGGCTGCTTGTAAAAATGCTTTAGAAGCTTTCATTGGTATCGTTGAATTATCTTTGAAAAAAGGCAAATCAGTAGTTCTTACTGGATTTGGTACTTTTGAAGTGATCAAACGTAAAGAGCGAGTTGGTGTAAACCCAGCAACACGCGAAAAAATGAAGATTCCTGCAAAAAAAGTTCCTAAGTTTAAGCCAGGCAAACAACTTAAAGATCTTGTAGCTTAAGACCACTATTGGTATTAAAGCTTTTGGCGAGTAAAAAGCAGGTTAAATGCTTTTTACTCGCCTTTTTTCATGTTTAACCATGGATCTTGGGTGATGTTTTGTGATAAAGTAAAATTACGAATAGATAATTTGTGAGTATTGCTTTAGGGGTTTTTGTTCCTATGTTAAATTTTTGGAAAAAAATAATTGATTGGTTTTCTAAGGTTCTTACAGATCTTGGAATGGAGGGTCCATTAAAGTCTGTTGGAACTAATGTTTCAGACGTGTCTCAGGCAATTTCGCTGTTTATGGTTGGCTTGATTTCAGGGTTTATCGCACGTAAAAGCTTGAAAATTGTTGTTTTAAGCTTGGTTGTACTCATTGGCGGTATAAAGTTTTTTGAAATGCGTGGATTTTTGATGGTTGATTGGATTTCGCTGTATTCACAAATCGGTTTTTCTAATGGTTTGCCTATTGACTCATTTCAGGCGCTGATGCTTGGATATCTTGATTGGATCAAGGGAAATCTCGTTCCTTCCTTCGGGTTGATAGTAGGTCTGTACTTTGGACTTGCTGGATAATCTAAAAAATTACGTTTATGTGTGCTTAATGGATCCGTGGAAACTCGGGTCCATTTTTCTTTGAAAACATAGCAGGGTTTCTTTTTCAGGCTAAAGCATTTTTGACGGGTACTTCTTGGAATATGTGGCCTCATTATTATTTGAGTTTTAATGTTAAAATAGGCCCCCTTTTGGGGGTATTTGTCTTTTGAAGATTTGTTCTTACACTTAAAAGATGCTGTGTATGTCTGGAGGGGTGTGTATGAATAATTTGTTTAGTAAAAAAGTATAATTTTTGTGGGTTTACTCGGTCTTTTTTGTTGTGGGCAAGTATTTACATGGTCTTTTTGGCCCGCAAAAGAAGAAACAGTTCTTGAGCAACTTGAGCGTAAGGCTTTGGCTGGAGATGCGGCTGCTCAGTGTGACTTAGGTGTAGCTTTTGAAGCGGGTGTTGAAAGACAGTCTGGAGAGAAGGTTGGCATTGATCTTTCAAGAGCTATTGATTTGTATACAAAAGCTGCAAATCAAGATGATATGTACGCTCAATCTAATATTGCTCGATGTTATTTTTATGGGCGAGGTGTGAGTGAAAATATTCCAGAAGCTATTGCATGGGCTCGGCGGGCAGCTCGTCCTGAGTATGCTGAGGGGCAATATTTACTTGCATCGTTGCTTGTTGATAAAGGTGCTCTAAAGGAAGAAGTGGCGGAAGTTTTAGTGCTGTTGCAACGTGCTTCTGAGCTTGGTCATTTGCGCGCAACAAAGATGCTTTATTCTCTTTATTCAACAGACTTTTCTATTAAAAAGCGCGATGTTTTTAAATCTATAAAAAATAAATCAAAAGCTTTAACGTTGTTGTGTCAACTCGCAAATATGGGCGATCTAGATGCTCAATATCGCATTGCAAGGAAATTTAAATCGAGTGGGGACAGCGAAAAAGCTTTTTATTGGTGTGAAAAAGCTGCACAAAAAGGTTCTTTAATGGCCCAATCCCAATTGTTTTTTTGGTATTGTGTGGGGGGTGTTGTTGAGAGGGATCTCCCAGAGGCCATGAAGTGGTGCGCGGTTGCACTGAGTAGTGAAGGCGTTGGGACTAGATTTTTTGGTACTTTAGCTGAACAATTACGGAAGGGTTTTGTTTATTCGTCTGTTTCTGCTCGTGAATTTTGGAAGACGTGGTTATTTAGGTATTCTTCTTTTAGTGAGTGTGAGCAGAAGGCATTGGCTGGAGATGTTACTGCGCAGGCTTTTTTGGGCGCTGCCTATTGGTTTGGGGTTAAACGAGGTGATATTGAAGTTGTTGGTATTGATCTTGTAAGGGCGCTTTGGTGGTCTGCGATGGCAGCTCTGCAGGGCGATGTCTTGGCGCAGTACACTGTTTCAGGAATAGCATCTTTTTTAGGGTTGAGTAAGGAAAGAAGAGAATGGTGCCTTAAGGCTGCTGAGTTGGGCTTTGTGGAAGCTCAATATGCTCTTTGGAATGATTTTTGGTTTCATGGACGGGGGGGCAAGGAGCGTAATTCATCTAAAGCTCTTGAGTGCCTTTTTCGAGCTGCCGAACAGGGGCACTTGGCTGCTCAGCGAACTTCTGCGGATGTTTTTTTGGAGGGGAAGCTTGTCGAGCGTGATATAGCTAAGGCATTGCACTGGTTTGAGCGAGCTGGTGAGTCTCATGTTCTTGAGAAAATTATCCTAATTTATGCAGAAGGTCCTTTGGGGGTACAGGACGTTATAAAATCTACAGAGTTGTATGAAAAAAAGTCTCATGGTGACAGCGGTGCCCTAGCAATGAAGATTGCTGATTTATATGCTTCTGGATGGTCTTTTGTTGAAAAGAATCCTGATAAAGCTATGGCTTGGTGTTTGAAGGCTATCGAGAATGGACGAGATGCTGGAGCGGTTTATTATCACATTGCGTTATGGTATGACGCTGAAAAGAATAAGGACATTGAAAAAGCATTCATGTGGTACACAAAGGCGGCAATGGAAGGTCATGCGCAAGCTCAATTTTCTTTGGCAGATATGTATTTAGAATCTTTCAATCAACCAAATTTTGAAAAAGCTTTTTATTGGTGTGAATTATCAGCTCAGCAGAATAATGTGAATGCACAATTTTATTTGGGGCGCATGTATCTTGGCGGGCAGGGTGTTAAAAAGGATTTTGAAAAAGCGAAATTTTGGCTACAGCGCGCTGTAGATCAATCTGATTGCGAGGCATGCTTTTATTGTGGTCTCATGTTTGAGCAGGGCTGTCTAGGCTCTAAGGATGATGTGCGTGCTCAGGTATATTTCGAGCAGGCCAAAAAAATGAAGGGTTATTATTGCTATAGGTTAAAAGAAGCACGCGAAGGGTTTCTTGCTTTGCTAGCTTCTTAATTTAGTTAGCGAAAGAACCTTCTACTGATCTACTGAAAATGAGACTGCATTTGTTGGAATGCCTATTAGTTTTGATTCTGTGTGTTATTTAGACTGGTAACTCGGGTCCGTTTTCTTTGAATACAAGCCCTTTTTAGGCTTCTTTTAATTGGCTTAATGTTTTCTACTCTTTTTATAATGCTTATACTTATGATTATAAAAAAGATGCGCTTGATGCAAAGAAGCTTGCCGCATGGAAGATTTTGTTAGAGCGCGCGCTGAAGTATATCGAGACAGATGAGGTCGTTTACTCAGAAGAAGAAATTACTTTTGCGCGAATGAAGGTAATGCTTGGTCGTGAAATTTTGAGAGCGATAAGCGTTGATCTAGCTTTTATTAGAGAGAGGCTTTCTTTTCGAGCATAAAGACTATTTTAATTTAGGTTTTATTTTGTATTTAGGACGTGGGCATTTTTTAGCCCGCGTTCTAATTATGTTTTGCAGTTCTCTCTGGCGCCTTGGTTTCGATAATTTTGATTATCCGTGCAATGATTACTTGTGGAGACGTTTCTTTTCGATGGGGTTCTCCTGTCGACGCGTTTTTTCCAAGGAGGTTGTTCTATGGATACTTTGTTAAAAAGATATTTGTTGTTGATGTTGGTTGGTGCTGGCATGGGCCCTATAACCTGTGATTCTGTTATTGCTGAAGCTATAGCAGTGGTTGTTGATGTTATTGATCTCAAGAAAATACAAGCGCTTGCGGAGCTCGGGAATTCAGACGCTCAGGTGACATTGGGTGAGATGTATCGTGATGGAACTCAAGTTGAAAAGAATGAGGCGAGAGCCTTTGAGCTTTTTATGAAAGCTGCAGATAAGGAAAATGTAGCGGGACAGCTCGCTGTTGCAAAAAGCTATTATAAAGGACGTGGCGTTGAAAAAGATTATAAAAAATCTTTTTATTATTTTGAAAAAGCAGCTATTCATGGTTCTGCAGAGGCTCAACATGAGCTTGGCTGTATGTATCGGGACGGCGTTGGCGTTGTTGAGAAAAGTTTAGAAAGTTCGCTTGCGTGGTTTAAGAAGGCTGCAGATAGTGGATTAGATGTTGCTAAGAAAGCATGGTCAGATGTTACTGATGCTATTGAGCTAAAGAAATGGCAGGCGCTTGCAGCGCTTGGAGATCCTGTGGCGCAAGTAATATTGGGTAAGATGTATCTTAGTGGAAAGATTGTTGATCGCGATTGCAAAAAAGCTTTTGAGTTGTTTGAAAAAGCGGCAGCAAGAGGGTGCTCAGAGGCTCAACATGAAATTGGTTGTATGTTTCGTGATGGTGTTGGGGCTGTTGAAAGAAATCTGGATAGTGCTCTTGAATGGTTTAAGAAAGCAGCAGAACATGGTTTTGATGCATCCAAGAAAGCGCTAGATGATCTCAAGAACGCAATCGTGTCATTGAGGCCGTAGGGCAGTCATACATTATATTTTATTTGATTCTCAAGAGGGAGCTGTAAGCACAGCTCCCTCTTCTTATTTCTATTTTCTCGAGGTTGGGGTGCGGTCTTTGTCTGATCTGTGAGGCTTGCTGAGTATTTTTTTGATAATTTTGGTTCTTTTTTAATCATTAACGATATTCGTTTTTTTGTTTAATTATTGTGCTAGGTTTTATTGATTGTTTCTTCGTTATTAAAGGTTTTTTGATGAAACGACTACTTTTAGTGTTGGTTTTTTGTTTAGTTGCACCATCTCAGGCAGAATTTGATGCGTGGCGGGTTGCGCGAATTCTTTCTGAGACTGTGTTCGGAGCCGCTATTGGCTTTCTTCTTGCTGCTAAGGCTGCCGAGGCTTTGAAGTCGACTGAGAAGTTTGAGGAGCTTTTGGCTTTAGCTGAATCTGGTGACGCGGTTGCTCAGTATCGACTTGCTTATTCGTATGAGTATGGGAATGTTTGGGAGGCTGAAGAGTCGCTTTCTATTGATCCAGAGATAGCTTTTTATTGGTATGAATGCTCGGCAAATCAAGGGTATATTTGTGCAGAGCGAGCGCTAGCATTTTGTTACTTTAATTCATATGGTTGTGAGAAAGATTATAAAAAATCTTTTGAATGGAGCCTGAAGGCTGCAGCGCAAGGATCAACCAGAGCTGAGAAGCTCCTTGGAATATTGTTATTCGATGGGATGGGCTGTGAGCAAAATTATGAGCAGGCGGCCTATTGGCTAAAAAAAGCTGCTGATAAAAATAGCTCTGAAGCTAATCATTATCTTGGTTGGATGTATCAGAATGGCTTGGGTGTTCCAGTTGATTGTAAGCAGGCTGCGCGTTTCTACAAAAAGGCTTCCTATGCAGCGGATTTTTTTAGCACTTCTCAAAATAATCTCGGTTATTTGTATATGTATGGTCTGGGGGTAAGGGAAAGTGGCGATAAGGCTATTTTTTGGTATAAGGTTGGTGCTAAAAATGGCAGCGCCTATGCAATGTGTAGTTTAGGTCATGCTTATTATTTGGGTAATTGCGGGCTTGTAGTAAATTATGAAAATGCTTTTTATTGGTTTGATTTGGCTAGTCAAGGCGGTAATGCAGAATCAAATTATTATTTGGGTCAAATGTATGAAAAAGGCATTGGTCTATCGCAAGATTTAAAAAAAGCCATTGAGTATTACGCTAAGGGCGCAGCACTTGGGTGTTCTTGCTGTGAGGCTGAATTGAAAAAGCGTCAATAATAAAAAAGCTCCGCTTAGAAGAGGCGGAGCTTTTTTATTATTATTTTTATCCTAAAAATTTTTTAAAAAAACCAGTGATTCCGCCGTTGGCTGAAGCGTCTTGTGCGTCAAGGTGTGTTGAGAGATCAAGGAGTGATTTTTTGGCATCAGTGCTGAGTTTTGTTGGGATATGACATTGTGTGATGATGACCAAGTTTCCACGAGCTGTTTTCCCAAGAATTGGAAAACCTTTTCCGGGAAGAATTATTTCTTTGCCAACTTGGCATCCAGCAGGAATTTTGATTGTTTCTTTATTGCTATCGATTGACTCGATTTCAATTTGGCATCCGAGTACTAGTTGTGGATAAGTGAGCGTTAGTTTTGTTACTAGGTCATTTTCTCGTCTGCTGAAAATGGCATGTGGTTGAATATGTGTTTTGATGTAAAGATCGCCTGATCTGCCGCCAAAAACACCTGCATCGCCTTTCTCTGAAAGTCTTAGCTGTGCGCCATCAAAAATTCCAGCGGGAACGGTGATGGTAAGTTTTTCATGTTTTTGCGTGCGAGATTGTCCGTTACAGCTTTTGCATGGATTTGAGATGGTAACTCCTTGTCCTTTGCATGAGTTACATGGTTTTGCAAAAGAGAAGAAGCCTTGCTGGTGAATCACTTGGCCTTGGCCTCTGCAACTTGCGCAGGTTGTGGCTTTTGATCCATCGGCTCCGCCGGTTGCTTTGCATTCGGTACATGATTGATATCGATATACGCCGACAATTTTCTTGGTTCCAAGAAAAGCTTCTTGGAGAGTGATTGTTATTTCTTGGGTTAAGTCACTGCCGTTTTGTGCTGCTGGTGCGCTTCTTCGTGAGCTGCCGCCTCTTGATTGGTGTCCGCCACCGAAAAATGATCCGAAAATGTCGCCAAATTGTTCAAAAATTTCATCAGAGTTTGAATATTGATGATGGCCATGGCCATGTTCCATGCCGGCATGTCCGTATTGGTCGTACATTGCTTTTTTCTGAGGGTCAGAAAGTGTTTCGTATGCTTCGGCGGCTTCCTTGAATTTGTCTTCTGATTCTTTGTTGTTTGGGTTTTTATCAGGATGATATTTGATTGCAAGTGTTCGATACGCTTTCTTTATTTCTTCGGGGGAAGATGTTTTTGATACGCCTAAAATATCGTAGTAGTCGCGTTTTGCCATATTTGTCTTTCGGGGAAAATATAAAAAATATGAGTATTTTGCTATTAAATATTATTTTTTATATTAGCGCACGATGTGGCCTGTGACAACTGGCGTGAGTTTGTTTTGTCTGTCGACTATATGGTTCAATGGGTCTTGTGTTGGCTTATTTTTGATTGATTTCTTTTAGGGTTGATTCTTTAGGATTGGTTTTATGGAGAGCGATCATTTTTTTTGCAAGTTTTTCATAGTTTCTTTCTTTTTCTTTTGCTGTAAAACCTTTTTGGAGATTGAGAAGCTTTTGTAGCTCTTCCTCTGGCATGTTTCTATTGATGATGAAAGGAAGAAGGCTTGTTCCTGTGTAGATGGTTCTTGGTTGAGAATCCAGCTCTAAATATCCTATGAAGACAGCTGTGATAAGGCTGAAAAAGATTAGGCTCAAGGGAATGATGTTTTTAATAATAAAGCGATATGTTTTTTGGTTGATTTGATCATGTGGCTGTCTCTAATGATTTTATGGTGCCCAGGAGGGGACTCGAACCCCTATCTTTTTTCAAAGACTAGACCCTGAACCTAGCGCGTCTACCAATTCCGCCACCTGGGCATCTATTACATAAATGAATCGTTAAGATTCTATCGACAGATTCTATCTATGTTTGGCCTTGAGGTCAATTTTAAACAAACCTTCTGTGCTTTCTAGTTATGGGCTTTTTGGATTTTTGGGCAGGTCGCTTTTGTTGATTTTTGCTTTCGCTGATTCATATTCTCACATTCAGCTCTTGTTATTGTTTTGTATCAGTGGGGAGTGGTTTTAGGGTAAGTATAAATTGTTTTTGATAAATGTTTTTATGTACGGGTCCTTAGGGAGAAGGGGAGAGTATGAGTAGTCAGGGAAATTATTCACGATTCCTTGTGGGTTTGTTTAGTGTGGTTTTATTGGTGGCAAGTATTGAGCCAATTCAATCGGCGTTTGTGTTTTCTGGTCCAACTTCGCGTTTGAGACTTTCTGATAGCACGTCAAGATTTTATGTTGATACTGCTATTACTGGGTTTAATGGAACGCTTGAGTTGTCAGACAATACTGCTAATAGAATTCAAGGCGTTGCGGATGCTATTACGTTTTCGAGTGGATATCTTGAGCAAGGCACTTCATCTGCATTTTTGACGGGTATTTATAACTCGGCAACAACAGATACTATTAAGTTGACAGGGTCGCATCGCCTGAGAGCGTTGCCAGGAACATTGCTTCCTGCGGTGACCGTTTCTGGAAGTAGTAACTCCATAGAAGGCTCGCCGCTATTTTCTGGTGCAATTGTGCTAACTGATTTAAATACTTCGGTGACGTTTGCGCTTCAAAATAAATTGAATGCAAGTGTTACTATGAATAATGGAACGATTGTTCTTGGGGATCATTTGGCGCTGTGTGATAACGTTTCATTTTCTGGTGCTGGTAACGTGAACTTTGGCTTACGTAATTTAGTTCTTCCGGGAAGAGATATTACCTGGACCTCAACATTGTCGATGATTAATACTGGTGCGCTTGAATTAGCAGCTCCATTTAAATTAAGTGGTACTTGGTGGTTTGGTTCAGCAGCCTTTGGTACGGCTCAAACAAGAAGTCGCTCGGTGCTTGATGGACACGGTATGACTCTTGATATGTCGACGTGTGGAACTATTGTTGTTCGTGCTGGGCATACGCTTGAAATTAATGATTGTGTTATTAAGGGACTTGGAACAATTTCAGGACCCCTTGGCGGATCTACTGGTGGCCTTGGATTCTTTGTGATGGAAGATTCTTATTCTACGGTGAGTTTTAGTGGTTGTACGGTTATTCTGGGTGCAAATTATACGTTGACTCAGGGAACATTCTATTTCTATGGCGCTCCGTCTTCGATTCAAACTGGATCATACACGTTTAGTGCAAATAATTCACTTGCTGGTGGGGCTATTAAGGTAGATAACACATCTCTTATGTATAACTCTCTTACTGCTCCTGATACATCTAATGTTATTCAGCCTGATGGTGTGAGTGTTGTTTCTGTTAATGGTGGTGTTGTTGAAAGCAAAGATGCAATTCGTGCTATTTACGTTGATACGCCATTTTATCAGCAGCTTAGAAATGAAGTTGTTAGTGGTTCTAATCGTGTTCTTAGCTTCCGTGGAACAAGTGCTACAAATATGACGTGGAATGGTGGTGGTCTTGCTATTCAGTTCCCTCGTGGAACATCACAGTCTGGTGCACTGGTTGTTGCTGCTGGGAAAACTGTTACGCTGGAAAACGTTGTTCTTAAGGATTTTAGTTCTGCTGCATGTACCTTGGGTGCTGGTGCAAGCTTGGTCTTTGGTAATGGTGTAACAATTGAGCTTGGCGCAAAAGAAGACTTGAGTATGACCTGGTCTTTTACGGGGCAAACGACCGCTTCTATTATTAGAGGTGTTGGTAACGTTTTAAGTCTTGCGTCTTTGAGTACTAATTATGTTGGTATTTCTGTTGGCGCGGGGCAAGGAGGGTCGCCGGTTACTCTATGGATGAATGATGTTAAGGTTGAAGGGCTTACTGGCGCCGTGAACAAAGACACGTTGGTGTCTACTGCTAATACATATAGTACAAATGCAGCATATTTGGCATCGCGTAACTTGATTCGTTGCGTTGACTATACTGGGGTGTTGAACTTGAGGAATTCTGAGTTGAGCTTGGCGGGTAATTACACCTTCTCTGCCGGTAATATTAACATCTATAATGATGTTGCTATTAAAGGTAAGGGCTATACCTTCGCGTTCTCTTCCAATGGAACGCTTGCTGTTCAGTCTGCTTCTACATTAATGCTCGATCGCAACCTTACCTTCAGTTATGATTCCTCTGGTCTTGGGGCTCGAGGTCCTGCGGCATCAAAAACTCAATTGACTATGGCGGATCAAACATCTCGCTTGTACCTTAATGGTTGTACGTTCTACGGAACAATGACCTCTCCTAAGTTGCAAACAGGTATTCTGGTTGTGTCTGATAGGGTGACTTTGCAGTCTGAGGGTACTGTGGACGCTAACTCTATTGCGTTGAGCGATGCTGGTGGCTTGCGGGTTGAAGTTCTCGCAGGAGCTGTTTTTGATATTATTGGAGCTCTTTCCTATGAATAATAAAAAATAAAAACTATTTTTTATTGGCCCAGCGCAGTGATTTGCGTTGGGCCAATTTTTTTTGTAAGAAGTAAAAACGCGCAAAGCATGATAATTGCAGGGTTTTTTGCGTGTCCATAGTTTTGATAAAAATTTTTTCACATATTTTTTAAAAAAAGTGAAAAAAAAGCTTGCAAGACAAAAAGATTTATCTATAATTGTCTTTGTTGAGAGCGAAAGCGAAACGAAGCAAAAGCGAAAAATCGTTGACCTAGAGCTTGTTATAAGTGAAAAAAATAAAAAAATAAAACTTGCAAAACAAAAAAATTGCTATATAGTTTTAATATCGATGAACGAGTTGTTCGGAGATTGAAAAAAAGATTTTTGATCTTTGAGATTATTGAAACCATAGATTGAATAAAAAATTCGTCTAAACATGGACTCCTAAGATTTAGATATGAAGAGTTTGATTCTGGCTCAGAATGAACGCTGGCGGCGCGCCTAACACATGCAAGTTGAACGAGAAAGTCTTTCGGGACGAGTACAGTAGCAAACGGGTGAGGAACACGTAAGAATCTACCTAATAGTGGGGAATACCTTTGAGAAATTGAAGTTAATACCGCATAGTCTCGAAAGAGTAAAGGCGGCCTCATGCTGTCGCTATTAGATGAGCTTGCGTCCTATTAGTTAGTTGGTTAGGTAATGGCTGACCAAGACGATGATGGGTAGCCGGCCTGAGAGGGTGATCGGCCACACTGGGACTGAGATACGGCCCAGACTCCTACGGGAGGCAGCAGTGGGGAATATTGCGCAATGGGCGAAAGCCTGACGCAGCGACGCCGCGTGGAGGATGAAGGTCTTTGGATTGTAAACTTCTGTTAAGTGGAAAGAAAGACCTCTGGTTAATACCCAGGGGGGATGACGGTACCGCTAGAGAAAGCACCGGCTAACTTTGTGCCAGCAGCCGCGGTAATACAAAGGGTGCAAGCGTTATTCGGAATAATTGGGCGTAAAGAGCGTGTAGGCGGTTTTGTAAGTTGTTTGTTAAATCCAGTGGCTTAACCATTGATGTGCAGACAATACTGCTTGACTTGAGTGCGAGAGAGAGGGGTGGAATTCTAGGAGTAGCGGTAAAATGCGTAGATCTCTAGAGGAACACCGATGGCGAAGGCAGCCCCTTGGTTCGTAACTGACGCTGGAGCGCGAAAGCGTGGGGAGCAAACAGGATTAGATACCCTGGTAGTCCACGCCGTAAACGATGATCACTAGATGTTGGTTTTCTTAGGAAAATCAGTGTCGAAGCTAACGCGTTAAGTGATCCGCCTGAGTAGTACGATCGCAAGATTAAAACTCAAAGAAATTGACGGGGGTCCGCACAAGCGGTGGAACATGTGGTTTAATTCGACACTACGCGAGTAACCTTACCCAGGCTTGACATTTTTGTGACGATGCTAGAAATAGTATCTCTTGGGGTAACTCAAGCGCATTAACAGGTGCTGCATGGCTGTCGTCAGCTCGTGTCGTGAGATGTTGGGTTAAGTCCTTTAACGAGCGCAACCCTTGCCGCTAGTTGCTACATTTAGTTGAGCACTTTAGCGGGACTGCCTTGGAAACAAGGAGGAAGGTGGGGATGACGTCAAGTCCTCATGGCCCTTATGCCTGGGGCTACACACGTGTTACAATGGGGAGAAACAAAGAGCAGCGAGACCGCGAGGTGGAGCAAATCTCAGCAAAACTCCTCTAAGTTCGGATTGCAGTCTGCAACTCGACTGCATGAAGTTGAAATCGCTAGTAATCGCATATCAGAACGATGCGGTGAATACGTTCACGGACCTTGTACACACCGCCCGTCAAACCATGGGAATTGTCTGCGCCCGAAGTCGCTTGAGTCAACCGTAAGGAGACGAGCGCCGAAGGTGTGGGGAGTGACTGGGGTTAAGTCGTAACAAGGTAGCTGTAGGAGAACCTGCGGCTGGATCACCTCCTTTCGAGGGAGTAAAAGAAATAGCAATTGCTATTTTATGCGTTAATTCGCAAAAGATGTGTAATAGGAGTTCGTGTTTAGACGTTAAAAATTAAAATTGAGCTAAGTCTGTTAAGACTATCGACAGGTTTTTGTTGCTGGGCCTATAGCTCAGCAGGTGAGAGCGCCTCGCTTATAACGGGGAGGTCGGTTGTTCGAGTCAACCTAGGCCTACCAGACTTCTGGTGGTTTGAAGCTTTGTTTTAATCAGGGGCCTATAGCTCAGCTGGTTAGAGCACCCCGCTGATAACGGGGAGGTCGGTTGTTCGAATCAACTTGGGCCCACCAATTTATATAATGGTTTTGTGATCTTTGAAATATTTGAGAAAAGTGCTAAGTAAACAGAGAAAGATTTTCCTTACTATCTATTGATAGTAAGGCTACAAATTTGGATAATTGAAAAGGGCGTATAGGGGATGCCTAGGCATTAAGAGGCGATGAAAGACGTTGAAGGCTACGATAAGCTTCGGGGAGCTGCCAATTAAGCGATGATCCGGAGGTTTCTGAATGGGGGAACCCGCTGGTTTGATTTAATAAAGCCAGCACTCTTTTCTGAATATATAGGATTAGGGGGCGAACGGCCTGAACTGAAACATCTAAGTAAGGCCAGGAAAAGAAAACAAAGTGATTTCCTGAGTAGTGGTGAGCGAAACGGAAACAGCAAAAAACGATTGTCATGTAATAACCTGCATGTGTTGTGGCAATCGGGAAGTGGGATTTGTGCGTCGAGTATGCAGTGCTCGAGGCAGATATTTTTAGTTATAAGAATGACATTGAACGGTCAGCCATAGAAGGTGATAGCCCTGTATTTTAAAGCTAAAAATGAATGTTTGTGCAACGTCCCAAGTACCATGGAGCACGTGAAATTCTGTGGGAATCTGCCCAGACCATTGGGTAATGCTAAATACTACTTAATGACCGATAGTGAACGAGTACCGTGAGGGAAAGGTGAAAAGAACCCCGGGAGGGGAGTGAAATAGAACCTGAAACTATACGTCTACAATCGGTGGAAGTGCAGTATACGTACGCACAACCATGTACCTTTTGCATAATGAGCCAACGAGTTACTTCTACATTGCAAGGTTAAGTTTTGAAAGAACGGAGCCGTAGCGAAAGCGAGTCTGAATAGGGCGATAGTAGTGTGGAGTAGACCCGAAACCTAGCGAGCTAGCCATGAGCAGGGTGAAGTTGTCGTAATTGTCAATGGAGGCCCGAACCGGTGAGTGTTGAAAAATTCTCGGATGACTTGTGGTTAGGAGTGAAAGGCTAATCAAGCTGGGAGATAGCTGGTTCTCTTCGAAATATATTTAAGTATAGGCTCGTCTGCTGACCCGTGGGGGTAAAGCACAGTTTAGGCTAGGGGGCGAAAGTCTACCAACCCTTTACTAACTCTGAATACCACGGGGTGAAAGACGGGACTCGGACTATGTGGGATAAGCCGTATGGTCGAGAGGGAAAGAGCCCAGATCGCCAGCTAAGGTCCTAAAGTGCATGCTTAGTGGGAAAAGAAGTGGAAATACTTAGACAGCCAGGAGGTTGGCTTAGAAGCAGCCATCCTTTAAAGAAAGCGTAATAGCTCACTGGTCAAGTGTTTCTGCGCTGAAGTATAAACGGGGCTCAAGCATGCCACCGAAGCTGCGGGTTTTATGTTTTTACATAAAGCGGTAGAAGAGCGTTCTTAAGGAGATACAAGTTTGACCGTAAGGACAGATGTGGCTTTAAGAAGTGAGAATGTTGGTATAAGTAACGAAAAAACGGGTGAAATTCCTGTTCGCCGTAAGCTCAAGGTTTCCATGGGAAAGGTTCATCCGCCCAGGGTTAGTCGATACCTAAGCCGAGGCCAATTGGCGTAGGTGATGGAAAACAGGTTAAATATTCCTGTACCACTGGACTGCGTTTGAGTGATGGGGTAGCGCAGAAGGCAGAATTCACAAGATTATTGGATTGTCTTGCGAAGTGTTCGAGGAGAAGTGTGTAGGCAAATCCGCCACTTATAGACTCTGAGACATGATAGGTATATCAATCGTAATGAAAGATATGTTGAGTTCGCGTCATGCTGACTAGAAAAACCTCTAGCGAGTAGAAGAGTGATCGTACCGTAATCCGACACAGGTGAGCGAGCTGAGTATGCTCAGGCGTTGAGATAACTCTCTCTCAGGAACTCGGCAAATTGACCTCGTAACTTCGGGAAAAGAGGTGCCAGGTTTGTTAGTCACGACAGTGACGAAGCAAATTCTGGTCGCAGATAAGAGTCCCAATCGACTGTTTAACAAAAACACAGGGCCATGCAAAATCGTAAGATGAAGTATATGGTCTGACGCCTGCCCAGTGCTGGAAGGTTAACAGGAGATGTCAAGGCGTAAGCTTGAAGCATTGAATCGAAGCCCCAGTAAACGGCGGCCGTAACTATAACGGTCCTAAGGTAGCGAAATCCCTTGTCAGGTAAGTTCTGACCCGCATGAATGGCGTAACGAGTTGGGAGCTGTCTTGGAGAGAGACTCAGTGAATTTGTAGTAACAGTGAAAATGCTGTTTACCCGCAGAAGGACGGAAAGACCCTGTGCACCTTTACTATACGTTGACATTGATGTTTGGATTTGTCTGTGTAGGATAGGCGGGAGACGTTGAGATCTAGGCGCTAGCCTAGGTGGAGTCATTGTTGAAATACCGCCCTGATACATTTGAATATCTAACCCTTTTCCGTGAATCCGGATGGGAGACAGTGTCTGCTGGGTAGTTTGACTGGGGTGGTCGCCTCCTAAAATGTAACGGAGGCGTTCAAAGATTGTTTCATGGCGAATAGAAATCGCCAGTTCGAGCGCAAAAGTAGAAAACAATTTGACTGCAAGACAAACAAGTCGAGCAGGTGCGAAAGCAGGATTTAGTGATCCAGTGGTTTTGAATGGAAGAGCCATTGCTAAACGGATAAAAGGTACGCCGGGGATAACAGGCTTATCTCCTCTGAGAGTCCATATCGACGAGGAGGTTTGGCACCTCGATGTCGGTTCATCACATCCTGGGGCCGAAGAAGGTCCCAAGGGTCTGGCTGTTCGCCAGTTAAAGTGGTACGCGAACTGGGTTCAGAACGTCGTAAGACAGTTCGGTCCTTATCCTCTGTGGGCGCAGGGTATTTGAGAGGAGTTGTTCCTAGTACGAGAGGACCGGAATGAACAAACCTCTAGTGTTTCGGTTGTCCTTCCATGGGCAACGCCGAGTAGCTAGGTTTGGAGTGGATAACCGCTGAAAGCATCTAAGTGGGAAGCCAACCTCAAGATAAGATACCCCTCTGACGTGAGTCAGGTAAGATTCCTGGAAGACTACCAGGTTGATAGGCTGGACGTGTACATGATGTGAGTCATTCAGCGTACCAGTACTAATAGATCGAGAGTTTTATCCATTAATAAATTTTATTTAGACTTTTCTTAAATATTTCAAAGATAGCAAAAACTTTTTATAAGTTTGTTGGTGACTATAGTATTGTGGAAACACCTGTTCCCATTTCGAATACAGAAGTGAAATACAATACGCTGAAAATACTTTACTGGTGACGGTACGGGAAGATAAGTATTGCCAACATTAATTTTAGGGCCAATGTAAAAAATTGGCCCTTTTTTTATAATTTATTTTGAACTTTTTCTAAGGTTATGGGTAAAAAACGTTATGTTTGGTGGTATTTCTACAAAAAGAACATGTTCAGGGTGTGGGGTGACCTATTTCTGGAATCAAGACCTTGAGTGGGATCCATTTGCTGTTGCGTTACCAGAGTGCTTTGATGAGTATAAAAAACTTTTAGTGTATCAGGATAACAGGTTTGGCGTGTTGCCATTGCGACGACTGGTGGTTGATGCATATGCTGCACAGCATCCACCATGTCTTGAGATTCAGATTTTCTTAGGTATTAATCGTGATCTTCGTGCTGAATCGGTACAAAATATGCCAATATATTTGTTGTCATTGTTTCTTGCTTTTGAAAAAAATATGGAACATGAACGAATTCCTCTAGAAGTTCAAAATGTAAAATTAAATATTATAAGAAGAAAGACTGAGTTTTTAGACCTTAAAAAACCTACAATGAAATATGAATTATGTATGTATGATTTGTGGGATATTGTTAAAGACACGCGATTAAGTCGCGAAGAATATACGTATTTGATGCTTCGCTTTGCAGAAAAAACATGGGATTCGTGGTACGAATATCATGCTTTTATTAAAAAAGTTTATTTAACGCATAAGAACTAGTTTTAGAGCTTGCATTTTTCTTAGGTATGTGTGATTTTTGAACTTTAAAAAGAATTTTTATTTTATATGACTATGACAATTATTCGTACTCGTTTTGCACCGAGCCCAACTGGTCTTTTGCATGTTGGTGGTTTGCGTACAGCATTGTATGCGTACTTGTGGGCAAAAAAACATAATGGTAAATTTTTATTGCGTATCGAAGATACAGATCGAACGCGACTTGTTGAAGGTGCTATTGAAAATATTATTTCAACATTACATTGGGCCGGCATTGATTTTGATGAAGGTCCAGGAAAACCCGGTATCTGTTCGTCATATGTTCAATCTGAGCGGTTACCAATTTATCTCAAATATATTCAGCAATTGATAGAGCAAGGACATGCCTATGAATGTTTTTGTTCAGCAGAGCGCTTAGAAAATGTTCGCAATCAACAGATTGCGCTTAAGCTTCCTCCTGCATATGACAAATCATGTAGGAAATTGACGGCAGTTGAGGTTAGTGAAAAAAAAGAACTTCAAGAATCTTGGGTTATTCGTATGAAAGTTCCCGAAGAGGGCGAGCTGACATTCAATGACCAAATTCGTGGTGATGTTACATTCAGTTTCAAAAATGTTGACGATCAAGTGTTGTTAAAATCGGACGGATATCCGACATATCATTTTGCTGTTGTGATTGATGATCATGAAATGCAAATTAGTCATGTGATTCGAGGTGAAGAATGGCTTTCAAGTACACCAAAACATATTTTGTTGTACCAGTTCTTTGGATGGCAAGCACCGATTTGGGCTCATTTGCCGCTGATGCTTAATTCTGATCGCAGTAAGTTGAGCAAGCGTCAGGGTGATGTGTCTGTTCAGGACTATCAAGATAAGGGTTTTTTCCCTGAAGCATTGGTAAATTTCATAGCGTTTCTTGGCTGGAATCCTGGTGGAACCAGAGAAATTTTTTCACGAGAAGAGCTTATTCAAGAATTTTCACTAGATCGTGTTGGAAAATCAGGTGCGATATTTAATCTTGAAAAATTACATTGGTTTAATCAGCAATATTTATTAAAGAAAACAAATAGTGAGTTACTTGGTTTATTAAAGCCAATTCTCAAGACTTTAGGTTTTTCTCAATTTTCAGATGAGTATTTATTGCAAGTTATCGAATTGCTCAAGGATCGTGTAACATTTGTGGCTGATTATGTGGTCTATGGGCGTGAATTTTTTGCGGCTCCCGAAATCTACGATGAAACAATAAAAAATAAATGTTGGAAATCAGGAGTTGCAGAGCAAGTTAAGTTGTTATCTTACAAGTTGTGTGGGCTGGATGAATTTTCAGCATCTACTGTTGAGATGCTTCTTCGTTCCTATGCGCTTGATCACGGGTTGAGTATTGGCAGTTTGATGCTGCCGTTACGATTTGTTTTGGCGGGCAATGGTCAGGGTGCAAACTTGTTTGCGATGATTGCAATTTTAGGAAAAGCAGAGTTAGCTGCGCGTGTTGATCGTGCTATTTTGAAATTAAGTTAATTTTTTTGTGAGTGGGGCCGTTATGATTGTTTTCAAATCCTTTTTGTTGATTATTAAGTATGTATAAAAAAATTTGGGATTATAAATGAAAAATATTCAAGGCTTATCACCATGGCTTGCTGTTGCGCAAAAGCGAATGCGCGAGTTTCCTGTTGGCGCATTTGTTGCAGAAGATAAAACTAAAAAAGCGGTTTTAATTGAATGGACTATTGGCTTGCTGGTTTCAGATAAAATTGCTGAAATAAAAAAGAAATTAGTTGATCTTGGTTGTCCACAGATAGTTGAGGCTGAATGTGAGTTTTTAAAAGCAAACCCACAGGCTGTGCTGACTGATGGTTTTCTAAAAGTCTGTGCGCCTCATCTTGAAAAAGGTATGGATTCAGTTGATTGGAAAGCGTGTTTTAATACGCTGGATACATCACTGAGAACTATTTACACGGCTGACATCAAAAGTTTTGGTGAAGAAATCGTTAAGAAGATAGAAAACGATGTTATCATTTTTGTAACAGCAAAAGATGTCATAACCGACGATTTGCTTGGTTTTGTATCAGGGAGTGTGACACCCGGTTCAGCGCTTGGTGATCTAAAAATCATTACGTGTGTTGTTGATGAAAAATATCATGGACAAGAGATTGAGCGACTGTTGATTGGTGGGCTTCTTAAGGCATTGCCAAGTACCCTCAGATTATTTACCGGTGTTCGGCCAACGAATAGGCGAATGATCAAGGTGTGTGAATCTATTGGATTTGAGCAGGTGGCTGCAATTGAATATGACAAAAATCATCCAATTGATGTGTCATCGTGGCGATTATTTTCATACGATGTAATGCTTAAGGATTCTATTTTATAGATAGAAATCTAAATTTTGCTGAAAAAGGGCTTTGGTAGAACTTGAAATAGAGTTTTATCAAAGCCCTTTTTTAATATTAATATTTCTCGTCATGCAAGGCTGTTTTTACAAAAAACAGTTTTGCATATATGATTACGGATCGTTAGTGTCATAAGCTCAGGAAGGTTTGCATATGTTTTTATTAAATCTGTTTTTTATTTTTTTTCTCTCGGTGGTACCGGTTTTTTCAATTTCAAGCGTTGATTTGGACAAAGCAATTAACAAATCGTTGGAAACACTTACACAAGAATCAAGATGGGCACAAAATTATTATGGAAAATTGCTTTTAGAAATAGGTTCTGTTCGTGCGTCAGATGCAAGCGGTATAAAGCGTTTGCAAAAAAAAATTCATGAGGAGCCAAAGCCTATCGTTTCAATAGGATGGAAAAACTATTTTGTAGAAGAGGTTTTAACCTATTTCGATCTAGCTGTGAGTCAGGGTCGTAGATCTAGTTCTGTTTCTTCAGATGATAAATTGGAAGAAGTGGTAGACCATGATTCAATCATTAAGAAAAATCAAAAGCTATTTTCTAAAGATGCGGCAGTGTTGTTCGAGTATCTTGAAAATCCATCTGAGTTTGAGTCCTTAGATACCTGTAGAGCACTTGCGTTCTTCATTATGCTGCAAGAAATTTACAATTTAATTTTAGTGGTAAAGGCTCATTCTGATCACCTTGTTTTGAGCGAAGTCCATAAGGCAGAAGTTTTGCGTAGAGAGCAACTTGCTGCAGATTGGCTTGAGAAACACAAAGATTATTCATTGAATACAATAATTTTTTAATTAAATCATTTCGTATAGCAAAATATAGATTTACTCATTCAGTTAGTGTGATGCTAAAAAGGAAGCACTGCATTAAGGGTGGTAATAAAAATGTGTGTATTGCGAAAGATTGGGTTCATTCTCTTTTTCTTAGTGTTAAATGTTCAAGCAAACAAAACAATTTCTATTTTTGTAGGAAACTTAACTTCTTTTCAGGCGTGGGCAGAGCAAAAAGATTTTGTAGAAACATCTTCTGGGTTATTTCAAGTCCTTCTTAATGATTTTTATGAAAAAAAAATTGATCCGACTAAAATGTTAGACTTTTATAGTGATCTCTCTGAGTCGTATAAATCTTTTTCTCATGAGCTTGCGATTATTAAGAATAATAATGATTCAGATGCCGAGATAGTCCGATACCTTGAATTGCTTGAAAGTGCTTCAGATCTTGCATTTAACTATGTTTTATCATAGCCTAGCCTCTAGTTTAGAGGCGACACTAGTCTTCATTTTAATTATTAAAAAATGCTTTGAGACTATTGAGCTGTTGATACGCATAGTTTTTTATCTTGAGAAAAAGAGAATCGTTTTTCATGGGTTCGCTTGTTGCACTTCGTAGATGTTTTGCAATAAGTGAACCCTGTTTTATTTGAGTTTCAATTGATTTTTGCGAATTTTTCTCAAATTTTTCGCGAGCAGGTTTAATAACATTCTTTTTGAAGAGCAAGCAGACTGTAGAGGCGCCAAATTCGAAGTAACCCATTTCAGCACCTTTTTTGTATGAAATATTTGGGGTATAGGTCTCAATTATTTTTCCAACTCCAAGAGCGCCAACAATGATGCAAATCGGGTCTTGAAACTCTTCTGATTTGAGAATTAAAACAGATCGTGAATTTTCACCAAGCGGATCATATCCATGCTTGAAAACAAAAGGATTTACCGAATCATATCGACCGGGAATTTTTCTGGAAAATCCTGGAGTGCAATCGATCGGAAAGTGAAATCGATGATAATCTTCTGGTGATAGTCTAAAGCTAATGAGTGTTCCACCTTCATAGAGTTCAGCGAGTAATGTATTGTTGAGCATTTTAGCGAGTGACCATTTAGAACTTTTGATGATGAAATTATCTCGTTGAGAGATGTTTGAGATGTAGGTAACTTTTGAATCAGCAGGACTTACAATTCCCAGAGGCGTTTGATCTATTGGTCTGGCATCAGCTTTTAATTTTCGTGTGAAAAATTCATTAAAAGTTCTAAATCCACCGTCAGGAATAATAGATTCATCAAGATTAACGGAGTGCTTTGATGCAAACTTTTTCCAATTAATGCTGAAGGGTGTTGAATTGTTTTGAAGCCATCCAATTATTTTGCTGACATGTTTTGATTTTGCAATATGAGCAATTGGTTTTATGTAATTGTTTATCAGCTTGAGCTCTTTTGCATATGAGAATTTTTCATTAATGATGACGCCATTCTGATCGATTAAGCAGTCTTCATGTTTATTAATCACATCTGGCGAGAGCGCGAGTTCATTGTATGATTCAGCGTCTGCGAGAAGATGGGAAAGAGCACTGCTTAAGAGCAATAAAAACAAACATTTTTTCAGCATAAAGGCGATCAGGTTTTATACAGCGCTTTGTATTTAATATATTTGTTTGTGTGTATAAATCACAATAAAGGCCAATTCAACCGTGAAGTGCAGCAGTAACGCTGGAAAGAACCATCTCGAGAGGCGTTTGAAAGTTTAATGCTTTTCTGGGCCGGTTATTCAAGTTGAATTCGATTTTAAAGATATCATCTTCAGT
>Ga0209107_10000285_pt1 | contig 30764 bp, 24 predicted proteins | sample LakErihyJuly2011_2_FD_187460 | JGI IMG/M metagenome (GOLD analysis project Ga0209107, IMG submission 187460) | Freshwater microbial communities from dead zone in Lake Erie, Canada - CCB hypolimnion July 2011 (SPAdes) (version 2) | ecosystem: Environmental > Aquatic > Freshwater > Lentic >...
CTCCTATATACTTAATTGGAGGTGCCTCGGTAAAGAGTGTAGGAAGCACGAATTGCACAAACGGCGACGAGGGTTGCGGTGGTGGGTTCGGTAATAGCATACTAATTAGTACTCCAGAGGGAGTGGTTATACGTCTTGCTCATTTAAAGGCAGAGAGTATACCACCCAACATCGCGGGCCTCACCACATCCTCCGGAGGAGGTAAGAACAACCCGACCATTCAGGGCTCCCCAACAGCCAACGGCCTTAATGTGGAGACCAGCTTCAACGGAGTGCCAAGGGCTCTGAGGATCATCCCTGGCCGCACTATCCTCTCATTTATCACCAACTACGACTCGTGGGTGGAGGAGGGAAGGCCTACAACCACTGACCCTGGAGTCTGGATTGCCGGGCGATTCAAGAACTGGTTTGTTAATGAGTGCGACTATAAGTGGAGAGATGGCAACCTCAGAGTCCAGATCGAGGGTGTAAGCGCCTGGGGCTCCACGACAATCACCGTGCCTACATTCGATAACTACCTAAAAGGTCTTCAGGGCGCTGGTGATATAAAGATGACGAGCAACTACTACGATTACATAAGGTCCCTGGGAGGACTGAGTTGGAAGACCGAGGATGGCAAGGACTCTACCGAGGTGAATTGCCCAGAATCCCAGCAACTAAGCGCCGCTCTCAGTCAGGGTTCCAACTCCACAGATCCTGGAGCCACGGATACTAAGGGTTCGTACCCCGCGGCTAATTGCAAGACCGGAGATGCCACAAAAGATGCCATTATAAACGCGCTCTACTCCGCCGGCCTCAAAACTCCTAACGCTTTTGCCGGAGCACTAGGAAACATACAAGAGGAAAGCCAATTTAACCCCAACATTCATAATACTTCTATCCAAGGAGTTACTTGCGTAACGGACTCCGGAGTACCCGAGAAGTGCTACGGACTGGTACAGTGGGGTGGCTCTCGCAAAACTCAAGCCATTGCGAAGTGCGGGCAGACAAGTACTCTGCAGTGCCAGCTCGAGTTTGTCGTACAGGAGATAAAGCAGCGAGGTGGTGGATTGGTGGAGGGCATGAATTCATCAAGAACGGCGTCAGCCGCCGCTGAGATCTGGAGACGTAAGTACGAGGTGGCAAGTGGAGGAATCGCTAAAAGACAGCAATTTGCCGAGCAGATCGTGAAGCAAATTACCTGCTCATGATATACAAGGCCCTAGCCAGCGCTATCATGGGCGCGGTACTATCCAGCACCAAGAAGGAGGTCATTAATGTAGCCCAGCGTCGCATTGCTCAGTCGCAGATGGAGGGAATGCGCAAGGCAATGCTTTCCCACGTCGCGGAGAAATACGCTGAGGAAGCGGAGCACAACTTCTCCCAGTACATAAGAGCGCTGGAAGCGGCGACGGTTGACATAGAGTATAAGGGGAAGCCTGGCGAAGCGCTCATCATGCGGGCCGAGAGCGCCGTCAAGGAACTCGAGGGGTATATTGAGGCTCAGAATCCCAACGGCGCCGTGATCCAGTTTCTGCAGCGTAGGTACAAGGAGGAGGGCGTACGGATTATCTCAGGTAGGCTGTACGCCGGGCACTACGTTAATCGCAAGTCCCAGGGCATCTACGAGGTCCTCAACCGCATGGGCTATGCTAGTGGGGTGGATAGGAGAAAGCCCTGGCTGACTGGGCAAAAAACCACCGATGGGCTGGAGAATATGCTCGCCGACGCGGCGCTGGAGATCTTCGATGTGATGTTCGATAACGTCGATCTGAGTTCCGACATGGCCAACCTCAACTTCTCCGGAGTGGGCGATCAGGTGTCAGAGAAGCAGGAGAAATCCGCAGGGAGTGGGTTTGCTACAAGCGCTCCAGCACGGCCCAAGGGCAAACGTAAGCGCAAGCGCTAACCGTAGTACTTAGACCCCTTCTCTAGGTTGGCTTTAACGCTCAGCACTTGGAGTTGGGCGTTGATCATGTGGTAATCGAACCATCTCTCGGCAAGATCGGTGTCCCTGAAGTAACACTTGGTGCCTCTACAGTGCACCTGGATACTTTCCAAATCCACCTTTTCGTCCCTGCACCACTCCTGCACCATGTTCTTGAACGGGTACTTGTGATCGATGTGGAACATAGCCGCCTCGATGAAGTCCCCACTAATAGGGCATTTTAGCGGTTTCTTTTTGAGCTGGCGAAGTACACTGAGACGGAACGTCTTGATCTGTGGATCGATGATCTGCCTCATGGCCACCAGGGCATCCTTCTTGTTCTGCTTGTACTCCGGCACCTCCACCGCTCTGGGGAAGAGCTCCTCCGCGACCTTGCCCTTCCCCAACCACACCTCCCGCTTAGACCTCGGAGTTATCATCACGATACCTCGCACAGCTCTCCCCTGGAACTTCTTATTGCGGATCTTGTACCTGACAGCACCACGATCCTTTATGGCCTTCCAGCGGGGGATGAGTTCCATAACCTCGTTAAGGAACTCCTCGTCTGTGCCTCTGACGAAGTAATTACACTCCGTCCCTGAGGCTACTTCACCCCACTTTTTTTCGAAGCCGCTTTTGGTGTAGGCAGTTCCTTGGACGGATACTGTGCGTCGCATAAGATAAACTCTATCAGTTGCTCGGAGTAACGCTTGATGTCCTCAGCGTTGCGTAGGTGTGGGTTCTTACGAACCAGGGTGGAGACGCTTCTTTTCTTCACAAGGTAGTCTGTGAGAAAGGCTTCGTCGGCTAGTTCAAGGTCCGTGATCTTGTGCAGGAGCTCGTTATGCGAGACCATCAGATCCTCCATACTGAGCTCAGACTCGTACTTCGGCTCCACGATGTTAGAGTACTCCGTGATCTGCGAGAAACTCATGGCAAAAGCCTGGCGAACCGCCCGGACTTTTTTCACTGAGATCTGGATCTTCTCCGCGATAGTGTCATCGGTGACGTCTGGATCGGCGATGAGGTACTTGCGAATCTTCAGGTAGAGGTCGGAGTACGAGCGGGGAATCTTAACCAGGCGACTGTTATCGCGGAGGTAGTTAAGCATATGAAACTGCAGGCATCTATTCACCCAAGTGGAGAAGTTAGCGCCCTTACTCTGGTCCCACGAATCGTAGATACGTACAATATACTCCAGCGCAGCGTCCCTAAGCTCCTCGTAAGGCAACCCTGTAAAACTGGAGATCTTCCTAGCTGCCTGATTGGCCTTCCACATCTGAGAGATGATCAGGCGGTCTCGCTCGGTCTCCCTAATCGAAGCGCGACGCGGATTTGCGGTAAAGTTTACGTTCATTAGTTAGATTTCTCTATGGATCCGATGATGAAGTCCTTGAGTTGGGTCTTGGCGAGAATCCCGTCGGTATTTATGCCTAGTAGCTCCGCCTCGCTGTCAAACACGGCAAAGTTCGGCGTCCCATCACACTCGATCTGGTCACAGAACACCCACTCATCGTCGGTAACATCCCACTCCCCGAACCCGATCGTGTAGTGCGGGTACTCCTCGGCGAGTTCGTTGGCCGTCTCCGCCCAGACGGGTTTCATAGCGTTGCAAGCAACGCACCCAGGCTGGTGAAAAAAGACAACTTTGTATTTGAATTGTTGATCTGTCATGGCTTTTTGTATCCTTGCAAGTAATACGTTATGTATTATACCATATAAACATGCGTTACAGGTACTTAGTTGTGGACGACGAGCTACCTCGGTTCGCTCCTATAAGTCCAATATCGCTCGATCTGCGCCGGCTCCCTCCGTTGAAGTTGGGGTCGTGGACTAAGCGTGGCAATCTTCCCCTATCGCCTCCGTGAACAGTCCTTCCTCCCATCATCTCGTCCCTGTACACCGTGACTCCGTACACGAACGCGTCGACAAAGTCGTCGTTTTTGATAAAGGGGAAGGATGTGAGTTCGGAGACGCGTTCGGCGAGGAAGGGAAGGTTCTCGTACAGGGACACGACCCCGTCCTCTACCAGGGGCGCGATCGCGTTAGCCCTGAGCACCTTATCCTTGTTCGGAACCAGCTCCTTAATGGAGATGTTGACGGTGCGCTTAAGCGTTTGGATGAGCGGGACACCTTGTGCCCTGCCCTCGATGTAGATGCATCGTATCTTCCACTGCTTGATAAGCTGCGGAAAGATCTTCTCAAGGTCCGGAAACTCCAACCTATCCAGGATGTAATGAATCAGGTGGAGTTTGGAGTTGCCCCTATCGTACCCCCAGATACATATGGCCGTGTAGTCGTTCATTCTCTCCGCCTTGTACGCGGTATCGATCGTAGCGTATATAAATCCGTACTTGCTCAGATTCCTGGTGTGGTAATCAAACCAAGTCTCCTTAAAGATGGCACCCTGCTCACCAGCTGGGCGGCCCTGATATAGGGAGTTAAAATCCTTGTCTCCGATGGATTTGCGAATAGACTCCAGGTTTTTTACCGGGAAGAACTCGGGCCAGTGCGACTCTCCGAGCTTTCTACCAAGCACGTCGTTCTCCTCGTCAATGCACAGGGCGGGTACGTTAAGCTCCTTCCAGCCCTCTGGGTCGGCCTTGAGAAGCCTGCCGATCACATCGTCGACGTGGAACCTAGTGCCCATGGAGATGATAGCGTGGTTAGGTAGTCCACGCGTCAGGAACTGAGCCTGAGTCCACGAGAAGGTCGATTCCATAACCGTGGCGGAGTTACCATCCGCTAGAAGGTCGTCCAGAAGGCCCACACCAGGTAACTCGTCGTCACTAATAACGCCAAAACCAAAACCAGTAACGCTACCGCCAGCCGAAGCGATCTTAATAAGCCCGCCATTGTTATTACGTATCGCGCTGAGGTTGCATTTGTCCCGGTCTGTCTCGCATTCTGGAAAGAGCCACTTAAACTGCTCGTGAGAGATGTACTCGATAACCGCCCTGGAGTTCTCGCTAGTGAGCTGGAGGGCGTACGAGCTCATAATAAACTGGGCTGTGGGACTCCTGCCCATCTGCCAGGACGGAAAGATCTTGGAGATGAGCAGGGACTTTCCAGTACGTGGAGGAAGGGAGATGGCGCTCTGCTTGTACTCCTCCTCCTCTCCGTCTCCGATCTTCTGGAGAAAGTCGCCGATAACGTTGTGCACCTTGAAAGGAGTGAACTTACCCGCGATCGGAACCTCACTGGTAATATACCTAGCGTAAGTGAGAAAATCGGTACGGCATTTCAGCCTTAGCAGTTCCTGTTTATCGGAGGCGGATAGAGACTTGATGTCTCCCTCCATCTCCTTAACAGTTTGCTTCTCCGCTTTGACTTCTGCCTTGTTCATAAGTAATCTGGTCTAGTAGTGAGGAGATCGAAGGGGTCGTAGGAGCTTGGTCTAATACCGACGACGGTAGCTTAGCGGCGAATAGAGACTCCGGGACGGGTGGCGTGGGAGAATTTATCCTAGATTGGAGCGAGTCATTAAGAGCTTTTTTCTTATCACGCTTGGTAAGGCACTTATCGAAGACGTTGGGAAGATCTACTGGAACGATCCCGAGAACAAACTTTGTCAGATCGACCAGTCCTCCTCCGGGCTCTAGTTCCTTCCACTCCTTATCCGCGGTTTTTAGAAACTGACTCGTGATAAATGTTGCCTCCTTTTTAGAGAGGCTATTCAAAGCGGCTATGTTGGTTATGTTTTTGAACACCCCAGCTAGGCTGTCAGTAACTGCGACTTTAGCACTACCGCCCTTCTTCACCGCATCGAGTTTATTAACGTAAGCGTAAACATCCTTAATAGCTTTAGACGTAGTTATGATGCTGACGAGCGTTTTGGAGAAAAATGACTCCGGCCCGTCTAGCATCTTGTTAATGAGCCGGTACTGCGCGTCTATGAGCTTCCTCTCCACCGACTCCACTTTTGTGATGTTATTGTCGGTCTGCTTAAAGGCCTTTTCTATAGTCTCGAAGGTGTACATCATCTCCGTCCAGAGCTCTGGCCAGTCGGCGTTTTTGGCACTGTCGATCCTATCGGCCATCTCCCCGAGCCTTTTGACGTTCTGGATGAGCTGGGTTAGATCGGACTTGTTCGGAATGCAGAGCTCCTCCCCAAGCTTCGTCGGGATAAGGTCCAGGACTTTCGCTACTATATTCTCGTTGTTCTTTGTTGGGTCACCGTCAGGCGCGTACGAGCTGGCGCTATTGGCCACAACGTTTCCGCACTTCTCCAACAATGAGTTGCCGTCCGAATCCTCAAAATGCTCGGTCTTGCGGCACTTGGGGTCACACGGGCATTCGCCACCTCCTCCCTTACCAAACAGTCCCTTCGTCAGACCACCAAGCAGTCCGGCCACTGGATTGGAGCCGAGAAGCGAGCCCAGACTCTCCAGGCCGATCCCACCCTTCAGTACGTCGGCGAATTGCTTGCCTAGACCTATGGCCTGTAGCGCCGTGGAGGCGAGTTGCGGGATGTCTGTCGCTCCGCCACTGAATTTGGCTATTCCTGGCAGGTTGGAGAAGGACGCCAGGGTGGAAGCCACTTCCCCAAGATCCCCGGAGTTTATCGCTGATGTGATGCCCGAAGCGACGGAGGCCGTGACTGGGATGATCTTTTCCAGCGAGGATACCGCCTCGTTGAGCGGAGTGGATCCAGACTGTCCAACACCCCCACCGATAATGCTGTTTATTGCCTGGGGTTGAGATCTTAGCACCGCCGCCCCTACCGACAGAGCCGGCTTGATCACGTCAGCGATCTCGGCGGGCAACTGGGAGAGCTTTAATGCGGATGCTGTGTCCAACGCTCCGGCAATACCACCGGCCATGTAACCAAAGTACACAGATGAAGCCTCCGGAGACAGCGCTCTGATGCTCTGATTCAGCGCGGTCTGACCGATATTCTCTAGAGACGCGCCAACGGAGTCGTTCTGCACGCCTCTGAGCAACTGCGCTCCTACATCTCCTAGTGTGGTGAGTACACCCTGCGTGGTTGAGTCTATAACCCCGGAGGAGCTCAGAGCTGAGGAGATCTGAGACACGATGCTATCTACGGGCAGGGTGCCGTTATTAACTATGACAGTCTTCGCGATATCGGTGAGTAGCTTAGCCCCATCAAACGCTCCGGAGAGCGCATTAGCGGCCTTAAGTGCCGCTCCCAACGGTGTTGTTGGTAGAGCTGCTGGGATGGCCTTAGCTGCCATCTGTAGCACCTGGGCCGCTGAGTTTCCTACAGAGTCACCCGCCTTCATCCCGCTCTCCGTTGCCAGTCCCTCCATAGGCTTTTTACTATCCAGGAACTTCTCTTTTGTTATGGGAGCATCCTGACGGTGAAACTGAACCGGCTCTCTTTTACCCGGGTTGATCCACTTCATCTGCCCTTGGTACCTAAGGCAGGAGATCCTCTGAGAGTTTAATCCCTCGTCAAGGATGGCGTCCATGCCGTGGGTTTTCTCCGTGCAGTCCGGCAAAAGCGTCCTTGTGAATACAGGAGTGGCTCCATTGGGTCTCCAATTATAGCTTCCATTTTCGTCCTTTCCGCATTTAATCTGGAATGTTCTGAACTTCCTATCCTCCGCAAAATCCCTAACATCTCCGTCAAGCGCCTGATTACACTCGGGAATGCCTTTCTTCTCGGAGTAGTTCGTGGCGGCCGGGCTGGAGACCCCGGGATCAAATCCCTTCTCCACCCACTTGCTGTTAGTCAGGGATTTCCAGTTCCAGACTTCCTCCCCTCCCTCCTGAGGGTTATTCTTTCTCATGCAGACAACAAGATCCTGGTTGATCTCATTCTGAAGAAGATAGATTCGGCCTGCGTTTCCTTTGTTACACCTCATCCCCTGATCGCCTGGAGACTGAGGTGACCTATAGGCGCCGCTCTGCTCATTAAGAGTCGTAATCTGTACCGGTGACCCTCCAGACGCGACGTTAGGATTCTTATTAAAGAACCCAAGCACAAACGCGTCCCCGGAGTTTCCGTGAGCCTTTCCGATGAGGCAGTTGGAGCCTATGAGCTGGGCACTTAGCAGACCCTTACCACTACCAAGCACGTACACCCAGTCGCCAGTTGTGCCGTCCTGATACTCGACCTTTACCCTCCCGAGCTTCTTCGGGTCGGATACCGATATAATCGTAGCAACTTCATTGAATGGGTCCGAGTACACTCCGCCCATCGCTTCTGATGTGCGAGATGATAACTCCTTTATCTGCTGAAATTCGTCAAAAAATCCCATAAACCCTACTCTAATTAGATTTCAACTACTCCACTGGGAGATAGAATCCCCCCTAGAGAACCTCGGGCTCGAAGAACGCGTCTCCCACAGCCCACAGATCCGCGGAGAGATACGCGTACTGTACTCTTGCGTTGAGGTTGGATGGGGCCCAGGTCTCCGCGATGTAAGAGGCTCTGTCCCAGGACTTACCGTTCCTATTGTAGTAGTAGGGCACTCTAAAGAATACGTTGCGACTCTCACTCACGCTACTGACCCTACTCACGCCGGCTACGAGCTGGTTCGTGTAGTTTTCCACTCTGGCATCTTCCACCGTTCCCACCTGTATAACATCCTGCTTGTAGGGTATGAGTATAGGAGCGGAGATCTCCGCGTTTCTCAGTCCCGTCTTCGGCCTAAATATCTTCCTCTCTAGATCCACGACCTGCAGCTCGGCCGAAGTGTGCGCTTTTAACCCGAACACAGACGAGAGAAACGCGAGGCCCAGTAGACTTCCTTTCGCCTCTATAAGACCGTTCCACAGGGATTTGTCCACTCGGACCATATCCGTATAGAATAGAAGGACCGACCCCGCCGTTTCGGAATATGTTTTAGCCCTGAATACGTTGTTCTCATCGGAGATAGTCCCTATCTCATCTAGTTTTATGCTAAGCAAGTTGTCTCTACGACCCGACCAGGTGGAGAAAGCGTCCCAGGATAGTAGGGAACCGCCCCACGCCGTTGTCTCGGTATTGAGTGCCCACTCCGGTTGGTTGAATGGAAACTGCTCGAGAGCTTCGCCCTTTGCCGTGAGAACCTCTCCTAGAGCCGGAACGTCCACGCTGCTCTCCCGATCCCACCAGCCGAACGAGTTCTTGATGAATGCTCTTTTCACCTTATCGTCCCACAGCTCGTTCCACAGATCCCCGAAAAGTCCCACATGCTGAGCTAGCCAGTCAAGGAGAGCTGGGTTGCAAGTATCAGGGTCTAGATAGTCGGCGTAGAAAGACGCTATGGAGTCCTTCTTTTTCGATAGGAACTCGTCGGTTCCGCTGACCAACCACTGCGTAGGAGTCTCAATGTCCGAGAAAGACGGGTCGGATCTGTAACCTTCGGCCAGTCCTGGCAACCGTGAGTATACCGGCCTGGAGATAGACTCCTTGCCAAACGAGATACTCGGAGAGAGCAGGGAGCTCTGGGTCACCTGCAGAACGCTGTTGAATAGAGCCTTTACTCTATCGTAGACTACGGAGATCAGATCCAGACCGTCGTACACTCTAGCCAACCTGTAGGAAAACTCCTCGTTGATTATGTCGGCGCACCTCTCCGCCCACTCAGCATCCAGATCGGAGAAGCTCTCCAATAGCGCGTCCCGTACCTGCTCTGTTGCCGTGACGTGGAGCCGGTCATTAAGGTACCCTTCGGAGGTCCCAGGATACGCTGAGATGATGGTGTTCTGTACGAACCTTACCTTTCTGTCTGAAAGACCTACCGTGGTCGTAACAGGCCTTCTAGTCACGCTCTCGAGTCTCTTATCCGTGGTTACTATGGCGGTGTCTATAAAATCCTCCGAGTAGTAGAATCTAGGAGGTAGGTAGATCTTTGCGAACGCGCTTGCGGGCTTATTCACAGAGACTTTCGAAGGAGCTCCTGTTCCTGAGTAGGTGGTGTAGTGCCCTCTGAGAATCGTCTTTAGAACTACCAGTGGCTGAGCTGGTAAGTAATATACTACAGGAAGCGAGGGGGTACCGTAGGTGTTCTTTGACGTGTACTTCCACTTGCCCTCGTTGACCCGCTCCAGAGTACCTATGATGCATTTGCCCGCATCGCACAGCGAGTCGGTACCGGCACCCGCCTGGCATTTTAACCCATGCCTTGAGCAACTCTCCATCCCAGCATGCTCCGTGCCACCCATGGGCACCCCGTGGGAATAGACCGGGTAGGTGCTTCCGGTTCCCAGCGGGCCGGATACTACGCTCTCGGAGTACACGTGGCCGATATTCTTGTACTTAAATCCGTTGATTCCTATATTACCGAGTTCGCGGTTTATGACAGACTGCCTTTCGGCATTTATGTTTCTACGCGCTGAGAAGTCCACGGACCCCAACTTATGGGCAAAAATACGACTTTTTTTCGTTCTGTCAAACTCTACGATTATATGCCCAGGTGAGAGCGCTGGATTACGACTCCTGCCATTGAGGCTATTCCACGCCGAAGTGTTCATAGTGTGTACAGGTTCTCGTAGTAGAACGTTAGGGGAGAGAAGTCATTGATAGAGGTAAACGCGATCTGAGCTCTGTACAACTTGTAGGATACGATAGGCGAGAAAGCCTTCTGGACCTGGTTGTCGGAGTTTACTGATCCTAGGTAGGAGTAGTCACAGCCGGTGCTCGTTTCCTCTCCAGAGAACCCCGCGCAGAACCCTTCGATAGAGGAGGAGTCTTTTACCATGCTACGAGCGGTTACGTTATTCACCGACTTGACAAAGTCAAAGTCGTATAGACGCCTGACCAGCTCTTGGTACTCGAGGTCGGCGCCTAAAGCGAGGGAGCGTGGGTCGATGTAGTTTCGCATAGCTTCCAGCACCTGAGAGGCTAGGAAATCCGAGCCCACGCCTATCGCCTCTGGATCGTAGAGTACGTCCACAACCAAGTCGACTGGGATTATCTCCGGCGAAAGGAACGAGATGTTGGTGCCGAGAGTCACCCTAGGTCTCATAGAGTCTATGAGATACGATAGGTTCGAGGAGCTGAGTTCATTGCCGTTATCGTCTCCGACGCAGATAACCACGTTTCCGGAGAGCAGCTCGCTTAGACCGAATCTCTCCTCGTAAGTTAGTACTTTTACGATGCTAGTCTCGGGGACAAGGGTCCGAACCTCGTTCTCAAAGTCCACCGAGGTTGTCAGGTTTCTCCTGCTAAGAACCTCGAAAGCTCTGCTCTTCATCCCTGAGACGGACTCCGTATCAGTACCTCCGACCGCTGGCTGCTCGTTACTCAGGAATTCCAACCCGGCAAAGTTCCTCTCGATCTTATTGATCTCGCCCGTGTTAACGTTGTACGCGCTTCCCCATCTCTCAGACTGGCACGATACCGTACCGGAAAATTCCGCCTCGGGGATCCTTACCTCGGACAGAGTGACGAACACCTGATTGCCGTTGGCGATGAGTTTCGTGCCTTTTGGAATTATCAGGACTCTCTGGTAGCCGGGGACTTTGTAGAAGGTAACGTCGGCGAGAGCTCGGCTCCCAACCTTTCTCTGCACTCCAAGTTGTCTCAGCCACTGAAGGCTGAATGCCTCGGGAAGGTTGTTCAGGTAGTATAGGAGCTCGGCCTGGGCAAATGCCTGGCCCTCTGTTATGGCGGATAGCGGCGAGGCTGGAGTGAAGTCATTAAGCTCTCCTCCAGACTCCAGAAAGATTCTGGCCTGTAGTGCCCTGACCAACGCCTCCGTGTTGCGGCTGTCAAGCTGCAGTGGTAGTATCGGACCGTAGATGTTAGCCATTAGAAAGCGGTGGTAAAGTTACGAGCTGCTGGATTAAGTCCTCCCTGAGGATCCTTGTTATCCGTCTCAAAAGTAGGTACTAACGACGTGTCTATCAGATCACCGTTGGACATTGTTGCGGGGTCGAAGGTCGTGAAACCGTTGAACTTCTCCCCCATCAGTGAGATGGCGTACACATCCCTGTCGGCTTGGAGGTTGTCTGGGAACTCGTTCAGTATCGACGATGCCGGTACGGAGCCATTACCCGTGGAGACCTCGGAGACCGAGAGAGCGCCGAGGGGGTTGTAGAGCGCTTCGAGAGGAGCGGATGACAGGTACCCTACGTACCCGCCGCTTACCGAGTTTATGAGGTCCGTTGGCATAGATGTACTCGTCAGGCCGGGGAACGCAATGTCGTTCCAGTAGTCCCTTGGGGAGATGTACCCGCTTGAGAAGTCCACCCCTCTGTAATCGGCTCCCAGATCCACCGAGCTCTCCAGGTCTATCCTGGCACCCGATGGAGGAACTGATATCTTGGTCTGCGGATTGTTAGAGGCTATCTGGGCAATGAGGTGGGAATCAGTACCCACCCCTGGCTCCTCGGAGATCATGGACGTGATCGCCCCAGTGATTTTACCGGAGTCGGCGAGGTTCGGCAGAGTGCTTCTTACCGCTAGGCCAACATAGTCCGATAGAGACAGTCTGTACTTCTCCACAGAATCCAGTGCTCCGAAGAAGTTTCTCTGCAGGCTGGGGATGATCCCCGCCCTCCAGTCCGCTCCTAGGTTGATATCGATGTAGTTGGCAAAATCGACATCGTCGGAGTACTGCGCCTCTAGGGCGCTGAGCACGATCCCCATGAAGCGCTCCTTAGTTCCAAAGAAGCTCTCGAAGATATCCGAGGGCCTCTGCGTGTTTAGGAACTTAGTTGGAGACTGCGAGTAGATCTGATTCTGCACCTCTCTGAAGTACTCAGGGTCGCCGTAGGAGACCGCAGCGAGCCCTCCTAGAGTGCTAAAGTCGTCGGTGACGTATCCTGTCTTCAAAGCTCAGATGCCCTTCTCTATTTATAATTTAAACCGCGAAAGGTAGGTTAAAGGTTATCAGACACACTACTCGTTGTCAATGGCGGAAGCAACGCACCAGCAGATTACAACGTCGCTGCCCGGAGAGGAGCCATTTATCGGCGATCTCGACGAAGGCGAAATCTGCGTTAACGTTGCGGATGGCAGGATATGGTCCGGAGACTCGATTGGCACTCCTATCGAGCTCGGTGGAGCGGTAAAAAACTCACCGATGGGGTCACTGCTAACATCAAACTACTTAGATGTTGACGTTACTTCCGCGGACAATCTGCCTATTGCGAACACTAATCCTCTGGATATTCCCCCGGGTTTTTACAGGGAGCAACGCATCTTTCTCCGGTTCACGCAGACTCCGCTACAGAACTTCCAAACCTACTTCGATTACCCCGTAAACTGGGGAGTCGATGCCAGTTGGAAGTTTGGCACTTCCGTGGTCACCTGGGGAGGAGAATCCGATCAGCTAGACTTTCAAGCTGATAATCCTATAGATTTCTACAGAACCCAAGGAAGAAAGATCCTTGTAGAATTGAGCTCTTTCGGGCCCAGCGCAGAGTGGGTAGGAAGACTACTCTGGGTTAGTTCAACTTCCGAGACATAAAGCTTCTCACCATGCTAGACAAGATTCAGTTCCAGAACGGAACGATCGTAACCAAAGAATATCTCAACGAAACGCAGAAAGGCTCGAGTTTCTCGGCTGCTACTGTACGTTCCGACTACTACGCCGAGCCGACAGAAGGCGAGCATAGTGGCTGGAAGATCGGCCAGCGCGATAGTCTCAAGGACTGGGAGATTGCGGACCCCCGCGAGGATAACGAGTCGGCGCTTGGCCGCCTCGCCCACGACGGCATTGTCCTAAACTCGTACAACCCAACCACTGGGGCGAAAGTATGGGGCCCTCCGGCCATTGCTGAGACAAGTCCTGGAAGCGGAGTGTACGGTGTCTGGGTGGAAGCGGGTAGCATCGTACTAAGCGACGGTCAACCGATCTCCTGGAGCGTGCAGTTCGTACAACTGCTTAGCGGCGCAGAAACAAACTATATCTTTATCGACGAGCAGGGAGCCAGGGACAACATTGCGGATGATGTAGCCGTAGAGCTCTCCATAGGATCCTCGTTGCCTTCCGTATCGCAGCCTCACGTACCCCTCGCCAAGCTCGTACTGAGCGCCGACGGAGCTTCTCTTGACACTGATGCTGACGGCAGCGTTGTAGGTGCCGGGTACGTTGACCTGAGACCAGGCCTGTACATTGGCAACCTTAACACCTACCCTCGCACGCTCCGCAACACGGCGATCAAGAACGACTCCTACGTTGCCAAGAGCTGGGAGAGAGTCATCGCCGACACGTCCAACGGTTCGCTGATCGTATCGCTTCCCTCGGCTCCTACGGACTCCGACCGGATCGCGATCGTCGACATCTCGGGGACTTTCGACCGCTTCCCCATCGTCATCAGGCCCGGTGGAGACACTAAGATCTCCAACTCCGTAGACGACTGGATCATTAATATCAGAGACGCCCACATCGAGCTGTTCTACCACGCCGCCACCTCCGAGTGGAAGTTCGAGGAGACTCCTGGCGGAGACTGCTCCCCTGTCCTCGGTACTTTCCTGAGCTGCGGAGGGCGCGAGTTTATCGGCCAGAGACTGGCTTCCGAATGCCCCGACGGGCAGGCGGTACCAGCAATCTATCCTAACCTCTCCGACGGAGACTACCGCTACGAGGCCTCGTCCTCTAAGTGCTATAAGGAGTTCTACCCAACGGTCGCGGTGTACGCGGACGGTCAGGGCGGTCTGATCAGAGTCCAGGACGCTCCCAGATGCGATAAAGTCGGGGCCTCAGTCGACCCACAGGTACGGAACATCATCTACGTCGACCCGGCAACCGGCGACGACTCCATCTCCAACAGTGGAGTGTCGGACTCGAAGCCTTTCCGCTCCATCGAGAGGGCGCTGGTAGAGGCGGTTAGAGAGAGCCGCAGATCCGGGCAGTACAATGACCGCTACGACCGAGTGGTCATCGAGCTCTCTCCTGGCGATTACTACGTCGATAACTCTCCGGGCACCGGAAGCGTTCCGGGCCTCACGGCGAATTCGGGGCTTATCCAGCGTACTCCGACAGGATTCAAAGTCCTATTTGTGGAGAGACTAGACCGTGCTATCACGATCCAGGTAGATTCACTTAGCCCTTCCGCAACCCAACCTCCACTTGCGCTCAACCTGGGCCGCATCCTGTACTCACAGGGCGGCGGTGTTGGTAATATCGCGAAGATAGAGAAGGAGAGTCTTAACTCCTCTATATGGAAAGTGACTCTGGAGTACGTTAGAGGAAGCTTCTCCGAGAACGACGAGCTGTTCTACGATAACCTTTCGCTCCTTAACCCCACAGGTGGCGGACTCGTCGTCCCTCGTGGTATCTCGGTCAATGGCGTGGACCTACGTAAAGTTCGGGTGAGACCGATGTACGTGCCGGAGCTTAATCCTGTACAGGAGGAGTCCCAGCGCCTAAAATCCTCCATATTTAAAGTGACAGGGGGCAGCTACATCTCCCTCATCACTTTCACTGACAACCCCCAGATCCACAGAAGCCACAACACCGTAACCTCGGTGACTTTCGCCTCTCAGGCGGAGATTGCCGGTAGTTCCGTAGAGGCTTCGTACTACTCCAAACTCAATAGCCTTTTTGGCCAGTACGACGGATGGGGAGCGCAAGGCCTCGAGGCGATCTCCGCAGAGACCACAATCGTGGCTCCCATCTACGATTCCAAGAACCTACGTCAGACCGACGCCGAAGAGAACCAGACCGGGATCCCGCTGGGCGACTCACGCGCTATTTCCGCAGTAGCTTACCCTGGCGCCACTCGAATCAAGGATCAGGGATCGAGCGATCAGAGAGCTTTTGATCTACCAGACATCAACTCCACCAGGTCCTCATCGCCTTACGTCTTTAACTGCTCGGTGAGATCCATCTTCGGCCTAAACGGCCTGCACGCGGACGGATCTCTAGTGGCTGGATTCAAGTCCATGGTGACCGCGAACTTCACCCAGGTATCGCTGCAAACAGACCCGACCTGCTTCAACTCGAGCTCGTACTACCTCGACCCTCCCACCAATAAGAATTCTGGTGACGGAAAGCAGTACCGACCCTGCCCTCCCGATCCTTTCAAGTACCGCCACTTTGGCTTCAAGGGAAGCAATAACGCTACTATCCAGATCGTTAGCTGCTTTGTGATTGGCAACGCGGATCACTTTGTGTCAGAGAGCGGAGCCGATCTCTCCATCACAAACTCCTGCTCCGACTTCGGAGATGTCTCGCTACGCTCTGTAGGATACAAGACGAGATCTTTCAGTCAGGACGAGGGCATTCCCGCCGCTTCTTACGGCGGAACTAAGATCATCGAGGTGATTCCTCCGAAGCCCCTATCGTACACATCTCCAGCGGCTGGCGTAAATCCAACCCTAGTAGACACCGAGATCAACACCGGGCTGGTACTTGACTACACAAGGACCCAGAACTGGTACGTGGCTAATTCCCCCAACGCCACACCACCAAGCATCATAAGAATCTACTTCTCAAACTCCAGCCTAACCGTTCCGTTCACGGCCTCTACTTACGTTCCTTCTTCTTCAAGGATGGGATTTGGCCAGTTCTCGTTCACGAGAAAGAAAGCTGATGGCACTTACGAGCTGTCTGGTGGAACTTCTAGAATAAATAGAAAGAGACTATTTATTAAAGGATTCAACGAGAACGGAGATTCGATCCTGTACACCGGGGACATTCAACTTGTTACATCGACCGTATCTCCTGGCTTTGAGTACCTCGACGATTCTTCCAAGATCTTCGTGTGGGACGCTCAGCAAGGAAGCTGGTTCGTAAATGTGAGAACTTCCGGCGTGGTGGAAGAGGCTGTAGACACCGACGGAGACGGGTACCTTCTCAAGAAAATCGATTACGCTTTCCGTTACAAGATCCTGTCCCAGCCCGTCGGAAGCCAGGTTTTCTACAAGACTCTGGACTTCATGTTCCAGCGCGCGTCTCTGACAACTATCCGTGGAATAGACCGGAGAAAGTCCGACGAGCGCGTGTACAGAATCGTAATCGAGGGATTCTCCAGAGACCTGGGAATGAGAAGACCTCAGAACTTTTATATTCTGGAGAAGCAGTTTGGCGTAACTGGTTACCCACTGAATGGAAGCTCGGTGCTTCAGGACGATCCTCTCACCATCTCGCAGATCAGAGACTACGACGAGGTCTTCGATCCAGTCGCCTACAGGAAGAGAATCGCGGAGAAGGGAAATTCTGATGGTAAGTTTGTAGCTTATCTTACGCAGGGAACCCAGGCACGTAAAGTGGCTAGCGGGGACCTGTACCCTAAACTCGACTCCGACGAACCCGAGCTAACTGCCGATCCGATCAACTCTATCACAAGAGAAGCGCTGGTCGCGATGGCGGCTCGTCCTGGAGTCTTTCTAAACAAGAGCATTGAGCCTTCCGCCGACCCCATTCAGCTTAAAGTCCGGTCCACATCGGCCACTACCGGCATCCTGATCGGTCTACGCAGACCGTCTATCATCCGTGCCTCTGGCCACACCTGGGAGTGGACCGGGTACCTTAACTACGATACCGCCTTCCCGACTTTCCAGGGAGAGCCACTGGAGCAGGACTTTGCTCTTGGCAAGATTATCGTGGAGGAGCAGGGAGGCAAGGTCTACGCTACCGGCATGAACGAGGAGGGCAGTTTCTACATCGGTACGACGGTCTTCGATCTGAGAACCGGAGAGCAGTTTGCCATCCCGCTCGAGGCGGACAACGAGCCCGGCTCGGTAACGAACCAGATCTTCAATAGCGTAGTTGTTAAGTCCAGCCTGGCTCTAAACGACGGAGCTGGAATGTACTTTGGAAATGATACTAATATCTACTTCGACTCAAGCACGTCCTTTAACACAACAACCGGACCTATTACGGCAAGTCAGACTCCACTTCCCGAAGTCTACTCCTCCACATCTAAGGCGGGCTTAGTCCAACTAGCCGACGACTCGGTCATCAGAGGAGCGCTGGGAGGCGGAAATCAGGGCATATCGGAGAGAACTGTTGTAACTGCACTTGGACTAGCTAAGGAACTTAATGCTAGATTCGATAATACCATCTCCGCTGGTACTGGAATCACAGTAACATCCGCGGCGGTTGAACTGCCAGGTGGTGATCCAAACACCGTTGCTGATAACATTACCCAGTTCATAATCACGGCAAAAGAAGCCTCCGCGGACCAGAAAGGGATCATCGAGATCGCTACTGAGGCCGAGGTAAGGGACTTCGTGCGCGACGACCTGGCGGTCACCCCGGCGACTCTCATCAGGGCGTTAGGAGACTCTATCAAGGGAGTGGCGAACCTGAGACTGAGCCTCAGCGCAACTTCGGCAGTGCCCGACACTAACCAGAGTGGCACTGCGCTCTACATCCACCCGTACAACGGAAACGAGATCGCTCTATATAACGATGATCTTGTTACTCCTAGTAAGAGTCGGTGGTATATTCTTAAGTTCGACGGTGTTCAGACACGGTACCTGACAAGCACGGGGTTGAGTGATGGGGCTCCTTTAACCGCGGATACCCAGTACGATATCTACCTGTACAACAGCGGAACAATAAACGCTCCGGTACTAACTGTAGAGTACGTTGCGTGGGGATCGGGTCAATCGGCTCCTGCAAGAACCCTCCATGATGGCATCCAATGCAAGAATGGAGACAAGACCAGGAGATTCGTGGGAATTGTTCGCACCACCACCGCTGGTAACTCCGCCATTGATCTTGGTGGGTTAATTGGAACGGCTCAAGCTACAAGTTTCCCTAAACTGTACCTGGCAAACCTATACAATATCTACGACACTCGCGCAGTTTATTTCTTTGCAAATTCTTGGAACGCCACTACAAGCACATGGTCTACTCCTGCTGGTTACGCTACAGCCCCTAGAGTTAGTTTGGTTCAAGCAAATAATACCCTCGTTACGGCTTTTCTAGACATCTACAGTAACACTACGGGAGGAGCAATTGCTTACGTTGCTCCAGGCATTAATGCACTTACGCCTCCCGAAGATGCTTTTTACGGAGAGACTCAGGGGAATAATCAGACTGTAGGTTCTCAATGGGCACGTTCGCTACCCAGCGGATTACATAACATCTACTATCTTTACCAGCAGTCTGGCGGTAATACCATAAATGAGCACCCCGCTCATGGTATGATAGTGATTGCCAAGATCTGATCCGCATGCTCAACTTCTCCAGATCTGCCTCCGGCAAGAGGGCTAGAGCGCCGCGTTGGTGGGGGAGGATGGTGGACCTGCTTCCGTCCTTCTCCGCGCCGTGGCTGGAGCCGCAGGAATGGACGGAGGGCCTAGCTCGCAAGTGGGTGGATTCCATCCCCTCAAAGTGCCCGTTCGAGCGCCAGGTGTGGTGGGGAAACACCCTGCTGCTCTATGTACCGCCGCTCTGCCCGCTCAATCCGTTCTCCGGCCAGCTCTACTCGATCCGCCTCGAGGCCCAGACCTACCTAGTTGGCTTAAACCAGTTTAAAGACTGACATACCACCCGGCCGATTTGGACCCGTTTGTGGTATAATACTAAGAGAGACGGGAAGAAACCCCCTGCTCCAAAGAGACACCAACCCAAGAGAGAAACACATGACCGCAGCTACATTTTCCGTTACGACCATCGACCTGAGCACCAACGCTGCACAGCTCGCTCCGCTCGCTGGCCGGGAATACACCTCGGAGTACACCTCGCTCCCCAACGCCAACCTTCCTAAGGCTCTGCGTAAGGACCTCAACAGCATCTTCCAGTTCCTCACCGACGAGGAGCTTCCTCTCGACGAGAACACCTTCCTCATCAAGTCGCGCGACGGCGTCTACTTCCGTCTCTTTGGCCCGGTGCTTAAGGCCGGCGCTGAGGGTGTCGAAGGAACCTCCGACAATCAGCTCTACATCCAGTGGGGCCCTCGCTACATCCCTCTGACCACGGTGAAGGGTGGCTTCACCAAGGCCGATGGTACCGAGATCGAGGCAGAATTCGGCTCCTATAACTTCTCAGGACGCGGCGAAGATCCCGCTCTGTTCATCAGCGTTGACGTCGAGGATGGCCAACTCGTCCTTCCCGTAGCGGTTCGCTTCACCGACTGGGAGAATCCTACCGAACCCAAAGCCCTCAACGCGCTTCTGAAGAAGAAGCCCGACGACGTGATCGCCCTCGTGCAGAAGGTTGCCGCCAAGGGCACTGGATCCGGTGGCCCACGTATCGATGCCGATAGCGAAGTCGACTTCCGTGACCTGGAGGTTCAGGTCCCCTACGAAGTGATCAATTACTACCCATGTAAGACTTCGTACGGTCTGACGTACCGCATCATGATCAACAACTTCCCTGAGGAAGGGCAGGTTGCCGGGGCATGGGCTCACAGCTCCATCCGCCCTCTGCTCTCCACTAAGCCGGAGATCACCCGCGAGAAGCCCGCGACTCTGACCCTCCGCTCGAAGGAGGAGCTCGATGCTGGCAAGATTCGGATCCGCTCCACGCTGCTCCTGTCACGCCAGGAGTCATCCGACGAAGACCTCAATCTGGATTTCTGAGTCCTGAACTCGGTCTTCTAACCGCTATAAAGGCTCCTCGTAAAGAGGGGCTTTTTTTTGTCTTGACTACACGGCTACCGGGTTTAAAGACCTAGTACAGTACTGTTTATCGCATGGACCAAGAACTACGGATCCCCGAGGGCTGGAGCAAGGTGAATTACGCCGAGCCCGGTGCCGACACGGGGAAGACCAAAAAGAACCTGGAGTTGGTCAAACCCGGCCCCCAATCCGGCGAGGACGACATGCACTCCAAGTACGTTGATCCCGAGGGGGAGTTCGGCGCGGCTAAGGTGGGTGGTGGAGAACCCGCCTCCTACCAAGGCCCCCACAACGCGGACATGAACCCCGAGGGCAAACCCGCCTATGACATAGGTCAGCTTCACGTCGCTCCCGGCGAGGTGGTGGTGGAGCAGGGCGTCCAGCACCGCAGAGCCTACTACCTTGTCATGAACCCCGACGAGGAGACTTTCTACTCCGTTGTTCCCAAGGTGAAGAGCTCCGCGGAAGAGTACCGCAGTCCGAAGAAGCGCACGCGCTCCGAGGCGCTGGAGCTGGCGTACAAGGTTCTCAATGCCACTCTGGCGGATTCGATCTCCGATCAGATGCACTACACCTACCCCGAGTCGGAGATCTCCAAGTCCACAGCTAGCCGGCACTAGATGTGGCCACGGTCTTCGACCGGTGGAACCAACTCATGGTAGAATAAGAGAACCCAATACGAGCCCAAGTGCAGAACGTCCTGCTGATCTCCGACATCCACTCCAGAGACGATGCCCTCGACCGGCTCGTGGACAAGCTCTCGGGAGCGATAAGCTCCGGAGCCCACCTAGTCTTTCTAGGAGATTTGTCAGATTGCCGGGATAAACTGTACAGGCCGAAGTGCTCCTTTCTTAAGGTATACAAGCTGGTTCGCCAGCTCTGCGATGAGGGTTACGCCACCCTCCTCCACTCCAACCATGCCCAGAACCTCACTGACATGTACCTGGAACGTAGAAATGTCCGCAAGGGCATAGTGGGATTTAAGGATACCATAGCAGAACTCGGGACTTTGGACGAACCTACTCGGGACGAGATGATCCTGTGGTTGGATTCGAGGCCTCTTACATACACTTATACTTCCGAGAACGGAAAAACCTATAAAATCGCGCACGCCTTCTACCAGAAGGATATCGAGGCGAAATACTCCGAAGGAGGACTGTCTCCGGAGGAGGTCGATCTCACTCTCCGTGGCCGCAAATCCACGTGGCTGTGGCAGGGTCGGCAGATCACAAAGCGCACAGGGTTCTGGCGTAACCCCCAACGCTGGGGAGCCACGGGGTCGGACGTCCTGTGCTCCGGCCACTGGGCCCAAGTAATAACAGAACCTAACTGCGTAGTCAACGATCCTGGTGGCAATGCCACCGACGGAACCCTAGGCGTATTTGACTGTAACAAACACCAACTCACCGTATACGAGAACAGATGAGCAGCATTCTAGAGCACAACAGGATGGTCTTTAAGAAGGACACGGGGTTCGATTTCCCCGAGTTCTACGACTACTACGAGAACACCGTGGCGTCAGTTTGGAGGCACCAGGAGGTGGCTATGGAGGGAGATCTGAGAGACTGGCAGTTTAACTCAACACCCGACGAAAGAGCGGTTATAGCCGGGATTCTAAAGGGCTTTGTGAGTGCTGAGCTCGGCATCGGCTGTTACTGGGGGAACGAGGTTTGCCGGATTTTCCCCAAGCCGGAGATCCAAGCCATGGCCCGCGCGTTCTCGTTCTTTGAGACCATCCACGCCGCGGCGTACTCCTACCTCAATGACGTCCTAGGGCTTAAGGAGTACGAGGAGTTCATCAACGATCCTATCGCCTGCTCCAAGATCGATTCCTTCTTCCAGGAGTACGAGGATAAGGTGTCACTGGCCGTGTTCTCGGGCGCTGGTGAGGGCGTGTCGTTGTTCAGCTCCTTCGCCGTGCTACTGAGCTTCAACAAGGATGGCCGTTATAAGGGCCTCGCGCAGATCATCTCGTGGTCCGCTATCGACGAGCAGACTCACTCGGAGGCCGGGTGCGCGCTCTTCCGCCGGTTGGTTGACGAGACGGGGCTTACTAAATCCGAGGAGCAGTCGATCTACGAGGGCTTCCACCTTGTGGTGGGTAAGGAGTTCGCTTTCATCGACCACATCTTTAACTCCGCGAGTATCTCCTCGATTGTTGCGGACGAGTTGAAAGCTTACATAACCAACCGCGCCAACGAACGGCTACTTACTCTCGGGCTAGAGCAGATATTCCATCTCTCCACCGAGGAAATTTCAAAAGCCAAGTCTGTCAGCGCCTGGTTCGATCCGATGATTAGAGGAGCGAGCAGTTCGGATTTCTTTGCCCAGAGCAAATCCGGCGACAATTACGTTGCAAAGCCCACTCAGGATTACATGAGTGTCGATCTTACTTCACTCGATCTGGAGTCCTGTCTCTCATACACCTAACACCACCGAGGGTTTATGTCTATCTCCGAGCCTTTAAGACTGGGACACGGAAAATGGGTGGTGAATACCCCCAATGGCGCAAAAATCTTCGAAGACGGCGAAACGGCCGAGGACTTTTACCTGATTAACAAGAACAGAGAAGAAAGAAAATCTCATGGCAATCAAACCCAACCCTGACAGAAACGAGCAGCTTATGATCGCTGATCACGGCACCACGTGCTTGATCACAGACGTCAGAGCCGACCTGTATATGAGCAGGGCGAGAAAGAGAAAGAGCGTCCCACCCACCGACCGGTTCTCAAGGCCCTGCGGTGGACCCGGCGGATTCGACGATTTCGTGGAACGCTGGCATGAATGACTTCACAAAGCCCGATGGCTGGAGGGTTAAAGGCCGGGATCAGGGAGGACGTGACTACTCCGACTCGGGTCCGCGCTGGAAGCAGTGGAAGGACTCCCCCTACGAGGTGAGTAGTACGGGCCAGGTGCGCCGTAAGGGCGACACCGAGAACCGCAAGCCTCGCGATGATGATCGTAAGCACCAGAGAATGAACCTGACCTGGGATGGCAAACGCGAAGAACCGCCTCTCCACCAGATGGTGATGGAATTATTCGGCCCTCCAAAGCCCCAGGGAGAGCATATCGTAATCCTCCACAAGGACAACGACGGAACCAACAACTCCATCTCTAATCTGAAGTGGGGTACAAGGTCCCAGAACGTGCAGCAGGCTCACGACGATGGCCTGATCAAACCCAAGAAAAACAAGTAGTTAGTTGGTTGGTATAATAACTGTTACCAACTAACCAAGCTACACAGTCATTTTTGATATAATAGATTACTAGGAATCCGCTACTATGTCCGAGCTACAAGTCCCTGAGTGGATGTCCAAGGAAGCCATCAAAACCCTCTCGAAAGGCTACCTGTATCAGGGAGAGACTCCCAGAGGAATGTACGAGAGAGTGGCCAATCAAGCGGCCAAACTTCTCAACTATCCCGAGCTCTCGCCGGATATCTTCGAGATGCTGTGGAGAGGGTTCCTAGGACTCGCCACTCCCGTGGCCAGTAACTTCGGCACGTCACGTGGCCTTCCGATCTCGTGCTACTCAAACCATATCTCGGATTCCGTACCCTCCATCTACTCCCACCTGAAGGAGTCCGCCGCTCTCTCGCAGTACGGCGGAGGTGTTGGCACCTACTTCGGGGACATTCGCCCCGCCGGTGCTCCCATCTCGTCTGGTGGTAAGAGCACCGGGGTGGTGCCTTGGATGAGGCAGTTTGACCAGTGCGCCTCCGTAGTCTCCCAGGGTGGTGTGAGACGCGGCAGTTTTGCCCTGTACATCCCAATCGACCACCCAGATCTTCTGGAGATCCTACGCTCCAAGGACCACTCACAGGGCGATCCCAGAGGCTTCATCGACAGCAATATCGCCGTTACGGTGGCTGATGAGTGGGTGGAGAGTATGCTCGCCGGTGACCTGGAGAAGAAAAAGATCTTCGGCGAGGTGCTCAAGATGAGGCTCGTGTCAGGGTCTCCGTACATCATCTTCATCGACAACGCCAACCGCGCCAATCCGGATTGCTACGTTCAGCGCGGGCTGAGTGTCAAGCTAAGCAATCTCTGCTCCGAGATCTTCCTTCACACCGACGAGAACCATACTTTCGTCTGCGTTCTCTCATCTCTCAATCTGTCCCGCTGGGATGAGTGGAAGGACTGGACAGGACCCGCCACGGGCAAATCGGCTCCCGAGCTGGCCGTGTACCTCCTAGACGCGGTGGTGGAGGAGTTCTGCCACAAGGCCGAGCGTATCACCTCCATGGGAAGAGCGGTGAGATTCGCACGCAAATCCAGGGCTCTAGGCCTGGGCACAATGGGCGAGCATGCTCTCTACCAGTCCAAGCACCTCCCGTTCGCCTCGGATGGCGCCAGAGCGCTGAACACCGAGACTCACAGATTTATCAAGGAGAAGGCACTAAAGGCCTCCCGTGACATGGCCGCCACCTACGGTGAGCCTGAGTGGTGCCAGGGCACCGGCCTACGCCACACGCACCTCATGGCCATCGCCCCCACCAAATCCAACTCAGTCATCTGCGGAGCTGGGAGCGAAGGCATCGAGCCCATCGACGCCAACTACTACGTTGCCAAGCAGGCCAAGGGGACATTTGTTCGCAAGAACAGGTACCTGGTAGAGCATCTCGACCGCATCGGCCGTAATACCGACGAGACGTGGGAGTCGATCCTCGAGTTCAGGGGATCGGTACAGCATCTCGACTTTCTCGACGACTACTCCAAGGAGGTGTTCAAGACGGCCCGGGAGATTGACCAGTTCGAGATCATCCGCCAGGCATCGGACCGCCAGAAGTTTGTCTGCCAGGGCCAGTCAATCAACCTCTTTCCAGATCCTGAAAGCACACCGGAGTACCTGTTCAAGCTTCACTTAAGCGCTTGGAAAGCGGGCCTGAAGTCCCTCTACTATCTCAAGAGCCAGTCCCTCCTCGTCAAGAAGAAAAAGCCAGGGCAGCAGAAAGTGGCCAAAATCGTCACTAAGACGGACTGCCCCTACTGCTCCATGGCCAAGTCGTTGCTTCGCAGCCAGGGTTGGACAATCAACGAGGTGGATAGGGCAGACGTTCCCGACTCCGAGTGGGAGTGGAAGACAGTGCCCCAGATCTGGCTTAATGACCGCTATGTCGGGGGGTATAAGCACCTCTCCGAAATGCTTGGGAGTGGTGAGAAAACTTACGGGGAATGCGCGGCCTGCGAAGGTTGACATACAGCGCTTATCCATGATAGAATAGATTCAAACTTTACTTAACAAGAGCCCCATGACCACCTCCTTCGACTACGTGCAGTTTGTCAATGCCGGGTTTGACGCTCAACAAAAGTACTCCTCTAAAGTCAACGAGTTGGGTCCTAATGACCTGCTTGCAATCGACAAGATGGCGGAGCTTGGTCTCGCTAGTCACGCCGATGGCCTCTCTTTCCGTTACCAGAAGATGATCGAGATGTTCGGTCACATGACCGAGGAGATGATCGAGGCTCGGGTGTATGTTCCGCGACGGAGCTGGAAGAATCGAGAGCGTAGCTTTATGGACGATTCCGATCTTCGTAAGGAGTTCATCGCTGAGATGTACGATATCCTCCTTTTCCACCGGGCCATCCTCGCATACGGAGGAGTGACCGGTGAGGAGTTCGCTAAAATCGCCGCAGAAAAGCAGGCTTATAATCAGGTCCGTCCAGACCACAACGTCAATGGCACTGCCGTGGTCGCCGCCTCTCCCTCCGAGGAACTCTCCGGCCAGTGCGAGTCGGCCTCATTCAGTGATGGCTAAAGCCCCTAAACAGCGACTCGTCTATAGTATAGACGAGGAAAGCAGATGCGAAAACTGCACCGGACGAGGCTTTCTAATCGTCCAGCACACGTCCCCAGACGGGTACGTAGAACCTAACGAAGTACAGGAATGTGGTATCTGCGATGGCACAGGCAAACGCAACCCGGATAAAAGTTAACGCCCAAGTACTGGTGCTTAACGCATCGTACGAGCCGATTCACATCACGTCGTGGAAGAGGGCTATCGTCCTCCTGCTCAAGGAGAAAGCGGCGATCATCTCCGAAAAAGTTATAAGGCTCGTGGAGTTTGTGAGGTTGCCCCTCTCCAAAATGCGCATCTCGAAGCCGTCGAGGGCGATGATATATGCGAGGGATCAGAGCAAGTGCCAGTACTGCGGTTCGACGAGGAAACTTACCATCGACCACGTTATTCCTAGAAGCAGAGGTGGTCTTGATACCTGGGACAACATGGTGATCGCCTGTAGCAAGTGCAACACCTTTAAGGGCGATAAACTTCTGGAGAGCACGGGCATGAGGCTTCTTCGCAAGCCTGGTGCCCCCGCCAACAAGATCCTGTTCGCTGTTACGCAGGCCCAAGATCCTGAGTGGCAGCAATACAACTACTGCTAAGAACCACTCATGAACTTTTACTTCTCATTCGGAAAGAAAAAGCCATCGGAAAAATCGACGATTATCTCCGCGGCGTTTATCTGGGGATTTATAGAGACCGTCATGGATCCGCTGCTGGACTTTATCAACCGCAAGGTGGTCGGTAAGTTCGGTGGAAGGAACCTCAGGCTGGTCTTTGACGAGCTGGATATCTTCTGGCTGAGAAGTGCTGGGAGTAAGCAGTACTCGGAGTCGGACGCGCGCCTGATCATCTCGATGCTCGTAAAGTCAGTCGAGGACGATAAACTCACCCGCAAGGAACTCCTAGCGCTCGTCGACTTCATCCAGAGAAAGTGGGTTCCCACCGCCGCTCTTGAGAAGACTTTTACCCAGACCGACGAGGTCATAGAGGCGCGTGTAGAGGCCACTGTGGACCAGGCCATCGAACTCTACGAGAAGGCATACATGGAAAGACCACAGACCCCAGAGGAGTTTGTGGCCAGTACCGCCGAGATAATCTTCCACGAGCCGGATGGTAGTGAAGCCCAGGAGCTCCTGGGCGGGATGATGCAGATCAGGAATAAGCTGATCTACTAGGCGCTTAGAGCGCCCAGATCGGCTCCATGGTGTTCTTGGAGGTGGTGTTGTTCTGGCGTAGGATCGCGCCATTAGGAGCCTCCACCCACTCTCGCTCTCCGTTCAGAGCGGAGACAATCTCTTCCACCCAGTCCTTCGCCGTGCACGCGGGAACGTTCTGGCAGATTACGTTACTATGCTTGGTGGGGATGGAGACTTTCGCCGCGTAATCGCTCGGGAAACCCATCAGCCCCAAGCCCTCGGCCACAGTCAACCAGCGGTCCTCGTAGGGGTGCATGAGATGGGGAAGTGACTTCCACATCAGCGACTGCGTCCTGAACCAGGCGAGCTTCATGCTCCCGTCCATAATATTCTTACCGGCCTTCTTCTTCTCGAGTGTGTAATTGAGCCAGCGATTGGTGCGCTCGTCCTTCACCACACGAGCGGCCTCCTCCAGCCAACCCGACTCGTAGATAACGTTCCAGGTCGATGTCATACGCGTGGCCGCTACTTTGGACAGGATGTCCTGCTTGGTGCAGCCACCGTACTTGTTCTCGATGAACTGCCACAGCGGATCGGAACTAGGCGTTCCCTTCGTGCTCACGAGCTCCGACGAAGCGAACTGACCCTCCTTCAGGAACTTGTGGAAGGGCTTGAAGTCCCGCTTGATAGGGGCTAGTAGAGGGACCTTACTGCCCTGCCACAGAAAGAAGAATGAGCGGGTCCGTTCCTGCGGCACACTATGATTAATCGAGGTGGTCTTAATCAGACTCATCGAGTAGCCGTGGGACCGCGCCAGGGAGTTGATCCGCTCGGCAAACTCCTCTCCCATCTTGGAGTAGAGTGCCGGAGCGTTCTCCACCATCATGGCCTTAGGCTTGATCTTCGTCATGGCGAACTCCGCGCCGTTGTACATGTGCATGTTGCTGGGCGCCGAGCAACCACGTGGGTTGTTCGCCTTGTCACCGGAGGTGGTGTTGGCCATGGAGAGGCCGGCGCATGGCGGCAGGCACGTTACGATGTCTACGTACTTGGTGGGGTAGTTGCCCTCGTCTAGATTGTGGAAGGGGGTCTTGTCAAAGTACTTCAGGCAGTACTGGTCGTTGGCGCCAAAACTATCGCTCCACGACGCTATCCACTCGGGATCGCAGTTCAGGGCCATAGTTGTTCCTACAGCGCTTCCCCCGACTAGAGGGATGATGTGTCCGTGGGAGTAGGTAGTCATAGCAAAATTCTTATTCAAAGGACCTTAGACTGAAACTCTTAGGTTTAAAGACTACTGATTAGGCGTTAGTACGCATGCTGGACCAGGTTGATAAGCCCGAGGATTGGGGCGTAGCTAGTAAGGATGAGTGGGTAGCGGACAGGCTCCTTGACGGTGAGGCGACAATGCCCGCGCTCGAAGGCCGTGATGTAGTGGGATTTAGTGAGAGCGTAGATTTTGCCGTTAAACTCGCTCCCGGCAAGCCTGCGGGGGTTCAGCAGTGGACAGATGAGGGTGGCAGACCCGTTAAATTCAATCCGTCTACAAAGTCCTGGTACCATATCGATCAATCGGCAAAGAAGGACCTTCAGAAAAAGCTAGGTACCCAGGAACAACAGGGTAAAAGACCCGCGCCTAAAAGCGAAGAGAAGCCTCGGCCTAAACCCGCGCCTAAGCAGGAAGGAAAATCGGTGTCACCTCCGACACCAGCTCCGGCTCCTAAACCCCAACCACCACAACAGCCCAAAGAAGAAGTTTCGCAGAAACAGCAAGAACCTCCTCCTGAAAAATCTCAGGAGCAAAGCACTTCCCAAGACCCTTACGCGATAGATCAGTCAACTTCTCAGTCTATATCAAGAGTAAAAGATCTCAGCTCCATTCCAGCAACAGATCCCACGTTCAGATCAGGCCAAGTAGCGTTTAAACAGATAGACGAGCATTATTCCAAACAGTCCTCTAATGATGAGGCTTTGTCCAGATTATCGGGTAAAGGAGGCTTTGGTAATAAGGTAATGACTGCTCTGCTAAAAGACTTTGATCTTGATCAGCAGATAGAGATTAAAAAGAAAACGTTTGTAACACCTCGCGAGGTTCTTCAGCAAGCCGGTCTTGACGTGAATAATCCCGAAAGAGTAAAGAAATTTCAGTCTTTGCTTGAAGGACTTAACTCTCACTTAGGTCCTGACGGCAACTGGAAAACATCTCCTGTTCATTCCCTATCCGAAGGGTTAGGGTTTTTTGAGGCAGAGCATATCCAGCACAGAGCAGATATGACCGATTCGGGCACGTCTCCATCGGACCTGAGAGTGAAAGCTTTTTCCGTAGGAGCCGATTTTGACGACTCTTCATCCTGGGCGGATATGTCTCCTGGGGAGATAGATCTTGCTTTTCACCTCCTTCCAACCGGGGCTCAAACAGCGCTGAAAAAGAGCGGATCTCCAGATAAGTACTACGATCCTTTATCGCCAGACGGACAGAGCAAAAACCCAACAGATCTACGCGGGAGGCTGGCTTTATTTATGTGGGCCAAACAGGGTGGAAGGGACGGCTATTCCTTGTCGGGTATGCAAAGATCCCCTGGAGAATTTCAAGTGGAGCACGTGCAGGACTTATCGTCAGGAGGCAAAGACACAGCGTCTAATTTTGTAATGCTACTTAAGAGGGTTAACGAGCCTAGATCTAGTTTGCCACTGCCAACTTTTGTAGACCAAGCTTCTAGGAGAGCAAAAGAAGTGCAGAAGAATCTTGCCGATCCTAGCGGCGAATTCTTACAGACAAGGCTCAAAGCGCTTCAGCAAAGAGGAATACACGACTCTCTGAGCGATAGTTCTAATCCCCTGATGGGCTCTCTTTCTTCGCTCTCAAGCCCCGAATTCTTCAGGTTAATACAGAAAAATTCTGAGTCATTACCAGAGAATCTTAGACCATCCGCCGATGATTTTAACAGGTTCGCTGACAGCGTAAACTCCATAACAGATCCCACCACAAAAATCGCGGATCTTAATGCACCTCAGATGAATCAGCTTCTGTCCTCCATAGAGGAATTTGGAGCTGATCCAGATAAAGTAAAGGAGTACGTGGGAAGGTCCGTATTTAATAACTACCACGATGGTAATAGAATACAATCTATAAAATCCGATGGTACTATAGTGGCTGGTAGAGGGGGTACTAATGGAGCTCCTGCTCCGTTACAGTTTCTGGAGAACAGACTTTTAGGCAGACCGGAATCCGTAACTCCTGAGGACTACCAAGCCGGACTGTCATCTGTCTCCAAAGCGCATGATGATATAAGGAACGCTCGAAATTCTTTGATCGAGCAAGGGGGCGGGGATTTTGCTGAATTTCACGAGGCTCTTGGTCAGTCTTTAATGACAATATGCGGTTTGAGTGATTCCTCGCCGGAGTGGATAAAAAATCGGAAGATTAGCACCAGAGATCTTACGCGGACAATCGAAAACTACATCGGAACTTTCCCACCAACAAGACCTGTAAGGGGAGACCTTGCTAGTTTG